>Ga0209183_1000512_pt1 | contig 15743 bp, 14 predicted proteins | sample LHCtaG_2_FD_184120 | JGI IMG/M metagenome (GOLD analysis project Ga0209183, IMG submission 184120) | Hot spring microbial communities from Little Hot Creek, USA to study Microbial Dark Matter (Phase II) - LHC4sed_replicate (SPAdes)... | ecosystem: Environmental > Aquatic > Thermal springs > Hot... | reverse complement strand
TAATTGCCATAGCACTGGCCGGGATCACCTCTGTAGCGCTTTTCTCGATGACCGTCCCAGCCGTAATATTCATGGCGATTGTAGGCTACATCAGTAGCTTCAGAGGGGTCAGGGCGCCACTAGAGGGAGGCTGGCCTTCGCGCAGGACCTTGAGCTCCGAGGGCCTCACAAGGGCCCTCGCGCCAATTGCTGTCTCCATAGCAGGGGCCATAGCCCTAGGCCTTTTGAGCCGCGAGCTCGGCAGGCGAGGGCTCGACGTACTGGTCGCGGTCGCTATGGGGCTCGTGACGCTGATAACCACCACCAGGACCGCCGTTAAAAGCCTGCCCAATGCTCTCAGAAGCCCGACTATATACGACATAACCCTCGCGACCTTCGGGGCCTTCTTGCTCAGGAGCGCTATAAGCGCTTCAGGCCTCCCTGAGGCCCTAAAGGGCCTGATGCCCAATGGCAACCCCAGCTCTCTGTTATTGGTCGCGATATCAACGTTGTGCGGCTTCTGCCTCGGCTCCGCCTCTGGAGGCCTAGCTGTAAGCCTTTCGATATTCAAGGACGTCGTAAGCGCCTCGTCCAGAGAGGTGGCCTTAACTTACATGGCCGCGTGCCTCGGATATACGGTCTCGCCGCTCCACTTATGCCTGCTCTTCACCGCGGACTACTTCAAGGCCGACTTGAAGGAGGTCTACAAGGTCACGTTGCCATCGTTTGCCGTGAGCCTCGCGACGGTAACCGCGCTCTACACTCTTATTTAAAGCCCCAAGCATTTGAGCTGTCGCCGATCCACGAAACAGGTTAGTTCAGCGGGTTCCAAGACGCTGCTACCGCTCACCGATCCAAAGCCTTCCCTGACGTTGGGTGCTGGTGTTAAGCTTATTAGCTAGGTAGCGGCTGAAGAGAGCCTGGTTAAGATGTCTACGGTCTCCCAAGTGAGGCCCACAAAGACTGAGTTGCTTAGGCTAAAAAGGGATTTGAGGCTGGCCAACAGGGTGAGGGACCTCTTGAACGAGAGGCTGATCGTGCTGGCTAACGAGTTGATGGCAAGGGTCAAGGAGGCCAAGCTGGCGAGGCAAAAGCTTTACCGAAGCTTGCGCGAAATGTTCTCTAAGTACCTGTTTCTAAGGGCCTATTACGGCTCTGGGCTCACCAGCATGACTAGTTACGAGATCATTTCCTTGAAGATTGACGAGTACGTCGAGAACATTTTAGGGGTGAAGATACCGGTCCAGAGGATATGCTTAGAAGACGAGGAGGTGCTTAGGAGAACAGGCCTCGAGGACTTCGCTAAAGACTTGGCGCGATTGCTGGAGGACTTGAGCGAAGTGGTGAAGGCGGAAAACGCCATAAAATTGATAGTGGCCGAGATAAGGAAGACCAGGAGGAAAGTGAACGCGCTGGATTACGTTATAATCCCTAGGCTGAAATCTGACATTAAGAGGATCTCGATGAAGTTTGACGAGAGGGAAAGAGAGGAGAAGGCTAGGCTAAAACAGGTCAAGGCCATGCTGGGCGAGGAGAGATGAGCTCGCTGTTGGAGAGGTTGCTGGAAGAAGAGCTGAGGATCGTGAACAAGCACCTGCCATATAAGAGAATTAGCTTGCGCGAGGCGCTATCGGAGGAGAGGCCGGAAATAGTGTTGAGGGATGGGAGCAGGCACTTATTCGACAAGAAGGAGTTGCACCTCTTGAGAGATCTTCTGGAGGACGATCACGATATCGAGCTCCCAATAATTATCTACTACCTAGGGAGGGGGGTTTACATGGTATCTGGGAGGGAGAATGTCGTGGTAATTAGCAAAGTTTTGGGCAGAGAAAGAGTGCCCGAGTCGGATAGAATCTACTTGTCGAGGTCCGAAGTGGTAAACCTGAGAGTGGCCTTGCGAACGACGACAACTATAGTCTTCACTCCTCAGGTCATGGGTGAGTGACATGAGCGTTGGAGGGCTGAATATAGAAGAGATTGATCGAGAAGCGGAAATGATCATTTTGGAGGCCAAGAGAAGAGCGCAGGAGATACTAAAGCAAGCAAGGGAGAAGGCGGGAGAGATCCTAAGAAGGCCCTTCCCGACGAGCGAAATAGAGGAGGAGAGGAAAAAGGTATTAGAAGAGGCGAGCAAGAGGGCGGAGCTCATCCTTCAAGAGGCAAAGGCTACCTCTCAGTCATTAATCGAGAGGGCCAAGGCGAACTACGAGAGGGCCATCAAGTACGTGCTCTCCTTGGTGACGGGCATTGCCGACTAATATCAGAAAGCTGGTCCTGAACAGGCCAGTAGAGCTCGTGCACGTGGAGCTGGTAGTTCCGAGGGAGATTAGGGAGAAGGTACTGAGCGAGCTGAGATCAGCCGAGAACGTGCACATAGAAAAGGTTGGAGAGGAAGAGGTCGAAGAGCTGAAGAAGAGAGCTGAAGAGTCCAAGAGATTGCTAGAAATGGTCCTCCACTTGCTCAAGAAATCCGAGGAAAGGACTATAGACGCCTCCTTAACGCTAATGGAGCTCGAAAGCTTCACGCTCGATCACGTGAAGAGGGACGTTGAGCCCCTCTTTCAAGAAGTGCAATCATTAGAGAGTGAAATAAAGAGGCTAGAAGATCTGAAGGGAATGGCCTGTGAGCTATTGGAATTAACCAAAGGCCTCCCAGGAGACATGCCCACCTCAATGCTAAGATACAGAGGCAAAGTGCACAGCTCAATTATGATAGCTGGGAGGAGGGACGAGCTGGAGAAGGCTTCGAATTTGTTACGTGATAAGAATGTTGTTAGAGTCTACGAGGCCTTCGTGGATAACCGCTTCGTGTGGGTGATAGTCTACCCATCGAGCATCGAGAAGGAGATCGTTGGCGATATAGAGTTAGCGGGCCTATACCATGTTCCCGATGAAATACTCGATAAGATACTCAAGTTTAGGGATGTGGCCCAGTTAAACGCCGAACTGCAGAGCGAAGTAGCTCGTATGGCAAAGCAGATCGACGATTTGCGAGCCAAGGTGAGGGAGCTCGTTAAGGCGAACTTACAGTGGCTAGGGAAGTACTACCTATTCCTTAAAACTCTACTCGCGGACTTCGACGAACTACAAAAACTGCTGTACTTAAAGCATCTCGCCTTAATCAGAGGGTGGGTTCCAAAAGAGGAAGTCGCTCGCGTAGTCGAGCTCCTGAGGAAGTCGGGCTACCCATATCACCTCACCTACAGAGAGCCGCGCAAAGACGAGGTCCCGCCCACCAAAATGGCGAACGCGAGGGGAATAGACAGCTTCGAGATCATCACGGAGCTCTACGGGACTCCCAACTACTGGGAGTGGGATCCCACGCCGTTAATCGCTTATTCCTTCGCATTTTTCTTTGGAATCATGGTGAGCGACGTCGGCTACTCAGCTATTGGTTTGTTGCTTATCTTGCTGTTCTTGGACAAGCTCGTGACCGACAAAGAAAGCGTGGGCTACAAAAAGTTCAAGAACGTCCTGCTGACGAGCAACGTCATCGCGTTGGTATTCGGCATGTTAACTGGGACGTTCTTTGGAAACTTGCTAGAGGAGTACTTCGGGCTTGGCCTACCAGTCGTCCTTGCGTTTATGAGCTCTCCCTTGAGCTTCATAACAGTTTCATTGCTGATAGGATTGGTACACGTCAACATATCACACGTCCTGACTCTGATTAAGTCTGTAAGGAAGAGAGACCTTGCGCTTGCCCTGCAGGAGATAGGTATCTTGGGTATGCAGATCTTCGGGATCCCCCTGGTCTTGCGCATGTTTTTCGACTATGACGTGCCGTTGTTCTCCTCTCTGTCCTCCGAAGCTTTGCTGGCAGGCACCATCCTCAACGTAGCCCTTATCGTCGCAAGTAGCATCATGGTCATGAAGATGCTGGGCCTCATGACTTGGATATTTCAAATAACGGGGGTCCTCGGAGATGTTTTAAGCTACGTAAGGCTAGCGGGCGTCGGACTAGCCACGTACTACATAGCCTTCTCCTTCAACTTCATAGTTAAAATGTTACTGAACTGGTTTGCAAGTTTAGGCAACGTGGTCTTGTTTGCCTTAGGGGTCTTGTTGTCCATCGCCCTCTTGGCGCTCACTCACTTAATCAGCTTGGTGCTGTCGATACTGGGAGGCTTCGTCCATTCACTGAGGTTATGCTTCCTAGAGTTCCTGTCCAAGTTCTATGACGGTAGCGGCTCTCCCTTCATCCCACTAAAGAGAGTACTGAGCGAAAAGATTATATTGGCTACTTAAGGAGCAGGGCACCGTTAATGCAGGAGGCGGAAGACGTGATCGACCAACTCGGGCTAGGACTGGCGAGAGCCGGCGCCGCGCTTCCATTGGTCGGCGGGCTGATAGGATCGGCTATGGGGATGTACTATGCGAACAGCGTGGGAGTAAACGTATTGGCGGAAGATCCCAAGCAGTTCAGGAACGTCATATTTCTGAGCGCCTTGCCCATGACCCAAACGTTCTACGGGCTAATACAGATGCTGTACATAATGGAAGTATTCCTGCGCGCGAAGGGGGCGAGCATCGACTTGTCCCTCGGTCTCGCGGTATTGGGTTTGGGGCTCGTTGGCTTCGCTGCGGAGCTTTTCTCAGCCCTCTCTCAAGGAAAGATATGCGCTCATGGGATCTCTGAGCTAATCAGGACGCAGGGGAAGATCTTGACAAACGCGATAATCATGGCCGTGTACGTCGAGCTATGGGGTATTCTAGGGCTGGTATTCGTATTCCTGGGCCTATCGCTATTGGGATGAGTAAGCCATGGTCGCGGCAACCTCCATCGATGCCACTAGCGAGGTGAGGGAGAGGTTACTAAGTTACGCAAAGATGGAGGCCGAGAAGATAATCCGAGAGGCCGAGGAGGAGGCCAAGAGGATAGTCGAGGACTCCGAGAAGGAGTGGCTACGTAAATACCAAGACTACAGGGCAAAGGAGATGAAACTTCTTCACAACAAGGCCTCTCAAATAGAGTCGGAGGCGAGGCTTAGAGCTAGGTTGTTGATAAGCAAGGTAAAAGAAGATGTCATCAGTAGCTTGTTTAAAGAGGTCGAAGGCTTGCTCGCTAAGAGGGGATTCGATGTGGAGAGGTCACTAGAGGTCCTCTTAACGAAGAGTTTAGAGGAGCTGTCCTCGCCCCCGAGGATGGTGAGGGTCTCGAGTAAAGACGTGGAATTGGCGAAGAGCGTGCTAAAGAAGATGGGGATGGAGGGCGTGCTGGTAGAGGGGGACCCTGCGATGATCGGCGGAATTGTCGTGGAGGGCGAGGGAGGAAACATAGTCGACAATAGCTATGAGACGAGGCTGAGCATCCTAAGGGAGAGGTTGCTCGACAGAATTCGTAGCATTCTCTGGGAAGGCTTGGAGGCATGAGCTCGAGGAGCGCGGGCTCTCCTTTGTTCATCTACGAGGAGATCGAGCTGATAGCTAAAGACCAGTATATGTCGATGTTGCAAGCCGCCGACATCAGCTCAGCGTTGTTGAAAATACTCGACAAGAAGGTGGGGACCTCGTTAAAGGGCTACTTGGAGGCGAAGAGGCCCTCTATCGACGAGCTCATAAGGTACGTTGAGAAGATTTACATAAAGAGGCTAGCCAACCTCAATTCTATGGACAATAAATACGTGGAGACCATGATCGAGATATCGAATGCCGCCAACGCCTACGCGATGCTCTCGTGCCTAAGTGCAAAGGGTAAGCCGTGTTATTTATTCATGAGTCCCGGCCTTTACGAGTCCTGGCTGGAGAGGGGCGAAGAGGAAGCGATGAGACTTCTAAGGGCTAACAGCCTCTACTACGCCCTACTAGAAAAGGTCGAGAAGGAGAAGGCAATAGAGCTCAAGGACCTAGCCTTTCAGCTGAAGCCCGTGTGGGAGAAGGTGTCCGTCCATGCAAGCTTCCCTGCACGTAGGCTCATGGGTTTCTTCTACGACTTTATGATCCTTCGCTTCAGCTTAGCGTATGAGAATTACGACATTCATGAGGTCCCCTTCTCCTTTCTGAGCAGGGAAGAGGTCAAGAGCGTCCGCGATGGCCTGAAGAGCGGCAAGCTCGAGCTAATGCACGTGCTGGACAAGTACATTCCGATGTTCGGTGCTACGTACAACGATCTATTGGCTCTGTCAACGAAAGCGACAGCGTTGGACGCCTCCTTGTTATTGAGGGCAAATTCGCTCAGCAGGGACTTGGTAGCTACGCCAGACGAAATCAACTTGAGGAAGTACGTCCTGTTCTTGAGAGAGGCCTTTTTATTGAAGCTAGTCCTTCTAGCCTTGGCCTCGAGAGTCGACAGGATGTGGCTTATGAACGTAATCAGCAGGTGGTTTGACTGATGTCCGTATTAGCCATAGGTGGCGAGCTCTTCACGGAGTTCTTCGCCAGCATGGGGTTCTTGACGCACACGTACAGGGGCGACTGTAAAGAGGCACTGAAGTGCGTCGAGCAGGCCGCCTCCCGTATCAAGATATTCATATTATCGGAGAAGATCGACGAGCATTGCTTGGCAGCAATAAAGAAGTTTCTCGGCGAAAGAAATTTAGCCTACGTCATTATTCCAGAGGTGGACGAATTAGACGAGTCAAGGATCCATGATTACTATGACAGGATCTTGAGGTCTCTATTAGGCATTTGAGCTTAAATTCGTGGCAGGGGGTGCGATCCACGAAGGTTGGAAAAATAAAGAGGGTCTCAGGTCCGCTAGTCATCGCTGAAGAAGCCAGAGGGGCCAGCGTTTACGAGATGGTAGAAGTGGGAGAGGAGAGGTTGATAGGCGAGATCATAGGCGTCCACGGGGACGAAGCGATAATTCAGGTCTATGAGGACACTACTGGGCTAAAAGTCGGCGACCCGATCCACCTGACCGGGAGTCCCCTAATCGCTGAGTTGGGACCGGGCCTCATTGGATCCATATTCGACGGAATTCAGAGGCCGCTGCCAGCACTCGGCCTTGTAACGGGGATAATGTTGACAAAGGGCGTGAAGCGACCCCCTCTTCCCAGAGACAAGAAGTGGTTCTTCACCCCCTTGGCAAAAGTGGGCGACGAGGTGTCTAGCGGGGACCTCATAGGAGTCGTAGAAGAGACCAAGAGGGTCAAGCACTACATAATGGTCCCTCCAGACGTCAAAGGGGAGCTGACTTACATAGCCCCCGAAGGGGAATACTCGATCACCGACGTCATAGCCAGCGTGGACGGTAAGGAGCTGAGCATGCTTCAGAAGTGGCCTATTAGGAAACCCAGGCCCTGCCTGCAAGTTCTCGAGCCCATAGAGCTATTCGTCACGGGCCAAAGAGTCGTAGACTTTCTATTCCCGCTCGTAAAGGGCGGGAAGGCGGCCATACCAGGAGGCTTCGGGACGGGCAAGACGGTGACGCTTCAGACGATCACGAAGTGGTGCGCTGCCGACATCGCGATATACATAGGTTGCGGAGAGAGGGGGAATGAGATGTCCGATGCCCTCCACAGCCTCAAGAAGCTGATCGACCCGAAGACTGGCAGGCCCTTGATGGAGCGCAGCGTGTTCATAGCAAACACAAGCAACATGCCCGTGGCCGCGAGGGAGGCTAGCATCTTCATGGGCCTGACAATCGCCGAATACTACAGGGACATGGGCTATGACGTGCTCTTGGTGGCCGATTCGACGAGCAGGTGGGCCGAGGCCATGAGAGAAATCAGCAACAGGCTGGAGGAGCTACCCGGCGAGGAGGGGTACCCGGCTTACTTGAGCTCGAGGCTGGCTTCGTTCTACGAGAGGAGCGGCTACGTGGTGGCGCTCGGTCGACCCGAGAGGAGGGGGAGCGTTACCATAATAGGGGCCGTGTCCCCGCCCGGAGCAGACTTCAGCGAGCCCGTCACGCAAGCGACGCTGAGGGTCGTCAGGGCTCTCTACGCGCTCGACGTCAATTTGGCGTACAGGAGGCACTACCCGGCCATCAATTGGCTGATTAGCTATAGCTTGTACGTGGAGAACGTTAGGAAGTCGTGGGATAGAATTGCCCCCGACTACTCGTACGCCAGGAATACGCTTCTCGAGATATTGCAAAAAGAGGCCAAGCTGGAGGAATTCGTCAAGCTAGTTGGAGTAGAGGCCCTCCCCGAAGAGGACAAGCTCGTCCTCGAGGTCGCCAGAATGATCAGGGAAGACTTCCTGAGGCAAGACGCCTTCCACAGCGTCGATGCTTTCACGTCGCCCGCGAAGGCGTACAAGATGTCCAAGGCCATACTCCTCTTCTACGAGCTAGCCAAAAAGGCTGTAGCCAAAGGGTTAAACGTCGAGAAGATAAGGGACTTAGAATCGAGGTTGTTGCTAGCCAACATGCGCAAGATCCCTGAAGAGATCTTCGAGCGGGAGTACGAGAACATAGTGAGCCGAATTAAGGCGGACTTTGAGGGGCTGATCGGGGGCGAGAGATGATGTCGAAGCTGAGCGTTAAGGAGTTCAAAAGGTTGCTGAGAGCTCAAGGGAGCCTATTGATGTTGCAGACGCCACCAGAGACGCTGTACGGCGAAGTGGTCGAAGTGGTCCTGCCCAACGGCGAGACGCGAATGGGACAGGTCATCGACACGTCGAAGGACATAACCATAGTTCAGGTTTTCGGCGGAGTGAGCGATGTCGACCTAGAGAAAACGAAGGTCAGGCTAAGGGGCGAGCCCTTCAGGATCGGCGTAAGCACTGACATGCTCGGGAGGATCTTCGACGGGCTGGGCAGGCCCATCGACGGAGGCCCTAAGATAGTGCCCGAGGAGTACCTAGACATAAACGGCTCTCCCCTCAACCCCGCGCTGAGGGTGCCGCCCAACGAGTTCATAGAGACGGGGATATCCGCCATTGACGGCTTGAACAGCCTCGTCAGGGGGCAGAAGCTTCCGATATTCAGCGGGAGCGGGCTACCGCACAACAGATTGGCCGCTCAAATAGTGAGGCAGGCGGCCGTGAAGGGAGAGGAGGAGAAGTTCGCGATAGTCTTCGCCGCGATCGGCGTGCCATACGACGATGCTATGTTCTTCATGGAGAACCTCAGGGAAAGCGGCGCTCTCGACAGAACGGTCGCCGTCATAAACACAGCAAACTCGCCTGTGATAGAGAGGATAGCCACGCCAAGGATAGCTTTGACCATAGCTGAGTACCTAGCTTGGGAGAAGGACATGCACGTCCTAGCAATACTAACAGACATGACCTTCTACTGCGAGGCGCTAAGGGAGCTCAGCTCCGCCAGGAGGGAGATACCGGGCAGGAGGGGCTACCCCGGCTACATGTACACCGACTTGGCCACGATATACGAGAGAGCGGGAAGGGTTGAGGGGAAGCCGGGTAGCTTGACCCAGATGCCTATTTTGACCATGCCCGACGACGACATCACGCATCCGATCCCGGACCTCACGGGGTACATAACGGAAGGGCAGCTCGTCCTCTCTCGCTCGATGTGGTTGAAGGGCGTTTATCCCCCCTTCGACGTGCTGATGAGTTTGTCTAGGTTGATGAAAGACGGCATCGGCCCGGGGAAGACTAGGGAAGACCACAGAGACGTCTTCATGCAACTCTACACAGCCTACGCCGAAGGAGTTAGGCTAAGAGAGCTGACGGTCATAGTTGGAACCGAGGCCCTCTCGCCGACTGACAAGAAGTACTTGGAATTTGCAGACAGATTCGAGAGGGAGTTCATAAATCAAGGGGAGGACGAGAGAAGAACCATCGAGGAGACGCTGGACATCGGATGGGAGTTATTGAGCATTCTACCAGAGCAAGAGCTGACGTTCCTGAGCAGGGAGGAGATGGAGAAATACCATCCCAAGTACAGGCCTCGGAGATGAGCGCCTAGATCCCGAGATCCTGAGGACAGAATGAGGTCCTCAGATCAAAAGGGACCTCCACGGCGTCTGGCGTAGCCAAAAGGTCTTCTTTACTCAAGACAATAGGTTTGCGTATGAGCAAGGTAGATCTCTTCAGCGTCGAATCGCGAAGACTCGTTCGTGGAAGGGGATAGACTTGCCGTCGACCGTTGAACGTAAGCTGAGCGACCCTGAAATCGGGGAGGTCACCTTCAGGGCCACCGTCACGAGCGAGGGAGTCCAAGCAAGGCTCTACGTGTTCGGCCTCAAAAGGCTTTGGAGCGTTAAGCCGGTTGTCAAGAGAGGTGAGACGTACGAGGTCTTTGTGGAGCCTCTCAGGGACCACGTAGCGCTTTGCGAGGTCGCCTACGCTGAGGCCATGCTCCTCGAAGCCGGAGTCTTGGGCTTGGTGGTAGCGATCTTGTGCCCACTAAAGGCCGACATAGTGGCTGAATTCCTTAGATGGATTGAGGGGCTCTCCTTGAGGGCCCTCGAATCCCCGATCTCCACGGTCAAGCTATTAATAGTCGCGGGGTCCTTGCCCTTTGAAGGGCTTGAGCGACTTGGCTACAAGAAGGCCGACGGCTTCTTCTCGAAGAGCTTATGAGCCTTGACGGTCCTTTGGGGCTAGAGGGCGAAGTGCCTCGTTCGGATCTAGAGCTGTAGGCTCGCGAGTTCTGCGCATCACGTTAATCATCGGTCAATGTACTCAAGAGGGGCGCAAGGATTAAGAGGGGCTAAGCAGTCGTTGAGCCGGGCCTCTTAACCGCTCAGCGCTCGGTGAACAGGTTGAGGGTGCTCTTCAGTTCAGGGGGCAAGGACTCGTTCTACGCCCTGATGAAAGTGAATAAGGTGGACTTGGCGTTGATCCTCTCCTACGAGTTCCCCAGGCCTAGCCCACACCTCGTTAACATGGGCAAGTCTGTTGAGACTCACTTGAAGGCTGGCGTGCCAGTGCTGGTGAAGCACCTGAGAAAGGGCCGTGAGAGGGAGGAGACCGTGGAGCTTCTCAAGAGGCTGGGGACGTCGGAGATAGTCGCTGGAGACGTCTACGTAGAGGACCATCTAAAGTACATGGAAGGGGTGGCGAGAGACGCATGCGCAACTCTCATAGAGCCCCTTTGGGGAGAAGACCCCGAAGAGCTCTTGTACAAGGAGTTCGAGAGCGGCTTGAGGGTTTTGGTGATAGGTTGTGAGAAGGGCTTGGAGAGGTGGTTGGGCGCCGAGGTGGACAAAGACGACGTCGTGGAGCTTGTTGAAAATTGCAGAGCAATCGGCGTGGACCCGCTGGGCGAAAGAGGGGAGTACCACACCGTGGTAATCAACAGCCCCCTTCACAGAGAGAAAGTAAGGTATCGAAAGGTTTCAGTAGAAAGCCACGGGGATTACTGCATACTGTACGTGGTGTGATCGGCTCTAAGTAGCTAGAGCCTATAGCGATTACGACGGAGGCATCGTCGTTAACAACGAATGGCGGTCGCCACCAACTCCTTTGAGTTCTTGTGCGCAGAGGCGGTCCTCTAAGGGTCTGGATAGCGTCGAGAGCCGTTGAGGTAAAGGCCGTTGAGCCCGACGTGAACGTGCAATACGTAGAAGCGGACGCCGTCATCTCGATCATAGCCGATGAGGTCGTGTTAAGCGATAAGATGATAAACGAGCTCGGTTTAGCCCTTGAAGACGTCCGCAGAGGGCATTGGAGGTTTATGTGAGAGCCAAGAGAGAGCTAGGGAGAACGGGCCTCCGAGGTACCGGAGATGACCACTGAGCCTCCTTAGCTTGCTGAGAGCTCTCTTATCCGCTCCTCGTACAGTGCTCTAGGGGCGACTTTGCCGCTTTCGAGCGACGGGGGTGAGGTAGGAGCTTGTTGGTCGGCCCCTTACGTGAGGAAGCCTACGGGGAGAGGTGGGAAAAAGGATTTCTAAGAGCCTGGGACAAGCCTCTCCAGCCTCACTTTGACAGCCTCTATGAACTCCTCAGTCGTTAGGATCGACTTCACGGGCCCTTCGCAGACCCTGGCCACGTCTTGGGTTACGTAGCCCTCTTCTATGGTGAGCCTGGTCGCCTCCTCGAGAGCCTCGGCGAAGCCGACGAGGTCTCTAAGCCCATCGAGCTCCCCCCTCCTCCTCAGCGCCCTAGACCACGCGAATATTATCGCCGTCGGGTTAGTGGAGGTCTTCTCGCCCCTGAGGTACCGGTAGTAGTGCCTCTGGACCGTGCCGTGAGCCGCTTCTGACATGTAGTGGCCCTCGGGGGACATGAGCTCGGAGGTCATCATGGCGAGGCTCCCCGAGAAGGCCGACGCTATCATGTCCGATAGCACGTCCCCGTCGTAGTTCTTGGTGGCCCAAACGAAGCCCCCTTCAGACCTCATCGCCCTAGAGTATGCGTCGTCTATCAAGTAGTACTCGTAGTTCAAGCCCCTCTTCTCGAACTCCTCCCTGAACTCCCTCTCGTAGACTTCTTGGAAGACCTCCTTGAACCTAGCGTCGTAGACCTTCGATATCGTCTCCTTCGCGCCGAACCACACGTCCAGGCGGTTGACCAGCGCGTACTTGAAGACCGACCTCGCGAAGGACTCTATCGACTTGTCGAGGTTGTAGTATGCCTGTAGCACTCCAGGGCCCGTGAGCTTTGACAACTTCGCCCTGAGCTCCTTACCGGTGAAAGACCTGAACACCACCTCCGCCTCTCCCGGCTCGTCGAACCTAATCCCCACGCCCGAGTATATGTCGCCGAAGGCGTGTCGAGCCACGACTATCGGCTTCTTCCAGAACCTGACGGCTGGGACTACGTTCTTGACGATTATGGGGGCTCTGAATATCGTGCCGTCAAGTATCTCCCTTATCGTGGCATTCGGGCTCCTCCACTCCTTCTTCAAGCCATACTCCTTGACCCTCTCGGCGTTCGGGGTTATGGTCGCGCACTTGACGCCCACGCCCCACCTCTTGATGGCCTCGGCCGCCCTGACGGTGACTTCGTCGTTGGTCTCGTCCCTGACCTTCACGTGCAGGTCGTAGTACTCGGCCTTCAGCTCAACGTAGGGCTCGATTAGCCTCTCCTTGACCCAGTGCCACACGACCCTAGCCATTTCGTCTCCGTCGATCTCGACTATCGGGTTTAGCATCGCTATTTTCTTCATACCCGACACGCACTTCAAGAGCAGAGAACGGAGCTATAAGCTACTCGTTTTAAGGGCCAGTTATTTGTTGACGAGATTGCGATAGCTAAAGCGCTGGTGCTGAGCGACAGATTTGGTGTGGAGAGTTCAACAAGGATGCTTGCGCACGAGGGTCCCATTTAGTCGCAGGCGTAGTGAGCTCAGGTGCTTCCGCAACCAAAAAGGTAGCGCACGTACCCCATTATAGGTAGCCCATTACTGAGGGATTATTCGATAAGGCTTCGAGGTTTTCTGGGGGTCTGGGCTTCATAGAGGTTTTGCGAGTTTACATGAGTCCCTACGCCCTTGGCTTCACAGCCCTCAGGGCCCCCTTCCCGCCACACCAGCTCTCCTGGTTGGAGCGTGGTTGGAAGATTCGGGTTTTGTACATAATTTATCTTAGAAGAGATTATTCTACATGGGATTAGCATGAGAGCGCTAGGTTATGCCCGGGTTTCTCCAGCACTACAAAGAACAGGAAACCCACCACTCCCAGCATAAAGCCCTAGGACCCGGGTTCGCTGCCTCGAGCTGGCACATTAACATATCGGGTAGAAGCCCCGACTAGGATGAGCGCGGCTAGTAGAGCGCAGCCCACGACCACGTTTAACACGCCACCAGAGATGAAGAAGTTTGCTAACACCCTAGAGCACGCTTCCCGGCCAAACGCGTAGCCAATTAGGTATGCTAGCGTCGAGAGGAACCAAGGTATTAGCAAGTAGAGGATCGCGAGAACGTCCCCGATACGGCCCTACCGCCTAATAACCCGTAGATCGCCGCGAAGCTCGTGCAAGAGTAAATCGAGGGGAAAACTAGCCCCTGGAACACCTTGCCCCGCACCTTAAGCCCCTTCGACGGAGGCGCGAACCACACGAAACAACTCCATAGAATTTATCTGGGTATTTAAGGGAGAGTGCGGGCCCACTGGTATCTGAACCCGGGACCTCCGGCTCCGAAGGATGGAACCCATATCACTTTGTCCCATGATATTAACTGTTACTTGGGACAGTTAGGTTTAGTTTTTTATACCTAATACCTAGTATGTATACGGGAAACTTCGCGTAGAGATCGAGCATTTAGTTAGGTGAGGAGATACCAATACGATGGCTGGATGAGTTATCAAGAGATAGAAGGCCTTATTTGGAAGCTTTTGCGTAGCTAATGAATGATAACGGTATTAAAGCATTTAACAATATAGTATGTGGTGCAGTTGTAATGAACGAGCTACTTGATAGAATAGTGGTTGACCCTAAGGTCATGGCTGGTAAGCCGGTAATTAAGGGAACAAGGATTACCGTTGACAACATACTTGAACTCCTAGCCGCTGGCATGAAGCCTGAAGAAGTAGCCGAGGACTACAACATAAGCCTAGAGGATATCCGGGCAGCACTACTTTATGCAGCTAAGGTTCTCAGTAGAGAGGAAATAATGGTTGGGGCAAGAACTTAAAATTATACTCGACGAAAACATTGGGTTAAAAGTATATCACGAACTAAGGAAGCGAGGCTATCACGTACGATCAATATTAGAGGAGCGTAGAGGAGCTTCTGACGAAGAAGTTGTTGTGACTGCTACTAAACGTGGGAAGATAATAGTGACTATGGACAAGGATTTTGGGTATATTGCCCAGGCATACAACCCGCCCGGAATAGTCATTCTAAGGCTGAGAGACCCAAGAATACCTAATAGAATTGAAGCAACTCTGAGAGCATTGAGTCTTGGAGAGCAACTATATGGTTACATAACAGTAGTAACCGATACACAGATAAGGAGACGACCAATAACACCATAGAGGCTGTTTCACATGTTATAATATTTTAATTCTGAATATTTTTGATTACTTGGGCTGTTTTAGTCTTAGGTGTTCCAGCGCCATGATGTGTACTGATGCCGGGTGTTTGTCTAGACCTATGTCTCTAGCTATTGCTTTAGCTAGTTTGCTTGTCTACGACGGGTTCATATAGTATGCTTTAACACCATACTCTGGGGCATGAAGAGTAAACTCTTCTATAATACTTGATTTAAAGATCGCAACTCTACGCTAATAGTTACTGTTTCTCCTAACACCTCTCTTTACCTACTCAAGCTTTAGAGATAGAGCGTCGCCTTCTCTATACTCACGTACTTAAGTCCAATGCCTGCTGTAGGTACAGTGTTTAGTACTTCCTCAGCCTCGCTCTCGGACTTCAGGAACACTATAACGTTTTCTCCATCCTCTGTTACGCGTGCGCGGAGACCCCTACTTGTAAGGCGATTTCTTTAAACCATCTCGAAGAAATCGGTTTGATGCTTTTTGACTTGCCCATGAATTCACGCCGCACCCACAGAGTATGTGAGCCATTGGGGTTATCCTAATTGGTTCTAGGCAGGTGAGTGGAGTTACAGGCCCGCCAAGATTTGAACCTGCCTTCAGGCTCGGGGGACTTGTACCTCGATGTACCTGTTCCTGCATTTCAGCGCCGAGAGACGGTTTATGGAACCGTTCACGACAAGGTTTATTACCTTCATCATCGTTAGACTTCTCTCGGTGCTTTCATGGGCCTCGTCTACGTGGAAGGCGTCGTCAAACATGGTGAAAGGAGCGTCAGGGTAAGGTTCTTGGTAGATTCTGGTGCCACGTACACTGTGCTGACGAAGAGGGTGTGGGAGGAGCTGGAGCTGAAGTCCCTAGGAGAGATGGAGTTCATCTTAGCGGACGGAACCGTGATTAGGAGGGGCATATCAGAGGCCGTCCTAGAGCTCCCAGGTTACGGAGAGAGGCACACTCCCGTCGTCTTGGGCGA
>Ga0209183_1000511_pt1 | contig 15757 bp, 14 predicted proteins | sample LHCtaG_2_FD_184120 | JGI IMG/M metagenome (GOLD analysis project Ga0209183, IMG submission 184120) | Hot spring microbial communities from Little Hot Creek, USA to study Microbial Dark Matter (Phase II) - LHC4sed_replicate (SPAdes)... | ecosystem: Environmental > Aquatic > Thermal springs > Hot... | reverse complement strand
TGTGACCATAGGCCGCTCGTATTTTATCCCCTACTACTTGGAAGCGCCCTTTGGGATCGCCTGAGACCACTTGCATAAGGTGATGTCTTTCAACCCATTCCCAGCCTGGGGTTGAGGCGATGGCTTTTGCCAGTTCTTCTATTAGGACGAATCCTTCTTCGTCCAAGGTTAGGCCGACTTTTTCTGGGTGGTGGCGCAGGATGTAGCTCATGAATCGGCTAAGTTTTGTTCGGGCGCCTTTTCTCATATGCGTTTTCCTCCATAGGAGTTTTTGGCTGAGGGCTTTGCCCCCTGGACCCTTATATCCCTTGTGAGGGGATTACGGGGGTTTTCCCCTCGTCGGCCTTGGCCCGAGGGCTGGGGGTTCACTAAGGTCCACTCGTGCACATGTATGCAAAAGGTGGCGACGCGCCCCCTCTCTATATTGCGGAGGGCTACCCTTGTTCCCCCCGGGAAAGGCCCTGCACCCTCCAAGCCCGTTTGCTTAGGGCCCTACTCGTGAGCGGGTTTGCCCTTAATTACTTACCAGTTTACAGGTATTTTGCGCTCGCGCCAGGTCCGGTCAAGGTAAAGGATGTATTTGTTACGCCGGCCAAAATCGTAAAGTTGCCACGTTATCTCCACATCCCTCCGGCAATACTCTAATAGCTCTTCTATCCGGCCCTGCCGCCAAAGGCGAATGGCCATCATCCCATCACCGCTCTTTGTTTCCCCAAGGGTCGCCCAAGCCAGTTCGTCAAGGCTTACCCTGAAGCCAAGCTTCCTGTAGACTTCCTCCAAAATGTCCAGTGTGGGTAAGGTCTCCAAGGCGAAAGAAGTGTAAGGCTGGAGGACTTGGTAATCAAAGCGGTAAAGGTTAAAGCCCACTACTGGGTTTCCCTTCTTCAGCTCCTCCACTAATTCGCTCACGTTCTTTTCAGTGTAAAAACGGTAGAGGTTTTCATCTTCGCTGTAAGTGACAGCCACCGAGAGGCCCAGGCGGTGGAGGTTGTGTCTACCACCTACTTCTTGGATAGAACGCATGGTTTCCAGGTCAAAGACCACAGCCCCCAAGGCTCATACCTCCCCTGATTGCAAGGCCATTTTGGCAAACTCAATGGCCTCTTCTTTGCTCCTTACTTCGCCTTCAACCTGGGCTTCTTGGATTTTCTTCAGAAGTTTGCCCACGATAGGACCAGGCTCAAGGCCAAGAGCTTCTATTAGCTCATTACCGCGCACTAAGGGAGGGGGGAAGAATTCATTCCGGTGCTTAAAGTAAGCTGTAAGGAGTTCCTTCGCTACCCAGACCCTCTTTTCCCACCTTTCCGGGATCAGGTCCTCCATCCAAGTAGCCAGGTGGTCGGCAAGGGAAAGGAGACAGGTTTCCACACCCCATTCCCCCGCATCTTTCCAGAAGCGATGGATAGCTTTCCTGGTCAAAGGTCCCTCTTGGGCCAGGAGAGCCGGGCGCATGTGGTTGACTATTATCTTGTAAACTCCCTCTACTTCGCGGGAAGAGAAGCGGAACCTCTCCATGATTGATTCGGCTATAAAAGCTCCTTCCCTCTCATGACCGTAGAAATGGGTCCCTCGTTCGTCAACGGTCAATGTGAAAGGTTTGCCAAGGTCATGGAACAAAGCCGCCAACTTTAGGGTTACCAAGGCTTTTCTTTCGCCTGATGTGCGGCGCTCCAAATGCTTTTGGATAGTTTCCTTCAATTCCCCGAGGTATGCTGCCAATGTCCGCCCAGGCCCTTCCGGCTGGGGGTTATTGAGTTCCCCAAGTAACCATTCCAATTTAGCAAGTGTCTCTATAGTATGTTGGTAGGCATCCAGATGGTGGGGGTAGCTTTGGTGAAGGCCTTTCAGGGGCTCAAGCTCAGGGAAAAGCACTCCGAGGATGCCGAGTTCGTCCATCAAAGTTACGTAGCGGGAAGAATTAGGCTCGGCCAAGGTTAGGGATATCTCATCGCGGAGCCTCTCCCGCGAAACAAATACAAGGCGATGAGCATGCTCGGCCATCTCCCTGAGGGTTTCCGGTTCTATTGTGAAGTGGAATTGGGCTGAGAAGCGGATGCCTCTGAGGATGCGGCAAGGGTCTTCTAAGAAAGTTGAAGGGGAAAGGCGCCGGATTAGGCCAAGCGCCAAGTCGCGCTCCCCGCCGTAAGGGTCAATGATAGGCATAGGCTCTTTACCCCAATCCTCCAAAGGGACGGCTATAGCGTTTATGGTGAAATCCCTGTGGCTCAAATCCTCCAAAGTATCTTTCCCCACCCTCCGGGTCAAGTCTATGTAAAAATCCCGGAAGACAACGCGTGCGAATTCCCTCTTTTCATCTAAAAGGACAAAGGCTCCCTTAAAGCGGTTGGCTATTTCCTTGGCCAAGGGGATTGCGCCCTCGGGCACCACAAAGTCAAAATCCTTGCTTTCTTTGCCTACCAGCCGGTCCCTTACGCATCCTCCTACAAGGTACGCTTCAGGGTAGTTTTCGTGGATAAAGGCGATTATCCTTTCCAGAAGCTCTCTATTTCTCACGCCCTCTCTTCCTTAGCGAGGCTAACTCCTTCCCCTTGGCCAAGCCTGCTTCCAAAGCTTTTAGGTTCACTTCTTCTGTGCCCTTGGGCACTCTGGCTTTAACTGCCTCTTTAATGGCTTCTTCGGAGACGATTCCTGTAAGGCCAACGAGAAGGCCTAAAGCTAAGATGCTGGCCGTTATCCTCTTACCAGTCACTTCCTCAGCCAGGGCAGTTATTGGCACTTGGATAGCTTCGGATGTGGGGACTCGGCGGACGTGTACCGAGTCTACGATGAAGAGCCCATCCTTCTTGACCTCGTAATAGAATTTGTCGCATGCTTCCTGACTCATAGCCAAAAGCACGTCGGCTTGGATGACCTTAGGGTAATCAATCTCTCCATCGGAAATCACTACTTCCGATGAGGAAGCTCCTCCCCTGGCTTCAGGCCCGTAGGATTGGGTCTGGGCTACATTTTTCTTGTCCCTTACGGCGGCTTCGGCCAAGATTATACCTGCCAGGACAAGGCCTTGGCCTCCTTCGCCGGCAAGCTTTATCTCAAACCGTTCCATTATCCCCTCCTTCGGCTCTAAAGCGGGCTATAAATTTTTCATATTCCTCCACGAATTCCGGAGCTTCTTTGTCCAGCAATATGCCCCTGCTTATCTTACCTTGCTTCTCTTCCGGTGGGAGTTTCTCGTATTCTTGAAGAGGTATGGCGCTTTCTTTAAGGGCCTTCATCATTTCCACCGGGGTACGCAAGTTGTTCATCCGACCGAAGTGGGTGTGGCAATAGCTTACAGCTTCCACCACCGCAAAGCCTTTTTTGAGGATAGCTTTTTCAATGAACCGGCTTAGTTCAATGGCATGATAGACAGTGCTTCGGGCTACGAAGCTGGCTCCAGCAGCGATGGCTAACTCCGGAATGTTGAAGGGTGGCTCCAGGTTACCGTAAGGAGTGGTGGCAGAGAGAGCCCCCAAAGGTGTGGTAGGCCCAACTTGGCCTCCTGTCATCCCGTAGATGCTGTTATTTATGATTATGGCCGTAAGGTCAATGTTGCGGCGGCAGCTGTGGATGAAGTGGTTCCCCCCTATGCCTAAAGCATCTCCATCACCCATGACTACTATCACCTTGAGCTCAGGGCGAACGAGCTTAAGGCCTGTAGCAAAGGTCAATGCCCTCCCGTGGGTAGTATGTAAGGTGTTAAAGTCAAGGTAAACGGACATTCGGCCTGAGCACCCAATGCCGGATATCACCACCACTTCGTCTTTGGATAGACCAATCCGGTCAATGGCTCTTATCAGCGCTCCCATGACTATGCCTATCCCGCAGCCAGCACACCAGATGTTGGGGAATTTCTTCTTGACCCTGAGATACTTGTAAACTATCGGCTCCTCGCGTTCCATATGCTTTCCCTCTCAAAAAATTTTGGTAATTTCATCCTGGGGGAAAATGGCCATGGGCTTCAATTCCCCGCCTTTGCGGACCCAGCGTCCATCTTCAAGGGGCAAAACCCTGCCTATGACTGAGCTTTTTATGCCTCGCTTGCGGAAAGCTTCCAAGAGGGCTTGGGTATTTTCAGGGGCCAGAGTGATTATGAGCGCTCCAGAAGCAATGGTTCCCATTGGGTCAAGACCAAACTCTCGGCATAGGATTTGCCCCTCAGGTAGCACTTCTATTGCTTCCTCTTCTATCACGAACCCTACCTTTGAGGCTTCAGCTACTTCGTAAAGGCCCATGGCTAAACCGCCCTCGGTCGGGTCGTGCATGGAATGAAGGGGTACAGTGTCCACTGCCAGCAAAGCGGCCTCTACCACACTTATCCCAGGGTTAAATAGGTAACCTTTAGCCCTTTCAATGAAGGCATCATCGTACCCACGCTGGCGAAGCTCCTCGCCTTTTTCCCTGGCTATTATTGAAGTGCCCTCAATGGGTATGCCCTTGACCAAAATTATGTCATCTCCGGGGCGTGCCCCTGAAGAAGTCACAAGCTTCTCTTTGCTTACTTCTCCAAGCATGTGGCCGACCACTATGGGCCTATCAAGGCCGTATGTGACCTCGGTATGGCCTCCGATTAGGGAAATTCCGAGGCTTTTAGCCGCTTGGGCAATCTGGGCGAAAAGGTTTTCGGCTAGCTCAGGGGTGGTTTTTCCCTCCGGTAGGAGCAAAGTGCAGAGCATCCATTTTGGCCTCGCTCCCATTGATGCAACATCGTTAGCGTTAACGTTCACTGCATACCATCCTATAAGGTCCGTGGCGAAAGTTATGGGGTCGCTTTTGGCCACCAGGTACTGGCCACCCATATCAATAACTGCAGCATCCTCCCCGAATTCGGCCCCTACTACTACCCGCTCATCGGAGAAAGCGTATTTGTTCAGAAGGTAGCGGAACAAATCCGGGTCCAATTTCCCCACCGGAAGGATTTTCACCGCCCCCTCCTCGCTTCATAAGAAAGTGCACACTTCCTCCAAAGGGCGCCTGGAAGTGCGGGCTGAGGCTTCCCGGCCAGGTTTGCCTATTGGCACTATAGCTACCGGGCGTAAATTTGGAGGCAGGTTGAGGACGGCAGCAACCCCTGCCTCGTCAAAAGCTCCTACCCAGCAGCTCCCATAGCCGAGGGCAGTGGCTGCTAACAGGATGTGCTCGGTAGCGGCGGCCGTATCCTGGAGGCAATAAAGCTCCGAGCCACGACTTCCGTACCTTGCGGCGGAGCGAGCAGGTTCAGCGCAAACCACTATTACCACTGGGGCTTGGGCCACAAATTCCTGGTTTAGGGCTGCCCGGGCAAGCCCTCTTTTGACCTGCGGGTCCCTCACTACGTAAAAATGCCAAGGCTGCCTATTACCGGCCGAAGGGGCTCTTATGGCTGCCATCAGGATTTTCCTCACATCTTCTTCCGGCACATTCTCGGGGAGGAAACTTCTTACACTGTGCCTTCTCTCAATGGTTTCCCAGAAGTCCATTTTCTGTCCTCCCGACAATGGTTTTTCCGTAGCATATAATAACGCTTTTACGCCATCATAGCAAAACTGGCCAAATGGGTGCGGTCCCAAATTGAGGGGAAATCCCCTTTTCTCTCTTAGCCCCTACAGGGGGTTCGCTAACATTTTGAGGCTTACTTGACGGTTTGCAAGGGGCTTGGGGGCATAATCCAGTTTGAGAAATTGGGGCAAAGCTTTAAAATTTGACCTTGGAAATAGCTCGGGCCAAGAGTTCGCGGACACCGCGGTCGGGGCTTAAGTAGTAAACGTAGGAATCGTCAAGCCTTTCCCGCTCCAAGACCCCTAAAAGGAAGAGGTCGTAGAGCTCAAGCGCTACAGCCTCTTTGCCCCTTCCCACCCTTAAAGCAGTGCCAGAGCTTGTGTCCATGAAATTGGGATTGTGGACGAAAAACTTAAGGAGGTCTAGCTTTATGAGTGAACGCCCAAGCCTTTCAATAAATGCGAGGACTTCCAAGTCCACTTCAGAAGTTCCCATAAACATTACCTCCATGCGGATTTTACCACTTCGCCAACAGGTTAGCAATAGTACTTAGGTCCCTTGGGCTTTTCGCTTGAGCTCGTAGAGTTTATTAAGCGCCTCCAATGGGGTCATGGAGTCAATGTCCAAGTTCTTGAGTTCTTCCAAGACCGGGTGTGAGGGGTAAAAGAGGGGAAGTTGAACGGCTTTGGGAGCTCGCGGGCGGATGGTAACGGGATGGGAGTTGCTCTCCAATTCCTTGAGGATTTCTTCCGCTCGGTGGATTACAGGCTTGGGAAGCCCAGCCAGTTGTGCCACATGAATCCCATAGCTGCGGTCTGCTCCCCCTGGCACTATTTTGTGGAGGAATATGACTTTGCCTCTCTCTTCAGCAACAGCCACATTGTAGTTGCGGACTTTGGGAAGGAGGCGCTCAAGCTCTGTAAGCTCGTGGTAATGGGTGGCAAAAAGGGTCCTGGAACGCAAATTGGGGTGGTTGTGGATGTATTCTACAACAGCCCAGGCTATGGAAATGCCATCATAGGTGCTTGTTCCACGCCCTATTTCGTCCAGGATGAGGAGGCTTTTGGGGGTAGCGTGGTGAAGGATGTTGGCCGTTTCCACCATCTCTACCATGAAAGTTGACTGCCCGGCGGAGATTTCGTCCTGCGCTCCTATGCGTGTGAAGATTCTGTCCACAATTCCTATGCGGGCTTCTCTGGCCGGAACAAAGGAACCTATCTGGGCCATGAGGACAATTAGAGCTACTTGGCGGATGTAAGTGCTCTTTCCACTCATATTAGGCCCGGTTATAACTAGGATGCGCTCCTCCGGGGTGAGGTGGACATCGTTGGGGACAAATGGCTCGCTTATGGTAAGCTCTACTACAGGGTGGCGGCCTTCAATGATGTGTATTTCATCGCTTTCATCCACTATAGGGCGGACGTAGCCGTTTCTCTCCGCTACTTCAGCCAGGGAAGCGTAGACGTCAAGTTCGGCCAGAGCTGAAGCTGTAGCCATGAGCTTAGGGCTTTCCTGCGCTACCTCTTGACATACTTGCCTGAAAAGCTGGGCCTCAAGCTCGGCAATCCTTTCCTCCGCATTTAGCACCAAAGCTTCGTACTCTTTAAGTTCAGGGGTAATGAAACGCTCGGCATTGACCAAAGTCTGCTTGCGGATGTAATCGGGTGGGACAGCATTGAGGTTGGATTTTGTGACCTCAATGTAGTAGCCAAAGACCTTGTTGTATCCTACCTTCAAGGTTTTGATGCCTGTGCGCTGGCGTTCCCGAGCCTCCAGGCGCGCAATCCATTCTTTGGCGTTGCGGGATGCTTCAATGATTCCGTCCAGCTCTTTAGAAAAACCCGGCTTTATAACCCCACCGGCCCCGACTGTCCCAGGTGGGTCATCAGTTATTGCCCTGGCAATGAGGGAAATGACTTGCGGTACCGGGTCCAGCCCTTGGTAGATTGCCCGGAGTGGGGGATAGTCTTTTTCCCCAAGGGCTTCCCTGATTTGGCTAACCACTTCCAAAGCTTTCCTGATGCCTATCAAGTCCCTTGGGCTTGCTATCCCCTGCCTGACTCTTCCCACAAGCCTTTCCAGGTCTGGGGTTTGCTTCAAGAGTTCCCTCACTTTGGCCCTGAGGATGGTATCGTGGTACAGTGTTTCAACGGCATCAAGCCTTCGGTTTATCTCCTCAACTTTAATCAGGGGCTGGTTAACCCAACGGTAGAGGAGCCTCGCCCCCATAGGAGTTCGGGTTTGGTCCAGGACCCAGAGGAGGGAGCCTCTCCGCTCCCTGCCCCTTATGGTCTCCGAAAGCTCCAAATTCCGCCGAGTGGCCGGGTCCAGGGGCATGAAATCGGAAATGGAATAAGTCTTAAGGGAGGAAAGTTGGCGGAGGGCAACTTTTTGGGTCTCGCTCAGATATTGGATTATGGCTCCAGCTGCCCTCTCGGCCAGGGGTTTTCCTCCCAAGCCGAAACCTTCAGTAGTAGCTACTTTAAAGTGGTCCAGAAGGGCTTGGCGAGCGTTGCCAAGCTCAAAGTGCCAAGATTCGTAAGTAGTGATGTGGGAGTTAAACCCAATGCTATCCAACTCTTTTCGGGTCTCTTCATCGGCAAGGATTTCAGCAGGGCGGAGCCTCTCCAGCTCCTCTTGGACAGCCAGGAGAATATCACCAGCTTCTATCTGAGTGGCGGCGAACTCACCGGTGGTTATGTCTGTATAAGCGATGCCAGCCTTCTTACCTTCTATGACGACTGCGGCAAGGTAATTGTTGCGCTTATCCTCAAGCAAACCTGGCTCTACTATAGTCCCTGGGGTTACGACCCTCACCACCTCCCTGGGCATAATGCCTTTCACGGGCTTATCGCTCAGCTGTTCGCATATTGCCACCTTATATCCGGCAGCGATGAGTTTGGCCAGATAGGTTTCCAAGGAGTGATGAGGGACCCCAGCTAAAGGAACTCTCTGGCCTTTCCCCACCGGGCGGGAAGTGAGGACGATGTTGCACACTTCAGAGACGATGCGGGCATCTTCGTCAAACGTTTCATAAAAGTCACCGAGGCGGAATAGGAGTATAGCGTCAGGATACTGGCGCTTTATCTTAAGATATTGGGAGCGTATTGGAGTGAGCTCTTTATCCTTCACTTTGCCCTCCATGCGGTTAATATTATATCCCAAAACAGATTTGACACAACGCTGATGGTCTGGTATCCTTGAAACGCAAGGGCATATGCGCGAGCCGTTTGAGTTCACAATCCTCAAGGAAGATTCTAAGACCTGGGCAAGGGCTGGGGTTATCCGGACCCCGCATGGGGAAATTCCGACCCCGGTCTTTGCACCTGTTGGGACCCAGGCTACGGTTAAAGCCCTTACACCAAAAGAGCTGGAAGAGCTTGGGGTTACTCTCATTTTAGCCAATACCTATCACATTTACCTAAGGCCCGGCCCTGAGGTTATAGCCGAACTTGGTGGTTTGCACCGTTTCATGGCCTGGCCCCACCCTATCATGACCGATAGCGGCGGCTTCCAGATTTACAGCTTGGAATCCCTCCGTCGCTTCACCGAAGAGGGGGTCGTTTTCCGCTCCCATCTGGATGGCTCAATGCACCTTTTGACGCCGGAGAAAGCGATAGAAATCCAAGAGCTTTTGGGAGCCGATTTCATCACCTGCCTTGACGAGTGCCCTCCCCCTCTGGAAAGGGATTACGTTAAAGAGGCCACTGAAAGGACCCACCGCTGGGCCGAGCGCTGCTTAAAAGCCCATCGCCGCACTGACCAGGCCATCTTCGGAATAATTCAGGGAGGGATATTCCCGGACCTAAGGAGGGAGAGCGCCCGGTTCATCGCTTCATTAGGCTTTGATGGCTTTTCCATCGGGGGCTTATCGGTAGGTGAACCTAAAGAAAAGACCTGGGAAATGCTGGAGGTTGTAATCCCTGTTCTGCCTCGGGGCAAGCCACGGCATCTATTGGGGGTCGGCGCTCCAGAGGATTTCTTTGAGGGGATAAGCCGAGGGATTGACATCTTTGATTGCGTTTTGCCTACTCGGATGGGCCGCACTGGCACTCTATTCACTTGGCAAGGGAAGATTAACATCACTAACGCCCAGTACGCTCGGGACCCGAACCCGATAGACCCCACTTGTGAATGCTATACTTGCCGCAACTTCTCCCGCGCTTACCTCCGCCACCTCTTCAAAGCCGAGGAAATCCTTGCCCCAATCTTGGCTACCATCCACAACGTTTACTTCATGGTCAATCTGGTCAAGCGCATTAGGCAGTCCATACTGGAGGGTAATTTTGCCCTTTTCCAGGAAGAGTTCATGGCATCTTATCAGAGGAGGCTTTAATGGACCCTTTGCACGCCGTTGCCATGGGAATCCTCCAAGGGATGACTGAGTTCTTGCCTGTGTCCAGCTCTGGTCACTTGGTCCTTATCCCGCATCTACTCCGTTGGCCTATCCCCTCAGTCGCCTTTGATGCTTTAGTTCACTGGGGAACCCTCTTGGCCCTTTTAGCTTACTTCCGCTCAGAACTAATTGCCCTCGCTAAGGCCTGGTTCAGAAGCATCACCACTGGCGAAAGGTCTTACCGAGCTTATCTTAGCTGGCTAATCCTACTGGGCACGGTCCCAGGGGTAGTAGCAGGGGTTACCTTGGACGATTTCTTTGAAGCCTTGTTTTCTTCTCCGAGGCTGGTTTCAATAGCGCTTATCGGCACGGCCTTGCTCTTAGTTTTGGCAGAGCTTAGGCTGAAGCCCCGCAAGAGGATGGAGCGATTGAGCTGGCTTAACGCTCTTTTCATCGGGCTCTTTCAGGCTCTGGCTATAACGCCGGGGATTTCCCGCTCAGGCTCCACTATAACGGCGGGGATTCTCGCCGGGCTCAGTCGGGAAGAAGCCGCTCGCTTCAGTTTCCTCCTTTCAGTCCCAATAATATTTGGGGCTGGAATGAAGAAGTTGTTGGACCTTACCTTTGGGGGTGAACTTGGGAGCCAGTGGTTTATCATCTTTGCAGGATTTGCGAGTGCGCTAATAAGTGGTTACCTAAGCATAGCTTTCCTCCTTTCCTTTGTGAAGCGCAGGAGGCTCTATGTCTTCGCTTTCTACTGCCTGGCGCTGGGCCTTCTTGGCCTTATCCTTTCTTAGCTTCACAACTGGATGTTTTCCCTCAACTTCACAGCCTTCTCCACCCTTGAAGGTTGGAGTCTGCACCTCGTTTCGCCCCTTGGTGGACGAGATTGCCAGGGCAAGCCTTTGGAGGGTTGAGGTTACTGAAGGACCAAGCAGGTTCATATTGCGCGGGCTTGAGGCTGGCGAATTTGACTTGGCCATAGTAGCATTGCCTGTGTCTGGAGGCACTTTGATAGCTAAAGATTCTCTCGCCATAGTGGTCCATCCGAGCAACCACATAGATTCGTTGTCATTGGAGGAGCTTAGGCAGATATATGCCGGCTACATCTGGGATTGGAGCTTGCTGGGATGGGAAGGGGAAGAAGTGGTGATTTTGAGCCGGGAAGACGGCTCCGGGGCCAGGGCTTTCTTTGATGAAGAAGTTATGAAGGGGGAAAGGCTATCGCCAGCTGCAATCATAGTCCCTTCAAGCCAATGGGTTCTGGAATATGTAGCCTCAAGGCCTGGGGCAATTGGCTATGTTTCTGCGGCTCTCTTGAACGAGAAGGTTAAAGCACTATATTTGGAAGGCAAATGGCTCTCATCTCCCGATTATCCCTTAATGCTACCGGCTTATGGGGTGGCTGGCAGTGAAGCTGGCCGCAAGCTTCTGGAATTCCTCCAAGGGCCTGCCGGCCGTAAGCTTCTCATGCAGCGCTATTTTCTACCCTGAAAATTTGGCCATTGGCAAAGGCCTAAAGGAGTGTGTCTCAGGGTTGTGGGAGGACGCCCGTTTTCCCACCCAATTTGGCTTTTGGTTTGCCAACGTTAGCCGAAGAGGCTGACTTCAGTCAGTGCCAAAAAGGTGGTATAATCAAATCCACAGGAGGAGCAATGAGAGAAGGATGCCTCAATGAGAAAATGGCAGAGGTGAGGGCTCTCGTGGATGCTAAGGGGTTCAGCAGCGACGAGAGCCGCATCTGGGAAATGCTTGCCCTCATCCACTCCGAAATCTCCGAGGCTACCGATGCCTACAAAAAGGGCCTGCCTTTGGAAAAAGTCGGGGAAGAGCTAATTGATGCTATAATCCGAATCCTGCACCTCCTTTCAGCCCTCGGGCTTGATGCCGAGGAGCTTTACCAGAAAAAGATGGCTGAGAACTGGAAAAGACCATTCCGATACGGGACGGTGAGGGGAGGGTGAACCGAGAAAGGCTCTACAAAATCAATGCAATAGTCCTAAAGCGAGCCGATTTCGGAGAGGCCGATAGGCTGGTTACGGTCTATTCCCAGGAGGAAGGCAAGCTTCGCCTCTTAGCCAAAGGGGTGAGAAAACCTACCAGCCGAAAAGCTGGCCACCTTGAGCTCTTCACCCACGTTAAACTCCTGGTGGCTAAGGGGAAAGAGCTGGACATAATAACCCAGGCCGAAGCTTTGGAATATTTCCAAAACCTGCGCGAAGACCTCCTCCGCACCGGATACGCCCATTACATCGCTGAGCTTACAGACGGGTTCATGGCCGAGCAGGATAAAAACCCCCAGGTCTACTCCTTGCTATTGGAGAGCTTTCGGCGCTTGGATAAAGGGCAAGAAGCTTGGCCAGTATTGCGCTTCTTTGAACTTCATCTACTCACACTTGCCGGCTACAGGCCTGAGCTTTTCGTCTGCGTCAAATGCCGAGAGCCAATTAAAGCTTCGGTAAATTATTTCTCAGTAGCCGATGGCGGGGCCCTTTGCCCCCGCTGCGGCGAAGGAAAAGATGGGGTAGCGACTCTGTCCCAAGGAGCTCTAAAAATTATGCGCTTTTTCCTCACGAGGGATTACGAATATTGCCAGCACCTGCGAATCCCTCACAACCTTGGGGTAGAAGTCGAAGCCCTTCTAAGGCGCTACATCCTTTACCGCTTGGAAAGGCCTTTGAAATCAACAAAATTTTTGGACAAGCTTCAAGCAGGAGGGATATATGGGTAAAGCTCCGTCATTCCAAGAGGTTATCCTTCGCCTTCAGAAATTCTGGGCCGATAGAGGATGCTTAATCTGGCAACCTTACAGTGAGAAAGTGGGGGCCGGAACTATGAACCCTGCCACTTTCTTGAGAGTGCTCGGCCCCGAACCCTGGAACGTAGCTTACGTAGAACCTTCCTACCGCCCCGACGATGGCCGCTACGGGGAAAACCCCAACCGGATGCAACTCCACTTCCAATTCCAGGTCATCCTCAAGCCTGACCCCGGCAACCCTCAGGAAATCTACCTTGAAAGCCTTGAGGCGCTGGGCATTGACCCCGCCCAGCACGACATCCGGTTCGTTGAAGATAACTGGGAATCCCCAGCCCTCGGAGCCTGGGGGCTCGGATGGGAAGTGTGGCTTGATGGTCTGGAAATTACTCAGTTCACATACTTCCAGCAAGCTGGGGGGATTGACCTTAACCCAGTGGCTGTAGAGATAACTTACGGCCTTGAGCGAATCGTCATGTTCCTGCAGCAAGTAAAGAGCGTGTGGGAAATTGACTGGGATGGCATCCACACCTATGGCGATATACTCCTCCGCTCCGAGGTAGAGCACTGCATTTACAACTTTGAAGAAGCTGATGTGGATAGGCTCAGGCTCCTATACAACGAATACGAGGCCGAAGCTAAACGTTGCTTGGAAAAAGGCCTTGTAATCCCCGCCCATGACTACATCCTCCGCTGCTCCCACACATTCAACCTCCTGGACTCCAGAGGGACCATCGGTGTTGCGGAGAGAGCTTCATACTTTGCCCGGATGAGAGATTTGGCCCGCCAAGCTGCTCAGCTTTACCTCCGCCAGCGCCAGGAGGTGGGCTTCCCTTGGCTTGCTAAAGCCCCTCTTCCCGAAAAAGAAACGGTTACCGCCAAAACTGAGGCCGAAAAGCCTCTGCCCCCTTATGCCGATGCCTTACTGGAAATTGGGACAGAGGAACTCCCAGCCAGTGACCTGAGCTCGGCTGTGGAGCAGTTAAAATCCATAACCCCTGAGCTTTTGGCCGAGGCCCGTCTACGCTATGAAAACCTTTATGTATCCGGAACCCCTCGCCGCCTCGTCCTTTACATTAAAGGCTTGGCCTCTTCTCAAGAGGAAGAAGAGCTTGTGATTAAAGGGCCACCGGTTTCGGCAGCTTTTGACCAAGAAGGCAGGCCAACAAAAGCCGCTATCGCTTTTGCCGAAAAGCAAGGCGTAAAAGTAGAAGAGCTACAAATTAAAGAATCCGAAGGGAAACGCTACCTTGTGGCTGTAATCCGGAAAGCGGGCAAAACTGCCCCTGAAGTCCTGGCTGAACTCTTCCCTCGCCTGATCTCATCCCTGCGCTTCACCCTCTCAATGCGCTGGAACGAGAGCGGAATCCGGTTCTCAAGGCCAATCCGCTGGCTCGTGGCCTTGTTCGGCGACAGAATCGTGGACTTTGAATATGCCGGTGTCCGCTCCGGCCGCACAACCCGTGGCTTGAGACCGGAAGGCTCACCTCCCATAACCTTGGAAAGGGCCGAAGATTACTTCCAAGCCATGCAAAAGGCTGGAATCATGGTGGACATGGATAAGCGCAGGGAAACAATAAAAGAGCAAGCTGCCAAGCTGGCCTCAGAGGTAAACGGCTTCATCCCCGATGACCCTGCCCTTTTGGAAGAGGTTACCAACCTTGTGGAAAAGCCCACGGCCTTCAGGGGGGCCTTTGACCCCGATTACCTTCGCTTGCCTAAAGAAGTGCTCATAACCGTCATGAAAAAGCACCAACGCTATTTCCCGGTGTTAGCCTCAGACGGACAGCTCCTTCCCTATTTCATCGCCGTCCGCAATGGCGATACCCGGCATCTGGACATCGTTTGCCGCGGGAACGAGGCCGTCCTACGAGCCCGCTTCGCCGATGCCGATTACTTCATCTCTACAGATTTGAGGAAGCCTCTTGAGGAGCACTTGCCCAAGATTAAAGGCCTGACCTTCCAAGAGAAACTGGGCTCAATGCTGGACAAAGTCAAGCGCTTGGAAAATTTAGTCCCTTGGCTTTGCCAACGCCTCGGCATCCCTGAAGAGGAAGCGAGGAAAGCCCAAAGGGTGGCCCACCTATGCAAGGCCGACTTGGCCACCCAAATGGTCATTGAACTTACTGCCCTGCAGGGGCTGATGGGCCGATACTATGCTCTCCACTGGGGAGAAGACCCGGAGGTAGCGGAGGCAATCTTTGAGCACTACTTGCCACGTTTCGCCGGGGATGCTCTGCCTAAAACCGTTGCTGGCACCATAGTAGGCATCGCCGACCGGTTGGATACAATCACAGGCCTTCTGGGTGTAGGACTTGCCCCTACCGGCTCTGCTGACCCCTACGGGCTTAGGCGGACAGCCCTTGGGCTGGTTCAAATCCTTGTGGACAAGGGCATAAGCCTATCTCTAAAGGAAGCCTTAGCTGAAACTGCCCGCCTTCTACCATTGGCCAATCCGGAGGGGACGATAAATGAAGCTTGGGAATTCATCGTAGCCAGGATGCGAGGTCTATTCCAAGAAAGAGACTACAGAGCTGACCTTATAGAGGCTGTCCTGGCCGAGCGAGCCGATGACCCATTCTCAGCCTGGGTGACCCTTAAAGACCTCTCCCTTTGGGCCCAGAAGCCTGAATTCCCAACCATCATGACCGCTTTTATTCGTCCAGCTCGGATAGTGAAAGATGTTCCGGAACTTCTTCCCCTTTACCCTGAGCGATTTACCGAACCGGCCGAGCACAACCTCTACAAGGCATATCTGGAAGCTGAGGAAAAGAGGCGCCAAGTTAACGACATAGATGGGCTTTTTGCCCTCTTGGCCCCGCTCGTAGAACCGATTGACAGATTCTTCTACGACGTTTTCGTGATGGTAGAAGACAAGGAAGTGAGGGAGAACCGCCTTGCCCTCCTCCAGCGCATTGCCCTTCTACCCAAAGGCATTGCCGACCTTTCAAAAGTGGAGGTCTAAACTGCGGAGAAACTGCCAACGGTTGGTGTTTGCTTCGCCTTGCAAACCGGCGAAGGGCTAAACCTAAAATGCCGGCGGCCCCATCTGGGCCACAACCTCCGTCAAGAGGTGTGCCCCAATTTCGTCAGGCGTTTTCCCCGATTAAAAACCGGAGAGGGGGCGCAGCCCCTCACAGGGGGCTTGGGGGATGTGCCCCCAAAATAAAAACAAGGGATGAGTTGCTAAC
>Ga0209183_1000504_pt1 | contig 15828 bp, 15 predicted proteins | sample LHCtaG_2_FD_184120 | JGI IMG/M metagenome (GOLD analysis project Ga0209183, IMG submission 184120) | Hot spring microbial communities from Little Hot Creek, USA to study Microbial Dark Matter (Phase II) - LHC4sed_replicate (SPAdes)... | ecosystem: Environmental > Aquatic > Thermal springs > Hot... | reverse complement strand
GCTGTTAATAGCCTCCTCGAGATCACTGTAAACACCTTTTACAATAACTCTAAATTTTGAAAACCAATACACAGCACTATTTCACTATTACTGCACATTCGGATCACTGTTTAAAACATCTAAATATCTCTTCGAGTAAATAGTCATATATAAATGAATATTTCAGTTTAAAAAGATATTCATAATTACACTTGATCCTAGATCCTGTGAGAGGCACGGCCATTATCAGGAATCTTAAAAGGCTAACTATCATGCTCACTTAACAAGACTATTAACTCAAACACTGATAACCACGTTACGAGGTGTATGATATGAGGCGTGGGGATTTAGAATTAATGATCGAAGAGTGGGCTAGGAGATTTTACTCTAAGAGGCTCTTCTCAGTAAGAGATCTCTTCGGAGTAGATAAGGCTATTATTGGAATGATACACATGCTCCCACTTCCAGGAGCACCAGCATATGAGGGCTGGCCTATAGACACTATTATTGAGCGTGCTGTAAAAGAGGCTAAGATATACGAAGAGAGCGAGGTTAATGGTGTAATAGTTGAGAACATGTGGGATCTACCGTATTATAGTGGAGGATCTAGAATACCCCCTGAGGAAATAGCAACACACGCTGTAGTTGCACGTGAAGTTGTTAAAAGCGTTAGTATACCAGTGGGCATAACAGTAATACACAATGGTGGTAGAGCGGCATTAGGCATAGCTAAGGCGAGTGGAGCCAAATTTATAAGAGTGTGTCTCTACACTGGCGCAGCTGTGTGGGACACCGGCGAATTCGACCACGGTGTTGCAGCAGATCTCTTTAGGCTGAGAAAACACCTCTATGCTGAGGACATAAAGTTCTTTGTTGATATTGTTAAGAAACACAGTGTTATGTTTCCTGGTATAGACATTGTAACACACACTAAGTGGAGTGACTTTTACCTTGCAGACGCTATTATAGTTACTGGTAAAATGACTGGTGAGCCTCCTTCACTAGAAGACGTGAAGTTAGTAAAAGAAATTGTGGGAGATACACCTGTTCTAATTGGTAGTGGATTAGCGCCTGAAAATGCTGAGAAATTTCTAAGATATGCTGATGGAGCAATTGTGGGCACGTATTTCAAAATTAATGGTGTAGCACAGAACCCAGTAGATCCCGGGAGAGTACATAAATTAATGTCTATAGTTAAGAGGTTGAGAAGTAGTTGAGTAAGGAGTACTGTGTTCTTATATATGGAGATCTCCTCTTAGACGTGCTCTTCTACTTAGAGGAGAGTGTGAGTATAGATCGGAAAGCTCATGTAGTTAAAAGCGTAGTTGTGTCCTCTGGTGGTGCTGCGGGAAATATTGCTGTAACGCTATCTAGGCTTAAAGTACCTGTGTTTGTGCTTTCAACTATAGGTATAGACCCGATAGGAGAGTACCTACTAAGTAGACTAGTAAGTGAAGGTGTACAAGTAGATTACGTTAAGAAGATTAAAGAAACTTACACTGGAATCACAGTTGGCTTTATTGAACCTAATGGTCATAGAACGCTATTCACGTACAAAGGAGCCTCAGGAAAAAACATTATTAGAGCTAAGGAGCTCTCTTCTCTCTTAGATAGAATAACGTGTGTTCAGTTAGTGTTTATTTCTGGTTACACTGTTCACAACGAGGATCGTGGTGAGAGCATAATAGCTGTTGCTTCAGAGGCTTCAAAACGCAGTGTGCTTGTAGCCATTGATCTTGGTGGGTTTACACGAGAGCATAATAAAGTACTCTCAGAGCTGAGAGGAAAAGTAGATTACTTATTTCTAAATGAAGAGGAGCTACTTGAGATCACTGGGTCTAGGAGTGTTAATGATGGCTTAGAGGTCTTATATGAGACTATTACACCACGTGTTATCTTCTTAAAACAAGGTGAGAGAGGTTGTTTAATTCGAGAGAGAAATACTATTGTAGTTATACCAGCATATAGAGTTCACGTAGTAGATACAACTGGTTGTGGTGATGTTTTTAACGCTGGAGTTCTCTATGGAATATTGAAAGGTTATAGTATAAGTAACGCAGCAAAGCTAGGTTCACTATTAGCGGCTTACAAGGCTACTGGTTATGGTGCTCAGTACTTGCCAAGAAGTTTTGATGAGTTAATAAATTTTGGCGCGATTCTAGATAGTAGTGGGAACTTTTAGTTTAAGAACTTGTTTTTACCGGTCTAACTCCTCCCATTAATAGCCCTATATCTCTAGGTGTAAACTCCTCTGTTTTACCAATAGCGAGGAATTCACCTTCATACATTACTGCTATTCTATCACTTAACTGTAATACCTCCTCTAGATCAGCTGAAACTAAGAGAACAGCTTTACCCTCATCTCGTGTCTTAGCTAGTAGTTCTCTAATATACATAGTTGAGGCTATATCAAGCCCCTTAGTTGGGTGTACAGCTACTATTAGTTTAGACTCCTTACTAAGCTCTCTTCCAGCAATTAATCTTTGCCTATTACCACCGCTAAGGCTCCTCACGGGTGCTTCAAGTCCTGGCGTAATAACGTTGAACACGCTAATGATCTTCTTGGCAAATTCTCTCACACTACTCCAAGCGATTCTACCTTTCTTAATAAAGAGGGGTTCCCACTGTCTACTAATAAGAGAATTTTCTATAACAGTGAAATTCACGACTAGGCCATATCTCTCACGATCTCCAGGAATATGTGATCCGCCTGCCTTATAAAAACTCAGAGAACTAGTTCCACTTATTACTACACCATTAACTTCTATAACCCCTTTTTCTTGCTTTCTAAGACCAGTTATAGCCTCAATAAGTTCGTCTTGGCCATTACCTTCAACACCCACAATACCGAAGATCTCTCCAGGATAAACTTCAAAAGAAACCCCTTTTACAGCATATACGCCGAGATCATTCCTAACCCAGAGATCTCTAACTCTCAGCACCGGATTAGCGTATTCTATAGGGGTCTTTCTCCTGAACACTACATCTAGTTTAATTTCTTTACCCACCATTAAAACTGCGAGCTCTTCAGGTGTTGCTATACTTGCATCTAGTTCTCCAACTACAATACCTTTTCTCAGAACAACTATTCTATCAGCCACGCTTAAGGCCTCCTTGATCTTGTGAGTAATAAATACAACACTATTACCTTGCTCCTTGAACCTCTTTATGAATTTAAAGAGCTCTTCAACTTCTAGTGGAGTGAGAAATGATGTGGGCTCGTCTAGTATTAGTACTCTAGCTCTCTTATAGAGAGCCTTTAATATTTCAATTCTCTGCCTTAATCCTAGAGGTAGCTTTTCAACTGGAATATCGAGAGGGACTTTCAATCCGAGATTTTCCATTAGCTCTACAATATTCTTCTTAGTCTCACTTAATCTGAGAGGTTCTATTAGGCTCAATACTCCTCCACGGTGTCTTTGCATACTCCACGCGTACTCATAACCTAGGATAATATTCTCTAGTGCTGTAAAATTTGGGACTAATGTAAAGATCTGGTGTACCATTGCTATACCTCGACTTAGAGCATCTCTAGGAGAATTAAACTTCACGAATACACCATCAACTAGTATTTTTCCACGTGTCGGCTTTATAAAGCCAGAGAGTATTTTCATGAGAGTAGTCTTACCAGCACCATTCTCTCCAAGTAATCCGACTACTTCACCACTATGTATTGTAAAATCTACTCCTCTAAGGGCAATTGTCCCATCTGGATATACTTTGTGAATATTAAGCATTTTTACAACTTCACGTCTAATAACACAACACCTCTACAGGAAACAGAAAATATATGTATTTAAAATATTTTTACCGCAACACTCATTACCTAAAACAAGTACACTTAGCTATGGGAGATTACATGGCTATTTTAATGTTAAAGAGAACTCTGAGCAGAACTGCTGAGACTATTTTCGCACTACTAGTTGGACTAGCTCTTTCTGCAATAATAATAGTAATACACGGCTACAATGTAATTGACACATACTACTGGCTATTTTATGGCGGCTTTATTTACTATAATGCCATATTAGACGCACTTGCATTTGCAACACCACTCATGTTGACAGGTACAGCTTTCGCCATAGCTTCTCAAGCCGGGCTTTTCAATATAGGTGTTGAGGGGCAAACCTATATGGGAGCTATAGGCGCCATTTTCGCCGGTGCTCTACTAGTAACTAGAATAGAGACTCTAAGGCCACTAGCACTACCCCTAGCACTACTCTTCTCAATGCTACTCGGAGCACTCTGGGCTCTAGGTCCAGCTGTACTTAAAGTCTATTTTGGCGTTCACGAAGTGATATCGAGTATAATGTTTAACTGGATGTCATTTTATATATCAATGTATCTCGTGTCTACAGGGCCACTAGTGGATCCAAATAGGCCTGAGAAATCTCTTACTGTTATTAAAGAAGCTAGATTTAGCGTGATTTACAGTATCCTTACAACATCTATTTACCTCGCGACCATAGTATTATTATTAATATATTTCCTCCTATGGCACACTAAGCTCGGGTTTGAAATAAGAATTTGTGGTGTAAATCCCGATGCTGCTAGATATGCTGGTATAAATGTAAAGAAAACAGGGCTTCTTGCATTTGTGATCTCTGGTATACTAGCTGGACTTGCAGGTGGCTTAATAGTTACTGGTAGACCGCCTAAGTGGGCTATACATGGCACACTGGGAGATGTTGTAAACATAGGTTTTGACGGTATTGGTGTTGCACTAATAGGGTCAAATCACCCATTAGCAATAATTTTCAGTAGTATACTCATTGGTGGTTTAAGAAATGGGAGTAGGCTTCTAGAGCCCTATGTTAAAATGTCATCAGAACTCAGTAGAGCTATTATGGGACTAATAATACTAGTTATCGCACTACCAGAGCTCTACAGGTATATCTCAAAGTATTTAAGAGGTAGATTAGTGTGAAAACCCTTTACAAGTACACGTTATCTCTACTCTGCTACGTCATAGTATTAATACTACTCAGATTTATAGGTATAGATCCTGTAAAACTCACACACTCAGCACTACTCTCCATGACGCCACTAGCACTTGCAGCTCTTGGAGAAGTTGTAAATGAGAAAGCTGGGCTAGTTAATATTGGACTTGACGGTATAATGCTCATGACTGCTGCTATTGGAGTTTGGGGTGCAGAGGCTAGTGGTAGTGGATATGTGGGATTACTAGTAGGGCTATTAATCGGAGGCATAGTTGGATTAGTACTTGGAGTTATGGGTACTTATGGTAAAGCTATACAAATTATTGCCGGCATAGGAGTAAATATTTTCGCGTATGGATTTACCCCCTACTTCATAATGGCTATGTGGAAGTTCCCAGGTATTAGAATTCCACCTAAAGAAGTTCTTGCAAAGCCGAGAACACTTGTTTTTAACGGCGTGTATTTTGATATTAGTGAAATAACAATACTAGCTGTACTCTTAGCAGTAATCTTTTACTACATTTTACACAAAACACCTCTAGGGTTAAGAATAAAAGCATGTGGTGAAATGCCTGAGGCTGCTGATGTAGCTGGTATCAGCGTATTCAGGATCAGGATAGTGTTGTCTACACTTGGAGGTGCTTTGGCGGGTTTAGGCGGAGCTTTTATGTCACTTGTGTGGTTTGGAGGTGTAGTTAAAGAAATATCTGCTGGTAGAGGATTCCTAGCGTTAGGCTGTGTTGTTGCCAGCGGACTAGAACCACTACCCGCATTAGGATTTGCATTCTTATTTGGTTTTGCAGAAGCCTTAGCATATTCAATAGCTATAACACCTGGTGTTAAAGAAGTAATACCATATCATTTTGTCTACTTACTACCATATATAACAGTACTAGTAGTCGTCACGTTATTCATGAGGGGTAAGAGGTTTCCTCGATCATTAGGATCGCCATATATAAAAGAGTAGATTCGCTAATTTAGTACTTTTTTAAACTCTACCTCTGTAGTATAATATTGAAGGTGTACTATATGTCGCCTCTAACACGTAAAACCCTAGCCGTTATTATAGCCGTTATAGTGATCATCGCTATAGCTGCTGTGGTCGCTACACTAACAAGACCTCCACCGGCAGTAACACCATCTCCTACAACTCCTGCAGTAACACCGTCTCCTACAACTCCTACAGAAACAACTCCCACTCCAATATCTACTCCTCCAACAAGAAAACCCAAAATAGCTGTAGTATCAGATATTGGTGGTAGAGGGGATCTAAGCTTCAACGATATGGCGTTTAAAGGAGCTGACGAGGCTGCTAGAGATCTTGGGCTTGAAGTCCTAGAATTTATTAGCTATAGGGAAGAAGACTATATTCCTAATTTGAGATCCGCTGCTAAAGACCCCGACACTATACTCATTGTAGGCGTTGGATTTCTACTAAGTGACGCATTAGCAACAGTAGCTCTAGAATTCCCAGATAAGTATTTTGCTGGTATAGATACTTTCTCTCAGAGTATTATTTTGGAGAAATATCCAGACAAATATCCATTACCAAATCTCCTCGACATTAAATTCGAGGAGCATAAGGGGAGTGCGCTTGTAGGGGCTCTTGGTTGTCTACTAGCAGCTTTCTACGATTACCCACACATAGGCGCCGTGCTCGGAATAGAAATTCCAGTATTGTGGAAGTTTGAAATCGGCTATAAGTGGGGTTGTAATTGGTCATTAACATGGCTTAAAGAAAATAAACCCGATCTCTACGAGGCTAAGCTCAAAATACCTAGTAACATTTTAAACACACCTGTAAAAGAGAGAGTTCTCTGGACATATACTGGTACATTTAGTGACATAACTAAAGGCTACTTAGCTGCTAAAGAAATGTACGCTAAGGGAGCTGTAGCTGTATACAACATTGCAGGCCCTCTAGGACTTGGCATTAATCAGGCTGTAGAGGAGATAGCTAAGGCAAAAGGTCTCACAATGGGTCCTCCATTCTGGATTGGTGTTGACGCTAACCAGGACTGGATTAATCCAGGCTTTGTGGTGGCTAGTATGATGAAGAGGGTTGATAGAGGAGTCTACTACGCGGCTAGATTAGTAGTGAAGGGCTTATTTAAAGATATTGTTAAACAGTATAATGGAACATTAATACTAGGTATAGGCACTATTATTGCTGGAGAGCTCATGGAGGGCATCTCTGTGAGCACACTAGCAGACCTAGATGAATTTATACAAATGGGTATTGAAGCTGAAAAGCTATTAGGGAAGAAAGTACTCCCAATGCCACCAGAAGACATTAAGGAAAAAGTTAAAGAAATGAGAGAGTCTATACCACCATGGATATGGGATGCTGTCAGTGAACTAGAGAAGCTAATAAGAGAAGGCAAAGTAGAAGTCCCCTGTCCAACAACTGGCGATGAAGTAGCATACTGGAGAGGGCTACTAGGTTAAACACACTGCTCTACTCTACGTTTTTCCCTCTCCCCCTAATCCGGTTTTGTGAAGCCTAATTCATATAATACTAGACTACTAGAATTTCCTATCTTAAAATCACTTACCATGCCATTACTTATACAGACTCTGACTCTTGGTGTTTACTGTGTGGTATTATGTTACAAGCCTACTACTAGCTCTGGTGAATTCTCTAGACTTGTTAGTTAATATTGTAGCTGTTAAAATTCTCAAATTTAACCTACAAGAAGTTGCTTTACTCAATGCTCTGTGGACTCTAGTCATATTATTCTCATCGAGACACACTGAGGTAATGTCTCAACGTGGGTACTCTAAGGGATTAGTTTTCATAGGATTTCTATTACTCTCTAAGAGCTTAGTGATGACTTACTTATCTATAATTTACACGAGCAGAGTATTTCTCTATGTTTCGTATATGCTTCACGCAATAGCATTTATTTATTGTAGAGTGGGCGTTCAGACCGGTATTGTAGAGAGTTATTTTAGTAATGTGTGGAGTTCTATTAATAGACGTGTTTCAGTAGCTACTATTCTACTGGATGGTTTATTTCTCGTGCTTCTCTCGGCTCTCTGGATTAGAGTATTTACATTGACATATTCTATTATACTCCTAATACTATGTATACTCACAGGTCTCTTGGTTTACTTAATAATACCACAACCTATCTTAAGGCTCACTAAGCTAGTAGAGAAGATAGAGAGAGACGTAGCTGTAGGCTTAATTCCAATAGACAATTTACTAATATTGTCATCACTAGACTCTTACACGAATACCACGTGGTTGAAAGCACGCTCACTGTATAGGAGAGCTAATAGTGGAGTAAGCTTAGTCATATTTTCACTAGTGCTTTTTAAAATTAGTAGTGAATACTTATTTACACCACTACCATATATACTCATAAATATAATGAATCTAAAGACAGAGAGCGTATTACTTCTATATGGGCTTAGTAAAATCTTAGCCTCGACTCTTCTAGCTATAATACCAGTGAGTAAGACTAGTAGAACAGCTCTTGGTATTGCTATTGTGGTTAGAGTATTTAGTATTTACACACTACTAGTTTTAAAACCACCTAGTCAACTACTCTCAGTACTTCTATCTCTAATTTACGTGTGTGGCGTCACGATAGATATTTCTATGTACACAGCTTACTTGAAACTCACAAGTGGCGAGAAACTTACAGCGTACACGGTTCTCGGTGAAATAGCAAGCTTTATTGGTGCTTTGACCTCGTCACAAGCACTTAGAACTCTAGGTTTAACACATCTCTCACTAACTATAGGAATACTAAACACTATATCCCTACTAATACTGCTAAAACTCTGAAAAACTGAAAATACTGGTGAAGATTAAACACGCTTTTCATGTGTGCTCTCTAGCTCTCTCATAATAAACTTATAGGTCTTAGGTTCTCTTTTCTCAGCAACAAACTCTACAACTATGTGTTTAAATTTTGGTTCAACAGCTCGCACAGTGTTCTCTATTCTCGCTGAGAGCTCTTCAGTGTCAATGACATCTAAGCTCTTATCAACCTCTACTTCGAGTATGAGCATGTACTCGTCCTCTGTGATCATCATAGCGTTGAAGACGTTTACATCTTTCACCTCGGGAATACTGAGTACTCTCTCGAGAACACTCTTCATAATGCTTCTAGGTGGAGACCTACCTACGAGGACCTGGTAGTACTTATAGCCTATTGAAAGAGCTGATATTAAAATAACTAGTGATATTACTACTCCACCAGTAACGTCGAGTATAGTGCTCTCAGTGAATAGTGCTAGTAGAGCAAGCGTGCTTGCAGAGAAGTCGCTGACAGCATCTAGTAGAGTACCCTCTAGTGCTGGATTATTAGAATTTCCTCTTAAAGCTCGGTAGAGCAGAATTAAGCTCACTGAGTTAATTATAAATGCTAGTGTAAAGAGTATACGAGCAGCCCTCTCCGAGTAGACTAAGTATTCACCACTAAGAGCCTCAATGACTTTATAAATAGCACTTGTAAAGATAACGCCGCTGAAAATAGATATAGCTATTAAGCCTAGGACATACAGGGCTCTGCGAGTACCATAGGGATAAGTAATACTACTAGATCTGCTACTTAATCTCAAACCCATTAGTATTAAGCCTAATCCTACAGCGTCACCGAGATCATTAAGCATGTCTACAAATACACTTGCAGAGTTAGTCCAAGTGGTGCTAGTAGCTTTTAAGATAGCTGAAAGCGTATTTACAAAGAACATTATCCATACTATATGCAATTCTCAGAGTTCACCAGGTGATATATTTAGTATGCAAAATGCCTTTTTAAATCTAAATCAAGGTGAATACACGTAAAGAATAATCAGTGTACACAGTATTTAAAAAATCACAGTACACTTTTAACTATACTTAGAACAAGCTCTCTACTAGTCGGGAATGGTATTAATACATAGTATCTCTCAATAATAGTCTTCACAATAAAGTCCACGGCTTTCCCAATATCCTTTTCACTAATATTATAAATACTAAGCCTCTCATTAAATCCGTGAATCTCCTCTACAGCTCTCTTAGCTCTCTCAGCGTCTTCACTAGTAGGTTTAATAGAGGGATCTATATTTCTTAGTAGTCTAGCAGAGATTTCTGGGACTACTTTATGAGTATAGTATACTACCATGGGCCCAAACATAGCAAGTCCTGCACCGTGAGGTAGTTCTGGGTTTAAGCCGCTAAAACCATGTTCTATGGCGTGATTTAAGTGAGATCCACCAGTAATATCTACACTAATACCAGCTAACACAGAGGCGTAGAGTAGTCTTGTTCTAGCTTCAAGATTACTGGACTCTTCAAGAGCTCTTCTCAAATACTCTCTAATATTAGCTTTAGCTATTGCTATCTCAGCAAGAGATATTGCTAGTAGATTAGTTCTCTTCGATGTAGCTGACTCATATGCGTGCTGACCTCCCCCCCGTCCTTTAGGGCGGGAGGTTCTCCGCATCTATTTGGGTTTACATCTGTCATTTGCGGGGCAGTTGGGGTGGTCAGAGATCCCCCCATCTACAACATTAATCACTGTAGAGTTCATCATCAGCCAATTAATCAAGGAAAACACCTTATAAACACTCATCCCCACCATAAATAGCGAGGCTTTCAGGTTGTAACTCTGAATCCTACTAGTTATGTACTCTCTAAGAGCTCCTAGACCAAAATATACTTTTACTTCTCCATACTTGAATCTAAAGACACTACTCCACAGAAATACCACACTACTCTAGTTCTTATCTATAACCACATAGCTATTCACATGTACAAGTCCGTAAACTCGAGATATTGCCTCTATAAAGCCGAAGAATGGAACTAATAATATCATGTATGGTTTACCAGAATTATAGACTCCATAAATATATGTACCAGCGTAATATAAGCCTGCTGGTATAATAAACCACGTGTATCCAATATAAGATATTGCTGGTAGTAATGCAATTAGTAGTAGTACTCCGATTGTAAAAGTAAAACCTCTAATTACAATTACTATTTTCATTAATAGTGGACAACTCCTTATACCACTCACAATACCCCTAAACCATCTACCACGCTGAGTAATAAGGTCTCTTATACTATTAGGGCTCTTTATTGAAACCCTTGTACTAGACTGCCACGTCTTATAACCTCTCTTAACGAGCTCTTTAGCAAATTCAAAATCCTCTGTAAGTGTTCTCTTAGAAAAACCTATTTCTCTAAGCACACTACCATTAACTATTAGTAGGTCTCCGTGTAATCCAAGAAGAGGTTTACCTAGAAGACCAGTAAAGAACCTGAAGAGGAATAAGTCATCTACAAATCTAATCCAGTCCATAACATAAGCAATAATACTCCTACCAGGACGTGGCACGAGAATACCATTTGCTGCAACAAAATTTAACTCCTCGTGAATTGGGATCTCGTAGAGGAAAGAGTCATCAAGTATTAAATTATCATCGTCTATAAACACATACCACTTAGAAGAATCTACACAACACTCTGTAAAGTACTGTAATGCTCTACCCTTACCAGTGAGGTCTCTCCTATAGTTTGACGGCACTACAACTAGATCTACTCCTCTAAACTCTCTAAGTACTGGTAGTAATGGAGACTCCTCGTCAACGACGAGAACTACTTTACCATACTTCTTAACGTGGTAGTCTAAAACTTCATATAGTGAGTTCTTAACTCTCTCATTAGCTTTAGAGACAACAACTATCTCTACGTTATTAGCTCTAGTACCACCTCTCCGAGGCTTATATACAGCATAGCTGATAGCACCCATAGAGACTAAGAGCGAGTAGCTAAAAGCACTAAATAGTACTAGTGCTATAACACCATCTACAACGCTACTCTTAACCACAATATCCTCCTCTCTTAACAACTCATAGTAATTATAGAGTACTTAAGAATAATAAATGTAAGAAATTAAAATTACTTTATTAAGTACTCTTAAATAACAAGTACTAAAGATTTAAATCCGAGTCCTATTTAAACTATGTTCTCTTCTCGTATTTCGATAATCTCTCATATACCTCTCTGAGTACCTCCTCGCTGGAAAACTCTATTTCAACACGGTTGTTATATTTTTTAACAACAACCCCTTCTAGCGGGTTTCTCGGAGGATCTGGTAGTATTGGTGAGGGTTTTTCTCTACCTAAATATACCCATTTAACTCTTCTACTCCTGCTTCTCTCAACTCTATACCAGTATCTACCATAGTAATAGTATTTGAGTACAGTTCCATCTAGTAACCTCCTAGTAGACATGTGTATTGGCTTTAAGTAATACCCTGTATCTCTAATTCTATTATTATACTCATAAATCTCTGAGAGCATTTCAGCAAAAATCATATTTAACTTCATAAACATAACAGTAGACTCTTTTAAAACCAACTTAGTACTACTGATCTCTCTGGCAGCACACATAGACTACTTCCTAGTTAGTGACTTAATTGCAAAGATTTATAAGCTTTAATTCTCTCACTATGTAAAAACTTACAGATGTAAACCCGAATAGATGCGGGGAACCAATGAACCCCCTAAAGAAAACCCACACCCCTTTAGGGCGGGGAGGAGGTCAGTTAACTGGTCTAAACTTACAACCATAGTATATAACACCTGATTTATCTTCCTCTCCAATTCTCCTGAAAACTGCTTCAACTTCTGTACCTATATCTATTTCTTCTAGTGAGCAATCAACAATTTCAGCTGTTAATTTACATCCATTTTCAAGTTCTATAATGGCTATGATGTAAGGACCGTACTTTTCTCTCTCTATTGGAGGGTTTCTAACGACTGTGTAAGAGTATATTTTACCTCTCTTAGGCAACTCTATATCTTTAAGTTCCCTACTACCACACTGAGGACATATCTTTCTCGGACTGATAAATACTCTTCCACATTTTAAGCACTGAGTTCCTATTAATCTATATCTCCTCTCAGCTAGTTGCCATATTCTTGGTGCTTTAGGCACAGACATAATACTCACACATATCACCTCTTCCTCCCAAAAACGTGAACAGTGCAAGATGCCCCAGAACCCCCCATATTTTGTGTAAGACCTATTTCTGCATTTGACACTTGTCTCTTACCAGCCTCATTGCGGAGTTGTAACACTATCTCTACTATTTGAGCAATTCCTGTTGCACCAACTGGATGCCCCCTAGCTTTTAAGCCGCCGCTCGTGTTTACAGGGATCTTACCGCCTAACTCGGTTATTCCTTCATCAATTAACTTACCGCCCTCACCTTTCTTAGCAAAACCTAAGTCTTCATATGCCAGGATCTCTGCTATGGTGAAACAGTCATGAACTTCAGCGACATTAATATCTTTAGGCTCTATTTTAGCCATTTTATAAGCTTCTCTAGCAGCTAAAACAACAGACTTAAGAGTTGTTATATCATCTCTATCATGAAGAGCTATAGTATCAGTTGCTACACCACTACCAAGTACATATATTGGTGTATCTGTAAATTTCTTAGCTATATCAGACCTAGCTATAATAACAACTGCAGCACCATCACTAATCGGTGAGCAGTCAAGAAGTCTCAGCGGATCTGCTACTAAAGGTGAGTTGAGAACTTCTTCTATAGATATTGGTTTTTGAAACTGTGCTTTTGGATTATAATACCCATGTTTATGATTCTTAACAGCTACTTTAGCTAATTGCTCTCTCGTAGTTCCATACTGCTTCATATGTCTCTTAGCTATTAATGCAAAGAGAGCTGGAAGAGTTGATCCATAAAGAGCCTCCCACTCTCTATCAGCTACTGATGCTAAGTGATGTGTAGACTCGCCTATTGTAACATCGCTCGTTTTCTCAACGCCACCCACTAGTACAATGTCATAGAGACCCGCTGCTACTGATATTACTCCAAGCCTGAACGCCATTCCAGAAGATGCACACGCCGACTCTATTTTTAATGACGGAATTCCCGGGATCCCTAAGTAGTCAGCTAATAGTGGACCTAAGTGCTCTTGTTCAATCCACAGACCTGAACCCATATTGCCAATAAACATGGCCTTAATATCCTTTAGATCTATTTGTGCATCTTCAATAGCCTCTAATGCAGCTTCAACAAATAGATCCCTTAATTGCTTATCCCAGTGCTCACCGAATTTAGTCATGCCTACTCCTATTACAGCTACTTCCCCCCTCATACTCACATCCCATAGATCTTATTCCAAAATCTTAGATACGTTGCATAATCAACGTACTTTTTCCTGCTAATATAGTAGTCTACTGTAGGGGCTAACCCCTTCTTTCTCTCTATAGCCTCTTGAGTTACTATGCTAAAGGCGTCTGCACCCGCCCCTGATCCATATGAAACTAACAGTATTCTCTGACTAGGTTTAGCTATATCTAATACTCTCGAGAGACCAGTCAATGAAGAGCCTGAGTAGAAATTCCCAACTAGCGGTGATAAAAGCCCTGGTTTGACTTGCTCAATCTTGAAGCCCAATCTTAGAGCAACTCTAACAGGAAATGTTCCATTTGGCTGGTGAGGTATAAAGTAATCAAAGTCACTTGGTTTAAGACCCTCTCTCTCCATTAGCTCTTTAGCAGCTGATATAATGTGTTTAAAATAAGCTGGTTCACCTGTAAATCTACCCATGTGTCTAGGATATTTAATTTCATCTCTCCTCCAGAAGTCAGGGGTATCTGTAGCAACAGAGTATTGAGCTTCAAAATAGGCAACACTATCACTAGACTTAGGTCCAATTATAAAAGCCGATCCTCCAGCACTTGCTGTATACTCTAACACATCACCTGGCCACGACTGAGAAGTATCAGCACCTATAGCTAAACCATACTTAATCATTCCACTCGCTACTTGAGCCATAACAGATATAAGAGCCTCTGTTCCAGCTTTACATGCAAATTCATAATCAGCAGCTCTAATAGTTATTAGTACACCTATAGCAGCAGCAACTATAGTTGCTGTTGGTTTTACAGCGTAAGGCTTAGACTCAGAACCAACATATATAGCACCAATATCCTTAGGGCTGACCTCGGGAGCTCTCTTCAACGCATTCCAAGCAGCATTCACAGCAATAGTCACTTGATCTTCATCAGGACCCTTCACAGAGATCTCTTCGACTTCTAACCCTCTCTTAACTACTACGGGATCCTCTCCCCAAGCCTTAGCTATATCGTCAAGTTTAATTCTATAAATAGGGATATATGAGCCCCAACCATATATAGCCGGAGTTCTCTCTCCAAAATTCATCAAAGAACACCTATGAGTTATAGTATACATCAAGTAAGCAGAGCTGTTAGAGGAACAACGAATATTAGAGAATTTATTATGAACAATAGAGAAACAGAACTTATCAACTCTTACACCTAAATTACTATTCTCTCAGCTCTAATCATTAGAGCTGAAATAATATATCTAATTACAGCCCCCATACCTAGCAATATAAAAATACTTGACCAATCTACGTACATCAAACTAGCAATTAGTAGAGCTGAGAGGTAAGACACTAATGTTATTGTCAATACTAACGCGACGTTACCAAGATCTTCACGATTCAAGCATTCACCGTAGAATTTATAGCATTCTTTACCACTCATATAGTATCACCTTTGCCTCGCTATAATAGTAGATCACAGTTTTAAACATTCCACCTTGTCATGTCAAGGAAGAGATTCATCTAGGTGTTTATTACTCTCTACCTAGCTACTCAGATCTCTCTACTAGCTTATACCGGGTAATTTATAAAACTCACCTCTAAAGCAGAGGAGGCTGTGGCCTATCTTCCTGAGAATCTTAGTGATCGTAGTATTATGTCTAGGAGATTAGGATAGGATGATGATTTTAGTAGAATTAGATAGAGTCATAGGCGAGTAACATGTACTAAGAAAATTCCAGGGGATCAGTCCATGGGAGTACTATCACTGCTCTAAGACCGCTAATCTCATCATATCCTGCTCATAGTG
>Ga0209183_1000502_pt1 | contig 15901 bp, 15 predicted proteins | sample LHCtaG_2_FD_184120 | JGI IMG/M metagenome (GOLD analysis project Ga0209183, IMG submission 184120) | Hot spring microbial communities from Little Hot Creek, USA to study Microbial Dark Matter (Phase II) - LHC4sed_replicate (SPAdes)... | ecosystem: Environmental > Aquatic > Thermal springs > Hot... | reverse complement strand
CCTCTACTCCCAGTTTTTAATCAATGTTGGTTTATGCTACCCCTTGGCCAAAAACCTAAAGATGCTGACTTCATTCGGCATAGACAGCCATGAGGAAAACGCTCGGGGAAATTGAGAGGCACACGAGGTGTGAAATGCTTGCCTGGGAGGAAAGCTTGTGGTATCTTTTAAAGAGAAGGAAACGGGGGAGGGGAACAGCTATGTTCGGTTTTGAAGAAATGGGTAAACTCCTCCTGCTCATGGGTTTCCTAATCATCATCCTTGGGCTATTCCTAATCTTGGCTGGACGTTTGCCCTACTTGGGCCACTTGCCCGGAGACATTGTCATAAAGCGGGAAAATTTTGGCTGCTACATACCCTTGGCTACCTCCCTCCTCCTTAGCCTGCTCCTAACGATAATCCTGAACTTAATCCTAAGGATAAGGCGTTAGGGAGGGCTCTTTTCAAATTCCAGCAAGGAGAGAAACCATGATAGAGAAAATCCATTGGCTTGGCCATGACTCCTTCCGCTTGGAAGGAGAAGTCACTGTGTACATTGACCCTTGGAAGCTTCCCCCAAATTCTCCAAAGGCCGACATAATCCTCATAACCCATGACCATTATGACCATTGCTCTCCGGAGGATGTAGTCAAGATCCAAAAAGCCGACACGGTCATAGTAACGATTCCAGCTGCTGCCCGGAAGCTTAAGGGGGAAGTTAAGACAATAAAGCCTGGGGATAAAATCACGGTAAAAGGCATTGAGATTGAAGCTGTTCCGGCTTACAACACCAATAAGCCATTCCACCCCAAAGAAGCGGGGCATGTAGGGTTCATTGTTACCCTGGGAGGGAAGCGCATATACCATGCTGGCGATACAGACTTCATTCCGGAGATGAAAGGCCTCAAAGTAGACATAGCCCTGCTTCCGGTTAGCGGGACATACGTCATGACCGCTGAGGAGGCGGCCAAAGCAGCCGATACGATAAAACCCGAAGTAGCCATCCCGATGCATTATGGGGAGATAGTGGGCTCCGAGAAGGATGCCGAGCATTTCAAGGAATTAACCTCTGTCCAAGTAATAATCTTGAAACCAAGCCGATAGTTAAAACCGCAAATTGCCAAGAATTACCTTTTGCCTGCGTCTATAAATCAGCCCCTTTAGCCAGAACTCGGCCTTCGCCAACTTAATTAAACTGGGGGTGGAGGAAGCGCGCTTACCTTTGTAATCCCCTGGCGGTGTATTGTATGGAAGAGCCAGTCCTGCTGGGGTTTATACCAATCTCGTCGGACATCTTCCCACGGCTGTCCATACTGCCATCGGGTGGGACTCAAGGCCCTGGTGAACCCTCAGCAAACGAGGGTGGGAAAAATGAGGATACACCAATTGCCAGCTGGACTTGAAATTATAATGCAAATCTGCTAAACTTAAGTTAGCCCCTGAAGAGGGGATAACGGCTGAAGCGGCTCTTCGGCAAAGATTGGCCTGGCTTGGCAGTCGGTTTGAAGACCGCTCCAAAGCCTTGTAAAATCTAAGCCAAAATTGTCGCGATATTGCGCAGGTAACCAACTGGGCAAACAGTTTGCACGAAGAAATTTGTTGTGCTATACTGGCTACAAACCCCCTAAAGGGGGTTTTAAAATGCCCAAAATTCTTAGGATAAGGAGGTGGAAAAGTGGCAGTAAGCATGAAGACTTTACTGGAAGCTGGGGTGCACTTCGGCCATAAAAAGCAACGCTGGAACCCTAAGATGAAGCCATACATATTTGCCGAACGCAACGGAATCCACATCCTGGATTTGCAACAAACAATAGTTGCATTGGAAAAAGCCTGCGAGGCGGTAAAAGAAACGGCCAGCAAAGGTGGGATAATCCTCTTTGTTGGTACTAAACGCCAGGCCCAAGAAACCATTGAAGCCGAGGCCAAGCGCTGCGGCATGCCCTATGTCAACGTCCGTTGGCTTGGGGGAACCCTTACCAACTTCTCCACCATTAAAAAACGGATTGAATACTTGGAAATGATGGAACGCCAGAAGGAAATGGGAGAATTTGACCGCCTGCCCAAGAAAGAAGCTCTTCAGAAGGAAAGGGAACTGGAACGCCTCCGCCGTAAGATTGGAGGCCTAAGAGGCTTAAATAGGCTACCCGATATGCTCTACGTTGTTGATGTAGTCAAAGAAGAGCTGGCCGTAAAAGAGGCTAATCGCCTCGGCATACCAGTTGTAGGAGTAGTGGACACCAATGCTGACCCCGATTTGGTCACCTATTGCATCCCGGCTAACGACGATGCCATAAGGGCTATCAAAGTCATAACCTCGGAAATAGCCAGCGCTGTCTTGGAAGGACGCCAGCTCTACGAAACCATCAAAGCTGAGGTCGGCGAAGAGGAAGAAATCACTTTGGCTGTTGAAGAAGAACTGCCAATTGAGCATTACCTTGGGCCTTCCGTCTTGGAGAAACTTAAGGTCATGGACAAAGAAGCCTTAGACCTTTTGGAAGAAGAGAAAGAAGAAGCTGAAGAAGAAGAAACCGAAGAATAAAGGAGGTGGCCAGTGACTGTGGACCCGAAGCTCATCAAAGAACTCAGGGAAATAACTGGTGCGGGTATCTTGGAATGCAAGAAAGCCCTGGAGGAAAGCGGCGGCGACATAGAGAAAGCTAAACAATACCTCCGGGAAAGGGGGGTAGCAATAGCCGCCAAAAAGATGACCCGCCAAGCACGTGAAGGAATCATCGAGGCCTACATCCACACCGGCAGCAAAGTCGGAGCAATGGTTGAACTAAATTGCGAGACAGACTTTGTGGCCAGGACTGACCTCTTCAGAAACCTGGCCCACGATTTAGCAATGCAGGTGGTGGCCTTTAACCCCTTATACATAAAGCCGGAGGACATCCCTCCCGAAGTCATTGAAGCTAAGAAGGCCGAAATCCTCTCCGAATACAAAGGTTCGGGCAAATCTCCAGAGGAATTGGAGAAGATAGTGGAAAAAAGACTTGAAGAATACTATCGGGAGGTATGCCTCCTGCGCCAGCCTTTCCTCAAGGACGAAAACTCTACAGTGGAAGAGGTCATCACCCAGGCCATTGCTAAGCTTGGGGAGAATGTAGTAATAAGGAGATTTGTGCGGTTTGAACTCGGTGAGCCCTTAGAATGAGGTGCCACCATGGAGCTTAAATACAGAAGGGTAATGATAAAAATCGGGGGGGAGGCTTTGGCTGGCCCCAAAGGCTTTGGAATTGACCCTGAAAAAGCCAGAGAAGTGGCCCGCAGGATTAAAGCGGTAAAAGACCTTGGAACCGAAATAGCCCTCGTTATAGGGGCAGGGAACATATGGCGGGGTCGCGACGGCCTTGAACATGGCATGGACCAGGCCACGGCAGACCATATGGGTATGCTGGCCACAGTTATGAATGCACTCGCCCTTCAAGATGCTTTGGAAAAACTCGGCGTAACCACTAGGGTCCAGACAGCAATAGAGATGCGCGCTGTAGCCGAACCATACATTCGCCTCCGAGCTATCCGTCATCTGGAGAAAGGTAGAGTAGTTATAATGGCTGCCGGAACAGGCCAGCCATACTTCACAACCGATACTGCCGCCGCCCTTAGGGCTATGGAAATCCACGCCGAAGCCCTGATAAAAGCCACAAAAGTTGATGGGGTCTACTCCGATGACCCCAAAATTAACCCAAATGCCGTGCGCTTTGACCGCCTATCCTATATGGAAGCCTTGAAAATGAGAGTGGGAGTGATTGACAGCACCGCTATATCGCTGTGCATGGAACATAACCTCCCCATTTATGTGGTCAACCTTTGGGAGGAGAAAGCCTTGGAAAAAGTTGTATTGGGCGAACCGGTTGGGACCGTAATATGCTGAGGGAGGTGTGACCATGGTAGAAGAGGTCTTTAAAGATGTACGGTCCCGAATGGAAAAAGCTTTGGAAATCCTGCGGGAAGACCTTAAGGCCCTAAGGACTGGCAGGGCATCCCCTGCACTTTTGGAGAAGGTCAAGGTAGAATACTATGGGACCCTCGTCCCACTCAATCAACTTGCTTCCATCACCGCTCCGGAGCCGAGGTTGCTGGTGGTAAGGCCATGGGATTCTTCAGCTTTAGCGGCCATAGAAAAAGCAATCCTAAAATCGGACCTTGGCCTTACACCTATGAACGACGGCAAAGTCATTAGGATAAACATCCCACGCCTTACCGAGGAGAGGCGCAAAGAGCTGGTCAAAGTTCTCTCCAAAAGGCTTGAAGAAGCCAAAATAGCTGTCCGCAACTGCCGGCGCGATGGCTTGGAGCAGCTAAAAGAGCTCCAAGATGAGAAGCTAATTTCAGAGGATGAGTTCTTCCGAGCCAGGGATAAGCTGGATGAGCTGACCGAAGAGATGATTGAGAAGATTGAGGAGATAGGGGAAGCCAAGAAGAAGGAGATAATGGAAATTTGAAGGGGAAAATTGAGAACCTGCCAAGGCACATCGGCTTCATAATGGATGGAAATGGGCGCTGGGCCAAACAGAGGGGTTTGCCCAGGTTAGCAGGCCACAGGGCTGGAGCTGAAAACCTCCGCCGTGTCCTAAGAGCCTGCGGGGAATGGGGGATAAAATACGTAACCATTTACGCCTTCTCCACCGAAAACTGGGGAAGGCCAAAAGAGGAGGTAGAAGGCCTCCTCAACCTCCTTGACCAATACATAGACAATGCCCTGCCCGAATTGGTGAAAGAAGGGGTGCAGGTTAGACACATAGGCCGAATGGATGGAGTGCCAGAAAGACTTCAGGAGAAGATCCGTCAAGCAATAGAAGCGACTAAAGGGAACGATCGTCTGATACTTTGCGTGGCTTTTAACTACGGTGGAAGGGCTGAAATTGTGGATGCGGTTAGGAAGATTATAGCTGAAGGCTATAAGCCAGAAGAGGTTGACGAAAATCTTATCTCCTCCCACCTTTACACCGCCGGCATTCCCGACCCCGACCTCATAATCCGGACGGCTGGAGAGATGAGGCTTTCCAATTTCCTCCTTTGGCAAAGCGCTTACGCTGAGTATTATTCAACCCCTGTTTATTGGCCCGATTTTGACGAAGAAGAGCTTTACAAAGCCCTCTTAGACTTTAGCCGCCGTGAGAGAAGGTTTGGGCTCGTCAAAGAAGGATGAAAGGCCTAACTTCATGGCCAAGTTGGAACAATCACAGTTCCGAAGCCGCGTGCTGGTTGCAGCTTTGCTTATCCCCAGCGTTATTGTGATAACTTGGATTGGAGGGATTGTTTTTGCTTTGGCCGTAGGGATAGCAGCTCTCCTTGCCGCTTGGGAATTTTTCCAGCTTATGGAAAAAGGTGGCTTTAAACCCCTTTGGCCTATGGGCCTTCTCCTTACGCTTCTCTTCGTTTTAAACGCTTTTTTACCAAACCTCCGTCTCCTCCCCCTTACCCTTAGCGCATGGCTAATTATCACCACCACTTGGCAGCTCTTCCGGCGAACTCCTGCCCCCGTTGTTGATTGGGCTTTGACTTTAACCGGCGGGCTTTACATAGGCTGGCTTATCAGCCACTTCATTTCCCTGCGTTCGCTTCCCCAGGGTTATACCTGGGTTATGCTTACTTTCCTCATAACCTGGGCAGGAGATTCAGGGGCATATTTTGCTGGGCTAAAGTGGGGTAAACGGCCCTTTTGGCCTCGTTTAAGCCCTAAGAAGACTTGGGAAGGTACCATAGGTGGATGGTTAGCTGGGGTTTTGGCGGCGATAATTTTGGGCACTGTTGGTGGAGTGGCTTTACACCACAGCCTGGCTTTAGGGGTCATCGTCGCCACTATTACTCCCTTTGGCGATTTGGCTATATCAATGGTGAAGAGGCAAGTTGGAGTTAAGGACTCGGGCTCCCTTTTCCCAGGCCACGGGGGCATGTTGGACAGAGTGGATAGTCTTTTGTTTGCAGTGGTAGGAGTTTACTATTACGTTGTTAATGCTGTCCTCTGAAGCCCTATTACCGGGAGCTCCGCCCCTTGGACCATTATACCTTCTGTGAGAGGATTTCCCCACCCCCGTTTGCTTATGGTCCGCCAGCGTTTTAGGTCTCACTTGTGGGCGGATTTATCCCCCTCGCAGGGGGTTGGGGGACACCCCAGTTTTGCCTAACCCCGTTGGCTGAGAGTTTGACCCCCCATTACTCATTTGCGAGGGGGATTATAAGGAATTGAGGCGGACGAAAGTTGAAGTTGATCCAAAAGGCGGTGTGGATGAGGGAGGCCAAGGTCAGAAGAAGGCCATTTTCTTTAAGCTCTTCTCTACTCCAGGCCCTTGTAGCTATAAAAGCAGCCAGCAAGTTCAAAGGTATTCCAACACAGGCAAATAAATCCCAATCTTTGCGCCCGCCGTAGTCTGGGTTCCAAGTCCAAGTGAAAAGGAGGTAGAAAGCAGAAGCCAAAGTAAGGAAAATGAGGATATTTTTATCCTCCTCCCCCGTTTTCCGGAACCCTTCCCTCCATAGGAAAACTGCTAAGATTAACCCGAAGGGGGCTACAAGCAATTGCTCATTCATGATGTCTATCAAATGGCCAAGTGAAAACATTGTGTAATGCTCCCATTCTGTTCCAGCATGACGCAGAGGTACAAACCAATGCCTATCGGCTCCGCCTGGGAAATCAACCCCAAGGAGGGCATCTATCCCGTGTTTGCCAGACTCCATAAGGGCAACTACTCCAAGAGCTACTGTGATTGGGATTGCTAAAAACTTAAGCCAATTTTTCCAGGGCCTCCCTTTCACTAAAAGCAAAGCCGATGGCCAAAGGACAATGGTGGAAGGGTGAAAAGCATTAGTGAGGGAAAGGCAAAGTATAGGCCAGAAAATGCTGGCTTGGCCTTTGATTGAGCGGATTCCAAGCCAAAGGTAAGCCAAGATGCCGGTGGGGATTATAGTATAGCTCTCAATGTAGCCGAAGAAAAGCTGGATGAAGCCACCGGTGGCGGTCAGGGTCCAGAGGAAGAGCTTTTCAGAGCGATTTCGGCCCAGCTCCTCCGCCACATTTACCAGGAGCTGAATGAACAGGATGCCCGAAAGGACACTTATAACCCCATAGACGGTGGCAACGTCCCACCCCCATAGCTTGTGTGCCAATTCCCAAGCTTTGGAGTGGATGAAGACATCCAGAGGGGCTTGCCAATTGTAAGTTAAGCGGAAATCGGGGTGAGGGATGGCTTCCACAAAGATTTTGGCATCACCCCAATAAAGGTGCCTTATCCGAAAAATCCAGAACAAACCACCACTTATGAAGGCCAAGGTTAGTCGGAGCAAATAATTTCTATTTCGGAAAAACTCCGCAGCCATGGAAATGGTGCTTCCTATTTTGCTCAGAAAGAAAGCTGTCACAGGGGGAAGGGTCAAAATAAGGTATAGTACACCTACCAGAAAGCCCGGAAGAGGATTGGGGTGGGCAAAGAAAGACAACCCCCACGCCAAATTAGTAGGCAGAACTGGCGACAAAAGGTGCAATAGGATGAAAATAATTACCAACACCCGAACCATAGCCTCTCATCCTTCAGAAATTCTAACGAGGAAGCAGCTATTAGTCAATATTTATGAGCAAAAACACTCTCATTAGACTTCCGGCTGGTGGTCAGCCTTCGCTAACCATCCATAGTTTCAGCCTCAGTGAAAGCTGACGACTGGCACTAAACGTGCTTAAGAAGGCTAATTTCTAACTGGCAAAATTAAAGGGGGCAGAAGTTTGCCTTTAAAATGCATTGGTGCTATAATTTAGCCAACTTTTCTGAGCCGTGCCATAAGGAGGTGGCATTATGAATCCCAAAACCCGCACTGAGCAAATAATACAGCGGTTGAAAGAGCTTCAGGCTACTACTCCTGATATTGAAGCCTCAGCTGTAGTGAGTATAGACGGCCTCGTGATTGCTTCCGCCCTTCCCCCCGATGTAGAAGAAGACAGGGTTTCCGCTATGTCTGCAGCCATGCTCTCTCTGGGCGAAAGGATTGCCGGAGAGCTTGGCCGAGGTGGCCTTGATCAAGTTTACATAAAAGGCGATAATGGCTACGTAGTTCTAATGTCGGTAGGGGAAGAGGCAGTTCTCACGGTTTTAGCCCGCAAAGAAGCCAAGCTCGGCCTCCTATTCTTAGACATGAAGAGGGCAGCCGAAGACCTCGCCAAACTTATCTAAGGGGGTAAAAATGGCTGAGGGAACCAAGTCCAATCTCTTTTACCCCAATAAAATTGCCCGGATTTACCTGGAAACTTTGGAAGAAGTAATGGGCAAGAATGGCATAAATGCCCTTCTCAATATGGCTAAGCTTTCTCACCTCATAGACAACTACCCTCCAAACGACTTGGAAAAAGCCTTCCCCTTTGAGGATTTTGCCGCGCTGAATCAAGCCCTTGAAGATATGTATGGCCCTAAAGGAGGCCGAGGCCTTGCCTTGAGGGCGGCCAGGGCTTCCTTTGATAAAGGGCTTAAAGAATTCGGGGCCATAGTCGGGGTCGCCGATGCTGCTTTCAAGCTCCTTCCGGTCAAAATGAGGTTGCGCATAGGCCTAAAAGCCATGGCCGATGTGTTCAACCTCTTCAGCGACCAGGTGACGAGGGTAGAAGAGAAAGAAGACCACTTTGTCTACACTATTGAAGTTTGCCCTGTCTGTTACGGTCGGCATTCCGACAGGCCAGTATGCTATGCAGCTTTGGGCCTTCTTATGGAAGGGCTCAAATGGGCCATTGGGAAAGAGTTTGACGTGCGGGAGACAAAATGCATAGCTGCTGGTGACCCCGTCTGTGAGTTCATAATCCCCAAGCAGCCTAAGGAAGAATAATGCCTGAAGGAAGAATCCTCATAGTAGAGGATGACGTTGAGCTGGCCGAGAGGCTAAAGGCTTTTTTTGAAGCAAGAGGCTACGAGGTTAAAACTGCAGCCTTGGGCCAAGAAGCTGTAGCCTTGTGTCGCCGCTGGATTCCGGATATAGTAATCCAGGACATACGCCTCCCCGATATGGATGGCTTTGAAGTAGCTCGTAGCTTGGCTCAGAGCCCTCGCACTAAATCCACAGGAATCTTTTTCCTCACCCAGCTGGGCGATAGGGAAAGCAAGCTTCAAGGACTTAGCCTTGGGGCCATTGATTATGTGGCTAAGCCGTTTGATTTAGAAGAACTGGAGCTAAAGGTAAAGAACGCTATAAAAGCACTTCGGAGACCTCGGCCCCAGAACCCCGTTACCGGGCTACTTAACCGGGAAACCTTGGCTCTTGAAATTGCCTCTATGCTCCGAGAGGGAAACTGGGTAGCCTTCCGCATTTCATTGGAGGGGATTGAAGAGTTCAGAGATATTTACGGTTTCCTGGCGGCTGATGATTTACTAAGGGCAGTGGCACTTGTGCTTAAGAACTTGCTGGCCCAAGTTGGAGGGGAAGGCATAATTGGCCACCTGCGAGAGAATGAGTTCTTGCTTTTATCTAAGCCAGAGAAGGGGGAAGAGGTTGAAAACAGGCTTAGAGAGGCTGTAATTCGCACAATTGAAGCCTTTTACCCTGCCCAAGAAATAGGCAGAAAGCGCAGAGAGCTCTTGAGTGTAAAGTTTGGCAAGGCCTCTATTGAGGGGAGGGAAGGCCTTTCAATTGAGGAATTAGAGAAAGCAACTGAACCTCTGGTAAGCTTAGGCTTGGTTTAAACCACTGGCGCATTGGGCCAAAAGCTACGGAAGCCCTAAAACTGGGGGTAGTAAAACATGCTTCACCGTTGGTTGCAGTTTACCCTTCTTTTAGCCTTCCTCTGGCTTTCCCTCGTATTAGCTTTCTACTACATACCACATAAGCCTTTCAGGCTTACCAACCTCTTAGCACTTAGCAAAGCCATTTTAGCTTTAGCTGGAAGTATGGCCGTAGGGGCTCTGGCCACAGGGTTGGGCCTTTTTGCCTTCAAGATGGCCTCAATTGAGCCTCCGGCTAAGCTTGTTTGGTCTGCAGCATTGGGGCTGGGATTATTATCCCTGGTCGGGCTTGGCCTTGGGGCTTTTGGCCTCCTTAAGCCTGTGGTTTTGTGGCCACTTACGGTGATAGGCCTCTTGGCCTTTGGCCCAGAGCTTCGCCGTGCTTTCCGAGGGGCAAAGTTCCCGAGGCCTCAAAATCGTTTTGAAACTTTTCTGGCCCTTTACCTCGCTTCTTCCCTTATCCTTGCCTTTCTCTATGCACTTACCCCGCCCACTGCCTGGGATTCACTCGTTTACCACCTCACAGGCCCGAAGTTTTATTTGAGAAGCGGTAAAATTTACCACCCATTGGACTTACCCTACCTTGGTTTCCCGCAACTGGTGGAAATGCTTTTCACTTGGGGTATGGCTCTGGGGGGCGAGAGAGCTGCTTCCGTGATCCACTGGCTCTACGGACTTTTAGCTGCTTCCATTGGGCTGGGGTTTTCTGATTGCCCTTACCTTGTGGGGGCATTAATCTTTTCGGCTCCAACGGTTTTTGTTCTGGCCAGCTGGCCTTATGTGGATATAGCCCTTTTGGTCTATGTGGCTTTGGCCTTTCAAGCCCTGGAGTTCTACCGGGAGACAGGCTCGCTAAAATGGCTTGTCTTAAGCGGAGTAATGGCTGGCTTTGCCCTTTCGGCCAAGTACACGGCAGTGATAGTGCCTATAGCCGGCTTCTTTGTGCTACTAATTGCCTCTCGCCAAAGGAAGTATGCCGTCCTTTTGCCCTTAGTTGCTTTTGTCCTATTTTCACCTTGGCTCATCAAGAATTTTGCCCTTACCGGTAACCCGGTTTATCCCTTCTTTCTGAAAGGCGTGTACTGGGACGACTGGCGGAAGTGGTGGTTTGGAAGGCCCTGGACAGGCTTTGCCCGAACTAATCCTCTTAAGCTTGTCACCGCTTTCTGGGATGCCACAATTTGGGGGATTGAAGGGGCCAAAGGCTATTCAGCTTCCTTAGGCCCCCTCTTCTTAGGACTTTTGCCCTTTCTCCTGACCTGGAAATTCATGCCTAAAAGAGAACAATTGCGAGTCCGTGATGCCTTAATTTTCTTCTCTTTCCCTTATGCCTTTTGGCTTTTTGGCTTGGCTTGGAGCTACATGCTGAGCCAGGGCCGTCTGCTCTTGCCGGCTTTCGGTGTTCTGGCCTTAGCCATTTCAGCAGGGGTCAAAGCATTGGAGGCTTTTCCTCCAAAACCCATAAACTTGAGCTGGGTAGTCCGAGGGGCCATCGTGTTGGTCCTGGTTCTCAACTTAATTGAATTCTCCATGGATTTCTTAGCGCTATCCCCCCTTAAAGTTATTGCTGGCTTGGAGAGCGAAAGCGAATTCCTGGCCCGCCAACTCGGATGGTACATAAAAGCTGTGGAGTTCATAAACCAAGAGTTGCCTGAGGACGCCGTTGTCTTTTTCCTTTGGGAGCCCAGGAGCTACCATTGCCTTAAGGCTTGCCTCCCTGATTCCCTCCTGGACCATTTCCTGCATTCCCTCTACCTTTACGGTTACGATGCCAAAGCCTTGATTTCAGCCTGGAGGGAAGAGGGGGCAACCCATCTCCTTTTATACCAGATTGGACTTGATTACCTTGTGGAAGAAGGCTTTGACCCCATCGGGCCAAAGGAGTTGGAAGCGTTAAGAGAAGTCTTGGCCCTTTGCCATAAAGTTAAGGAATTCGGCAAAGCATACCAGCTTTACGAACTTCCCGCCCAATGAGCTTACTCTTTTAAGCACACCTCGCCAAGGGTTAAGCTTTCCCCTTGCGGCAGGTAACGGGCTTGTGTAGGCTCGTAAAGCCTTAGCACAAGTGAATAGCAACTTGGTCCCAGCTCTTTGGCGATAGCAAACCCGTGGCGGTCTATAATCCGTTCCCCTGGCTCCCATGAAGTAGTGGGGCGGGTCCACATGGCAGGTGCTTCTGTTTTGCTCCACCGTTCCTTACCCTTACCGTCCACCAAGGTAAGGACCACAAGGTAATCTCCTGAAGGCTTAGCCAGAGCGTACCACCTTAACTCCACAAGCAGGAAATTGCCAGTTACAGGGGAGGGCGAGAAAGCGTACCCTTCAAGGATGATTTCCTCGAAGGCTGCATTAGCTTTTACCTCTTTCATCCCAGCTTTTGGGAAGAGATAAAGGGCCAAACGTGCGCTGTGGAACTCTTTTTCCAGCGCACGGTAGCCAAAGGCCATCAAAACCCGCTCTATTCCGCTCCACTCCGGCGGGGCGGGGCATGGAAGTAACCAAATCCCCTCGTATTGTGTCATAATCCTGTCAAGCCACATTGCTGTTTCAGAAGGAGGGTCTATGTAGCCATCCCTTAGCCCGTAAATGGGTAAATGTCCCCGATAAATACTGCTCACATAGGGGCTCCATTCTGGCTGAGGGTTAATAATAGCCTGCTCCTTTCCTTCTTGGCGAGCCAACCAATCTAACATTTCCCTTAAAAGGGCAGGGGCATCGCGGTTATCAACCCGGACAATGACCACTAAAGTGGCCAATGCGATGAAAGAGCAAGAAAAAAGCAGGAGCCTCCGCCATTCCTTTCTTTCAGCCCTAGTGGTGAGAAGCCAAAGTGTCCAAGCCCAAGCCAATATCAGCAAGGCTAAAGAGAAAAAGTCTACTTCTTTCCCTACCTTCCAGATAAAATTGAAGTTTTCAACCCTAAGCAGAGACCAGCTCAAGACCAGGGGTGACAAGCCCAGGTTAAAGAAGCTTTCTGTGGCATAGATTGGTATGCCCTTGGTTTCTAAAAGTTCTCGGTAAAGCCCAAAGGGGACAAAAACCCCAGGCAATTGAATCGTGAAGCCAATGAGAGTAAGGGCGAGGGCTGGAATATGTAAACGAGGATTTTTGGAGGTTTCAATGAGGGGCATTACCAGCAAGGGCAAGAGAGGGACCAGAAACCTTGGCCCCCAGCAGTCACCACCGTGCCACATAAACCATTTCCCGAAAAGGAGAACGTTGCCTACCAAAAGGGTAATAATTAACAAAGAAATTTCCCGGTGGCGGGAATGGAACTGAGGCCAAACAGCAGGCAAAAGGAAGAATACAGGGGCATACCATATAAGCCCCTTCCCAGGGCTGATGGTCAATCCTAAAATGCCTTGCCACCATACAGCTGAAAAACTTTCCTCAGGGAGGTAACCCGTGTTGAAAGGATTGCCATAGCGGAGCCAGTTCCAAATTACAATAAAAGTTGCAGCTACAGCTAAAGGGGCTAAAAAGGCAATCCAATCCAAAAGACGTTTTCTACAGCAGACATATTTTAGCCAGGCATAGAGAGGCAAGAAGGCAACGAATATGAACTTAGCCATTAGAACCAATGCCAGGGAAGCGCCAGCCAGGGCTGCGTAAAGCATTTGCTTTGAAATTTTAAGGCGTGTGAGGAAATAGGCGGCTCCAAGGAGCCCAAGCCCAATAAGGGGCTCCGAGAAGAATGTCTTGGCGTAAGGCCAAAGTGGGGTTGCCATCCCTAATATAAGGGAGAGAGCCAAAGCCTCGTGGTCCTGGTAACCGAGCTCACAGCAGAAGAGATAGAGAAGAGCGCAGGAAGCAGATGCGATAATGGCATTAAAGAGCAACGCGGTTTTAACTGGACTGGCTCCTGGTAACTTTAACCCAAGCCAGACCAGAGGAACCGAAAAGAGGGATAACGCAGGCGATTTGCGCGAATATAGATGCCCTTCTCTTCCTGGTGTTCCCTGCTGAAGACCCGTCCATAAAAGTTGGTCCATATCTATAGCGCCACGTCGGACCAAGTTCTCGGCTGTGGCAAACATTGCCCAGCCATCCCCTGAAAGAATGGTTCGACCGGTTGTCAAGATGTAAAGGGCTAAGAAAAACAAGAAGATTGTGAAAGCTTTACGCTTAGTTCTCCTCATTCCGCTTGAACTCCATTAGTATGCACCCACCAGCATTTAAAACATTGACCCCTGGCCCGAAAGTTTTTTCCAGCCAATCAAGGGCTTCAATTTCGGCTGGCTCCGCTGGGTTGAAAATTACTAAGAACTTTCCCTTTATATCCTTTCGCTGGAAAAAGGCGAGCCGCTCTTCCTCTAAGGATTTAAAGGCAAGGGGCAACTCGGGAAGGAGGGAAATATGCAAATCGCGCTTTAGATAAGGGTAAATGGCGTCATGGGTTTCACCGCTCAGGAAAATTACATCAGTACCAGCCCCGTAATCCTGGAGTTTATTGATAAGGTCTGCACACGGAGTTATTGCTAAGCGATCACGAATGTAAACCTTCCCCAATAAAGGCGTCGCTACAACGAAGCAGAGAAGGGCAAAGGAAGCCCACGCCCTTAAAATCCACAAGCCAAGTTGCAAGTTACCTCCGATAAGCTTTAAGGCTGTAGTTAGGCATAACGTAAACAGCCCCAATGTGCGGAGAATTACCGCCATTACAAGAAGCCACCGCTCTTGGGGAAACATCACGAAGTATCCAACCGCTTCAAAAAGGTTTACCAGGGTTAAGCTTATCGCTCCTACAGTCCCTGTAAGGTTAGGCATTGTAAGCAAAAGAAAGGGCAGGAAATAGACGATGTGCTGAGGGCTGTAGCCAGTAGTGAACAATTCGTAGGAGAAGAAGATTAAAGAGGCAGCAGTGACAGCGTAGGCAGGTTCGCCCCCTTGGTCGCGGCGTAACAGAAGCCATAAGTAAATCAACCCCCACAGAATGATTGAAAACATCCCAGGGATGCGAGAGTGGTATAAAGCGAAGGATTCGGGAACTGAGAAACGGTCTCCGGCAATGACCCCGTAGGAGTAATAGCCGTTCACTAACGCCCACACTGTCTCCCAAGGGCTTCTGCCCAACATTGCTCGGAAAGAAGTGATGAAAATTTCCGGGCTTTGGAGCATAAAAGGCGTGGCGATAAAGCTTACTACGATGAGGAAAACAGCTAAGCAAATGGCAAACCCTTTCCCTTTCAATACTTTAAGCCCAAGTGGTAAGAGCAAGGCCGGGATAATTTTGAACATAAATCCTACCCCCAAGCTTGCCCCTGAAGCGATAGCTGATAGGAGCCTTCTACCTGGGGGTAATTCAATCCACAACCAAAGGCTTAGGAGCATGAAAAACAAAGGGATGTTATCAAGCCAACCCATCGCTGTGTAAAAAGGTGCAAAGAGGCCAAGGTAAATCCAGCCAACGAAGCGGCCTCTCTCCCACCCCCACAATCTGCAGCCTATCAGGTAGAGGAGAACGAGGTTGCCTACATCAAAAGTGAGCACGGTAAGACCCATCAAAGCATTGAACCATAAGGGGGAATCATGCCAAGGGGGCAGCAACAAGCTCACTCGGTAGAGCGCTATTACCATCCACGGTAGGAGAGGAGGATATTCCATCCAGAAATCAAGATAGGGGTAAAGACCATATCGGCTCCAGCGGGCAAAAGTCAGAAAGCTGACGTTGAAATCGGAGAAATCGGTAATAAAACCTCCTACACGGAAGAGGAAAAGGGCGAAGAAACGCAGGCTTATAAAAAGGACTGCTAAAATTGCTAAGTCCTGCCATCGTTTGGACAAATTACACCCCTCCGCATTAATGGCTTAGGCTCAATTATAACAATTCATTTTGCGTTTGAAAAGGGCGGTTTCCTGAAAGCTGCAGAAAAGCTGTGCAACTTCCTTCCAAGGTTGCGCTCTGGTGAGATGTTAGTCCATAAAACCAAGGTGTGCTATAATTCTCTTGAAAGGAGAAGGCTAAATGCCTAAAATGGTTCCGTTTTTCCGAACGGAGGAGAAAATTCCTCTGGCCGCCAGGATGAGGCCTCGCACTTTGGATGAGTTCGTGGGCCAGGAGCATATAATCGGCCCAGGGAAAGTCCTGCGCCGGGCCATTGAAACCGACCGCCTCTTTTCCAGCCTCATCCTCTGGGGGCCACCAGGAACAGGCAAAACTTCCTTGGCTATGGTTATTGCTAACGCTACTAAAAGCCACTTCCAAAGCCTCAGTGCGGTCCTGG
>Ga0209183_1000496_pt1 | contig 15995 bp, 14 predicted proteins | sample LHCtaG_2_FD_184120 | JGI IMG/M metagenome (GOLD analysis project Ga0209183, IMG submission 184120) | Hot spring microbial communities from Little Hot Creek, USA to study Microbial Dark Matter (Phase II) - LHC4sed_replicate (SPAdes)... | ecosystem: Environmental > Aquatic > Thermal springs > Hot... | reverse complement strand
TGCGGTACACTTAGGTGCTCGGCAACCTCCGGTCCCACCTGCCCCGTATCGCCGTCTACAGACTTCTCACCGCACAGGATCAACCTGAAGCTACCCAGCTTCCTGATTGCTGTAGCTAGGGTGTACGAGGTAGCTAGAGTATCGGCACCGGCGAATTTAGAATCGCTCAAAAGGATTGCCCTATCAGCCCCCCTAGCTATAGCGTCTCTCAAGGCCTTTTCCGCGTGCGGGGGGGCCATAGCTAGCGCAACGATGCGACCGCCCAAGCTCTCCCTCAGCCTAACGGCGAGCTCGAGCGCGTAGAGATCAAAGGGGTTTATCTCCAGCTCCGCGGACCCCCTATCCACGCGACCCGTCTCCACGTCGAACCTTACCTTGGTTGTATCCGGCGTAGGTTTCACGAGGACCACGATATCCGAGCCGCTCACCGCCACCTTCCCCGGATGCGCATCCTACGCCTAACCCTATAATGTTTGTGCAGTAAGAGCCGGACGCGCCGGCCCCTTTAACAGTAGGCGCTTAAGCTCGCTCCGACCAGCATAGTTTATATTCGTGCTCGACTAAGCTTCAGCAAACAAGTGCGGACGATGATGATCAATCCCGATGCCGACCGGTGACGTGAGCGGCCGTAGCTGAGCACCACTCAAATTTTTCTGCCGGCTGAGGAAGAGGGTTCCGTGCGCCCATCTATAATCGTCCACGGTGGCGCCGGCAGACTGCGCGGCGAGGATGTGGAGAGAAGGCTTGAGGTGTTAAAGGAGGCTGCGGAAAAGGGTTATGCGGTAATGGTGCATGGTGGTACCGCTCTTGATGCCGTCGTCGAAGCGGTAGTTCTGCTGGAGGATTCGGGTTTACTCAACGCGGGTTTGGGTAGCGCGCTGACCTTCGACGGCGTCGCGGAACTAGATGCGGGCGTGATGGATAGTGAAGGGTTAATCGGCGCGGTCGCTGCGGTGAAGCGGGTGAAGAACCCAGTAGTTCTGGCGAGGCGGGTGGCCGAGCTTACAGATCACATCCTGATGGTGGGGGAAGGGGCCGAGAGGCTTGCTAAGGTTCTTGGGCTCGATGTGCCGGAGGAGGTTTTGGTCACGCGCGAGAAGCTGGAGAGACTAAAGGAGCTCAAGGCACGGTGGGCGAGGAGCGAGGATTACGTTTGGCTCACCAAGCTCAGGAAGCTCGTCGAGGAGCACCCCGGCTGCTTCGGGACGGTGGGCGCGGCGGCGGTTGACGCGGAGGGGCGCGTCGCCGCGGCGACGTCGACGGGCGGCTACTGGCTCAAGCTGAGGGGGAGGGTTGGCGACACGCCGATACCGGGCGCGGGCTTCTATGCTCTCAAGGGTGTTGGCGCCAGCTCGGCGACCGGCATCGGCGAGTACATCATAAGGTTCTCGCTCTGCAAAGCTGTGTGCGAGCTGATGGCGAAGGGGTTGCACGCGGAGCAGGCGTCGCGGGAAGCGATCTCGCGCATGAGCGCCGAGCTGGGTGAGGGCCTGGCCGGCGTGGTGGCTGTGGACGCTAACGGCAACGTGGGCTACGCGTTTAACACTGAGGCGATGACCGTGGCTTACAGGACAGGCGGCATGGAGAATGCCGTAGCTTTAGTTCCGCGTCGCGCTAAGCAGCTCGCAAGGTAATGTCAGTGTCAAATTTATAAGCGCGCGCTGGAACAACCTACGGTGGTTCGCATGCGCTTCCAAACCTTGCTGCTCGTCACGTTGATGGCTGGCTGGGGCGTAGGAGCGATGTACGCCGGCTTGGTGAGCGGCACGCTCCCCCTGATCCAGCAGGAGCTGAGCCTGAACCCGGAAGAGGCGGGGAGGGTTTTGAGCAGCTGGCTGCTGGGGATGCTGCTAGGGGCCTCGGGGCTCGGGTACTTAGCCGATAAGCTTGGTCGCAAGCTCTCGCTGCTTGTTTCGACCGCGCTCATGGGCGTTTTCACCCCGCTTAGCGCTGTCGCGCGAGGGTGGCTCGACCTCTCCCTATACAGGGTGTTGGCTGGAGCCGGTAATGCGGGCTACATGGTGACTGCGAGCGTCCTGCTCGCCGAGTACGCGCCCGTGAAGGTGAGGGGGAGGCAGGTTGCGTTGCTCGAAAGCATGTGGGCTTTAGGCTGGCTCGTTGCCCTCCTCCTCTCGCGCTTGATCGCCCCCTACTACGGCTGGCGAGCTGTTTTCGCCCTCTCGAGCGCGGCGCTAGCGCTCCTTCCCATCCTTTCGCTCACGGTCCCCGAATCGCTCCGTTTCCTGGTAGCTAAAGGGAGGCTCGAGGAGGCTGGTACTCTCGCTAAAAGGTTGGGTCTGGAGCTCCCTGAGCGAGCGCCGACCGCCAGGAGGGGCGTGAGAGATCTGCTCAAGCCGCCCTACCTGAGGAGGACTTTGATGCTCTGGACGCACTGGTTCATGATCGTGTTCACCTACTGGGGGATTTTCCTCTGGCTTCCCAGCATCCTGTACGCTAGGGGAATACCCCTTGTGAGGAGCTTGGACTACGCGATAGCGATAACGATCGCCCAGCTTCCCGGCTACCTTTCCGGTGCCTACTTGATCGAAGTCATTGGCCGCAAGCCCGTGCTCGCACTTTACATGCTGTTGGCCGGCGTGGCGAGCTTCGGCATGTGGCTGTCGGCTAGCGATTTCGAAGCGCTCGTATGGGGCGTCCTCGTTTCCTTCTTCAACTTGGGGGCTTGGGGCATCACTTACGCTTACACGCCCGAGCTCTACCCGACCGAGCTGCGCGGTACAGGCAGCGGGTGGGCTAACGCTTTCGGAAGAATCGGCGGCATCCTGGGACCCTACCTCGCAGGCTTGCTAATCCAAGCCTACGGCAACCCCTTCACCCCCTTCTCGCTCTTCGTCGTTGGCCATTTAATCTCGGCGGCTGTCGTCTTCACACTAGGAGTGGAGACAAGGGGTAAAACGCTCGAATGCATTTCTCAGTGACGCGAACAGCTGCTCCCCGTACAGTTGATTTACCGCTCTACGCAAAGCTTAGGTAAATCACCTCCTCACCTCTCCACCTTGTTTGGGTGTTCAGCCGCCTCCCATATCCTTTCGAAGTACTTCAAGGCTGCGGTCGCCACCTCCTCGTCTAGTACGAGCACCCCGCTGGGCCCACCGTGAGGGCTCAGCAGACCGAAGTGTAGCACGAGCTTCGAGTGGTCGCCGATCACGATGTCGAGGGGGATGATAAGCGGAACCCTCTTCCACTCCCCGTGGCGGGGGATTTGCATGCTGGCTTCTATCAATCCTCGAACTCTCGCTTTAGCGAGAAGGTCCTCTATCTCCTTCAGCAGTTGAGGGGTTGAGATCATGGCTAGCACCTCTTCGGACTCCGCAACGACGCTTCGAACCGCTCTCGCAAGGGCGGTAAAGCTCCTCAAAACGTAAATCCCGGTAGCGACCGCTCCCGCTTTCTCCAAAACTTTCAGCTTCTCCTCGGCTCTCCTAAGCTTCTCCTCCGCTTTCCTACGCTCCTGCGCGATGACCTCCTCAGGTCTCTTCGGCGCGTAGACAAGAGGGGTTCGCGAGACAGCGACAACCCAGCCTTTAACTTCCAACCTCCTCAGAACTTCGTAAACCTTCGTGTACGGTATGTTCGCTGCGCTGCTCACCTCCTGCGGAGTCAACTCGCCCATCGCTAGGAGAGCCGCGTAGGCTCTAGCCTCGTACTCCGAGAGGTCGAGCTCCCTAAGGGCTTCAACAGCTTCGTCGAATTCGCTCACGTTAACCGTCTACCGTTAAAAAGGTAAAGTATATAAGGGTTGCTGATGCAGGTTAGCGGAAATGGTGCTAGCGATCGAAGCTGTAAACCTCGTAAAGGAGTTCGGCAGCTTTAGAGCAGTAGACGGTGTGAACCTGAGGGTAGAGGAGGGAGTCATCTTCGGGCTTCTCGGGCCCAACGGCGCCGGGAAGTCGACCACAATAAGGATGATCCTCGGCTTGCTCAAGCCAACTTCCGGTTACGTGAAGGTATTCGGCATCGACGTCGAAAAGAACAGAAGGGGGGTTCTGAGCATCACCGGTTACATGCCGCAGCACTTCAGCCTCTACGAGGATCTAACGGTGGAGGAGAACATGCGGCTCTACGCGTCCCTCTTCGGGCTAAAAGGAAGGGCGGCAGAGGAGAGAATAAAGGAGGTCATGGACGAGTTCGTGCTCTGGGAGTTCAGGGGTAGACTTGCCGGAAAGCTGAGCGGCGGGATGAAGCAGCGGTTGGCGCTTGCGGTCGCTCTGCTGCACAACCCTAAGCTGCTCGTGGTAGACGAGCCGACAGCGGGCGTCGACCCCCCACTCCGCAGGTACTTTTGGGAGAAGTTCAGGGAGTTGAAGCGCAGGGGCGTCACGATACTCGTCACCACCCACTACATGGACGAGGCTGAGAACTGCGACCGGATCGCGCTGATGAGCAGGGGGCGTATTGCCGCAGAGGGCACGCCTCTGGAGATCAAGCGCCTCGCTTTCGGCGGAGACCTCGTCGAGCTGGTGGTCGAAGGCGACCCCCGACAGGCGCTTAATGGCTTTGGAACCAGGCTCTTGGAGTTTGAAGGCAACGGTGCCTACAGTAGGGTCCGCCTGCTCGTGCCTGACGCTTCCGAAGCGCTCGTTCCGCTCACCAAGATGCTGGAAGGTAAAGGTGTCAAAGTGGTTCGGGCCTACCCTCTGCCAATTAGCCTCGAGGAAGCGTTCATTCGCTTGACAAGCGGGTGAAAGAGCATGGCTCCGCTGATGGCTCTCGTGGCGAAGGACGTGAAGCAGCTGCTCAGGGATCCGAGGTCGCTGACGATGGTTCTGCTCATGCCGCTGGCTGTCATGGCAATGTTTGTCACTGGCTACGGTGAGGAGAGGAGCGAAGTTCCGATAGTTGTCGTTAACCTAGATAGGGGTTCTGTCTCCTGGCAGCTTATAGACTCGCTCAGGTCCAGCGGCTCATTCAAGATCGTGGCCTATGCTGCAACGATGGAAGAAAGTACGGAGTTGGTGAGGAAGGGTGTAGCGTACGCAGCCATTGTGATCCCAGAGGGCTTTAGCGATAGCATCCTAAGCGGGAGGAGCACGAGGATCGTGACCGTGCTCGACGCGGCGTACGCGACCATCTCGGAACTAGTCTGGCAGTCGGTGGTTATCGCGACGCAAATGTTCATGAAGAAGGCATCGGAGCTCTACGGCACCTTCTACATCGACGTGGAGCGGCAGACAGTCTACGGCCCGAGGGTAAGCTCGGTGGACAGCTTCACTTCAACGATCATGGGAGTCCTCCTCCATCTAGTGCCGATGAGCCTCATCGCGGTCTCCATAAGCCGCGAGCGCGAGAGAAAGACCTTCGAGCAGCTCATCATGGCGCCTATCTCCAGCTGGCATATTGTGTTCGGGAAGTTCATCGCCTATGCGTTAGTGACGGTGGCGGACATGATCGTGACGATGGCTTTCGCCGTCTACGCGCTGGGAGTGCAGGTGAAAGGGCCGCTACCTGCTCTGCTCGCAGTCTCGCTCCTCATGCTGCTCTGCTCCCTGAGCGTGGGGCTCCTTATATCAGCCGCCTCGCGTAACCAGCTGCAAGCCTACCAGGCGGCGATCTTCGTCTTCATCCCCTCAATGCTGTTCTCCGGCTTCTTCATGCCAGTAGAGCTGCTCTCCCCTGGGGCTCGCCTTGTCAGCAGGGTGCTGCCGCTCTACTACTTCCTTAAAGCCTTCAGGAACATTCAGCTGCGAGGTTGGTCGCTCGCAGAGGTCTCCCAGGAGTGTGCGATGCTCACCCTCGAAACCGCCGTCTTCCTAGCAGGTGCTGTGAGGGTTCTGAGACTTAAGGTGGAGTAGCATGGCGGCGAAAACGACTATTTTACTACTAGCAACCCTAGTTGTAGCATCGGTTGCAGCGCTCTCTGTTAAAGCACAACCTACTTTCGAGTTATACGATGCCTACTGGCAGGTTCCGCCCGCCGCCGGGGTCAACAATACGCTTGTCATCGCGTTGAAGTACCATGGCGCTAGCGGCAACCTGATCCTCAAGGCGAACTTAACGGTGAAGGGGGTGGCTGGCAGGGACCTGATCGCCAGCGCCAACTACTCCGGCTACCTGGCTCAAGGGGCTTTGATCCCGCTCCAGTTCACACTGGATCTGCCCGAGGGGCCCCTAGCCTCTTACTACCCTGCACAGCTACGTGTTCTGTGCAACGGGAGCGAAGCTAACATTGACTTCCAAGTGGGATTCACGGGTTCCCCCTCCTTCTCGGTTGCAACGGACAAGGTGGTCTTGCGGAAGGGGGAGGTCAACCAGATCACGCTCACCGTGAGCGTGGAGAGCGCACCGGCGAGAAACGTGGAAGTCCGCGTCACGCCAGCTAGCGCCTTTCTCACGGTCTTAGGAGGTTCCCTCCGCAGGGACGGGTTCGTAAGAGCGGGCGAGCAGCTCGTCCTCCCTATCAGCGTGAACATCGATAGCGCTGCTGGCGACAGCGTAGCCTTGAACGTCGCGATCTCCTACGACGATTTCGCTAGAAACCCCGGCACGCAGACTGTGACTATCGGGTTCCAGACAGTGAGAGTGAAAGGCCTCCCGTTCTTTGCTTGCGCGCTCTCGCCTAGCAGAGTTTCCTCGGGCCAACGGTACCAGATGTTCCTCTACCTCACTAACGCAGGTCCCAGCGCAGCCAAGGACGTCAAGGTTTCCGTATCGAGCCTCTCGCCAGGCGTCGCGATTCTCTCCGGTTCTTCTGCCTCGCTGGGCGACTTCGCTCCCGGCGAGACCAAATCGATCCCGCTGCTAGTTAGAGCCGACCGCACAGCTGTCGGGGTGGCGCAGCTCCAGCTAACCCTATCCTACTACGACGAGTACGGCGATGTGAGAACGAGCGTCGTGAGCCTCGGTTTCGAGGTAGCAAGATCCCCATCGCCCTTGCTCTCGGTGAAGTTGCTCAATGGGACTCTGCCCTACGGCCTAAATTCTAAGCTCGTGGTATCGATCGTGAACCTTGGCGACGCTGCGGCTGTGGACGTGTCGGTGGACGCGGTGCCGGGCGCTGGGGTTTACGTGTTGGAGGCCACCAGGGCTAGGGTCAAACGTGTGGAGGCTGGCCGTAGCGTCGAGCTCCCCTTCGCAGTGAGGGCTACACCCGCTGAAAACTCGGCCACAATAACCTTCAGGCTCCAATACTACGACGAGTCGGGTGAGAGGTATGCTGATGCCCTCCCAGTCTCTTTCAACGTGACTCGTAGCGACCCCAGCATCACTTTAACCACCATCAACAGGACCCTGTACCCCAATCGTGTCAACCGTGTCGTAATCCTCGTCAGCAATACAGGCTCAGTTGAGGCGCGTAACGTGACCATCGCCTTAACTTCGCAGAGCCCCGAGATCGGTGCGGTGGTCGGTTCCTCCACGGTCAACGTGGGCGGTCTGAATGCCGGTGCTTCGGCTCAGGTCGCTTTTGATGTGTTTGTTCAGCCGAAAGTTTACGGAGCATTACAGCTCGTCGCCGCCGCTACCTATAGCGCGAGCGACGGGCGTTCGTTTAGGGATCTATACGCGCTTGGCTTTGAAGTGCACGGCGACTGGGAATTGAGCGTCGCCTCTGTAGCCACCGTGCCTCCTGTCGTCTTCCCTGGTGACAAGCTTGTCAGGCTGGTGGTTACGCTTGTGAACTCAGGCGACTACATGGCGAGGAACGTGGAAGTGCGTTTCGTCGGCAGCGAGTGGATGAAACCTAGCGCCGCTAGCGGAGCTGAAGCGTTCATCCCCTACTTACCCGTTGGGCAGGCGGTCACCCTCTACTTCCTAGCGGACGTGAGCGATAGCGCGCCTGTTGGCAACCACAAGCTGGCCATTAACGCGTCGGGCCGCTTCCTCTACTTCACGGTGACCACACTGGAAAAAGCGAGCTTCGGCGTCCGCAACGTGACCAGCCTCGAGGTAGAAAGAGGTGGGAGAGGCTACAGGCTGGTTTATGAGGTCGAGAACGTCTCGAACTCCTCGGCCGAGGACGTTCGCGTCGAGGTTTTTTCACCCTTCGTAACAGGGACTACAAGCGTCTACCTGGGCACCCTTACCCCGCGCGAGCGCAAGCTAGTCACTTTCGAGGTGAACGTTGACCAAACCGCACCCCTCGGCGAGCTACCCATTGACGTGCGGGTGAGCTGGACGCAGGAAAGCAGAAGCTTGAGCCAGTACATCAGGAGCTCGCTACACGTGAGGGAGTCGAAAGGGATAAGCCCTCTGACCATCGTGGTTGCGCTCGCGGTCGCCGCTGCAGCGCTCGCGTATTACAAAAGAGGGAGCCTCAAGAAACTCGCCGACCGCTTCCAGGGAACCGGGAAAAGTTCTTACCCCCGCGAGTAGGGCTGGGTTCGGTTTCTCGCGTCCTGCCACTAAAACGTTAAAAGCGGGGAGTGCCTCGCGCGCATCGTGAGTTTCGAGCTGCACTTGGGCCGCGCGCTTTACCTGATAGTGTTAGGTCCAGCGGGTAGCGGGAAGACTACGCTAACAGCGGCCTTCGGCAGATGGCTCTCGGAGGTCCAAGAGACGCGGGTGGCGTACGTGAACTTGGACCCCGGTGCTGACTACCTGCCCTACAAGCCCGACGTGGACGCGAGAGACTATGTTACCGTTGAAGAACTGATGAAAGAGAAGGGTTTGGGCCCGAACGGCGCGCTAGTGGAGAGCATGCAGGCTCTCTACGAGAAGAGGATTGAAGTTCTCGAAAAAGTTTCGCGCCTAGAGGCTGACATCATTCTCGTGGATACACCTGGGCAGATGGAGCTCTTCCTCTTCCACGACGCTGGGCCAGCGTTCTCGCGCGAGCTGGCGAAGCAAGGGGCCACGGTAGCCCTTGTGCTCTTCGACTCTAGCCTAGCGAGGAGCCCGTCGCACTTCGCTACTCTTAGGCTGATGTCCATCGTGGTGCAGTTGAGGCTAGATGTGCCGACGGTCGCCGCCCTAAACAAGGGAGATATCGAGACCGCGCACCGCGCAGCCGCGTGGGCGAAGGACCCGAGCCTGCTGCTGTCCGATCTTGAGAGCGAACAAGGAGTTATCTCGGAGCTCGCGGCGAGGCTGGTCGAGCTAATGAACGCCTACAGCGTGGCAGCGAGAATCCCCCTCGTCTCCGCCAAGGAACGTTGGGGCTTCCAGGAGCTGTACGATTTACTGCACGAAGTCTGGTGCACGTGTGGTGATTTAACATGAAAGAAGGGGGGCGAAAGAGCGGCTTAGCGCGAACTTGCACACTTACTCTGCGGGTAGAGATAGCTAGCCCTTTTGGCGCTCTAGCGGGTAGTCATCTCGATCGCGCCTAGCATGAACAGATCGTCTTGAAGCCCTTCCTCGATGTTCTTGATGCTTGTGCTCAACCTGATCACTTTAGTTCTACCGTAGCGGCCCAATGAGACGACGCGCGCGTTTACTATACCGCTCATGTCGAGCTCGTTGATGATGTCGCTGATTCTCCGCTGAGTGACGGGGTCTATGCCCATCATCCTAGAGATCTCGACGTATTTGTTGTAGATCACGCCCGTCGTCAGGTTCTTTACCCCCTCCCTTTCCAAGAGGTAGATGGAGAGGAGGACAAGCTTCACGTGCAAGGGCATCGACTTGATAACATCGACGGTCACGTTCTTCTCTATCTCCTTTTGAGCCTGCCGCACGTGCTCCGCGGTCACCTTACCTGCCCCTTCGCGCTCGGCAATATCGGCCGCCTTCAGCAATAGATCGAGCGCTAGCCTCGCGTCCCCGTTTTGCTTGGCAGCGATCGCAGCGCACATAGGGATGACCTCAGGAGCTAAGGCATCGTTGTAGAAAGCTTCAGCGGCTCTCTGCCTGAGGATATCCTCCAGTTCCCTTGCCGTGTAAGGAGGGAAAACCAGCTCTTCCTCCCCTAAGCTGCTCTTTACTCTCGCGTCGAGAAACTCGGTGAACTTCAGGTCGTTAGTTATCCCGATCAGCGATAGGCGGGATGAAGACAAATGCTCGTTGATACGCGTGAGGAAGTAAAGCACGTCGTCTCCGGACTTTTTGACCAGATGGTCTATCTCGTCTAAAACCACTACCATTATTTTGTTTCGCCGGTCGAGCGCCGAGACGAAACGCTTGTACACTTCCGATGTGGCAAGCCCCGTGAACGGTATCCTCGTGCCCAAGCTCCTCGCAAGCTCGGCCAAAACCCGGTAGCTCGTGTCGTTCTGCCGGCAGTTCACGTAAGAGAAAATGACTTTCTCCTGAGCTTTCTCCGACAGTTTCCTTAACACGTACTTCGTTACCGCGGTCTTACCCGTGCCAGTCAACCCGTAAATAAATACGTTGGATGGTCGCGAGCCGGCGAGAGCTGGGGCTAGGATTTTAGCTAGCTGCAACACTTGGTTGTCCCTGTGCGGAAGCTCGGTGGGCACGTAGTCGGGTAGCAACCTGTCACGGTCTTTGAATATGCGGGACTGTACTGCGAACCGTTCAAACAGCTCGTCGAGGCTCATAACACTCCAGTTGAAGCATAGGAAGGTTCGGTTAGATTGAGGGCTCAGAGAGCATAACCCGTAAGACCTACCGCATAGCCGCATCATACCTTGAAAATTCCGGAGGTGCACGGAGCTAGTCAGCACTCTCGTACGGCTGGGAGCGCCGGTATCGCTTCTGGTACGTCGTGTGTCGAAATAACGTGTTAAGTATCAAGCGAAAATTATTGGAAGTAAACCGTTATTTCCAAAGGTTCGGTTTGCGGAGGAATATAAACTATATTGTTTTCTCGATCGAACTCGTTCCAGCATTTGCCGTTTACTTTCACCTCTTTTATCTTCAGGTTACAGGGGTGCCTGAAGTGCACTTCTATGAGCTTCGGTGGGTTCCTCGCGGGGGGCTTCAAGGACATTTTTACGTAACCTTCACGAACCCTGGACTCAACATTGAAGGACACCGCCCCGAAATATGTGACCGCGCCTTCCACAGTAATGCACGCGCCATCTTCAAGCCACTTGGAGGGGATAGCAGGTAGCAGCACGAGAGTGTCCCCCCTTTCGTGGATCAGCATGAGCCTCGAGCAGTAGCATGCGATAGCTTCGTCAGACGTTTTGAAGACGTCGCCGGCCCAGTCTGCCATTGTGGGGAGTGGGTGCTCGGCTAGCGCTAGGACGTCGGGGTAGAAGGCTACTGCGAAGGATTTGAAGAAGGCTCTCAGAAAGTGCTTCACGTCCCCTCTCCAGAGGTACGGTATCTGGAAACCGTAGAGGTTTGGCTGCATGGAAAAGCCTCCTCTGCTGAACCAGTACCTGTCGAGCTCAGGTATCTCGTAACCGTATTCCTCCGAAACGTAGCGGTTGTCCTCGTAATCCTTCAGTATCCACTCTGCCTCTTTGGAGCACGGGTCAATTAAGCCGCATAGTATCAAGTGCATGGCCCCTTCCAGGGTTTCGCGGATCCATCCGGAGTCGCGCCCGCGCCGTTCCGGCCTGGATGGGTAGTGGGGTACCCACGTCCCATCCTTGAGCTCGACAACAGGGCTCCTGACAGCAGCCTCTGTTATCGCTGCAACCAGGTCACGTCTGAAAGCCTCGGCCTCCTCTATGAGCTTTCCAGCCTCAGGGTGGTAGCGCGCGCGCTACCGTACCTCGCCACGTTCACATAAGCACCAGCTTTGGGAGTAGGTGAAAAATTCCTGGTACTTTCAACAGCAGGCGAAGCCATCCCATCATCCCCTCTACCTAGCGCGCTATGACTTATATGATTCTTGCATCTGATAGTTATGGGTTAAACACGCATGCTATGCTTCAGGTGCCAGCCTACAGCCTAGCGCGCAGATGCACGTGTATGTAACTACTCAAGTATAATCGTTGCTCTGCAGTGAGCTGGTTAGTTTCTTCTTCGAGTCTCCTAGCAAAGGAGGCTCTGTGCTGGCGTGCTATGAGTTAGCGCATGGCGAAAAACTTATCCGAGCCGACTCTCCACTTCGGCGCGCGCCGGGGTGGCCGAGTGGTCCAAGGCGATGGGCTCGAGATGGACTGCTCGCGTTAAGCCTGGCAAGAAACCCATTGCCCCCCTGGGGCGCCCGGGTTCGAATCCCGGCCCCGGCGCCATCTTCTTTTGTGCGCGCTTGTAGAGCTAGTTATGTCTATCGTGCTCCGTGCTGTGGTGTTCGATACGGAGCTTGTTTCCAAGGCTAGCGCCTCCTCGAGCGGGTTGGAAGAATGGCTTGGTAAAAGAGGTGGTGTTTCGGTTAAGCTGCGTGTGGAGCGTGTACGGAGGTTGGGTCTGCTGGTGCAGAATCCTCCTGAGACTTTCGCTAAGGTTGTGTGGGAGCCGCGGATCCGAATCAACAGCGTCAGCGAACAGCGCTACTGCCGCTATCACGAAGGCTTCGGTGAGAGTGTCGAGTACTGCATTAGACCCGCTTCAGCTCGCGGAGGGTACTGCCGCGAGCACGCGCGCAGTTGGAAGGCTCTCTACGAGCTATGCAGCCAGGGCGTCGACAGCGCTTGCGAGGAAGCTGCGCGCTCAGCACCGCAGGAAGATTTTGCGGTTTACGCGCTCGATTACGGCGGGGGATTGAAAGTGGGGTTGACGCAGCTGTGGCGCCTGCCCTACAGGGTCGCCGAGCAGCCGCACGTGAGCGCTGCGCTCGTCGCGAAAGGCACGCTCGCCGAGATGCGGAACCTAGAGAAGGCTCTAGGCAGAAAGCGCGCCGCGACGGAAGGGATGGGTATTAGGGTTGCCGAGAGGATGCGGGTCTCCGCAAGCCTCCTAGAGCACGCAGGTGCTCAGAGGGCTGCCTCTCGCCTAGCCTCGCTGCTGGCCGGGTTGGGCTTGGAAGGCGAATACGAGGCGATCACCCTGCTCCCCCGCCGGCTCGAGCCCCGCCGGTTCGCTTCAGCAGAGCCCATACCCCTCCGATCGCTCGAGGGTAGGGAACTGAAGCTTCTTGACTACTGGTCAGGCGAGCTGGCCTTCGAGGACACTCGCTCGGGCGAGCTGCTCTTCGCCCGCAAACAGGGAGTCCTCCATGTGGCGCTAGCTACCCAGCTCGGCTGACCTCAAGCTCATAGTTGCTGAAAGGTAGGCTTTAAAGGGTCTACCTTACAGGGACTACCGATGGGTTACGTCACCGTGTCAACTAAAGTGAAAAAAAGCCTATTGGAGAGGGCTAGAGAGTTCGGCATCAACGTGAGCGAAGTGCTCAGGAGGGCGTTGGAGGAGGAGGTTCGCAGGAGAGAGGTGGAGTGGGCGCTGAAGGTTATGGATGAAATCTCGCAGAGAATAGAGCTGGACGTTGAAGCCAGAGAGCTTATCAGGAAGTTCAGAGACGAGCTATGACGAAGAGGGTTGTCTTAGACGCTAGCGCGATTGCCAAATGGTACCTTAAGGAGGAGGAATCGGAAGAGATGAAGGCTCTCAGAATGAAAATCGTAGCGGGTGAAGTGGAAGCGCACGTACCAGACCTCGCATTCGTCGAGCTGGCTAACGTGCTTAGATACGCGAAAGGCTCGAGCGTCGCTGTTGTAGCGAACGGTATTAGAGCTGCGATGTTTCTCGGCATGACGGTCCACCGTTTCGAGGAGCTTTTTGAGAAGGCTGTAGAAATCGCGTTTGCGAAGGACCTTACGATTTACGACGCGATATACGCGGCATTAGCGGAGCTCAAGGACGCTGCGCTGGTGACTTACGACCGCGAGCTACTAGCAAGCGTGAGGAGGGCCCAGAGAGCCAGCGATCTCCTTCAGGAATTGAAAAAGTAAAACACGTTAGTTCGAGTTGGTTAGCCCTAACAGCTTTCTCTTCCTTTTCAGGTAGTAGAGATAGTGGCTGAACGGTACGTCTGCTGGTACTCTGTGGTCCACATGTGGTACGTACCCGCCCTCTTCCACCAGCTGCTTCACTCGCTCGAGTTCCTTGTCTATTGCCTTCGGACCTTCGATGAGAGCCCGCTTGTCGATCCCGCCCATAAAGAGTGCTTCCCGCCCGTACTTTTCCCTAAGCTTGATAGGGTCTGAGCCAGCTCTAACTTCGCAGGGGAAAAAGCAGTTGACCCCTCCCTCGAGCCATAGGGGTACGAGGAGGTCGATGTTGCCGTCGCTGTCAACGATGAAGATTCGAACGCCGTGCGCCCTTAGGAACTCGGTGATCCTCCTGTAGTAGGGAAGCATTAGTTCCCTAAAGTGCTTGGGCGAAATGTGGGGACCGCCGTTCCAGCACATGTCCTCCCAGAAGTGGGCGTAATCGAGCTGCACCTCTTTCGCTGGCTTCTCGATCGCTTTTAGGATCATCCTAGCCCTGAACTCGAACATGTCCTTCACGAGCTCAGGCTCCCTGAGAATCGCTCGCGAGAGGTTGCGTAAGCCCATGAGGTCCCTTGCCCAGCCGTAGAAGCCGCCCGCGTCGATGCCGAGCGGGTAGTCTCTCTGCTTCCACTCCTCCTTGAGCTGCTCCCAGTTAGCTGGGTAGCCTATGTTGTCGAGGTCGAAGCGCTCCTTGTAGCTCTCCCACGAATCCCAGTCTTTCACCGGGTAATCCAGATAAGTGGGTATCGACTCCCCCAATCCCTCCTTCAATTCTACTTTGACGACGCCCAGCTCGTCGCGCACAACCCTCGTTCGCTCGTCCTCCCTCAGCACAACTCTCTCGAAGGCCTTGAAGGGGATGTAGTAAGGCACCTTGTACCAGTACCACGCTTCGAAACCGAAGTAATGGTCGGCCCTGTAGTCGTCGGTGACCCACTCGGGTAGCCCCTCTCTGTGCCACCTCTTCAGCGTCTCGGCCCAGTAGCCGAACTCTGCGTCCGGCACGTGGTCAACCTCTTCGTACCTGAAAACCCTCAGGAATCTCTCCCTACGCGTTAAGCGCAACGAAGGATTGATTATCCCCACAGGCTGCTAGCAGCTCGCCTCCATTAAATGGTTAGCGCGCGCTGGCGTAGGGATATAATCGGGTGAACGCTCAAAAGCACGTGCGCACTCTACGGGAGTTCGGCATAACCGCTTTGGCGGTCACCGCCTCGCTGCTCGCGGCTGCCGCAGTGCTTTTTTACGGGCAGCGAACTCCAGAGCCCATGGAATCTTGTAAGTGCGAGGAAAGGGTTACGATCTACGTTTCTCCGAAGGGCTCTGACGCGTGGAGCGGCCGGCTGCCCGAGCCGAGCCCCGACGGGAAAGACGGTCCTCTCGTCACGCTCGAGAAGGCGCTGGAGGTCGCGCGGAAGCTTAAGGCCGAGATCGGGGGCTCCGTCAGGATCGTCCTGAGGGGCGGGGTTTACAGGGTCGAAAGGCCGATCATCCTGGGCCCGGAGGACTCAGGTTGCAGCGGTTGCCCGCTCGTGATCGAGGCTTACCCGGGTGAGGTCCCCGTGATCAGCGGGGGAAAGCTCGTCTCCGGCTTCGAGGAGGCGGCGGTGAACGGGGTGCGCGTTTGGGTCGCCAGCGTACCAGCCGGGTGGCGCTTCAAGCAGCTCTTCGCGAATGGGGAGCGCAGGCCGAGAGCGAGGCTGCCGAAGGAGGGCTTCTACAGAGTAGTCGAGGTCCCCGCCTACAGGGGCCGAGATTGGGCTAGGATCGAGCTCTTCGAAGGGGTCGACAGCTTCGTGTGCCGCAGCGGCGACGTGCGACACCCTGGAGGAACCTCCAGGGTGTCGAGGTGGTGATCCTCCACTTCTGGATCGAGGAGCGAATCCCCGTCGAGTCCTTCGACCCGAGCTCGAACCTCGTGAAGCTGAAGCAGAAGACGGTTTTCGTGCTCAGGGACGGCTGGGCGCCTGAAGGTCCCCGCTATTACGTCGAGAACGTTTTCGAAGCGCTGAGCGAGCCGGGCGAGTGGTACCTCGACTGGAGCGAAAGCAAGCTGTACTACGTGCCAAAGCCGGGTGAGGACCCGGGGTCGGTTGAGGTCGTGGCACCCGCCGTCACCTGGCGCCTGCTTGAGCTGAGGGGCGACCCGCAGCGGAGCCGCTTCGTCGAAAACATCGTGATCAGGGGGCTCGTCTTCGAGCACGCAGACTGGGACTACGTGCTGTCACCGCAGGCGGCGGTCAACGT
>Ga0209183_1000489_pt1 | contig 16166 bp, 14 predicted proteins | sample LHCtaG_2_FD_184120 | JGI IMG/M metagenome (GOLD analysis project Ga0209183, IMG submission 184120) | Hot spring microbial communities from Little Hot Creek, USA to study Microbial Dark Matter (Phase II) - LHC4sed_replicate (SPAdes)... | ecosystem: Environmental > Aquatic > Thermal springs > Hot... | reverse complement strand
CCCGCCAGCCCCGACGCCCTCCTTGACGTAGCCCCTCTCGTAGTAGCGCAACCCCTCGTAGGGTGACCTAGAGAAGTCGAGGTTCATTGACACTATGGGGACCGAGGGGTCTACGGACCTCACGAGCGCGCAGATGTTTGAGCTGGCGTCAGACGTTATCCATCTGGTGGTCGCTATGATCGCGCCCCTGAGCTCCACGTTCATGTGCTTCGCTATTGCGAGGACAGACGCCATTTGAGTGCCGCCGGCCAGTACCACTCGAGCCTCTCTCTCCAATGCCCCTTGGAGGAAGCCGGCCATCGAGACGTGCACGGGATCGCCAAGCGTCGAGACCGCCTTCATGGGGTCGCGCCTGGCCTCGTCGACCCTCAGGCCAGACCTCTTGAGGCCCTCCTTCACGACCATCTCCTTCAATTGATGGGGATTAGTCGGTGAGGCGCTACTGACCTTGCCCCACGCGTCGTAGCCCAAGGCCGACATGATGCCCAAGGCCGTGGTCGTGCCGCCCGGCATGCTCTCGCCGAGCAGGTAGACGTCGACTTCACACAACATGCGAGCGAGGGTTCTCGCCTCCTCGTAGAGGGCCTTGGCCACCTCGTAGGGCAGGGCCCTCCCAGTGTTTATGGCCTCGCCGACAGCTTTGCTGGGCAACCTCACGTGGGGCACCTTGGGCTCTACCGCCGAGCCGGAGTCCACCACCAAGTAGGGGATCTGGCATAAGCTCAGGCACGACCTCGTTATTATTGCCGGCGTCGGTATCCCCTCGGGGGTCACTGGTATTGCGTCAAGGCTCCGAGGCTCGCCGTAGACCAAATACTCTACGTCGCAAGCGGGCGTGTAGAGCGTCAGCTCCGGAGTGGCGCCCGCGATGCTCAACCCGGGCATCGTGGATGTCTTCGTTGAGCCTATGAAGTAGAGCGCCATGACCCTTCCTTTCCTAGCTTTCTGGACGAGCTCGGCCACGGCGTGGAGATCACCTATGACCGAGAAGTCCATAGCCCTCAAGGGCTTGTAAGAGGCCCAAGGACTTCTTAAGCTTTGCTACGAACCGTGAGACTGAAGCCAGCCTCGAGCCTAGAGCTCCCTCAATACAATTAACGCATAGGCCTCGCCTTTCCTCACGAAGTATCGCTTATCGGTTATCGATGAGAGCAACTTCGCGTTGCTGGGCAACTTCAGGTTCTTTGGGCTCAGTGCCATGTCCTTGTCCGCCACCAGCTTCTCAACGGTGGCCTTGCCCTTGAGCTTCACGGGCCTAAGCGATGACTTGTCGAAGTACGACCTCACCAGCAAATCGAGCACGTTGTCCTCGCAGACCTCCCTCAGTGCTAGGTAGCTCGTGGTGAACCTGGGATTCACCTCGACCACGTAGGGCTCGTCTCCCTTCAGCACCAAGTCGACTCCAAAGAAGCCCTTCACGTGGCCCAAGGACTTTACAGCCCTAAGCGCTGCCTGTAGCACCTTACCGTTGCCCTGGTACGGAACCACGCTCCCGAAGTAGGTAGAGGGCTCGCTGGGCCCTCCCAAGCAGACCTTCTGCATGTTAATCGAGAGAGGTACCACCACGTCGTCCGATGCTAGCAGGCAGACGCTGAGGTTCTCTCCTTCGACGTATTCTTGGACTAAGAAATAGGGCAGGCGCGAGCTCTGCCTAGCAACGCTCAGGGCAACAGGCACTTCCTCCGGTCTCGAGACGAGAGAGAGGCCTGCACACCCGTCACCGTCCGCCGGCTTGACCACTACTTTACCGAGTTGAGCCAAGGCGCGCTCTATGGTCTTCAGCCCCTCCTCATACCTCGATATAAAGGTCTTGGGGGCCCTCACCCCATGGCCCTCTAAGTTCTTGTAGAGGAGGGCCTTGTCCGTAGCCACGAACACGGCCGTCGACGGCGAGTCCACGACGTCTAGGCCCTCCTCCTCGCACGACTTGACCAAGTTGTAGAGCGTCCTGCCAGTTGAAGGGGCTATTGCTATCACTAAGTCGGCCGGCCTCTTAGGCGGTATGGAGTCAGCGACGTGCACCTCGTGCCCAGCCCTCTTTAGGTCCTCGACCACGGCCTTCAGCATAGCATCTCCTTCGATCCAGACTGGGCTGTAGAAGGCCCCTGTCGCGCTGAAGTGCTCGTAGACGGCGATCCTCAATACAGCCCACTACCTCGCAACAGCTCCAGCAATTCCTCTGACTATGTCCGTTTTAGTGATTACGCCGACTAGCCTGCCTTGGTCTACTACCGGGAGGCCGCTGATACCGTGCTTGAGCATCATGGAGGCTGCCTTGACCGCGTCCTCGCCCACTTCCACGACGTAGGGGTCGGGGGTCATGACGTCCTCGGCTATCGGGACCACGTAGACCCTGACTACCGTCTCCCTGCCCTTGTGGCTCTTAACCCTCTGCTTTATGAACCTGTCCCTTGCCGATAAGGGCTTGGCCTGCTTGCTGAAGACCACGTCGGTCTCGGTTATGATGCCCACTGGCCTGTCGTTGTCAACAACTATGACCCTGGAGATATTGTACTTGGCCAAGAGCTCTTGGACCCTGAAGATCGTGTGAGTCCTCTTGACCGTTATCGGATGCTGGGTCATCAGATCGCTGACCTTGTAAGCCCCGCCGTAGCCGTCGACGAAGGCCTCTAAGAGATCCATCTTGGTGATTATGCCCTGTAGGTCCCCCGAGCTCGGGGAAACGACTGGGAGGCCACTTATCAAGTTCCTAATCATAATCTTGGCGGCCCTCTTGACGGTCGTCCTGGGCGTCGCGAGCTTTAGCTCGGTGGGCCTCTTGACGTCACTCACTCGGATGGACTCCAGAGGCCTGTCCCCCCACTCCTTTGAGATCATGACTCTTATCATGTCCCCCTTAGTGATGATGCTTATCGGCTTGAGGGACTCGTCGACTATGACCACCCTGCTTATGCCGTGCTTCAACATCAGGTTCCTGACGTAGGCTAAGTTGTCGGTCATCCTTGCCGTGATCACGGGCGAGCTCATGTACTCGGAGACTCGCAAAATAGGCACCACCACGGTCTTATTACCATGGCTGAGCTTAACTGCTTTGCTATTGCACTTAGGGCTTCTAGCCTTCGAGGTCTATCGTCGAGCCGTTCTCGGGGACCTCTATCTCCTTGGCGTGGCCACCGACAGAGCTCGCCAGCTTATCGACATTCTCCCTCTCGCCGTGTAACAACACTAGGGTTTCTGGCTTGACCGTGGCTATGAACTTACAGAGCTCTGAATGCATGGCGTGCCTCGATATCTCTACGTGATAGACCTTGCAGCTCACCTTGACCCTCTCTCGAGCCACGAAGTCCACGACCTCCACTTCTCTAGCGCCTGATATCAGCTCGCTAGCAGGAGTTTGAGGATCCACGTAGCCGCATATCACGACAGCGTTCTCGGGGCTCGAGGCTAGCTTGGCCAAATACCACTGGCTCCACCCTCCCTTGAGCATGCCCGAAGGAGCTATGAATGTGCAGGGCTCCTTGTCCTCGACGAGCTCGCGTCTCTTCCTCAAGGTCCTAGGCTGGAACAGCCTCTCCCACTCGAAAGGGTCTTGGCCGTTGATTATGAGCGCCCTCTTCATGCTGTCGCTCATGTACATTATGAATTGGGAGTAGATTTTAGTGGCCCTAAAGGCCATGCCATCGAGGACCACGGGGGCGTCGGGCAGTTTAGCCTCGTGTCTCTTGAGCGCTAGCAGTATCTCCTGGGCCTTGCCGACCGACATGGCTGGGATGAGTACCTTGCCTCCGCCTTCCAGCGTCGACTTAACGGCGTCCACCAGCTCTCTCCAAGGCCTCTCTCCCCTTCCTCTCAACGCCGCCGTAAGTCGATTCGCAGAAGAGCACGTCCACTCCCCTCAGTGGCGTCGCGTCCCAGTACTGAAGGTGGTTGGATGAGGTGCCTAGGTCGCCTGTGTAGCCTATCCTCAGGCCGCCGATCTCGAGCTCTACGAAGGAGGAGCCGAGTAGGTGCCCGGCGTCGTGCAACACTAGCCTCGCGCCACCGGGAAGCCTCAGCTCCTCCTCGTAGGTCACATACCTTATGTGCCTCGCGAGCGCCAAGTTCATCTCCTTCGAGTCCCATAGCCTCGAGTCCTCGGGCCACTCCCTCTTCATTATGCTTAGCTGGTCCCTCCACATCATCCCCACGAGGGCGGCCATGGGCAGGGTGGTTATTATCTTGCCCCTGAAGCCGAGCTTCAAGAGCCTCGGCACCGCCCCGCTGTGATCTAAGTGCGCGTGTGTCAAGACGACGTTGTCTATGAGGTCCGCGTTGACGAGGTCTAGCTTCGGAGTCGCGTCGAGGCCGGTGGCCGTTGGATGCACGCCACAGTCCAACATCAATGACGTGCTCTCCCCCTTTATCACTATGCAGGCTCTCCCGACTTCCCTACCCGATCCCAAGATAATCGCTTTAACGGCCATGTCCTGGCGGGAGAGCGTTGAGCTAGACTGACTTAAAAGCTTGGCATAGCGCCCGATATCATCAACGTCAAAACCGTTAGTATGAGTTGAACATGTATCGACAAGATGTAGATGGATATTTAAGAAGAAGGAGTATTTACATAAGGCTTTTAAAGTTCAATGCAAGTAGTCAATTAGCTCGTTCTTCGGCCTCAAAAGAGGATCTGTATGAGGGAGGAAGGCAACGACCCCCGAGCGGTACTGGAGGAGTTAGTGAGGATAGTTGAGGAGGACGTCAGTAGATTCACTCTTAGAGCCCTCGGCTCGATGTGCTCCAAGCCCCTCCCGATAGCCAAGATAGCCTACCTAATTGGCATTGAGAGCAACGTCGGGGACGCTGGCGTGTGGAAGGGCGTGGCAAGGCTCGAGAAGGAAGTCGTCGAGGACTTGGGGGCCCTCCTCTCGAACCCGAAGGCCGTCGGGGCCATAGTCTCGGGCGGCACTGAGGCCAACATACTCGCCCTCTGGGCCGCTAGGAACTACACGAAGAAACGCGAGGTGATAGTGCCAGCTTCGTGCCACGTCTCCTTCTATAAGGCCGCAGACCTCTTGGGGCTCAAGGTAATCGAGGCCCCTCTGAAGAGCGATTACACGGTCGACGTCGACTTCGTCAAACGCAACATAACGAGCAAGACGGCCGCTATAGTGGGCATAGCCGGGACGACTGCCTTGGGGGTCGTGGACCCGATAGAGGAGCTCAGCGAGTTGGCGCTCGAGAAGGGCGTTTACCTCCACGTCGACGCCGCCTTCGGAGGCATGGTCCTGCCGTTTCTCAAGGAGCTAGGCTATGAGGTTCCCGAGTTCGACTTCAAGCTCGAGGGCGTCTGCTCGATCACGGTCGACCCTCACAAGATGGGCCTGGCCCCAATACCAGCTGGAGGGATACTGTTCAGAGACGATGAGCTGATCGAGCCGATAACCTTCGAGACGCCCTACTTAGCCGGAGGAGGGGTCAGGAGCTTCACGATAACTAGCACGAGGCCTGGAGGGCCGATAGCAGCGGTGTGGGTCCTTTTGAGGGTCCTGGGGAGGAGGGGCTACAGGGAGATCGTGAGGAAGTGCATGAGGCTCACCGAGATGTTGGTGAGGGGGGTGGAGGGGGAGGAGGGGCTAGAGCTGTTAGTGAGGCCGGTAATGAACATAGTCGGCGTCAGGGCCAAGCGGCTCAGCGTTAGGGAGCTCTCGCTGAGGATGAGGAGGTTAGGGTGGTTGCTGTCGGAGTTCCCGACCCACTTGAGGATCGTCTTGATGCCCCACCACACGGAGGAGCTCATCAGAGAGCTCTTGAGGGACCTCAAGAGAGTAGCTTTAAAGGGCCGCGTGAAGCTGAGGGCAGCTTTAAAGGCTTAGAGCGATAGATTGAGCGCATGAGCCCCGAGGACCCCGCGAAGAAGTACTTCCACCCCTCGATAACCGATAGAGAGAGGGCGATTTTCGAGGCTGGCATAGCCCTAGGAGCGCTCTACCACCAATTCGTGGGCCTCCCCATAGCCAAGAGAGAGGAAGTGCTCAGGGCGGTCAAGGAGGCCATCGAGAAGGCCATGTCCTTGCAACCGTTCAGGGAGAAGGTCGAGCTGCGCTTCGACGTGGGCCACATCAGAGGAGGGGGCCTCGGCCCCTACGACTACTCCTCGCTCAAGGGCGATGCCATCGACGCGATGGTCGTCGTGAAGTACGGCTCCGCAAGAGTCAAGGCGAGGATGCGATTCGTAGAAGAGCTGGGCTTCAACTTGATGTACGTAGAGGACGTGGAGGATCTTGGCGCTGAGCAAGATTAAATAACCTGTGGCCTTTCTGGGATTTCGAGCAGGACGATGCATGCGATATTCAAGGGCCTCTGCCCCAATTGCGGTGGAGACATAACCGACGCGAGGTTATCAGCTGGCCTGCCATGCGACGAGTGCCTGCCCGACTCTGAGGACTTGAAGGGCCTCCTCGATCTTGCCAAGTCGTCTTTCCTCGACTTCGAGTTGAAGCTGGGAGAGCTCTTAGAGGCTCGGGGCAAGCTGGCAGGCCTCAGAGACCAAGTAGCCTTAGCGCGCAGGCTAAAGGACTTCGAGAGGTTCTTCAGCGACGTCACCGATAAGAAGATGTGGAGCGCTCAGAGGACGTGGGCCAAGAGGGCTCTATCAGGGCTTAGCTTCGCCGTCATAGCCCCGACAGGCGTCGGGAAAACGCTCTTCGCCGTGACGCTGGCGCTGTACTACGCCAAGCAAGGGAAGAGGGTCCTGTTCATTCTGCCGACAGTGGTGCTCGCGAACCAAGTATACGAGTGGTTGACCAAGTACGCCGAGAGGGCTGGACTCTGCCTGAGGCTCTCGCCGCTCTTCGGCGGACACGTCAGGAACAAGGAAGAGGCCTTCGATTCCATGAAGAAGGGAGAGATCGATGTGGTCGTGACCACGCCCATGTCCCTGGCGAAGAACTTCGAGAAAATGATCGGGGTGAAGTTCGACCTGGTAATCGTCGACGACGTTGACGCGTTGCTCAGGAGGTCGAAGAACATAGACAGAGTCCTGAACTTGATGGGCTTTTCTCAAGAAGCGGTAAGCCTGGCCATGAAGGTGATCAGGGAGAGAGCTAGGCTCCTCGAGTTGCTGAGGGCTGGACGCAAAGAGAGGATCGAGGAGGTCAGGGCCAAGCTGGAGGAGATGGGTTCCGAGCTCAAGTCCTTGACCTCGAACAAAAACTTCGGCCAGCTCATAGTTCTAAGCGCGACTGGTCGAGCGAGGGGGCTGAGGGTCAAGCTGTTTCGGGAGCTCCTCGGCTTCGAGGCCGGCACGATAATGGAGTACATGAGGAACATTCAGGACTGTTATCTAGTCGTCGAGGGGGACAAGCTCGAGGACTTAATGGGGGCGACCCTAGACCTGGTGAAAAGGCTCGGAGGCGGAGGCCTAGTATACGTCTCCTACGACCTAGGGGCAAAGTGCGCTCAAGCCCTCACAGAGTTCTTGATCTCACACGGCGTTAAAGCCGCCTTCGCCAGGTCGGGCTTGAGGGGCATAAGGAGGCTCATAGAGAGCTACGCCAAGGGAGAGATCGACGTACTGGTCGGGGTCGCGAGCTACTACGGAGTGATAGTCAGGGGGCTCGACCTCCCGGAGAGGGTCAGGTACGCCATCTTCGTCGCCGTCCCCAAGTTCAAGTTCACCTTGGACTCTGAGGAGAGCCACCCAGTGAGGCTCCTCCAGATAATGTCGGTCCTGCAGACAATAGTCGAAGGGGATGAGGCGTTCCACTTAGCTAAGATGGTAGCCGAGATGAGGAGGCACGTCCTCAGGCTGGGGTACGAGGAGGCGAGGCTCTTAGCCGATGCCCTTCGCAAAGGGGTCAAGCTCGAGGGCTACTTGGAGGAGATGCGGAAGCTCTTCGACAGCGCCAGGAACCTGATGGTCGAGCTATTGAAGAGAGAGGACGTTCGGAGGAGGTTCCTCGAGAGCCCTGCGATAGACGTCAGAGAGGTGGACGGAAAGCTCTACATGTTCATACCGGACGTCATGACGTACATACAGGCCAGCGGCAGGACCTCTAGGATGTACACGGGAGGGCTGACGAAGGGGCTAAGCATAGTTGTTCACCTACCCGAGGACCGCAACGCCCTCAACAACCTGATCAGGCAGACGAAGATCTACATAGAGGACGTGCAGTGGAAGCCCCTCTCCGAGGTCGACTTGGATGAGCTGATCAAGGAGATAGACCGAGACAGGGAGAGGGTCAGGAAGGCCTTGACGGGCGAGATCGAAGAGTTGAGAGAGCCGGTCAAGAGTGCTTTAATGATCGTCGAGAGCCCGACCAAGGCCAGGACTATCGCCAACTTCTTCGGGAGGCCCTCGAGGAGGGTCGTAGGACCCTTAAGGGTCTTCGAGGTCTTCGCCGGGAACTACCTCCTAAGCATAGTCGCAACGAAAGGGCACGTCTACGACCTCGTGACCGAGGACATAGGCAAGTACGGCGTATTACTGCTCAAGGGGCTCTACGTCCCGATATACAGCGCTCTCAAGAGGTGTAGGATGTGCGGCTATCAGTTCACGGTCGACAGCGACCTGTGCCCCAAGTGCGGGTCCAACTACATAGTGAGGTCAGACGACATAGTGAAGCTGATAAGGAGGATAGCAAGCGAGGTCGACCTTGCTTTCATAGCCACGGACCCCGACGTCGAGGGCGAGAAGATAGGCTGGGACGTTGCCTGCACGATAGCCCCCTACCTCACTGAAGTGAGGCGGAGCGAGTTCCACGAAGTTACGAGGAGGGCCGTCTACGAGGCCCTCAATAACCCGCGAGAGATAAGCATGCCGATGGTCGAGGCCCAAATAGTCAGGAGGATCGAGGACAGGTGGATCGGGTTTAGCTTGAGCCATTGGCTCTGGGACCTCTTCGAGAAAAGATGGTTGGGAGCTGGCAGGGTTCAGACCCCCGTCTTGGGATGGATAATCGAGAGGTGCGACGAGTGGAAGAGGAACGTAACGAATTTCGTGATAGTGGACGTCGAGGGAGGCCTTCGACTCTACTTCGACGTCCCCCTGCCCTATAGGGAGGTCAAGGAGGCGCTACCGAGGATTAAAGAGTCCGAGGTCGTAGTAGAAGACATCTCATTCGAGAAGGTCGAGCTCAGCCCACCGCCCCCCTTTACCACTGACGAGTTGCTGTACGTCGCTTCGACGAAGGGCTTCAGCTCAGCCGAGACTATGAGAATAGCGCAAGAGCTTTTCGAGATGGGCTTCATAACCTACCACAGGACCGATAGCACGACGGTCTCAGACTTCGGGAAGATGATTGCGAGGGACTACCTTCAGGAGAAGTACGGAGATGGATTCAAGGACTGGTTCGTGCCTAGGGACTGGTTTAAAGAGGGCGCTCATGAGTGCATAAGGCCGACGAGGCCAGTGGACGCCCCAACCCTTCAGCGCCTAGTAATGGACGGCTCGATAACGACGATCGTGCCACTGACCATGAGGCACTACAAGATCTACGACCTAATATTCAAGAGGTTTATAGCTAGTCAGATGAAGAGGGCCGTGGTCTCTAGGGCGAAGTACACCTTCAGCCTCGAGGTCAACGGAGTCAAGTACCTCGCGACGCAAGAGGGCATAGTCGAGGTCAAGGATCCAGGGTTCCTAGACGTCCTCGGCTACAAGTTGCTCGACAGGCTCAGTAAAGGAGATAGGCTCAAGATAGAGGGCCTCGAGATCAGGAGGGCCTCCAGGGTACTGCTCTACAGAGAGGGGGACGTCGTGAGGCTAATGAGGGAGAGGGGTATAGGCAGGCCCTCGACGTACTCCAAGATCATAGAGGGCCTGATAAGGCATAGGTACGTGGTCAAGAACAAGTGGAGCGGGCTCATCGCGACCGCCTTGGGAAGGAAGGTATATGAACAACTTGTGAGCAGGTTTAAGGAGTTAGTGTCCGAGGAGACCACGAGAGAGCTCGAGGAAAAGATGACCCTGATAGAGGAGGGCAAGCTGAATTATCAAGACGTGCTGAGGGTCTTGGCCTACCAGCTGGACAAAATGCTGAGAGAGGCAGGGAAGGTTGAGGTCCTATCGAAATAGGCTGGCCTGGTGCATCACAGGGGCCGGCCACCACCTCTTTGAGAGCATAGAGGTCATGGAGGAGCTCGCGGCTAAGGGATTCGACATAACGGTTTTCATATCTCAAGCTGGCCTCGAGGTCGTCAGGATGTACGGCCTCGAGAGGAGGTTAAGGGCCATAGCCGACGGTAGCTACTACAGAGAGCTCATTACCCCAAGCGATGGAGCTAGCTGTAGCAAGGCCGGGAGGCTCTCCATGGGTAGGTACCTAGCGCTTGTAGCATCGCCAGCAACGGCTAACACCGTCGCCAAGGTCGTGAACGGGATAGCCGATACCCCTCCGACCATAGCGATAGCCCAAGCCCTCAAGGGAGGGGTCCCCGTCTTCGTGGTCCCCACAGACGCCGAGCCGGAGTACGAGACTGAGACGCCACACGTAGTCGACAGAGACGTGTGCCAAGTCCATAGGTGCAGAGAGTGCAAGCCCTCTGCGTCTTGCCCGACGGGGGCCTTTGAGATCATGGAGGGCTTGGGCCACATAGACTTATCCAAGTGCGTCGGTTGTTCGCTTTGCCTTCGCGCATGCCCCTTCAGTGCGGTTAAGTTCAGGGTCAAGATTAGAGCGAGGGGCAATCCGATAGACTTGGAGAACGTGAAGAGGCTCTCTTCGGTGAAGGGAGTTGTGGTATTGAAGAGGCCCAGGGACGTGCTAAAAGAGGTAGAAAGGTTATTGCGCTAAAATGATGGTTAAAAGGCCCATGCGGTTGGTTTTCATTGCAGCTGAAGAGCCTAGGCAAATTTTAAAAGTTCTAGGCCTAAAACCCTTTAGGGTGTGATGACTGGATGACGAGTGCCGCGTCTTTGGTCGTGAAGAAGCCCATCACTCTAGAGGAGCTACCCCATGAGCTCAAAGTAGCGGGGATTGAGAAGTGCATTCAGTGCGGCACTTGCACGGGCTCTTGCCCCTCGGGCAGGAGGACGGCCTACAGGACTAGGGTTGTCATTAGAAAGGCCCTGCTGGAGTTAGGGAGAGATTTACTGAAAAGCCAAGATCTCTGGCTCTGCACAACGTGCTACACGTGTTATGAGCGGTGTCCTAGGAAGATAAGCATAGTGGAGGCAATTATAGCTCTCAGGAACATGGCTGCAGCGCAGGGCTTCATGCTTTCCAGGCACAAGGAGATATCGAAGTACTTGGTAGAGTTTGGACACTTGGTACCCATAAACGATCCTAACAAGAAGCGTAGGGCCGAGCTTGGGCTGTCAGAAGTACCTCCAACTGTTCACTCCTACCCCGAGGCCCTCGGAGAGGTCAAGAAGCTCCTCGACATTACTGGCTTCACTAAGCTCGTGGGGTGATGGTATGCCTGAGCTGAGGTATGCATTCTTCCTCGGCTGCATAATGCCCAACAGGTACCCCGGTCTCGAGGCCTCGATACGAAAGGTCTTTGAGGGGCTGGGCATAGAGCTCGCAGACATAAAAGGTGCCTCTTGTTGCCCTGCTCCAGGGGTCGTGAGGGGCTTTAAGTTCGATACATGGCTGGCCTTGGGGGCTAGGAATCTATCACTGGCAGAGGAGATGGGCCTCGACATAGTTACTGGATGCAATGGGTGCTACGGCACCCTCAGGGACATATGGCACGAGTACCACGAGAATAAGGAGGTCGCAGAGAAAATCGACCGCTACCTGTCTCAGATAGGCAGGTCGTTCAAGGGCGAGATAAAGCCCAAGCACGTTCTCGAGGTCCTCTACTTCGACGTAGGGCTGGAGAAGCTCAAAGAGTTCATCGAAAGGCCCCTCAAGGACTTGAAGGTCGCAGTCCACTACGGGTGCCACATATTAAAGCCCAGCGATAAGAGGCCTTGGAAGGAGATCAAGGAGGGTACCGAGAGGCCCAAGTTCTTCGACGAACTCGTCGAGATAACGGGGGCCAAGAGTATCCATTGGAAGGACAAGCTCATGTGCTGTGGTGCTGGCGGCGGGGTTAGATCCGGTGCCCTTGACGTGGCCTTGGACATGACGAGGGAGAAGGTCGAGAACGCACAGGCCGCTGGGGCCGACTGCATAGTCAACGCCTGCTCGTTCTGCCACCTGCAGTTCGACACTGGCCAGACAGAGATAAGCAAGAGGCTCGGCAAGCCCTACGCCATGCCGGTGGTCTACTTCACGCAACTCTTAGGCTTGGCGATGGGCTTCAGCCCTCGAGAAATGGGTTTGCATCAAAACTTCATAAGCGTTGAGCCCCTCCTAAAGAAGATTGGAATCACGTGAAGTGCCTTCAACTAAGCGAAAGATGAGCGGGGAAGCGGTCGTCCAACGCCTCTCCACCTCGCACGCCCTCTCTTAGACCAGTTCCTCGCATGGATGCCAATAACCGAGCTGAGCCGAAGTCCTTGTTGTCTCGAGCACTTATCCGAGGTGGTCGCAGATATATCAAACACACGAAAAACAGCAGTAACTTATTTAAATTCGCTTATGGGAGGGTAATTGGGTCAGGTCTATGACAATGACCTATGCGTTCTTCCTCGGCTGCATAATGCCCAACAGGTACCCCGGCATCGAGGTCGCTTCGCGCAAAGTCGCCGAGGCCTTGGGCATAAAGCTGGTCGATATGCCTGGAGCCTCGTGCTGTCCAGCCCCAGGCGTGATAAGGTCCTTCAGCGTGATGACGTGGTTGACGGTGGCGGCCAGAAACTTGCTCATAGCCGAGGAGTTAAAGGCGCCCATAGCTGTCGTGTGCAACGGTTGCTATGCTACGTTGAAGGAGGCTTCTGAGCTATTGAGGGAGAGGCCTGAGTACTTAAGCGAGGTCAACGAAATCCTCGCGGCCACTACCGGGAAAAAGTACCACGGAACGACTGAGGTAGTCCACTTGTGCTACGAAATATACGAGAAGATAGGTGCCGAGAAGATTAAGGGCCTTGTCAAGAGGCCATTCAACGCCGTTGCGGCCGTGCACTATGGTTGTCACATACTGAGGCCAGCCAGGAAGGGCAGGATCGACGACCCTGAAGACCCTAAGTTCTTGGACCAGCTAGTGGAAGCGCTTGGCGCTAAGAGCGTGTACTACAAGGACAAGCTCATGTGCTGTGGTGCTGGCGGAGGCGTCAGGTCCGGGTTGCTTGACATAGCCCTCGACTACACCCAAGAGAAAGTGTTGAACGCCAAGCGCGCTGGGGCAGATTTTATCGTCGATATTTGTCCCTTCTGCCACCTGCAGTTCGACAGAGGTCAAGGAGAGATAGAGAGTAAGCGCAACATAAAGCTAGGCCTGCCCGTATTACACTGGATGCAGATGGCGGCTCTCAGCCTCGGCTTAGCCACGCCCAGAGAGATAGGATTGCATGCGCAAGTCATAAGTGCAGACCCACTTCTCAGGAAGATAGGGCTTGGCTAGGTGGTCGCCGTGTCCTTGTTGATTAGGCCCGAGGACATGCAAAAAGAGCTGGTCGAAGAGCTAAACGAGTGGTCCGAGGGCTCGCTGATTAAGTGCATGGACTGTGGCCTCTGCTCCAGTTCCTGCCACAGCGGTCGCAAAGCCTCGATGAGCGTGAGGAAGATCGTGAGACTAGCTAGATTGGGCTACAAGGGCCTACTGGACATGAAGGAGCTGTGGATGTGCACCACTTGCTATGCCTGCTATGACAGGTGCCCTCGCAAAGTCAACACGGTCGACGTCATAATTAAGCTGAGAAACAAGGTCTTCGAAGAGAAGAAGGCTTTAGAGCCGCACAAAAGAGTGGCAAAACTGTTCGCCGAATACGGCCACTCGGTCCCCATATCGGACGAAGTCAAGGCTTTGAGGAAGGAGTTGGGGTTGCCGGAATTGCCCCCCACGGTACATTCGTATCCAGGGGCCTTGGCCGAGGTCAAAAGGATCATAGAGAAAACGGGCTTTACAAAGCTATTATGAGAGCGGCGCTGTGACGCAAGAAGATTGGCAGCCCTCAATTCTCATTCTTGATGTTTTCCTCATTCGTACAACTATCGTGGCCAGGCCAATTAAGGCGTCTTCGCTTCTTGAGAGCAAATCAATCGTAAGCTAGTCAACGTACTTCAGAAGCAACGACTTAACGTCCTCTAAGATCTTCGGCAAGGAGCTTTTAACGCGCTCGCTGAGCTGAAAGTAGTCGCCCTCGACGCCGATGGCTATTACCTTGACGTCCGAAGGCATCTTTAACCCTACGTGCCTCCCTATAGATATTAGGTCTTTAAGCGATATTTCGTGCGGCGATAACGTCCCCGAGGGCAGGTCGTCTAAATCGAACTCATGAATCGAGCCGACTTCGTCTGGAGCCACTTTCATAGAATCTATTACTATGAGCCTATCGTAGCCTTCGATCAAATCGAGTAGCGCGTATCCAAAGCTGTTCGTCGCGACGAAGGAGGCCTTGTGAGAAAGGTACTTCGATAGTTGTTTGTGAAGCTCTCTGGTGACCATTATGCCTACGGCGTCGTCTCCTAGCAATTCGTTGCCTAGACCGAGGACGAGGACCCGCGGCTTAGTCGACATTAGTTATGACCCTTATCAGCCTGCCCTCGTGGTCGTATATCTTTATCTTCAGCGGGATGCGACCGACTACGCTGTGCGTTGCGCACGCGAAGCACGGGTCGTAGGCCCTGAACGCCATCTCGACCATGTTCAACAGCCCGTCATCGACCGCGCCGCCCTTGATGAGCATCTTTGCCGCCTTCTCGATCGACAAGCACATCCTCGCGACGTTGTTTTGCGTGGCGACTATCAAGTTGGCCTTTTTGATCAAGCCCTTCTCATCGGCTTCGTAGTGGTGTATCAAGGTACCTCGCGGGGCCTCCACGACGCCGATGCCGACGTCGGGTGTTGAGGTTGGCAGGTTCCTGACTTCAGGACTCGTGATCTCCGGGTCCTCGACTAGCTCCTTTATGCACTCCGCTGCTTGAATCATCTCTACGACCCTAGCGATGTGATACGCAAGCGTGTAGTGAGTCGGCTTGCCTCCTAGCACACTATACATCTCCTCGTAAGCAGCTTGAGCCCTCGGCGTTGCCATGCCGTCTGCGGCATTGAGCCTACCCAAAGGTCCCACAGCTAACACGCCGCTATCCTCACCGTCTATGAAGCCTTTCCAGCCGACGGTCCTCAAGTAGCTCATTTTGGTATAAGTCCAGGGCTCTACGTGCTCAGCGATGTATTTGAGGTAGTCGTGAACGTCGAACTTAGCGTGCTCTCGTCCCTTGGGATCCACGACCCTTATCTTGCCGTCGTAGAAGTTGACTCTGTTCTTATCGTCCACTAGCCCCATGTAGTACGTCTCATGGACGTAGATGTCGCCAGTTATCAGTTTTACATACTCCTCATTCTTCATCAAGTCCTTGATCAATTTGTAGGCTGTATCGGCCAGCTCTAGACCCGCATTGGCTACCTCCATTAGTTTCTTTCTATCGTCCTCAGTCAATGACTTCGAGACCCCGCCGGGCAGGCCGCTGACGGGGTGTATCGTCTTGCCTCCTATAATGGCATCGGCCTCCCTGAGCTTCTTCCTAGTTAGCACGATATGCTTCACCGTCTCCGCGCCCAGCTTCTTCATCATGCCAATGATATTTCTCTCAGCCCTAGGAGCTTTGGGGCCTACCACGAAGTCTGGGCCCGCTAGCACGAAAAAGTGAAGTGAATGGTCTTCTAGCATGAATATGTTGTAGGCCAGTTCCCTTATCTTTGCAGCAGCAGAAGGGGGCTTGACCTTGTAGAGGTCGTCTAAGGCCTTGGTAGCGGCCATGTGGTGTGCCCACGGGCAGACGCCGCATATCCTAGGCGTTATTTGAGGCATGTCCTCGGCATGCCTGCCCACAGCTATTTTCTCAAAGCCCCTGAGCTCCGGTGTCTGCAAGAACGCCCGCTTCACGTCCCCCTTCTCGTCGAGAAATATCGATATCTTGCCGTGCCCTTCCAGCCTGGTTATGGGGTTAATGGTTACGACCACCACGGCTCACACCTCCTTGCGCTTGACCAAGTCCTTTAATAGGCCTGACGGTAAAGAGAACTTATAGACCTGACCCACGAGGTCGACGACGGGTCCTAGGGCCTTCTTAATGCCCTCCTCATCTTTTTGGTCAATGATGGACGCTATGAATGATAGTGCTCTAGCACCGAAGTCAACGACGTTGTCAAGAGGGCCAAAGCAACCCGTACAC
>Ga0209183_1000488_pt1 | contig 16196 bp, 22 predicted proteins | sample LHCtaG_2_FD_184120 | JGI IMG/M metagenome (GOLD analysis project Ga0209183, IMG submission 184120) | Hot spring microbial communities from Little Hot Creek, USA to study Microbial Dark Matter (Phase II) - LHC4sed_replicate (SPAdes)... | ecosystem: Environmental > Aquatic > Thermal springs > Hot... | reverse complement strand
ATTTATAAAGAGATTATAAAAAAGGAAAATTAAAAAGAGTTTTTATATGAGTATAAAAGCTTTCTCAATTAATGCTTTGGGGATGATTATGGTTACAATCTTTGATGTTCCTTCAAAAGAATTAATTGATAAAATAGCTAATTATCTTAAAGAAAATAAGATTATTGAGCCACCTTCATGGGCTTTATTTGTAAAAACTGGAGTTCATAAAGAAAGGCCTCCAACAAATCCTGATTGGTGGTATGTTAGATGTGCTTCAATACTTAGAAAAATTTATATTCATGGACCCATAGGCGTTTCTCGCTTAAGAAAAATGTATGGAGGAAAAAGAAGACGTGGTTTAAAGCCTCCGCATTTTCGAAAAGGAAGTGGAAGTATAATTAGAAAAGCACTTCAACAATTAGAAAAAGCTGGATTAGTTGAAAAAATTAATAAAAAAGGTAGAGTATTATCTCCTAAAGGAAGAAGTTTCTTAGATAATATGGCTCAAATGATTCTTAAAGAATCAAAAAGGAGGGTAAAAAGTGTCTGAGGATGAAGAGCTTGAAAAAATTAGACAAAAGAAATTATTAGAATTACAACAAAAATTAGCTGAAGAAGAAGAAAAAAGAAAAGAAAGAATTGAAAGAAGTAATTTACTTAGAGTTATTTTAACTCCTGAAGCTAGACAAAGATTAGCTAATATGAGACTTGTAAAACCTGAATTAGTTGATAAAATAGAAATTTATCTTATTCAATTAGCTCAAGCAGGAAAAATTCCTACTCCTTTATCTGATGATCAATTAAAAGATATTTTAAGTAAATTAATACCATCAAAAAGAGAAATAAGGATCGAGAGGAGATAATATGGGAAAAACTCCTTTAGCTATTAAAAAACGTCTTGCTTCAGCTTTAAAACGTAGCTGGGCTGTTCCTGCATGGGTTATAGCAAAAACTCATGGAAGATTCAGATTTCATAAAAAAAGGAGACATTGGAGAAGAAGTAAAATAAAACCTTAGAGATGATATTGAATGAGTAAAAAAGAAGAAATTATTCTTGAAAGAGAATATACTATTCCATTAAGAGACGTTTGGGAAGCACCAAAGAAAAAAAGAGCTGAAAAAGCTATAAGAATTATTAGAGATTTTGCTAAAAAACATATGAAAGCTGAAGAAGTGAAAATATCTGAAAAAGTTAATGAATTAATTTGGTCTAGAGGTATTGAGAAACCTCCTAGAAGAATAAAAGTTATAATGAAAAAAGATAAGGATAATATTGTTAAAGTAGAATTAATTGGAGAATCTAAAGAAGAAAAAGAGGAATAATATTAAAATGGGAATAATTCTTGATGATATTTTTGGAAGTGCTGAAGTAGGACTTTTTTGTGTTGCTACAAAAAATTTTATAATAGTTCCTACTGGAATAAAACAAAATAAGCTTATTAAATGGGAAAAAGAATTGGGAGTAAAAAGTATATCAACAACTGTTTATGGAAGTCAACTTATTGGAATATTTGTTGCTGCAAATTCTAATGGAATAATTTTCCCTTATATTGTTTATGATGAAGAAATAGATAGAATATCAAAATTTTTACATGATATTAATATTTTAAAAATTAAATCAAAACTTACTGCTATAGGAAATTTAATACTTGCAAATGATTATGGAGCAATAATAAGTCCTGAATTTTCAAAAAAAGAAATGAAAGAAATTAGTGATGTTTTAGGAGTAGAAACAATAAAATCTACTATTGCTGGTAGAAATTATGTAGGTTCAATTGCAATTGCAACAAATTTAGGTGCTTTAACTCATATAGATATAACAAATGAAGAAAGAAAAAATATTAATGAAATATTAAAAGTTGATTCTCTTGAAGGGACAGTAAATGGTGGAGTAACTTATGTAAGGAGTGGAATAATAGCAAATGAAAAAGGGGCAATAGTTGGTAGTAGAACAATTGGGCCTGAAGCATTAGCTATTTCTCAAGCTTTACATCTTATTTAGAATATTTTTTAATATTTATAAGGTTGAAATTTTCTATATTTATTTATTGGTGAAAAAATGGCTACTAAGAAAGAAGATAAAATAAGTGAAAAAGAAAGAGCTGCTTTAGAATTGCGTTTAATAGAGCAAGCTATTGCAGATTTACAAGTTAGAATAGCTACATTAGATAATGCTATAGAAGAACATGAAAATGCTTTATCTTTAATAGAAGAACTTTCAAAATTGAATGATGTAGCTAATGTTTTAATTCCTATAGGTGGTGGAAATTTTATAGCTGGACAAATACCTAAATTAAATAAAATAAATGTTTCAGTAGGTGCAGGAGTAGTTATTGAAAAAACTCTTGAAGAAGGTAAAGAAATAATAACACAAAGGAAAAATTCTATTGAAAAACTTAAAGCAAATTATCAACAAAGGATTAGAGAATATCTTGCAAGAGCAAGTGAAATAAGAGCTTCTCTTGAGAGAGAATAAAATGTTCAATGGATTAAAGAAGTCCTTTAATTTTTTAACTGAAAAAATTTTATTAAGTGAAATATCAGAAGATTATGCAAAAAAATATTTAGAAGAATTTAAATTATATTTAATAGAAAATGAAGTTGCTGTTGAAGCTGCGGAGAAAATAATTGAAGAAACTCTTTCATCTTTAAAGAAAATAAAAATTAAAAGATTTTCTTCTAAAAAGGAAGTATTAGAAAATGTTTTAAAAGAAATAGTTAAAAGTTTTATTATTAAACCTGAAGAATCAAAAACTATTAAGAAAATAATAGAAAATAATATTAAATCTGGAAAAACTACAATAATATTATTCGTTGGACCAAATGGTGGAGGAAAAACATTAACAGTTGTAAAAATAGCTAATTATCTTTTAAAGAATGGTTTTGAATCTGTTATAGCATGCAGCGATACTTTTAGAGCTGGAGCAATCGAACAACTTAAAAAACTTGCAGATAAAATAAAAATTAGAGTTATTGCTAGAGGTTATGGTCATGATTCTGCATCTGTTGCTATAGATGCAATTAATAGTGCAAAAGCAAATGAAATTCCAGTAGTTTTAATAGATACTGCAGGAAGAACTGAAATAGATAGGAATTTACTTGAAGAAATGAAGAAAATAAAAAGAGTAAGTAATCCAGATTTAACAATCTATGTAGGTGATTCTCTTTCAGGGAATGCTATTATACAACAAATAAAAGAATTTGATAAATATGTTGGAATAGATGGAATAATTTTAACTAAAATAGATGCAGATGTGAAAGGGGGAACAATAATATCTGTTGGTTATGCAGCTAAAAAACCAATTATGTTTTTAGGGAATGGTCAAGAATTAAATGATATAATGGAATTTAATGAAGAAAATGTTTTTAAGAAAATTTTAAATTGGGTGTAACGTCCTTTTTTAATTTTAATATATGGCTATGAAATGCGTTGCACAATTACCAGCATCATTAGTATATGCTCTAAACCAAAAGTATGTAGTTGTAACACTTCTGCCTGAATTGATATTATTTGGGTCTTCAATATGTCCCTATTCTCCATAAGCCAAATTTTCTCCAAGAGTAACAGCAGGTATTCCAGGGAAAGTATAACCAAAAGATATTTGTTTATAAACCCATGTTTTAGCAGGATTACCATAAAATATTTTATAACCATAAACTATTATTTGAGGAGATAAAATTTTTGCATTATGCGTAATCTCTTTCTTAATTATCTTTATAGAATCGGATACTGTTTCATATATTATTCCATTCCCATTTCTTCCCACTTCTTTATTTAATGCTTCATACTCTATATAAACAATCGTTCCATTGGGAAAATACATTCGAATTATTCCATACTCTTTGATTTCTTTTTCCATAGAATTAATAGAAGTTGGAAAAGTACTATTATTTATGAGTATGGAAATACTAATAATAGCAATTATGAAAAATATAGCTCCTTTTGTCTTAAATTTAGATATAAACATATATCTTCCAATTGCTATAAAAAATTTACAAAATTTATAAATTTTTCGGATTTTTCATACGTATTTTAAATACATATTTAAAAATATTAAAAAGCAAATTATTTATTTTTGTACTTAAGTAATCTATTAATTTCTTTAAAATACTTAATAAATTGAATCCCTTTTAATGATGCTTTATAATATTTCTTTCCTTTAATACTTATAATATCAATGAGTTCATTCATGAGTAAAAATTCAATATATTTTTTAGCAGTCTTATAATTTAATCCAGTATAAAAAGCGATTTCATTGAGATTAAGAAAGTCTGATTGTAGATATTCTATTATTTGTGTATATATTTCTAATTTTGATCTTTTACGTTTTCGAAATGGTTTATAATTAGTTGTTGTTAACCAATAAAAGATTTTAAAAGGAAATCGGTTATGTTTAAATTCATTTTCTGAACTTAAGTTATAATTATGAAAAGTTATGCTATCTTTTATCTTACTTATTTTTACATATGTTTCACTAGTCTTGGAATAATATTCAAAATCAGTTTTTATAATATAAACTCTAGTAAAGCTTTCATCTTTCTCTATTTGTTTAATTAGGATATATTGAGTAATAATATATATTCTCGTAAAATTTTCTTCATCATTATAATTTGAGCTATATGCAGTATTACATAAAATAATTGAATTAGCTATCATGAGTAAGAATACAATAAGTATTGTTTTAATTACTTTATCTTCATAAAGTTTTTTATTTTGTCGTATTAATGAATTATTTAACAACATTAAGTAAGTATAGGAATCTTCTATATAAATTTTAATTTTTCATCAAATATTTAAATAATAATAAATATTTTTAAAATCAGGTAAAAAATGAAAAGAGATTTTCTAAGTTTAATTGATTATAGTAAAGAAGAAATAATGGAAATAATAGATTTAGCTTTAAAAATTAAAAGAGATGGTTTTCCTAAAGATTTACCTTTAAAAGATAAATATATTGTTTTATTATTTCAAAAACCTTCAACTCGTACTAGAGCTTCATTTGAAGTTGCTATTAATAAACTTGGAGGAAAATCTTTTAGTTATGAATGGAGTCAACTTCAAACTTCTAGAGGAGAAACAATAAGTGATACAGCTAAAGTTTTATCAGCCTATTTTGATGCTATAGTAGCTAGAGTTTATGAACATGAAATATTAATTGAATTAGCTAAATATAGTTCAATTCCTGTGATAAATGCTTTAAGCAATTTATTACATCCATGTCAAGCTTTAGCAGATGCGATGACTATTTTAGAAACTAAAGGAAAACTTTCTGGATTAAAATTATCATACATTGGTGATGGAAACAATGTTTGTAATTCTTTATTAATAATGGCTAGTAAATTTGGAATGAATATTTCTGTAGCTTGTCCAAAAGGATATGAGCCAAATCCATTAATTTTAGAAATTGCAAAAAAAGAAGCATTAAAAACAGGATCGATGATAGAAATTTTAAGAGAACCTGAAGAAGCAATTCATGAAGCTGATATAGTTTATACAGATACTTTTATTTCAATGGGTGAAGAAAAAGAAGCTAATAAAAAATTATCAATTTTCTTACCTAAGTATCAAGTAAATATGGAGCTTTTTAAAAAATCAAAAAAAGATTCAATATTCATGCATTGTCTTCCAGCTCATAGAGAACAAGAAGTTACTTCAGACGTAATAGATAGCGAGAGATCTGTTGTTTTTATTCAGGCAGAGAATAGGCTTTATACAGAAGCTGCTTTATTAATCAAGCTTTTCCATAAATTAATAAAAAAGTAAAATTAATATAGTATTTTATTTTTCTTTAAAATACGAATATGAAGTTGTTTAAAAAAGAATTGGATAGAATTAAAGAAAAAGGATTGATACCTGTAGTAGTTATTGAAGATCCAGAAAAAGCCATTCCTCTTGGTAAAGCTTTCCTTGATGCTGGTTTAGATATAATTGAAATTACTATGCGTACAGAAAAAGCGATGGAAGCTATAAAAATTTTAAAAAAGAATCTTCCAGAAATGCTAATTGGAGCAGGTACAGTTTTTTCATTAAAAATAGCAAAGGAAGCATTAAAAAATGGTGCAAGATTTATAGTTTCTCCTCATTTAGATGAGAAAATAGTTTCATATTGTGTTAAAAATAATATTATTGTATGTCCAGGTGTTTATACACCAACAGAAGTTAATAATGCTATACAAATAGCAATTAAAGCTAAAGGAAGTAAAATTATAGATATGGAAGATTTACCACTTTTATTGAAAATTTTCCCAGCTTCTTCAGGTGGGCCAGAGCATATTAAAGCTTTAAAAGCTGTATTTCCAAAAGCTAGATTTATTCCATTAGGAGGAGTTAATACAGGAAATTTAGCAGAATATATTAAAGCTGGATCATGGGCAGTAGGTGGAACTTGGGTTTGCAAGAAAGAGTTAATAGATAAAGGAGAAATGATGAAAATAACTGAATTAACAAAAGAGGCTCTTAGAATTATAAATGAAGCTAGAAAATAAGCAATATTCCTTCTTAAAAAATAATTATATATTTATACTATACAAATTCATAATAAATTTTGTGATTTTATGGATAAACGTTATAAGATTATTGATTTAAGTCATGAATTGTTTCCCGATATGCCTTCATATCCAGGTTTACCATCTTTCAAAATTGAAAACTTAAAGAATTCGATTAGAAATGGTAGTACTATTAATTTGATTACAAGTATGCATACACATTTAGGAACTCATATTGATTTTCCTCTTCATATAATACCAAATTCTAAATCATTAGATGATTATACTTTAGAAGATTTATCTGGAGATGGAATTGTGATAGATTTAACTTATAAAAATGAAGCAGAAGAAATCACAAGGGAAGATTTAGAGAAATATAATGATTATATTAATGATAAGGATATATTATTTATATTTACAGGATGGTCTAAGAAAAGAAACAATACTCCAGAATATATATTTAGATGGCCATATATAGGAGAAAGCGCAGTTAATTATTTAATAAAGAAAAATATTAAAATAATTGGAATAGATACGCTTAGTATTGGAGGTTATAGCAAAAAAGTTGATGATAAATATCCATTGCCTAAAATTCCATCACGTAAAATACATGAAATGCTATTTAATGCCGGTATTCTTATAGTAGAAGAAGTTGCAAATTTAGATAAAGTTTTAATCGATAAAAAATTTGTTAGAGGATTCTTTATTATAGCTCCTCTTAAAATTAAAGGGATTGAGGCTTCTCCTTGTAAAGTTATTTTTATTGCTCTAGATTCTTAAAATAAGGAAGTACTTTCTTTCCAAAAAATTCAATAAATTTATTTTGATCAGGACTTGTGCTTAAAAATTCTATTTCTGATACTCCATGTTTTAAATAAAACTCTATTTTTCTTATAGCTTCTTCTTCTGAAGTTACAATAAATCGTCTTTTAATTATATCTTCTCTTTTTATTATTTTAGCTTTTTCTTCTATTTCTCTAGGGTCGTATACTTCAGCATCAAATATTCCAGGTACCATAGTAGCATTCCAAAATTTACAACTTTCAACTGCTTTATCAAAATCTTCATCATAAGATGTTATTATATGAACAATTTTCTTAATTTCTTCAGGATTCCTACAAGCATTTTTAGCACCTTTATTTAAAGCAGGTAAAATTTCCGATTCAAATTTTTCTTCAAAAACACGTCCACTTGTTAATAAACCATTAGCATATTTGCCTGCAACATATGCAGTAGATGGTCCATTAGCTGCTACATATAATGGAATATTAGTTTTAGGTTTAGTATATAAATTTGCTTTTCTTAAGCGATAATATTTTCCTTCAAAATCCACAAAATCTTCTTTCCATAATTTCTTAATTATAATTATAGCTTCTTCAAGTCTAGCTAATCTTTCTTTATATTTAGGCCATTTTAATCCTAATGGAGATTCATTCATAGATTCTCCTGTAGCTAAGCATAAGAATATTCGACCCGGATATAAGAAATCTAAAGTTGCAAATGCTTGAGCTACTATTCCAGGATGATATCTTAAAAGTGGAGGTGTAACTGAGCCAATAGATACTCTCTTAGTTCTTTCAGCAACAGAAGCTAGCCATACCCAAGCAAAACCTGAATTTGCATTAGTATGAGCCCATGGATGAAAATGATCGCTACTCCATATAGTATCGAAGCCGTATTTTTCAGCTTTAATAGCAAAATTTAATAATTCATTTGGATTATATTGTTCATGTGCAGCATAAAAACCAAACTTACAAATCATTATATTTCACTTATTTCATATTTTAAATTAAAAGTATTTCAAAACTTTTATTTAAGGGTTATGAATTGTATCTCTTTAATAGACATATGTAGCTTTTGAAAATTCATAGCTTAGAAGCTCCTTTCAAGTTCATTGAAACTCTTCATTAGCTTCTTCTTTATCAGAGTGAATTATTCCAAGTTCTTTAAAGAACTTATGAAGATTTAAAGAAAGACAGTTTATTTGAATTTATTTGTGTCATTTCTAGTTTGCGCTTTTCCATATTATTTTCGTTTATTAAATCTATTTATTTTAAAAATCTGGCTAAAGCTAAACTCTAGCATTAATGTTCTCTTATAGAATATCTGAAAGAATAATATAAAAAAGAAATAAAATTATTTAACTAATAGAAAATTTTGCTAATCTTTTTTTATTTATTAAAATGATTTTTTGAAAGCTTTATTAATTCCCTTTTTTTATTAGCAAAAGTATATTTAGGAGAATAGGCATGGGTCTTAAAGAATTTATTAATTCAACAATAGCAACTTTAAAACTTGCTACAAAACCTACTAAAGAAGAATTTATGAAATCTTTAAAAATAACTCTATTAGGAATTGTTATTATTGGATTAATAACTTTTGTTTTAAGATTTATAGCTCTTGCTTTACAATCTTTTTAAAAAAGTGAATAAAAAATGAGTATAAGTAAAAAAATATTTGTTGTAAAAACAACAGCTGGACAAGAAAAAAATGTAGCAAAAATTCTTGCTAAAAGAATTGAAGCTTTAAATCCACAAATTTATTCAATAGCAGTTCTTCCAAATATTAAAGGTTATATTTTTATTGAAGCTGAAAATAAAGAAGAATTATCTAGAATTTCTTATGGTGTAAGACATTTAAGAGGAAGGCTTCCAGCACCTGTTTCTATAGATGAAGTTACTCCACATTTAGAAAAACCTACAATAGATATAATTTCTATAGGAGATACAGTTGAAATAATGGCTGGTCCACTTAAAGGTTTAAGTGGAAAAGTAACTAGAGTAGATAAACCAAAGAAGGAAGTTATGATAGAAGTTTCAGAATCAGCTTTTGTATTACCTATTTCAATACCAATAGATTATGTTAAAATAGTTTCAAAGAAAGTTGAGAAAGCATGAAAAAAGTAAATAAATTTATTATTGAAGGAGGAAAAGCAAATGCAGGCCCACCTATAGGTCCTGCATTAGGACCTTTAGGAGTAAATGTTTTAGCAATAGTTGAAAAAATAAATGAATTAACATCTAGATTTATGGGTATGAGAGTTCCTGTTGAAGTAATTGTTGATACAGATACAAAAGATTTTGAAGTAAATATAGGTATTCCAAGCACAGCTGCTTTAATAATGCAAGAAATTAAAAAAGAAAAAGGAGCTGCGATGCCTGGAAAAGAAAATTTAGGAGATATTTCATTTCAAAAAATAATTGAAATAGCTAAAATTAAAATGAAACAATTGCGAGCAAAAACATTAAAATCCTGCTGTAAAACAAATTGTAGGAACATGTGTTAGTATGGGAGTTACTATTGATAAAAAGAATCCAAAAGAAGTTATTAAAGCTATTGAAAGAGGAGAATATAATAAATATTTAGAAGAGTGATAAAGAATGAGTATTCTTAATTTAAATTTGGAAGAAGCAATTGCAAATGCAAGAAAAAATAGTACAAAAAGGAATTTTAAACAATCTTTTGAATTAATTATTAATTTAAAAGATTTAGATCTTGAAAAACCGGAATCTAGAATATATGAAATTGTTGAATTACCAAATGGTTTATCTAATAAAAAGAGGAAAATCTGCGTTATAGCTTCAGGAGATTTAGCTTTAAAAGCAAGTAAAACTAATGGTATTGATAAAGTTTTTCAAAAAAGTGATATAGAAGCAATAATAGGTAATAAAAAAATGGCTAGAAAAATTGCAGAAAGTTATGATTTCTTTTTAGTCGAATCTTCTTTAATTGGAATAGTAGCAAAAGCTTTAGGTGCTGCTTTAGGTGGAAGAGGTAAAAGGCCTATACCTATTTCTGCTAATCAAGATTTAGAAGAATTGGTTTCAAAATATTCTAAAAGTGTTATTTTGAATACTAGGAAAAATCCTGAAATAAAATGTATAATAGGTACAGAAGATATGAGTGATAAAGAAATAAAAGAAAATGCTGAAGCAATTATAAAACATTTAATAAGCAAGCTTGAAAAAGAAATGAGAAATATTAAATCAATATATATTAAATTAACAATGGGTAAGCCTGTTAAATTAAATCTAGGTGCTAGATAAATGTCATTAATACAAAAATCTAAAAAAATTAAAAAAAGTGAATTATTTGAAAAATTAGATAAATTAATTAAAAAATATAAAGTAATAGCTATTTTTGATTTATTTAAAGTTAGAGCTAATATAATTCATCAATTAAGAAGTAAAATTAGAGGAGAAGCTGAAATAATTGTAGTTAAAAAAGCTATTCTTGAAAAAGTTTTAGAAAAAAATAATAAAAAAATTCTTATAGAATATTTATCAAATATAAAACAACCAATAGGAGTAATATTTACAAATATGAATGCTTTTAAACTTTCATTAATACTTGAAAAAAGTAAAGTTTTAATGCATGCTAAAGGTGGAGAAAAAGCTGATATTGATGTAATCGTTCCAGAATGTAATACAGGCCTTCAACCAGGTCCAGTATTAAGCGATTTTGGAAAAATGAAAATACCTACAAGAATAGAAGGAGGAAATATATGGATTGCAAAAGATACATTAGTAGCTAGAAAAGGAGAAGAAATATCTCCAATGCTTGCAAGTTTATTAGTTAAATTAGATATTAAATGTGTTCTTAGAGGAATAGATTTAATTCTTGCTTATGAAGATGGATTAATTATTGAAGGAGAAAAATTAAAAATAAAATTGGAAGATTATAAAGCAAGTATTTCAAAAGCATTTGAAAATGCTCTTAAATTAAGTATAGAAGCTCAATATATAACTAAAGAAAATGCTCCTTATTTAATTAGAAAAGCAATATTGCAAGCAAAGAATTTAGGAATTTATATAGGGTATCCATCAAAGGATCTAATAAAAGAAATAATAATTAAAGCATATTTGAATGCAGAAAAAATAAAAGAAATTTCTAAAATATGAAAAAGCTTTATGAATAACCTTATATTTTTAATTCAAGTATAATAAAGGGGGAATAAAAAAAGATGATTTATATTTATGCAGCTTTATTATTACATGGTGCTGGAAAATCAATTACAGAAGAAAATATAAGAAATGTTATAAAAGCAGCTGGAATAGAACCTGAAGAAACTCAAATAAAAGCATTAGTAGCAGCATTATCAGAAGTAAATATTGATGAAGTTTTAAAAACTGCTTCTTTAACACCTATTGTTACTCAACCTATTGCTACTCCTCAAGCTGCACCAGAACCTAAAAAGGAAGAAAAGAAGAAAGAAGAAGTTGAAGAAAAGAAAGAAGAAGAAGCATTAGCTGGTTTAAGTGCATTATTTGGTTAAAAAAAGAAAAATAATAATCAATATAAAATTATAGAAAATTTATTTAAAGATATATTTATTATTCTTTAATAATTAAAAAGAGGAGAAATATCCTTAGTAGAGGCTATAAATATGAATAAAAGAATTTTTCCTCCCGAATTTTATAAACTTAATTTTTTCTTAGAGAATGGTTTTAAAAGAAAAGAATGCCCTATTTGTAAAGAATTTTATTGGACTATTAAAGAAGATCAAGAAACATGTAATGAAGCTCCTTGTGTCCCATATAGTTTTATAGGTAATCCACCATCTTTTAAAAAATTTTCTTTAAAAGAAACAAGAGAAAAATTTCTTAATTTTTTTAAAAAGAAAAGGCATGAAATTATTAATCCATATCCTGTTGTTGCAAGATGGAGAACAGATTTATTCTTAACAGATGCAAGCATAGTAGATTTTCAACCATTTGTAACTAATGGTATTTCTCCTCCTCCAGCAAATCCGCTTGTAATAAGTCAACCATGTATAAGATTGGTTGATATAGATAAAGTTGGTTTAACTTTTGGTAGGCATTTAACTATTTTTGAAATGGGAGGACATCATGCTTTCAATTATCCTGATAAAAATATTTATTGGAAAGAAGAAACAGTTCAATATTGTCAAGAATTTATTAAAGAAGAATTTGGTATTAATCCTGAATATGTAACTTATAAAGAAGGGATATGGTCTGGTGGAGGTAATGCAGGTCCATGCTTTGAAGTAATAATAGGAGGTTTGGAAGTAGCTACATTAGTTTTTATGCAATATAAAACTATTGATACAGAATTAATAGAATTACCAATAAGAACAGTTGATACAGGTTATGGGATGGAACGTTTTTCATGGCTTAGTAGTGGTTCTTATAGTTGCTTCAATGTAATATATGGAGAAATTTATCCTTTAATATCTAAAATAATAGATATTCCTAAAATAGAAGAAGAAATATTGAATAAATATGCAGCATACACTGCAATAATGGCTTCTAAAAAGAGTATTTCTAAATTAAGAGAAGAGATATCTAGAAAAACAGAAATTCCAATTGAAATAATAAATAAAGATATTCCATTATTGGAAAAAATTTATGCTGCATTAGATTATACAAAATCTATTGTTTTTATTATTTCTGAAGGGGTAGTACCATCGAATGCTAAAGTTGGTTATTTAGCAAGATTATTAATTAGAAGAGCATATAACACTTTATCTGAAATTAATTGTGAAGATAAACTTTTGGATTTAATAGAATTTCAAATTGATTATTGGAGTAAAGATTTTCCATATTTATTAGATTCGAAAAATGAAACTCTTGAAATAATTGAAGCAGAAATAAAAAAGTTTGAAGAAACTATTAAAAAAGGGAGAGATTTTCTTAAAAGAGAAATTTCAAATATATCAAAGAAAGGTATAAAGCATATTTCAAAAGACCTTTTAATTAGATTTTATGATGAAAAAGGGTTAACTCCTAATATTGTTAAACAAATTGCTTCAGAATTTGATATTGCTTTGGACATTCCAGAAAACTTTTATGAAGAAGTAGCTTCTAAACATTTAAGGTCTATAATTAAAATAGAAGAAGATAAAATAACGCGCTTAAAAGATAAAGTATCTGGTTTTCAATCTACTGAAAAACTTTATTATAAAAATCCATTTCAAAAAAGTTTTGAAGCAAAAGTTTTAGGAATAATTGAAGATGCTATTATTCTTGATAAAACATTATTCTATCCAGAAAGTGGAGGACAAATGTATGATTCTGGAATAATAATTTCTTCTAAAGGTATTTCAAAAGTTAAAGATGTGCAAATTATTGATGATGTAATTTTGCATTTCTTAGATGGTCCAATTCCAGATATAGGTGAGAAAATTTCAGGAGAAATAGATATTGATAGAAGGATAGCATTAATGAGACATCATTCAGCAACTCATATTTTAATGGGTGCTGCTATGCGTGTTTTAGGGAAACATGTATGGCAAGCTGGTGCAAAAAAAGAACCTGAAAAAGCTAGATTAGATATTTCTCATCATAAAAGGCTATCGCTTGAAGAAATACATAAAATTGAAAAATTAGCAAATGAAATAATAGCTAAAAGAATCCCTATAAAAATTCAATTTATGAATAGAAATAAAGCTGAAAAAGAATATGGTTTTAGATTATATCAAGGAGGAGAAGTACCATTAGGAGAAATAAGAGTAGTTGAAATTCCAGGATGGGATGCACAAGCATGTGGAGGATTGCATTGTGAAAATACAGAAGATGTAGGATTAATAAAAATAATTAAAACTGAAAGAATTCAAGATGGTGTTGAAAGAATAATTTTTTCAGCAGGATCAGCTGCTTTAAAATATATTCAAGAAATTGAGAAGAATATTTTTGATATTTCAAATAATATAAAAACCCCAATCGAGGAAATTAATAAAAAAGTATATGAAATATTTACTAATCTCAAAGATTCTAAAAAAACAATAAAGAAACTTTATGAAAAAATAGTTAAATTGAAAGTAAATGAATTATTGAGTAAAGCATTCAAATTTGAAGATATTTTAATAATAAAATCTTGTGAAGAAATAGATGATCAAGAATATCTTTTACAATTAGCTTCAAATTTAACATTTTCTAAAGAAGCTAGAATTGCTATCCTATTAGCTGGAGAAGAAAAAGTTAAAATTATTGTGCTTGCTAATGAAGAAGCTTTAAATAAAGGGTATGATGCGAGTGATATATGTCGTAAAATAGCTATTGAATTGGGTGGAAGTGGAGGAGGAAAGAAAGATTTGGGTCAAGGAGGAGCTCCATATTCATTAGATAAAATAAATAGTGTTTTGAAAAAGCTCGAATCGAATCCAGAGTTTTTCTTAGAAAAAAAGTGAGTAAAGGTTTTTGTAAATCCCTTTTTATATAATTGTTAGAGCACTTAAAGATAATGGAGAAACGATTGACTTCATAAGGCAAGGTACAATAAGTAGTAAAGGAGGCTTTCGCTTTGGACTTGACTCAATATATGATTATGCGACACAAAAAAAGCTATATGAAGTAATAGGGCAAGATGTTTTCTATGTAAAAATAGTAGGGATAGTAAAAAATCCAAGCGATTTTATTAGATTTCTTGAAGAAAAATTTGAGGGAAAGAATTTTGAAACATCGTTCGATGAATTTAATAATATAATAAAATTAAGAATAGGGGAAGGAAAAATAGGAAATATAGAATTAGAAATTTCAGGATTGCGTTATATTCATAATGAAGGAGCGCTTGGAATAAAAGGGGAAGTAAAAAAGATATATGATTTTGAAAAAGATTATGAAATGGCAATATGTACTAATGGAAAAGAAACATTCATCGAAATTTTGAAAGGAGGACATGGATGGAAAGTAATCGATATTATATCTAGTGAAGATGAAGTAATATTTAAAACTACTAGTAATATTGTTTTTAAAAGATTTTAATATAGAAAAGCCGAAAATATTTTCTGAACGTGGGAAGGAAAGAATTTTAATGAATAGGGGAAGTGTAAGAGGATGGCATGAAGCTATGAGTGATACAACAAAAAAAGGAGCAATAGGTAAAGTATGGATTGCACATGCACATGATGAACTTGCTCCAGGAAGTAAAGTAACATGGATATCATTTGGAAAAGGGTATAAAGATAAAGCAGATGTAGAATTTGAGTTAGGAAAAAAGATAGCTCCAGTAGAAATTGAAACATTATATGGAAAGAGTGTAGAAGAACTTATAAAAACATTTGAGAATGAAAGACATTGGAAAATAGGTGCGGTAAAAGATCTTCTTGATGATTTTGATAAGAAGGGATATGGTGAGCAAATTGATTATGGGTTTATAGCATTAATTGGGGTGAATGAAGTAACAGAATCTAGTGGTAAATGGATAAAGAATAATATGATATGGGTAAAGTATTATGAAAATGGACATTATGAAATTCTTCGCATATTTACTTCTGATTAATGGACCATGCTCCTCGAGGTGTGACGATGAACCTTTTTATTTCAGGTTTTATTTCATAAAAAATGAATTTCTTTATTTAATGGAAAAACTTTAATTTTTTTATTATTTCTTACTTATATATTCTAAATTTTCATTTTCTATAAAAATTCTTATTTCATCATTATCAAATGGAATTTTTAAGATTTTATCTTTTCTATAATATTCTAAAGTTGTTTCTGGAATGCTTTTTGTTACTTTTGGTCCAATTAATTCTTCTGGTTTTTCAGCTTTGCTTTCTTCATTTTCAAAAACTTTAACTTCATAACCATAATCTTCTATTAACCATTTTTTATCTGTTGGCTTATATCCATCTGTATTTATAAGTATAAAATTTTCTGAGGCTGACCATAAATTATATGCAAAAAATTTATCCTCATAATTTATACCCCATTCACCATTTTCTAAGTATATTTCTATGATCCCTCCATGTTGTTTATATCTTATATAAT
>Ga0209183_1000485_pt1 | contig 16236 bp, 14 predicted proteins | sample LHCtaG_2_FD_184120 | JGI IMG/M metagenome (GOLD analysis project Ga0209183, IMG submission 184120) | Hot spring microbial communities from Little Hot Creek, USA to study Microbial Dark Matter (Phase II) - LHC4sed_replicate (SPAdes)... | ecosystem: Environmental > Aquatic > Thermal springs > Hot... | reverse complement strand
ACGTTAGCCTAATTTACGGAGAGGCCGAAACCGCAAAAACCACTTTAGCCATGCAGTGCACAGTAAACTGTGCAAGGAAAGGTTTCAAGACGCTTTTCGTAGACTGTGACGGTACGTTTTCTCCCCTGAGGCTTTCTCAAATGGTACCTGAGGGTGTTGAAAAAATCGCTGAACGTATAATACTCGCAAGGCCCAGAGACTTTAAGGAGCAGACAACAATTATAGACAATTTAACAAGTTATTTGGCTAAGGGCTTCAGCCTAGTTGTCTTTGACACGGTTACAAGGCTTTACCGTCTGGAGGTTGCGGAAAAACCTGAAAAAACCTTCGAGCTTAACCGCGAATTAAACAGGCAAATGGCTTGGCTGGCGCAGGTTGCAATAACGAGGAAAATAGCCGTCCTCTTGGTAAGCCAAGTGAGAAGCGTTTTTGACTCAAACGTTTCCATAGAACCCGTTGCCACAAGAGTGCTAAGATTTTGGGCAAACACCATAATCGCTATGAAGCCAACTGAAAACCCGAAAATAGTAAAGGCTGTTGTGGAGAAAAGACCCGGAGCAAGCAAGGAAGCAGCCGTTTACTTGGAAATAGGGAAGTCTGGTTTAAGCGAACATGAAGTTCAACAAGCTTGAAGGCTTAAAAATGAATGAGATTGCAAGCCTCGTCTTGAATGCTTTAAAATTCATCCTACCCGCTTACTGTGCAAACGCAGCCCCCGTGATATTCGGAGGCGGGCTACCCATGGACCTCGGAAAAGTTTTCTATGACGGGCGCCCAATTTTCGGCAAAAACAAAACTTTTAGGGGCTTCTTTTCCGGACTGGCTATTGGAACATTCGTTGGGCTCTTGGAATCCCTCTTCTTCAAATACCCTATACACTTCGGTTTTCTGCTGTCTCTAGGCGCTTTAACCGGAGACTTGGTTGGCGCTTTTCTGAAAAGGCGTTTAGGAATCCCTCCGGGTGGAATACTGCCCGTTATTGATCAGGTCGACTTCATAATTGGCGCCTTCATTTTCTCCCTTCCATTAAACATGCTTTTCCTTGAACTTGCCATAACTGTGCTCTTGATAACTCCGCCGATACACTTACTTACAAATTTTGCAGCTTACAAAACGGGTTTAAAAAGCACTCCTTGGTGAAGGTGCGGTTACACACCTTTCCAGTAGTGCAGTATTGATTCTATTGATATGTAGGAAATTAGGACAAGCGCCGCACCCATTAGAAAGACTAGGTATGCCTGTCTTGGGTTGTAAGCGTATTTTGTGCTCTGGTACATTAGGAGAAGCCCCATCACGCCGAAAGCGAAAAGGGTCATTGCTATTATGCTGTCTGAAACCCACTGCTCAGAGAGTTGTGGGTATACGAATAGGAAGCGTCCACCATAATACACTGCTGGGAAAGGCTTAACGATAATTAAGTACAGCCCCCCTCCGAAAAGAAAGATAGCGATGGCAATTACCATCGAGGCAAGAACGAAGTTTGAAGGCTTTGCTGTAGAAAGCCGTCTATAAAGCTTCTGCAGTGTGAAGGATAACGATGTAAATGTTTTTTTGACCCTACGTGCCAACATGCTCCTCTCCGGTTTCCACCAAATGCTCCGCCACTTCTTTAGCCCACTCGCCGGTGAACGGATTTTTAGCGATCTGGCTTAAATACTCTTTCCAAGAAACGCCTGTGGCTTTCTTCCACAATTCATACTTTTTTAAGATGTTTCTGTAGGCCAACGCGTGCAACTCGCAGTATCCGTTTTCTACTGCCTCACGACTACATATCGCGCACTTCATATCTTACCTTCCCCTTTAGAAGGGCATTCTGGGTTGAAACACAGGTTCCATGGACGTCTGCCTCTAAACCTAACCTGAACAGTCGGCCAGCCGCATTTACGGCAGTTTTTGCCCAACGGTCGGACAACGCCCTTTTGAGGAAGCGGAAAGGCTGTGTTGCACTGTTTCTTGAAGTAGTTTGTGCATCCAATGAAGCGTTTTCTGGTTTTCCTAGAGTAAAGAATGATAAGTGTGCCTGTCCCGCATTTTGGGCACGGTCCAACGATGCGTTCTTCAACCCTTGCCTTTCTGATGGCCTTGCTCAGCTGTTCACCTATGACTCTTTCTTTGCTCTTTAACTCTTCAACAACTGGTTTGAGAATTTCAATAGCATCTAATAGGACGTTTTCCCTCTTCTCCATATGGGACTGAATTTTGTCCATGCGTTCCTCAAGGTTTCTCGTTAGCTCTATAGAAACAATGGATGGGCAGTATTTTTCTAACAACTCAAAGACCTCAAAACCCAACTCCGTGACAACCATTCTCTCATCGCGGACATACTTCCTATCATACAAGGTTTGAATTATGTCTGCCCTAGTGGCTTTGGTCCCGATCCCAGCCTCCTCCATTTTTCTGAGGAGGCTTCCGGGGTTATAGCGTGGAGGTGGTTTTGTAAACTTGTCCTCTGAAAAGACTTGTAAAATCCTAAGCTTTTGTCCCTCCACTACCTGAGGCAATGGCCTCTCCTCTGTCCTTACGTAGGGTTCGTAGAAGCGGAGCCACCCTTCTCTAAGCGTTTGTCTCCCCCTCAAGATGAACCTATGCCCATTAACGTTAATGCGCACTTTCACGCTTTGTCTTATTGCAGGTTCACCGAAGACAGCCATAAACCTGCGGACAACAAGGTCCCAGATCCGTTTTTCAGATTCTTCTAAAACCCTTTCCGGAAGGTTTCCAGTCGGGTATATGGCTGGATGGGCCGGGTCCTCCTTTTTTCCTTCGTTTGGCTTCAGCTCTTTAGCCAGAAGCTCTTCAGCTAACCCCTTATATTCTGGAACTATACTTAGGCTCTTCAAGATCCCCTCATAGTTTATTGCTGGTGGAAGTTTTTGGCTACTTGTTCTTGGATAGGAGATTAAAGCGTCTAGATATAAACGCTGGGCTATGTCTAGGGTTCGTCTAGGCGTGTACCCGAAGAGGCTGTAGGCCTCGCTTTGTAGTGCCCCAATGTCGAAGGGTGTGGGGGGCATCTGCCTGAACCGTTTAACTTCCACGTTTTCGGCAATGCCGTCTTTGCCCCTACATGAGTTCAGAATCTCCTCTACTTCCTTCCTTGTCTCAATAACCTCCTTTTCGTATTCAGCCTCGAAAATTTCCCCGTTTATTTCAATTTTAGCCTTAACTTCCCAGTAGGGCGCCGGCACGAAGCTTCTTATTGCCTTCTCCCTAGCTACGAGAAATTTAAGAGTTGGCCCCTGCACCCTTCCAGTGCTTATGGTCGCGTATTTGCCGCTCCAGTCTTTGGCGGCTAACGTTAAGGCCCTTGTTAAGTTTACGCCGTAAAGCCAGTCAACTTCATGTCTCGTTCTCCCAGCCTCTATCAGGGCGAAGTCCAGGTTTGGGAGGAGGTTCTCGTAGGCTTTTTCCAACTCCTCCTTAGTTAAGGTGGAGTATTTCATCCTCTTTGCTACGGTTTCCTTTCCACTGCAAGCGTACTTCAGTATACAGTAGCCTATAATGCTTCCCTCTATGTCGTAGTCGCATGCATCAATGTAAGCGTCAGCCCTACTGGCAAGCTTCGAGATAGTCTCAAGCCAAACCCTAGTCTGTTTTGCCCCCCTCTCGGCTATGTATCGTGGAACCCACCTAAAGTTGAAGACTGGATAGTAATTTCTTCCAATTTTGTCCTCCGCTACGGTATATAAGTGTCCGAGGGCTGGAACAACAACTATTAGCTTGTCCCTCACAGCCAAATAGTATGGGACACCATTATCCTCAGCTTTCCTAGCTTTCCCATTTAAGTCTAGAGCGGAGGCAATTCGCATGGCAGCGTCCGGCTTTTCCGTAATGATAAGTGTGTATCTTTCCATGCGAACACAGACCGTTAACCTATGAAATGAAAGGTTCTCAAAGATAAGCCTAATGTCGAAATTAAAAGTTTCTGTGTCAGGATCTGTTATCTAAACCGAAAGGATGTGAAATTCTAGCAACCGATAAATATGTGTGTCATCATTATGCTTCAGCGAGGCTATGCTATGCCGTTAAGGGTTGTATGCCACCAGTGTGGTCATGTATTGTATGAGGGCGCTGAACTTAAACCCCCAGACGAAATTACTCACAAATATAACGGTAAATGCCCAAGATGCGGTAGAAAACTAGCCTTCTTCCCATTAAGCGTTGAAGTCAAACCTTTCAAATAAAAGCCTACGTGAAGGCGACGTTCATGCGCAGAACACAACTCTACGAGGTTCACGCTAAAACGGCTAAAATGACAACCTTCGCCGGTTTTGAAATGCCTCTTTGGTATAAAGGGATAGCAGAAGAACATTTAGCCGTTAGAAACAATGTGGGAGTTTTCGACGTTTCCCACATGGGCCGAATAATAGTCACAGGCGAGGATGCTGAACACTTCCTAAACTACATAGTGACCAACGACGTTTCAACGTTAACGCCCAACAGCGCCTTATACACCGTTATGTGCAACGAGAATGGCGGAATAGTTGACGACACAATTGTAAGTCGAATAGCCCAAGACAAGTTTCTAATAGTCCCTAACGCCGCGAACCGAGAGAAGGACTACAAATGGCTTGTTAAGCATGCCGAGGGCTATAATGTAAAGGTTGAAGACGTTTCAGAATGGTCGGCTATGCTTGCGGTTCAAGGGCCGAAAGCCGAAAAAACCCTGCAAGAACTATGCCCCACAGACCTAAGCAAAATCGAACGGTTCAAATGCGTATCCACCGAACTAGCCGGCATAGAGGTCTTCATGTCCAGAACTGGCTATACGGGTGAGGATGGCTTTGAAGTCTATGTTTGGAATGCATCTCCCGGGAACCCGGACAATGCGGTAAAAGTTTGGAACGCAATCCTTGAAGCTGGCGAAAGTTTTGGGATAGAACCCTGCGGTTTAGGCGCAAGGGATACCTTAAGACTTGAGGCTGGTTTATGTCTCTATGGAAGCGACATAGATGAAAATACAACACCCCTAGAAGCCAGGCTAGGCTTTGTCGTAAAGTTTCAAAAAGACTCCTTCATAGGAAAAGCTGCCCTACTAAGACAGAAAGAGGAGGGAGTCAAACGGAAACGCGTGGGCTTGCTAATGATGGAACAGGGGATACCGCGTCAAGGCTTCAAAGTATACAATGATGAAGGCGAAAATATAGGGCAGGTTACAAGTGGAACGTTTTCACCACTGCTTAAGTGCGGCATAGGCATGGCATACGTTCAAACTCAATACGCTGAAGAAGGAAACATCGTGAACGTGGAAATCCGCGGGAAAAAAGCCAAAGCAAAAATAGTGGCTTTCCCATTCTACGACCAAGAAAAATACGGGTACAGACGGAAGACACACGTCTAGTTCGGAATAAACCGTAAGGAAAATAAGCACCTCACGTAATCTATTCAAAAGAGCTGGAGTTCAAATGGATGTTAGAAACATCATCACAAAGGAGAAAATTATCAGTACGCTTAAAAGCTTTGGAAAAATCCGCCCAAAAATAAGCCACGCCTCAACATTAACCTACGCTTCGCTTACAATTATCCCTTTAATAGCTTTTGTTATAAGGCTTTTTCCCATACGCTGGGAAATAGACCCAACCACTGGAAAAACAAACCTTCTTCTATCTGAGTTTGACCCATACTTTCATTACCGCTTCACAGAATACATCGTCAAAAACGGCTTCATAGCGTGGGCATGGCCCAACCAATGGATAGACTACCAACGGTGGTACCCTCAAGGATTCAACGTTGCTACAGGGGCGTATCCGGGCCTCTCCATGACGGCAGCCTTCCTCTATAGAATAATTTCAATGCTGGGTGTTGGCATAGATTTAATGAGCTTTTGTTCACTTTTCCCAGCCATCATGGGGATGCTGGCATGTTTAGCCATATACTTCCTTGGCAAGGATATAGGCGGCAAACCAGTAGGTCTTCTAGCAGCCCTCTTGCTGGCATTGCACCCATCTTATATCCAGCGGACGTCGGTGGGCTTTTTTGATGATGAAACCGTTGGAATATTTGCCCTCCTATTTTTCGCCTTTCTATTTCTGAGAGCAATTGAAGACACTCGGCCCATGGAATCGACTTTTAAGTACGCGTTGGCCTCTGGACTGTTTTTGGGCTACTTCTGCGCCAGCTGGGGCGCCGCTTACTACCCAATAGGCCTTACGGTCCTCTTTGTCTTTATGTTGCTAGTTGTTGGCAGATATACGCGGCGTCTTCTCTTGACCTATAGTATAACCTTCGGTTTAGGCTTATTCATAGCCATAAATATTCCACGTCTATCGCCAAACTACCTCCTATCTACTGCTATAATCCCGGTTGCCGGAGTCTTCAGCCTGCTTTTTCTCGCCGAAATTTTGAAGACTATGCCGACGAGGAGGTTGAAGGCCTTAACCATAATTGTTTTTCTAGCGTTAATTGTTGGAGGTTTCGCCGTTTTATGGCATATGGGGTACATGGGAGGTATGGCCGGCAAGTTTATTTCGGTTATAAACCCATTCACTAGGGCGGAGTCCCCACTCATCGAGTCCGTTGCTGAGCACAGGATATCCGCTTGGGGCTCAATATACTACGACCTTGGCATTGGAATAATTTTCTTTATCGCGGGACTATACTTTGTCATTGGAAACTTAAACAACAAAAACTTGTTCCTCTTGTTGTTTGGTTTGACATCCCTCTACTTTGCTTGTTCCATGGTGCGTTTGCTTGTGCTTATGGCCCCAGCCTTCAGCCTCCTGGTCGCTGTTAGTGTTGTCGGACTGCTTAAGCCCTTCATCGCCATTCTAAAGGAGCCTCCGAGAATAAGTGTGAAGAAAAAGTTTGGGCTTGAAAGTGTTGGAAAGGAGTTCAGCGGCTCCGCCATATTCCTAATTTTCCTGATTCTAATGACAAGCGTAGCTTTTCCAAGCCCCAAAGTTTACAGGCAAGTGTACGCCCCGACAACCATTTCATCAGGAAGCCTATCCATGGTCCCATCAGAGCCCGTTCAGGAGTGGATAAATATGCTTTACTGGACTAGAACTAGGCTTAACTCCTCAACGGTTGTTTGCAGCTGGTGGGACTATGGGTACTGGTTGACGGTGCTAGGCAACGTTACAACACTCGCCGACAACGCCACGGTGAATGGAACGCAGATAGAGAACATCGGCTTCATATTCATGAGCAACGAAACCACGGCTATTAGAATGTTGAAGCGTTACAATGCTGAATACATACTTGTGTACGTAACTATCTATTATGATAGGCAGAGAAACACCGTCAGCTTTGCCAACATCGGCGGCGATGAAGGTAAATGGGTTTGGATGGCGGCTATATCTGGAAAAGCCCGGGAGCGCTTCATAAGGGAGGGCTTAATTTCTGAAGGTGAAATGTGGTCCAGCGACCTCGAGGCTGTAAGACAGATGTTTGGAAACTACTCGCTTGGAACTAGCTGGCACGACTCTAACAGGGACGGCAGAGTTGATGACGGTGAATTGGTTACTGTGGAAAAGGGACAAAACTGCACCATTTACAAGCTGATGCGCTATGCCATGGAACGTTGGACGGAGGTTCAGCAGAAGCGTGGCAGTCCATCCGTTCAACTTCAATATTTCAGTGAAGCCTACATAGCTGGGCTGGAAAATGATGGAACAAAGTACGGTGGCTACGTTCCCCTTGTTTGTCTCTACAAAATCAACTATCCTCCCGAGGACTAGCTATAACGAGGGACAGCCGGAGTTGTTTCCAAAAGTTCCAGACTACCATAAGCCGAATAAGCCTCTTGTTCCAACGGGTTTAGGCGTATTCTACGTTATGGCTAGCGCCATCTACCTATTCCTCTTGCACTTGTTCTTCGAGGCTGGCGGCGTTAACAAAGCCTTAACTTTGGCTGTATGCATTCTTTTTGGCGGTTTTATGGGTTTGCTTGACGACTGGATGGACTTGCGTTGGCGTTATAAGGCTTTTTTCCCACTTATTGCCGCCATACCTCTCGCAGCTTTGGCCTATAAATTGCACGTCCGCACAGCTATAACCCTACCGTTTATTGGCTGCGTAGACCTAGGCATCTACAACATTTACTATGCCGTGGTGATTCCGCTAATTGTGACAGTCACTACTAACACCGTTAATCAGCTTGGCGGCTTGAACGGTTTGGAAACTGTTTGCCCCGCCATTGTCTTAGTTGGGCTCATGGCTGTTTCAGGCTTCAACGCAATTCTTTTAACTGTTCCATTGGCTGTTTGGTTAACTCTCGCATTCTTCAACTTTCAGGGGAAGATTTTTGTTGGTAACACGGGGTCCTTCGCCATTGGGATAACGTTAGCGGCTTTTGCTATAATCGCTGACCTAAAATGGTGCCTGCTCATTTCAATCCTGCCATACATTTTCAACTCTTCCTTGATTCTGCTGAACTACTTCTTCTTCGGCGCAAAGGCAGCCGTCCACTTTGACGGTGTTAAACTAGTTTCAGACCATAGGCGGAGCCTAGTAACCCTCATCACCTATAAGCGTCCCATGACTGAGAGGCAAGTGGTTGTGATAGTGTCCCTCTTGGTGACGGCTTCGACCTTGACAGCCGTGGCAGTTCAACAGTTCATGATTTAGTTTTCCGTTGGTGTGTGTACTAAAGCGCGACACACAAAGTTCAAAAATTTGTAGAGGTGAGGCTATTCACGTGGTTGTTAAGTTACCGTTTAAAATGGTTTAAGCGAGGAATCAGTTATTAGCCCAGCGCTTTACGTTCCCAACGTTTCAGTTGAAGTTGAAATCTCCAGTATTATAGGGATTAGACTGGACGCTGGGGGTGGCTGGGCTAATAAACTTTGATGTTAAGGCGAGGCTTGAGGAAAAAGAGTGTAGAAGCCAAACAGTTGTTGTAGCCTTTAGCATGCAGCTTACCACTAAGCCCAGTGTCGTCAAGTTTGAGGTTGAGGGAACCGCAACCATAACTGGCAAGGAAATGGAGATAAACAAAATGTTGTAAGTTGACCCTGAGACAAAACTTCCCCATGTTTTCCAAAAAGTTTACCAACACACCTTCACAGCCATGTATCTTTTGTCAACTCTTGAATGCACCGCCCCCACCGGTTGATCTGCTGCTTTTTGGAGGGGGCCTCAGCCAACTGGAAGCATGGTGGCGGAGCCGGAGGCAGTCAGCGGCCTTGGAGAACCCCTTTTCTCAACAGCAACCTTAAAAGGAGCCATAGGCTGTTATGGAAAGAGTATTATAGTCCCCTTATGAATTTTGGGCTATTGGCGGGTTAATGGGTCCTCTCACCAGTTCCGCCGTACAAAACCTGGGTTTACAGAGGTGGAGGCTTGAAGTTTAGAAGCGAGGATTTAACTTTAACAGCGGTTTTTGCAGCACTTTACGCTGCTGGAGTGGTTTTCCTGGCTCCCATAAGTTTTGAGGTTTTCCAGGTGAGGGTGGCTGACGCTCTGTTGCCTTTAGCCACAGTTTTCGGTTTGCCCGTTGTTTTTGGAACAAGTTTGGGCTGTTTTGTTGCGAACATTTATGGCGGTTTAGGCATCGTTGACATTGTTGGAGGTGCATTCGCAAACTTTGTTGCATGTTTTTTGGCTTGGCGTATTGGCGGAAAAAGTGTTCTTCGAAGGTTTACAGCTTGCCTCGTGGAAACGGTTGTCGTAACATTGGTTGTTGGAAGCTATTTGCCGACGCTTTTAGGAGTCCCCTTGGAAGTCGGCTTGTTTGGTGTTTTCTTGGGTTGTCTGGTTGCAATAAACGGCTTAGGGTTTGGGCTTTTGGAGGCTTTGTGTCGAACTGGTTCAACCTCAAAATACACCGGTGGACTATAACCCCTTTTACATGAAGCGTTCCAGTTTTGTTAGGCCTATGATTTCCTCAAAGTCTAAGCCTAGAGCGTCTAGGACCTGGTCGAAAGTGGAGTGTAGGTAAGCCACATATTTGTCAACGTCTATCTCGTCTTTCGATGCGAGTTCAACGGGTTTTACGTGGGGTTCATTAACAACTTTCACGAAACTTATTAAGTCGCCCGCCTTAAGTTCCACTCCGCTCTCTTTCAGCATTTTCGCTGCTTTAACATGTTGAGGTGTTGTTTTTGTGTAGCGTTCAAGCTCCTCGCCTAAGACAACGTTGAAAGCTAGCTCGTTTAGGTTTTCCCACTCGCGTCTTTTAAGGCGGATGTAGCAGTCTCGAACTAGCTGGGCGATTTCCTTTTTTGCCTCTTCAAAGTCCGCCGGAGTTTTTACCCTTGCCAAGATATTCTTCATTTTTTCGAAGGCTTTTTTGATGAAGGTTGGGATATGACGTTTCTTGCCGGTCAACCCTTTCACGTCAACGCTTCCGTCTTCCAGAACGCCTAAGTAGTTCTTTTTGCGGGTGCTGAAGACTGCGTAGCGGTAAACCTTGTCCACGTCTATTCCCATTTTAAGTGTTTTCTCAGCCCACTCTTCGAGGGCTTGTATCTGCTCCTTAGTCGGGTTTTTGAGGAAGACGCTGTCCGTGTCGCCGTAAAGCACTTGGATACCGAGCTCCTCGGCTTTTTTGATTATTTGGGTTATGGCGTGCCTACCTATGGCGGCTGTTGCTTCAGCCACTGGTGGACAGTATAGGTCGAAGGTTTCTGCGCCGAAAACACCGTAGCTTGCGTTTAAAATCACCTTTAAGGCGCCTTGAATAATGTTGTACCAGCTTCTAAGCTCTGCTGGCAAAGTCTTATCTTTCGATTTAGGTTTGTACCAGTAAACCCGCAGGTCCCGCAATGCACCGATCAGAAGGCTTTCCAAGGCACGTCTCTTGCGGCAAACCCAGTGAGGTGTGTCTGGCACAAGGTTTGACTGGCATTCAGGGTGTCCGCACAGAATTGACTGATAACCCAAGTTCCAAACCTTTATTATTGACGGATATAGGCTTGGGAAGTCCATGACGGCGACGTTGAAGTGGACGCCTGGTACAGGTTCGACGACTATGGCCCCTTTATACTTTTTGCCTTTTATTGTTGCCTTCGTGGCCGTTTTGCCTTTTAAGGCTAGGATGTCTTCGGCGTTTGGTATAAGCATGTTTTTTCTGCGGTGTTCGCGGTGCATGAAGTTCCTTATCCAGCGGGAGACCCCTTGGCGGCTAACGTCCTCCATGGGCATGCTGCTTATCCTCGCTAGAACGAGAATTAGTTTCAAAACAAGTTCATCTTCGAAGCTTGCAAGCTTATAGGTGATTTCAGCGTCTCTGAAGCAGTATTTGGCAAGCTCTGTGTATGTTAATTCGCCTATACTTTTCTCTAGGGGGATTTTGTCCAACCCTATTAAGGCTTTTCCAACATCGCCCAAGGTAACGTCGCGGTAGCGGTTGTTGAAGGCGTAAACTTGGATGGAGCGGTTGAAGAAGAACTTGTAGAGGTCTATGTGCACTCCATACTTCAGCAGACAGACGCGTTTTCCAAGCTCTATGGGAATTTCGTCCCTTTTAAAGCCGAATCTCTCCGCGCGGTGTGCCAAATACCGTAGGTCAAAATCGTCGCCGTTAAAAGTTATGATGAACGGGTAACTCCACAAAACGTCAAAGACAGCCTTAATGAGCTTCTCCTCAGAGTCAAAAAACTCTAGTTTAACATCGGCTTCTAGGCGCGCACCGCCTTCACGCACCCCTTCACGCTTTAAAAGGAGAACCCGTTTCTCCCCGTCTGAGCCATAAACCGAAACACATACAATTGGGTATTCAGCTAGGCGGGGGTCAGGCATGCGTGTTGGAATAGGCGACTGCACTTCAATGTCTATGGCTGCGTAGCGGAACTTCGGTGCGGGGTACTCTAACAGCTTAGCCCACTGTTCAATATATTCCAGCTCTTCAGCCGTAGCGTATGTAAACACCCCAACAATTTGCTTAACCATCTTCTCAGCTTCTTCCAAAAACGTTGGGACAAGATTGCCGTTTTTAACCTCGTAAACCATGCCAGGCAAAAGTCTTCGATCGTAAATATATGACTGATAATACTTTATTTTTGCCTCCCAAACCTTAATTGACTCGACGGAAACAGGCACGTCTGAAACCTTTGGAAACTCTTCCGGAATTATGTCTCTGATACAGCCTTTCGGGCGTCCGCCTATTGCTAAAGGATCTTTGGCCACTATTTTTGTGACGACCACTTCTTTGTCCATTAGTGGGTTGTATTTCTCCTCGATTTCGAGGTGGTCGAAGCCTGGATTTTTAATCAAGCGGTCGATTTTCTCCAGTTCTAGGGGTGAAAGGTTTGTGTAGCAGTATGGCTTGTGCCCAGTATTGTCGTACCAGAGGTAGATTCGTCCGGAAAGAGGTTCGTAGAGCTTTACAACCGCCTTGCCGACTTTTCCGTCGTAGGTGGCTGAGACAAAATAGGATGGGGGAAGGTTTTCTGGAGCTTCAAAACCCCGCTTTCGCCGTTCTTCTTCTAAGACTTTTTTGAAAGGAAGTTCTTCCGCTTCTTTTCTCTCCTTTTTAACCGTTTCATATGCCGAGAATTCGTCGAGGCGTTTCTGCGTCAACTTCATTACTTAACCTAACTTTTAATACGCTTGGGCTAGAACTAAAATCTTACTAAGCCCTTGGAAAGGCGGTAGATTTGCTTAAAGAGGCGTGGACGTTGGCTATTGAAGCCTTAAGCTGGATGGAGAAGGAGCGTATAAGCGAGCGTTTGGCTTTAACCCGAACAGCCAAACAGTTGGAGATAAGCGATGTGGACGCTTTGCGTCTGGCTCACGGACTTGTTGTTGAAACAGTTAGACGTCGCAATTTTATAGACCGTTTTATAAACGAGGTTTTGAAGCCTAAATCCTTAAGCGAGTTCAGCTTCGGCATCCAATCTTTTCTGAGACTTTACGTCTATCAAACCCGGGCGGCAAAAAACTGGGATAAGCTTGACTTAGAAGAGGCCAAAAACATTGTGAGGCTCGCTCGCTCTATCCTCGGGTGGAAAGCCCTTGCACCCGTGGAGCCGCATCTTGGCCTATTAATGACTGAAAACCCGGCGAGATTGCTGGAGGGGGTTGGCGACGAAGAAAGGGTTGGGCTACTAACCTACCACCCAACATGGTTTGTGCGGTACTGCTTCCGGCTTTTCGGAAGAAAAGAAGCCTTGGCCTTTCTGGAGGCAAGTGCAAAAATTCCGCCGACATACATACGGTTGAACACCCTTAAAGGGTGCGAGGAAGAGATTCTTAAAAGGCTTGAATATGAGAAGGTTAAGGTGGAAAAAATTGAGGGGCTGCGTCACGCCTACAAGGTTCTGGTCGCTAAACAGCCCCTAACTAGAACAAAAAGCTTTCAGGAAGGCCTCTTCTATATACAGGATAAGGCGAGCATTTACGCTGCTGAAGTAGCCGACCCTAAACCTGGCATGGTGCTTTTAGACGTTTGCGCGGCACCCGGAGCCAAAACCACTTATCTGGCTCAGCTTATGCAGAACCGTGGCGTGATTTACTCCATAGACTATTCAAGGCGTAGGATGAACATATGGAAAAGCGAGGTCGCCCGGATGGGCGTCTCCATAGCAGAGCCAATAATCTCGGACGCTTGTAATCCGCTGCCCGTTGCCGTCGAAGCCGACATGGTTATTTTGGATCCGCCGTGCACAAGCACCGGAGCTTTCGCGAAAATTCCATCAGCCAAATGGAGGCTTACGGCGCGTTCAGCCGAGAAAATGGCTGAAATTCAATGGCAGATGCTAGAAAACTGTGCTGAAAAACTGAAACCCGGTGGCACGCTAATCTACTCCACGTGCAGCATTACAGTTGAAGAAAACGAAATGTTGGTCGAACGTTTCCTAAAATGGCATCCGGAATTCCAACTGACTGAAATAACGCCAAAAATCGGATTGCCTGGACTGAGAGGCTTAACCCAGTGCCAGAGGCTTTACCCCCACATCCACGAGTGCAACGGCTTCTTTATAGCCAAACTGTTAAAAAGCAAAGCATAAACAAGATGTTGAGGCATGCGGTTTAAAAGGGATGAAACTCATCGAGAATTGTGAAAGTTGAGGCAAATGCCCAGCAAGACACCTGTCGGAGAAAAGTTTTGACTTTAACCCTCTACACAGCGAGTGCCCAGACCAAGAAAAGTCATAATGGAAATCAAGAGAGTCAAAAGCGAAAAAGGCTCTCCTAACGTCGTCTCATAAGCATTACTTCGATACGAAGTTGCGAACACTATCTGTCTGGTCGTTTATATTATCTATGAGCCACGTCCACGCGATTTTTGGATGCTTGCTAACAACTCGAAAATGACTTTTGCCGCCTGAATTGCTGTAACTCCAAAATCATAGTTTGGGGCAACCTCCACAACATCGAACCCCACAAGGCGTCTGTCGCATACATTGCATAAAATGTCCAGAAGTGTGGCTGTGTTTAAGCCGTCTGGTTCTGGGTTTTGCACTGCCGGGGCATAGGCTGGGTCGAGAATGTCCATGTCTATAGAAATGTAAACGTGCTTGTATTCACTAATTTTTTCCCTCAGCCATTCTGCTACTTTTTCACCGCCCACGGTTCTTATTTGAGAAGCTGTTAGGAACTCTATTCCCGCTTTCTTTGAGTACTCAAGTTCCTCTTTGCAAACAGCCCTTGTCCCGACCTCCAGCGTGACGGCTGGCTTCATTTGCTCGTTTATTCTCCGCATGAAAGTGGTATGTGAAAGTTGCAATCCCATGAACTCGTCGCGAAGGTCGAGGTGGGCGTCAAAACTGATAACGGCGGTTTGCGAAAGGCGGTTTCCCAACCCCCTCAAGACACCCATAGTTATAGTGTGTTCGCCTCCAATAACAACAGGCATTTTACCAGCCTCTAAAATTTCGCTAACAACCCTCGCCAGCCTATCCAGCGTTTGCTCCGTCTCTGTGGATACGTGCAAGTCACCCAGATCATGAATCCGCAGATCCTCCAAGTCAATGCCGCTGCGGAAACTATAGGTTTCAATGTTTAGGGAAGCCATCCTAATGGCGTTCGGTCCAAAACGCGCTCCGGTTCTAAAGGTGCTTGTAACGTCGAAGGGCACCCCCAAAACCACGTAGTCAGCTTCCTCAAAAGACTTTTGAAAACCGCTGAAAACGTTGGATTGAGAAACGAAGAGCTCCCTATAACCCATTCAATCGCCTCCTTTCGCTTGCTAAACATTCGCCTCTAGGATTCTAAACATTTTCGCTTATAGGCTGGACACCAAAAATGTGGAAGCTGACGGGGGCGCGTTTCCTTTTTTCAAATGGTAAGCTGTGGAAACCAGGACGGCGAAATAGCCCCTATTCCCAGTTTTGTCGCTGCACTCCATATAAAAATCACAGTTGTTTCCTGTTCAAATCCATGAATCGTAGCTGTCCAGTTGCTGTTCTCTGGGTTCATGGACTTTTCTGCCAGTTCTCGTCATCTAAGCGTTTAAACCACAACGTGGCTGATTTCACCCCGCTTCCATTGTCAGCTATCTGGACATAAATCTTAACAGTCTCGTTGGCCTTAGGCTGAAGGGGACCCATGTTAAAAACTGTTTATTGTTGGTGGCTTGTTATCTACCTTAATAGTAGTAGTTACCAGCTTTCGACAACATTCCCAGCCTTGACAGCAACCGTCAAAAAATTTGGTGGGCACCGTCGACAAAGCCGCTAATGTTCCATGGAATATTTGATGTTTCGCCTCCCATTTATACGTGACACCTTCACTGTCAGCTCCATGTAATCGAAGTATTCATCTTCGGCGCGGAGTTCAACGAGCACTAATCCGCTGACAAAGCTTCCATCCCGGGGCTGCTGGATTTCAGCGGTGGGCGGAGTGTTGTCAACAATCACCGAGATTGTGCTTTCAGCCCTATTTCCAGCCTTGACGAGAACCTCTAAAGTAAACTTGTGAACGCCGTCTCCGACCGTTAAAATGCTTAATGTGAATGTTTGTGTGCCGGCTTGGCTCCATAAAGCTAAAAGTGTCTCGTCAACCTTCAGCCTAGCCGTGTCCAAGTTGTCGTCGTAGGCATAAAGTGTTATGTTAACGTCTTTCGAAAGGAAGCTTCCGTATTTCGGCGAAAGTATAAATGCAACTGGCAAATACTGATCCTCAACTGTATGGGAGTAGACTTCAAAAACAGCGTGTTCCCAGCCCTGTCAACGGCGCAAACCCTGTACTGAACAACGGTTCCGAAAGGTTGCCTCGGAATAACCGCCTTGCAAAGCCTGTCCACAAGCTCCATGCTAGCGTTCTTCCAATCATCTCCACAATTGTAGGATAGGGTGAGCTCCTTGACACCGCTGGCGTATTGAGACTCTGAAGCATTTGCAACTATTATGA
>Ga0209183_1000484_pt1 | contig 16242 bp, 20 predicted proteins | sample LHCtaG_2_FD_184120 | JGI IMG/M metagenome (GOLD analysis project Ga0209183, IMG submission 184120) | Hot spring microbial communities from Little Hot Creek, USA to study Microbial Dark Matter (Phase II) - LHC4sed_replicate (SPAdes)... | ecosystem: Environmental > Aquatic > Thermal springs > Hot... | reverse complement strand
TAGAGGAGATAGCGAAGAAGTATAACATCCCGCTCTACGCGCTCGTGATCTATGAGTCTATAGGGGAGGCGATAACCCCGATGAGGGAGAGCATCGCGAAGGCGGCTGAAGAGGTTGTGGAGCGCGTCAAGAGCATAATTAGGAGCAAGGTCGAGGAGGGAGCTTCCGTGATCGTCGCCGGGATAGGAAACACTGTCGGGATAGGTCCTAGTTGAATTTGAGGCAGAGTTAATCATAGAATTATACTTGAATCTAATGAAAAAGTGGAGGTGGGCTGGCCGACGAGCTCTCGTAACTATCAAGGCCAGCAGGTATACGATTAAAACTATCCACGAATCCATCCATGGTTGCCCCCAACCAACCTTCACTCCTCTCCGGCAAACCGGAATAATTGGGCGAGGGACTCAAGATCCTAAGCCCTCCTTCTGGAGGCTGAAGATGTGGGCGTCTAAAGGGACAGCTATTACATCACTTGCGGCCATTCCACCCTAGGCCCCAGCCACAGGCTCGCAAGGAAAAGGAGCCTTCACAAGGGTTTTTTCACAAAACCGACATGTAAATGAGTTAAATTGACAGGTGGTAAACCGGATCCCCACATAATGTCATTCAGATCTTACTTTAACGCCAGTTTCAACCTACATTCCCATAACAGTAACCCTAAATACCAAATGACCCCACGGCTTCACTCCAGTTCAGGGTTGAGAACGGCCCTTTGCAACGTCGCATAATGTTCATACAAAAGTTTCTTCACGGCTTTGATCTTCTTGACCGCGGATTGTCAAAAGTTAATGATTCGTGAGACTGTTATGATAAAAAATAATACTGGATGGAATGGCTGCAGACCAAGAGAATTAGTTAGTTAAAAGTGATCGTAATTATTTTTGTCACTAGGCCCAAAAGAAATGCATGCATAAATCATTACTTTCACTATCTATCACTATGATTTACATTCACCAAGTTCTAATGATTAAATATTCCGGCCAAGCGTTTTGCTATTTTTTATTTTATGATCGCAGGGGTGATTATCAAAAGCTCTTTAATAGGTTTCATTGGCTTGTTTAGCTTCTTCGATTTTCTCCACAATTGACCATAACTCCTTCTTCAATAGATCTCTAACCGCAGTTCTTAATACAGCGCTCCTACTCGGATACAACCCCCTCTTAACAAGCTCGTCCATCGCTTCAATAAGCACTTCTGGCACCTTAACCGATATCAACTTCATACGCATCGCCTTATCATTATTAGACTAGGGGCTTAGATTTATTGTTTCAAAATGATAGCCTTTAGTTCAAATAGAAACTTTATATTTCAGTATGCATCACCATATTTAGACATGACCGTTAACGAAAATTCCACAATAAAAGTCAAAGAGGAGAAAATAGGGTCTAAGACACTCAATTATAATAATTCCGGCTCTACCAATGATTCATCTCCATTTATAATTAATAGTCTTGCTTGGACTTCCGATTTCCTATCCGTCCCTACTATTATCAGAAAGAGAGGCGCAAGCTTATACTTACTGTTGCCCGCACCTATCGTTCAAGCCTTATCATTAAGGGATAAACAGAAAGCAAGCATAACAATATTAACCGCTGAAAGAGGGGCTCGGATTGGATTATTTATAGACCTAGGTACGCCGAAAATATCAACAATTTTTTATGAAGTAGAATTTACAGTTGAACCATTTGAGGTTGCACAGACTCTTATTCACAGAATAACGAACGGGCTCCCTACGCACTTTATATCTTTAAAAGTGAAGGAAGGAGTCGCCAAGTGTATTTTAAAGTTTACCAGTCGTGATTCAGGGCTTTTCTTTGAGATCCGAAACATAATCTTAAAAGAGGCGAAAAAGGTCGGCGCGAAAGTTTCATCGATTAATGTCAAACAAGAGGAGACCAGCTTTATTCCACTAGATTTATCACTTCTTAAGGAGGTAGTAAGGGGGGTTGAAGGTTATGAGCTCATCTGGGAGTAATATGGAGCTGTATAAGGCCGTTTTAATGATGGCTTATAGCGAACAGGTACAAATGGATTTACGTATGCTTAAATGGCAAGTAGTCAGCTTAGAGATTTATGACAACAACAATGAAAAAGTGTTGTACATCAATAATTTGTATCACCGATGGATTGTTAGAACTCAAAACATAATTTCTATTGAACGTTTATACAGCGATGTGGGGGACGTAATTAGGTTACGCCTGAAAGGAAATCGATTTATATTATTATACAGCTCACCAGCCATTCTCTTAAAAGTAGCTGAAATACTTTCAAGAGAAACAAGTCTAATAATTTCTGATGTACTAAGTGAAAAAGAATTATTAGAAAAAAGGGGTGGTCAAGAACATGGATAAAGGTGTGGAAGAGCTAATAAAGTTGTTGATGGAATTAAGAGAATTTTATGATTCTATGATAAATCCTTTCATCCCTGTAATATCTTTACACATCAAAGGATTGGAAGGTGAAAATAAAACCCATCTCGAATCCAATGATGTAATACCCTTTGGAAAGGAAACCAAGAAACTTTTCGATTCACAAGCGAACGCTCCAAATTTTGGAAGCTCAAAAGGGAATTTGATAAAAAATGCTGAAGGGGTTAAAGGATCTTCCCTGCCCAGATATAACGGTCCAATACATGCGCACTCTATATATCCATATACATTTAGATTTTTATCATTTCTTTTGGGAAATGGGGCACGAGAAATTCTCGGTGCTTTGAATGAATCACATATTATTGAAAACAGGGTATACAAATCATTAATTGAAAAATTGGAATTGATGCAAAGTATTAGGAAGATGCCTGAGCCTCTATGCTTAATTCTTTCAACTTATCTTCTTACATCAAATTTTGATGAACGCTCTATGATTATCATATACAGCCTCCTCTCAAAACGTATGCAAAAGGTGGGATTCAACAATGAGCGAAGTTGAGGCAATGCGGATAATAAAGTTCGGGAACAACGAACTAGATAGAAAGATAGGCGGAATACCAATCCCAACGCTATGTCTTGTAGAAGGGCCGAGCAGTGCTGGAAAAAGTGTCTTTGTCCAGGCAGTCGCTTATGGGGCACTGAACCTAGGATATAGCGTGCATTACATAACCACGGAAAATACCATAAGAGGATTTTTGAGCAACATGAAATCCCTCAGCTTCGATTGCGACCTTCACTTTATTTCGTGGCAATTTAGCATAACCTCCATAAATGTCAGAAATATTAGGTGGGATGCTGAAATCAGTCAAAGATTTTTGGAGACTCTCATGAAATTCGTTGAATTCTTGCATGAGGTCATGAGAAAAGACGTCATAATAGTGGATAACATATCGCATTTTATAGCAACAGCGTCCGAACATCAAATATTAGAATTCTTCAGCCATATGCGTGACTGTGTGGATGAGCGCGATATTGCAGTGTTCTTAACCCTTCACCCATTCGTCGTAAATGAAGATCTCCTTGTCAGAATTAGAAGTGTTTGTGACGGGAACATCCTATTAGAAATAAAAGAGATAGGTGAACAAATTCTGCGAATAATGAAGATCACCAAACTCAGAGGTGCTGTAAAGCGTGTAGATGTAACTATAGGGTTTGTGGTTGATCCTGTTTTTGGGATAAAGGTAATACCAATAAGCGGGGCGAAGGTGTAGAGAATGTTACGACAAATACGCCCTACACTAGTTGCGAAAGTTTCTCGAATGAAAATTAGCGAGGAAAATTGGGACAACTTTATGTTATTAAATGGTATATTAGCTGTAGCAGGCGATATTTCGTTTCAAGATTACGTGGAGGTGTTAAGTACCGCATCCGAAGAACTGGGCAGTCTTGGAAATATTTTCACCAAGATAAGATCCTTGGCAATAAGGTGGCATATAGATACTCAGACGCTACTTCAGAGACTCTTAGTTACGATCAAGATAAAAAGAGCGTCTGATTTCTTTACGAGGCTTGCTAGAACTTTGAAAACTGGAACATCTCTTATAGATTTTCTAAAAATGGAAAGCTCGATGCATCAATTATCTGAGCAGAGAGCCATAGAAAGAGCCGAAGAACGCTATAGGCTCCTAACGGATGCTTATTCTTCCTTGCTTAGCAGTTTTCTTTTCCTTTTCATAACGCTTGTGATAACATCTGTAGTTTTCGGTTTCGGAAATCTTAATTATATCATTTTAACATTGACCTGCTTTCCGGCTACCTGCGCGATAGTTATGCTCTTAGTGAAGAGGGCGCTTCCATCTTATGAGCTCATCCGGCCGAGGGCGAGGATTGTAATCAGATATAGAATTTTAGCGACTCTTTTAATAATTGCGGTGATTATGTTACCCGTTGTTGTATTTTTGATAAGCTTACCTTCGGAGACCGCTTTCCTGATACTAATACCGCTTGGTTTAATTGCCTTTATCGCTTATAACGCTGGCAAGAAAATTATTAACATGATTAACCATATTGACGAGGAGCTACCGTTATTTATTAGTTCTCTAGCGGATATCACATTTTCGACAGGAAGCATTATCGAATCCATTTCAGTTCTCGTTGCTGGCAGATGGAAGTGGTTCATGAAGCCATTAAGGAGATTAAAGGCACAACTAGATGTGGGTGCAGACTTTGAGCGTTGTTGGAGGCTTTTCAGGCTAGAATTGCTTTCAAGGCTTGCATGGAACTCTTTAGGACTCTTTGTAGTGGGTGTAAAATCTGGACTCAACCCAAATAGATTTTCAGAAATTCTTATAAAGTCTATTGATTTAAAAGTCCATGCTAGACGAATTAGGTCTGCTGTTGCAGGTTATGCAAGAGGATTAATTATCCCAATACATTGCGCGTTCGTGGGTATAACATTGATGTTGATGCTTATTCTAGACGCTTTTGGGAGATTAACCGAGGCTGCAGCGGGTGTGACAAACTTTATTCCTTTCCCCTTCTTTACAACACAAATAACGACGATCACAATCCTAATTTTCATCATTACATACACAGCATCAGTGACATTGATTATAGTGAATTCATTATTCATGGGCTTGCTTGAAGGTGGATCACCCTTCCCGATGCTTAGATCCCTTGCTTACCTGTTGCTTGCAACAGGCGTCATAGGTTTTTTAACAACTGTCAGCGTTAAATATCTTATACAGGTAATGGGGGTGTTTGGTGGCGGATGAAAAACTCTAGCAACGTCGCCGCTGAAGCGATCGTGGCAGTAACAGTAACAATCTTATTGTTATCTATTATGCAATGGTTGTCAAAAAGCCTAACTATGAACGAACTTTTTACTGGAGAACAGATGATGTTCATGATATTAGGTGCCTCTTCATCACCATTCTTATGGCACCTTATGAAAAAAGTAACGCCTTATGTAATTGAAAGAATTGTAGCACGCCGAGCAGGAATGAAAATCAGGACTGTTACTCAACTAGCTGAAACTTCTGATATTGAACCTAAGGCCGAAAGTCAGATGCCACTAGAGAAATCTGCTAATGAGCTACAAGCTGGACTATTAAGTCAATTAAGCGAATTTCAGGAAAAATCGCAAGAAATGGAACTGAGTTATGGACACGAAGTGGGAGAGGAGGAAGAAAAACCTGTTTCTAATGTGGAAACAAACATGCCACCTATAGCCTCGGATTCCGTTATACTAGAGTCTCAACAAGTTAATGAAAATTACAGTCTCCAATTCACTGAAGAGGAATTAAGAGAATTAAGGGATCTTACTAAAAGGATACACAAGCTCAGAAGGATGTTATCCTACACATGAATTCTAATTAGTTATGCTTTAATACTGTAGCGTATCTTTTCTTAAGCGACTCTAGAACTTTTGATGGGCCTTGCAGCCTAACTTCCTTAAAAAGATCGAATACCTCATAATAATCATTAATATTCAGGGCATCTGCAAACTTTAATATCTCTGCTCTTTCCTCAAGCTCCTGATAAATTCTCTTTATTTCTTTTTTAGGAATTCCCTTCATTTTAGCCACCTTTTCCTCTAAAAGGTAACTCATTCCCTCACCTCTGAAAATAAAGACATCTGTAGTCGGATCCCATGAGAATATTTCAATAAAGTTGAATCTATCTTCGCTGGGATCATATCCGATGAGCTCATATATTCCAAACACCCTTCTCACTAGTTTTCCCGTTTTAGGATGCCTGACGAGACCTTGAATTGTAATAGCGTTTAAAATATCAAGAAAGGTTTTTGGAATTTCTATCGGATGACCTGTAAGCCTTTGGACTAATTGTTCTACGCTACCACAATGGAATGTTGAACAGCATGCATGTCCTGTTTGCATGGCTTGAAACGCAACATAGGCCTCTTTTCCTCTTATCTCGCCAACAATTAGGTAATTCGGTCTTTGTCTCAAAGCATTTCTGAGAAGCTCAAAAAGCCCTACTCCAGCCTCATCATTCGTTCTCTCTCTAACCCAATTTACATGGGGGACGATCACCTCGGGGGTGTCCTCGATTGAAACTATTTTGTAATTAAATGGTATAAAAGCGAGGCAAGCATTCATAAGTGTAGTCTTTCCGGAGGCGGTTTCACCGCAAAACCATATGTTCAGATTATTGTCTAAGAGCATCCAGATATAAGCGGCCATCATATAATCTAGTGTATTTAGCCTAATTAACTCGATTATGCTCATTGGCTTCGCGCTGAACTTTCTTATAGTAATATTTGGGCCTCGAAGGCTTATATTCTCATCAAATACTATATTTATTCTTGATCCATCTGGAAGTATACCGTCAACTAGCGGTCTTTTCAGCGAAGGAATTTTTCCTATCAGTTGTCCTAGCCTTTCGGCATAGTTTCGAAGTTCTCTTACGTCAAACCTTATTGTTGCTTCGCAACTCTCAAAGAGCTTGTGTTCGATATAAACCGGTCCAGCTCCAGGTATACTAATATCCTCTATGTACGGATCCCTTATCATTGGTTCTAGGGGACCGACTCCGGCCATTTCCTTCATTATACTATATTCTAGAATCTTCCAAACATCGCGGCTAACAATAAGCCTATTGTCTTCCCTATAGTAAGAGCCGGCGCTGAGCTTGTTCGACACCTTTGCTACCTTACTCAAATACTTTCTCAATTTAGTCTTCTTTTCTTCCAATGTCCTGATTTCCTCATCTTCTCTTATTGATCTTAGAATCGACTCTATAACGATGTCAATAAGCCTATTCACATTTTTAACATAAGGAGTATTGTCTCCTGACGGTTCTATTGGTATGTAAAGCCTTCTTTCCCTAGGTCCCCTAGAAAGCACGTGAATGAATAATGGGTCGCCCACAGGATATATCACACTTGGGATGTCCTCATCAGCACCTCTGGAGAGCTGTTCCTTGTAAATTGGAACATGGTCGAGTCTATGGAGATATACCAAGAGATGCGCGTTCTCTAGTAATGCGTTTCTTAGGCTCTGGGGGGCCATCTGATAATATGGGCACGAGTGAATAGACTTCACGCATGTAAGAACCTTATGAGCGTGTAAGGTCCTGCTAATCTCATTCGAGTTCGACGCTTGCATGTATATCACCTACCAGCTCCACAAGCCTGATTAGGAGGAGGAATCCCCAGTTAGTAGGGTCTTTCTCGTAGAGATTTATAAGTCCAATGATAACATCTGCCCAGACATCATCAGGTTCTATAGCTGATACATAGTTCGGTAAGACTCTAATAAGAGTTGTAAGTTTATCGTGAATTTCACTTGATATGAAACCTATATCCCGATAGGTGTTTAAAAGCTTGAGGGCCCCATCCTTACCAGCAAGCTTCGCGATAAAAGTCGCTAGTGAAGCGAGGTTAACCGCCTTAAGTCCCTCCAAATCAGCCTTTCTAGGCTGGAGAGAAAGTATTGGATATTCTAGTTGGTGCTTCGCTTCCTTAGCTTGATCTTGAGCAGGCTTGGCCTCTTGGGGCTGAAGAGCCCTTGTTGTAATTGGCTCACCTTCCTCCTGAACTTCCGGCGCAACTGTGATCATGGAAGAAGCGAAGGTCTTCCCATAGGCTTCGATAAGCTTGGGTGCGAGCTCCTCAAGTCTCTTGACGGACATCTTAATCGCCGAGATAATCTCCTTCGACAAGCTCATTGTGTTCCCGTGAGAGAAAATTCTTATAGCCTATATTATGTTTGAAATGTCACTCCAATGACACCAAACCCTCTAATCCATGTATTCCACGCTTACTACCGATGAAGGGAAAAAGCCGAGTGAAAGGGAAAAAGGGTTTGACGGGCATTGAAACCGCTATAATTCTAGTAGCGTTCGTAATCGTAGCCGCAGCCTTTGCATTCGCGGTGCTGAATGTAGGTTTCCAGAGCACGCAAAAGGCCCAAGACGTAATGAGGGCAGGAATGGAGCAGGCATCATCAGCATTAGAGCTGGACGGCGCCGTGATAGCATATAAAGATAGCACCGGCGATTTCGTGAAAAACATAACTTTTGCCGTAAGGCTTAGCCCAGGCAAATCCCCAGTTGCCCTCTCTCCACAATTCTTCGCGATAGCGGTTACAACGCATGACAAATACTGGCCTAATGTATATACTAATAGTACAGATGGAAGTGGTAGAAATTGTGCGGCATCGGATAATGTAACTGCTTGCATCTTTCCAATATTAGATGGCGGTGCAAAAGGATTTCTTGAGCAGGGCGACAAGTTCTTGGTCGTTGTAGCCTTTGGGGGCCAAAACGTAGGTCCCGGGACCAATGCTCAGATAACCATTGAGCTTAAGCCAGCAATTGGAAATGTCTTGACAGTTCAACGGATAACACCGCTAACATTGACTGAGGTAATGTACTTAGGATAATAGCTACTACGTACACACGGCTTTTCTTTTTATCTTTTTCTTTTTGTGGAAGGAGAGTGGTGTTCATGGCAGCGAATATAATTAGTGAAACTTACCTTGTTATCGCAGCGATCATAGCTGCCAGCATCTTGGGAGGGGCCATGGCTTTTGGCACCACAAAAATGTCGGACTCGATGAGGGCTGCCTGGCTTGATGCCAGTGAAAGATCTAAGGTTATGATTGAGACAATCTTTGCCTTCGGTAGCCCAAGCGATAATGTGGTCTATGTTTTCGTTAAAAATATTGGTAAAAGGCCGCTGTATGCTAGCGAAATAAAACTTTCGGATGTTTTCTTCGGGCCGCGTGGGGCCTTTGAAAGAATACCATACTCCGAGTCGGGGACCGCTCCCGGATGGAGATATAGCATAGTAAATGATGATGGCGACTCGGTTTGGGAGCCAGGAGAAACAATTCAAATAATCATCTTGAAAAATAATTTGGAACCAGGCGATTATTACTTTAGATTCGTCACGCCATTTGGCCGTTATGCCGAGATTCTCTTCACGGTGGGGTGATAGGATGGGTTTCTCAGTTATAGCTGCTTGCGGTATCATTGCTCTTTCCCTAACCTTTTTAATTGCATCGCTCTACTTGACCTCACTTGAGATATATAATTCCTTTCTCAATCGAGAAGCTGAAATACGCTCGGAGATTACAAAGTATGCTTGGAACGTTGAGATATCTGTTGACCTCGTTTCTCTTGTTTCTGAAAATGAGGTTGAAATAAGGGTGACTAATAAAGGCTCGATAGGAATACCTGAATCAGAATTCAAGCACCTAGACGTTATAGTGATTTACTATTCGAGGGATAATGGACACCAGATAGTGAATTACCTTATTTACAATCCATTAGGTGTTGAAGCGACTTGGCGTGTAGATTTAGTTCTCACTTCGGGCACGCCTGGGGAAACATTGAACACGATCTGTCCATGCCCCGCAGCCGGGAAAGGTCTCTGGGATCCCGGTGAAACACTAGTAATGAAAGGAACTCTTACAAGTCTGGCCAACACTAGCATGCCTGTACATGCTTACGTATCTTCACCGTGGGGGATTGGGGGGTATAGGTGAAAGATGAGTATCTCGCGGGTAATCGTTCTAGCATTGCTTTTGTCGAGCTTTTTACACCTAGTTGATTGCTCTATCTCATTGTTAACAGAAGACATGCTAAAAACGATTCTAGAAGATGAAACATTCCGGATAGAAATTCCACAGGAAAAGCTTGAATGTAAAGACTTAAGGTTAACTAGGGTGAGCTCTTATGTCGCACATATAAGCATTAAAGTAGTCAATATAGGAGGGGTTAGCTATTCGACTAAGGACCTTGAATATTTTGATCTATTTCTCATCCTCGTATATGGTAGAGGCACAGAATCAGATAATTTGATGCGAGAATTCTTCAGGGTTCCATATAAAAGTGGCTGTAATATAGGGATAACACCATGCTGGCATATAACTAAAATTTTGTCAATAACAAAGCCGAATGACTTAGAAGTACATGAAATAATTAACCTATCAGACTATACATCTGCTCAATGGTTTTGGGATCCCTATGAAATTGCCTACATAGACATATATGTCCCAATAAATGCCGATCCTGCAGGAGTCTTTGTTACTCTGATCACTTCGAGCGGACACATTGCTAAACCTATGAATTTTATTAACATTTAATGAGGTGAAATGCCGTGAACAGGATATGTATGCTCACGGCATTATGCTTTTTAATTCTCTCCTATGTTGCCCTAGCCTGCCAAGGTGTTAATGCTCAGGCAGAAGTACGCAAAATATTGGTGATCCCAGTAGCTTTCAAAAACATTACCATTCAAACCAAGCCAAGTCTCATCGGTTATTCGGTAAAGACTTACTTAACGGAATATTTTGACGAGGTGAGCTACGGGAAACTACAGTTGGATATCAGTGTTTATCCAAAGTTCGTAATATTGAACAGTAGCTGGAGTCGCTTCGAGACCTATTATTATGATAAGGCAGTGTTAGACCAGCTTTTAACCCAAGTGTTATACAACTTGTCGGCGACGGTTGATATAACTGCGTATTGGGCATTAATGATAGTCCATCTGGGCTCTTGTGAATACAAATCATGTGCAAAGGGTGGTTTAATCGATATCCCGGGACTTGTCAGCCCGCTTAGATATATAATAGTCCCTTTCACATCTCCAAAGCTCTATTATGTCTATGCATTTCTACAAGCGCGTGGATTAAGCGACCAACCTAAAGCTGATGGCTGGACCCCGATGGCACCTACGGCTAGTGAGGATTACCCACCACATATCTTAATAGCTGAAAAGGCGAAATTGGGCTGGGTTAGTCATGGCTCTGAAATATTATCGATAAGCAGAGGAAAACACTTGGAAGTGTCGATTTACAGATCTTCATCGGCAGCAGGAGTACGAGGGCTAATCCTGCCCCTAACCACAGAAACATCCCTCTACATAGAATACAGGTTTTCTGAGGGACAGGATTCAGGCATCCCAAAAAATGGAGTCTTACTATATATACATAATCACCCCTCAGGAAGAAATGAGATTCTTAAGGTTCTATGGGTTGGAGAAGAGTATATCGATAGAGTATCTAGACTCATTGTTAAGGTTTTAGACGTCGATCCATTATCTGCATCACTGTTTGTCGCTAACGGTCTTCCAGACCTAGCAATAAAATCGGTTACATATAATGGAGACCTAATTCCCGGGCGGGAAATAGAATTAACAATAACCATAGAAAATATAGGTGACATAACCAGCATGCCTTTTGAAGTTATAGTCAAAGATGCATTTAAGATGAAGACCATATCAGGGATCGCTCTAAAAGCTGGCGAAACTAAAACCATTAAAACAACAATAGTGCTAAAACCCGGAGCAAATGAAATAAATATCTCAGTTCGATCGGATCTGGACAGCAACACTAACAATAACAACTATAAATTGGAGCTACTAGCAGCTAAAACGCTGATTATAAAGAAATTCTGGAGCCCGAAAGAAAGATACGATGTCGGATCTGAAGCAGTAGTAGATGTCCTCGTAATCAGAGATAATGATGAACTACCCGCTGCAGGCGCGGTCTTTGAATATAAAGGGAAAAAGTACACGGTAAACGAATCAGGCCATTTAACACTTACACTATCATCAAATGAAGTCGGCAAAGTAGACATAGCCCAAGACCTCAGCCTAGAATCCTATTATGATGTACAGATACTCGATTTCAAGGTAAGACCATATGTGATCTTTGACGCCGTTGAGATCTATAAAATTGAGTGTTCTCCGGCCAAGAGGGTGGACGTAGGCAGCGTGGTTACGGTGAGGCTTTATGTGAGATACATGTACGATCACAGTGACTTCAAAGGATCAATCAAATTTCTTAACATGACGAAAGAGGGCAAAGGCATCTTCATATTCACTTTAAAGAAAATGGATGTAGGTAAAGAGACCATACGCATAGAGTCAATAACTGACGAGCTATATGGTTTATCCAAATTGTTACAGGAGCCCTTCGATATAATATGGGATATGGTGATCGTGGAGCTAAAAAGCGATAAGGAATTTTATAATGTTGGAGAACAGGCTCGAGTGACTTGGAACGCTAAATATGCTTTTGACAACAGCCCATTTGACGGTGAGGTGATACTATCAGAGGAATATCTGAGGACAGATCAACCAAGAGTAATAACATTAGAGGTGACCGGGATCGTAGATAAACGATATAACTTAACAGTGTTCAAATCAAATACAGTGACGCTAAGATGGGATAGGGTCTCAGTGACCCTTTCAAGCAAGCTTCAAAGGATTGAAGTAGGAAATACTGTGCCGGTCAACATAACCGCACATTACGAATTGGATTGGACACCATTCGATGGTAAAGTCGAACTTCAGTCTAACCCGTTATGCCGAGAGATCGGCGATATTGCTATCAGAGTCAGCCGCATCACCTCCGGAAAGCGCAACATCACTCTTTTCAACTCTAACACTATAAGTGTAAGATGTGACTTAATCGAATATTCCCTGAAATTTGAAGGCCTAGTATTCGGTTATGCTAGGACAACTTTCAAGTTAAACTACAAATCTGATGGTAAACCAGTTGAGGGAAAAGTAGTCATAAATGGGAAAACCGTTCTAGGGACGGAAGCCTACATATTAGAGGAACCATTTTATGGAATCATTTACAATGTGATGGTCACGGCCGACGTTGCTGGCTTCAATGAAGTTGTCGCAGAATACTCCAGCATTCATGTAGGGAACACGTTAACTTACACTGCTTGTGCTATTGCCTTCGCATATGTAATCACACGATTCCGGGGAAAAATTATATTCAGAGAACCACGGGTTGAGGAGGTTCCAGAAGAAATATCTGCTGAAGAACAAAGTTCAGAAGAGTAATTAGAAACTAATTTTACATCCTTATCTATTCAATATGGAGGTTTTTCAGGAAGTTTCCAGATTTCAAGAAGAACCATCCATGTAGCAAAATAATAAAAACTTATTACAGTTCTGCTTAGACCTAATTTTCGAATAAATTGCCTAACTTTATTAACGTCCTCATCGGGTATACGTATGGGAACAGTCTCACCAGAATTTTTTCCTCTAGCCTTTCTTCTATTTGAATAATGTTTGTAACTGTAACTTGAATTTTCCGAGTCGCTAATTTCGCAGTCACCAAACTTTTCTTTTAATATATGTAATGCCATTCGCCCTGATCTTATTATTAGCTCCTGCGGGCTACTCGCAATCCTAGGATTATTACGAACAAATTCCTCACATCTTTCTATGAACTTCTTACTGAAGTGAAAAGTAGCCATTTCATCACTCCTCCATTAGATTAGAGTTACGTGTCAGTATACATTAAAACAATTTTTGCAGGGGGTGCTTATAAATTTTTTCATTTTGAAACAATTTTGCATCAAAAAGAATATCTACCGGTAAAGAAATTATTAATTACTCGCGGGCCGGAGGCTGAGAAAGTGTTGATGGAGGATTTAAAACATATTCTCTCTAAGGCTTTTGAATCACTTCTAGGCTCTAACGGTGTTAGGGTTTTCAGGTTTCATGTTGAGCGAAGACTTGGACAGGACATGTATGACGTTTTCTGCGAGGATCCAAGCAAGTTCTATAGGGCTTTACGCGACATCTTTGGTATTGGGGCTGAGCCGCTAATGCGGCTAATCGCCCGATGGCTGAGTGAGAACGGTTACATGGATAATCTAGACTCAAATGAGTTTGTAAGACTTCTTAAGGAAGGTGGTGGGGAGGCCGTGCAGATTTTGAGTAAATCTCTCAAGCTTCCTCACCAAGGTGATCAATATAATGATTAGGAACGAGATCTTCGTCAGAACATGTGTTTTAGGTCTTGATAATGTTATCTCAGGTTTTCCTGAGGGCAGTCTAATATTAATCTCTGGAAAACCTAGATCAGGTAAGACGATAATGGGCATGACATTCCTCTATGGTGGAGCATTGGAAGCTGGCGAGCCGGGCATCTATGTCTCGGTCTATGAAAGCAAGGAAAGACTCTTCTAGTTCGCCAAGAAGCTCGGGATGAATTTCGAGAAGCTCGAAGAAAGGGACTTATTCAAACACATTTGGATATCAATCACGATGGAGGCAGGGACCACGATAGCCATAAACGTGATCCTTGAGCAAGTTGAGGAGATGGGCGCCAAAAGGTTCCTAATAGACTCCATAACAGCATTAAGGCAGCAGTTCAAAGACTCTATTGAGGCTCGAATACTTCTACAAACGCTTCTCTCAAAGATAATCAAGAACCTAAAATGTACCGCAATATTAATCAAGGAGAGCGGTCTACTAAAAGGGCCGCTGGATTTTGAGGAATACATCGCGGACGCCGACATACATCTAAAGATAACACGCGAGCACGGATGTACCCTCCTCTATGGAATAAAGCCTAGGACACCACTATACGCCATCCAGCTAAAACCCGACAAAACACCACCAATACCAGACCTAATACGAATAACATGAGTCCTACTAGGAGCAGAACCCCTCTATAGATATCGCTCCTAGACCACATCTTCAATTAGATATATCCAAGCGGGCATCATATCGAGCTTGTTCTTGATGGGATATGGGTATGGGGTTGAATGATCGAGGAATACCGTAGAGGAGTATGGAATTAGGCGGTTATCGATGATGGACGCGTTCTCCAAGTGGATGCGAGACGCATGGAAGAAGGTTATAAAGATGAGTGTGAATCCTAAATGTTTTGAGAGTTTTCTAGAATATGGGTAGTGAAGAGTCGGGATTCATTCTTAACATGTGTGGGCTAAATAACAAAAAATCAGTTATGCTAGAATTCGAGATGACACGGTGTCCATCTAAAGAGAGGATTTTTACTATAATCAAAATACTTTAGTCAGAGCAAGATGCAACATACGTAATCTTAAAATCACAAATGAGGTTGAAAAGGAACACTCCTTTAAGCGATACAGATAAAAAGGAACGTTATTAAAACTTTTCTTCGACTCTCCGCTCATACTACCTCACCATATCCTAATCCTAACTAATTCCATTAGGGATAATATTTAGGGGGTCATAGCATCCATCTCCTGTAATGTGATTCTTTCACGATAGGATTAAGTTGAGGCTTCAAGCGGGATTATGCCTGGAGGAGGCGGGGTAAAGCATGTTTCCAAGCGGCCGGGAGAGGCAGATTCTGAATCCCTTAACCTTCCTCAAGTGCTTGAGCTGCTCAACCATAAACTCTAGGCCGTTTAGGGAGGGGGATTATGTTTTCGGCGAGGTTGAGGAGAAGTGCCCGAAATGCGGTGGAGATAGAATGAGGATCGTGGGCATATATGTGAAGGAGCCGGAGCAGCGGGAGAAGAGGCAGAAGCAGACACTCTAAGCTTTTTCAAGTTATTATCTCGTATCCATCCTCATAGACTATAACCGTGTGCTCTGCTTGGGCGACCGGCTCGCCGAGCTTCTCGACGAGGACCGGATAATGCTGTATCCTACCAGACTTGACCAGCCTTTCATGAGCATCCTTAACCTTCTCATAGCCGTCTATCCATCTCGCAGCATATGGTAGGTTGCCGAACTTCTCGGCGAGATACTGGATGAGCCTCCTCTCATCTTCTCTGAGCTTCTGATGACATGTTTTCTCCGGCTCCACGCGATATATGGTCGCTATCTTCGCTGAGACCACCTCGCCAGCCCCCCTCATGGTTGTCAGGAAGGGCTCGACGGCATAGATGTGGCCCGCCTCAAGCCTGCCTGGGCATGCCCCACCGACGTTCGGTATCGTTGTCCCTGCATGAAGCTGGTTCCGCCTTATCTCATGGCCCGTGAGATTTCTTATGGGCTTGAAGCCAAGCCTGCTCGCCGCCTCCTGCACCGTGAGACCAATCCTCGAGACCGGGACTCCAGCGCGCATGGTCCTTATCGCCTCATGAAGGACTATTC
>Ga0209183_1000483_pt1 | contig 16245 bp, 17 predicted proteins | sample LHCtaG_2_FD_184120 | JGI IMG/M metagenome (GOLD analysis project Ga0209183, IMG submission 184120) | Hot spring microbial communities from Little Hot Creek, USA to study Microbial Dark Matter (Phase II) - LHC4sed_replicate (SPAdes)... | ecosystem: Environmental > Aquatic > Thermal springs > Hot... | reverse complement strand
GGACGTCGCCCGTGGACATGGAGGGTACGCCGAGTACTTTGGAAAGCATTTTAACTTGAGTGCCCTTTCCTGCACCCGGAGGGCCTAGGAATACGAGCCTCACGCATGAGAGCGCGTTAGGATCGCTTTTTAACACTTTCTCTCTAGGAGGTCTTCGACCACTTGTCGAGTATCTCGCTTAATTGAGGCAAGCCCTCCCCATACAACTGTTCAATTATGTCTATGGCATCAGCTAAGAGCCCCTCCCACTTACTCCCGTTGCTTGCCAACTTGTTTAGGAACTTCCGGTACTTCATTGAGAGCGCTTCGTCGAGATGGCCGAGCAACTCCTCGTCGGTTATTTTGAAGACCTTCTCGTCCCTAGCGACTCTAAGCCGGGCGAAGTTCCTAACGGCATGGTGGAGGCTCCTCAGGCGAGCTCTTGGATCCCTTCGATCCTCGAGCGCGTTGGCCAGGTCCTCTAAGCCCCAATGCCTGAGCTTCATGAGCGTGAGCTCCGTGACCTCTGGCCTGCCCTTGCTCTTCAACCTCTCATATAAGCCATCGTCGTAAACCGCTTGGCCCTCCAGCCACACCATGTGGGCCAGCGGATCGCCGCTGTAGTACAGCTCCAACAGTTGCCCAGTCGTAAGCACGCCAAGCTCGAGGCCGCTTATGTCTTCAAATTTCTCGCCCTTAAGGTCCTTGAGCTCCTCGATGACTAGCAAGACGTCAACGTCGCTCACGCCCGGCTTAAAATCCCCCCTAACGGCCGATCCGAAGACTATGAGGCTCCTCACCTTAAGCCCTTTGCCTTTGATCCTCTCGACGACTTTGTTGACGACCGCCATGGCCTCTTCGCAGATCAACCCTCAACACCAAAGAGCCTCTTCCCGCAGGCCGAGAATAAGATAAGTTTGGGGCCTCATATCGAGCTTTTGCCAGCCAGTCCTCTGGCTTGACATGGGCCAGCCGGGGGTACCGGGGGTAAGGGCGTGGCGAATGATCGGGACGAGGCTTTAGTGCTCCTCGAGAAGTTCTCCGGTAGCCTGCCCCACGTAGAGGCCCTGTACATGTACGTTAACAGGGGGGCCTTTAAAAATCAATGCTTGGAAGAATTGGAGGCTCGATGGCCTTCGATAGGCCCTAAGGCCTGGAGCGATGTGGAGGCAGAGGCCTCCAAATACGAGCCTCGAATACTCGTGGGCGACCTCAAGCGTCGAGTAATGAAGGCAATTGAGGAGGAGTACGGCGACCTATTGCTTAAGGAGGTCGAGAAGAGGGTTCGAGCGCTCAGCCCTAGCGAGTTCGCCGTCATCGTGGCCTTTAGCAAGTTGTGGCTTCGAGGCCTGAAGACGACGGACGAAGACGAGCTCTCGACAGTTCTCGAAGCGTGCTTAGGGATTCGAGGCTCAAAGGCTGTAGAGGTCTTGTGGAGAACAGGCCTCATAAACAGAGCCCATAGGCCTGCCACCTCGAGATACATGCCCAAGGTCTACGTGCCGGGCTACCTCAAGCCTCTAATCGAAAAGTACGCTCAAGGCCAATTGCCTATTCAAACAAGCGTCAAGGCCCTCCTCCAAGAGGCCTTAGCCGAGGACCCCTTCAAGGCTTGCGCCGCAGTCTACGGAACTCATCAACTGATAGACGAGCTCGTGCAGGTGGCGTTAGGACTTCCGCTCAGATCAGTACTCTCCAGGTGGAACGTCAGGGGGTTGATGAAGGCTGGGAAGGCCTGCCCGCTGCTAGCAGATGAGATCGAAAAGGCTTGGAGGGAGATCGTAGAGAGCGAGTTCGTGGAGGCTTTAAAGGCCTTGAGCGGGGCCCTCAAATGTCTCAACTACGAATGCAAGGTGGCTTACGACGCTTACATCAAATTACCGATGCTCTACGGCTATCGCGACGGGTTGGTGATGGCAATTATATTCATGCCCGCGATATTGCCCCTAGCCCACGTCAGGAGCTTTAGCCCCGACGCCTTAAAGGTGGCCTTCACGCATAACTTAAACGCGCCGCCTCGAGAGGCGCTAAATGCCCTCAGGTTGTCATCTATAGTCTGGGCGAGGAACGACGAAGTCGCAGTCTACGCCAAGGAGGGTCTAGAAGTCTTAGAGGAAGTGCTTAAGGCTGGTGGCTTCAAAGTTGTCGCGCAGGCGAGCTAATGAGCTGTACGTGGGCCTCGACGAAGCCGGTCGAGGTAGTTGCGTGGGGCCGCTGATCGTATCACTCGTGGCCACTGACGAAGCCGGTCTTAGGGCCCTCGCCGAGTTAGGCGTTAGAGACAGCAAAAAGCTCACGCCGAATCGGAGGCTCGAAATCTTCCCGGAGATACTCTCATGCTCGGCTTATGTGGCGGTAAGGGCCGTGCAACCAGAGGTCATAGACACCCACAACATCAGCCACCTGACCATGAAGGCCATGTGCTCCATCACGGCCCCCCTCGCTAAGCGGTACCCTATTAAGAGGGTCGTCGCCGACTACGTCAATCCCCCCAAGAGGCTTCAAAGGCTCTTGAGGGGCCTCCTCCGCCCCGAGGTCGAAGTGTTGGTGGTGGAGGACGCCGATGACAAATATGTCGAGTGCATGGCCGCCTCCATAGTCGCTAAGGTGATGAGGGACAACGAAGTTGCCAAGCTCAGAACAATATACGGCGTCAGAGGTAGCGGCTATCCATCGGATCCAGAGACGCTGGAGTGGCTTATGAGCGAGGCCTCGCGAGGGACTTTGCCGCCATGTGTTAGGAGGTCTTGGAGGACGGTCAAGAGGATTCCTCTCGGCGAAGGCCTCGATCGCTGGCTCGGAAGAGGTCGATGTACTTAGAGACCAACTCCTTGGCCTCCTTCTCTATCTTCTTTCTGGCCTCATCGCTCATGAACTTGTCCCTGTAGTCGGGAGGTAATAAGTCCCATTCGTTGTACAGATATCGTAACGGCGAGCTAAAGGTCTCGAATATCTTTCCCCACACGTAAACGATCCTGTCCCTTGGAATCCCACACTCGTCGACGAGCCTAGAGGCCACGTCCCACGCCAGCTTGGCTATAGTGAAGTAGTAGCTCTTGGCGTACTTGAGGAAGGCCTGGAAGTCTGGCGAGTCAGGTATGATCGGCTTAACGGGCTTACTCAAACTCTAGACACCCTCGTAGTCTAAACGCTACAAAGCTTATATGTGTAGAGTTCAGCTTGAGCTCAAAGAGGTCAACCTCGTGCGCCTTAAAGGCAAGCCTAGCTCGGAGCTCAAAGAGGTGGTGTTCCCTAAGGAGATGCTCGAGGGCCTATTCTGCATGGCCAAGGACAACCACCCGCGCGAGATATTCTTCCTATTGCGCGGCAGGGTAAGCAACGGCAGCGTCTACGTCGATGAGCTGGTCTTCCCGCCCAGCACGACGTTCGGGCTCGGCTTTTCGAGCTTCCAGCCCCACGACGTACCGCTTGATCCCTCGATAATCGGCAGCTTGCACTCCCACCCCTCGGGCTCGCCAAAACCGTCGATCCAAGACCTGCACAACGTCTTTGGGGTTGTGATGGTGATACTAGCCTACCCCTACAATCTCTCCTCCACGTCGGCCTACGACAAGTCGGGCAGACCGCTCAAGGTGAGGGTCACGGAGTATAGCGAGCCGCTCAGCAGCTGAATTCGTCGAGAGTTATCAACTGTCAATTCTTTGCGCTGACAATGCTACGTGGATCTAGCCGATAGCTTTAGTCCGCTCTCGTCGACGCGCGCACTTAGGATTATCGCTAAGGCTCGTAGCTGGTAGGACTAAAACGCTTAACTTGCGCTGATCTCCTAGAGTATATCGCGAGGGAGCTCTCCCATGCCCGGTGTTGTGAGGTTTGGGGTCTCCTTGCCGCCCGATGTGGCAAGAGAATTCGATGAAGTGACGAGCAAGATGGGCTACAAGAACAGGTCGAAGGCCATTCTCGACGCCATAAGGTCGTTCTTGGCCGACATCAAATGGACCGCCGGTGGGAACGAAAGGCTCGTGGGCTCGATCTCCTTCCTGTACGACCACGAGGTCAAGGGCCTCGAGGAGCATTTGACCAATGTGGAGCACGAGTTCAGATCGATCATAGCCGCCACTCTTCACATCCACGTCACGGAGAAGCTTTGCCACAAGATTATTGCGGTCGAAGGGTCCGCCGAGGAGATAAAGAGGCTGGCCCTAAAGATAATGTCGAAGAAGGGCGTTGAGCAGTTGAAGGTCAACGTGGCCGCGCCCTAGGCTAGGGCGAGTAAGCCCAGCGTGCCCGCTAGGACTAGGAGCGTAGCCGCCACGGCGCCCACAGCTATCGCCACGAAGGAGCCCTTGGGCCTAAGCCCAAGCACGTGGGCCAGCAGAGAGCCTGTCCATACGCCGCTTCCGGGCAAGGGCACGGCCACGAAGATCACTAGCCCCAAGAGCCCGTACCTAGTTATGTACTTCTCTCCTCCCTTCCTCACCCTGAAGAGAAGCTTGGTGTATATCGACGCGGCCATGCGCTTCAGCCACCACCCATCGCCTTTCAGAGCCCACCTCTCTAGGCTTGACAAGCCCCACAATAAGAAGGGCACTGGCAATAAGTTACCAATGAGCGAGACCACGAGGGTCTCTACGATTGGGAGGCCCATCACCACTCCATAGGGTATTGAGGCCCTAGTCTCTAGCACAGGCGCCATAGCTAAGATGAACACCTCTATTAGAGTCTCGAGCTCTTGAACGCTCACGCCCTTAACCCGGTCTCCTAAAGGCATAAATTTTCAAAAGACCCCTTCTGAAGAAGGGATACGCTTTGTCCTCTACGTTGGTGTACGACATAGCGACGAAGAAGGTTATAACCGCGCTGCCTTATGAGAGCCTCGCCGTCGTGAGGGACCTAATGATAAGAAACAACATCAGCAGAGTGGTTGTGGCCGAGGAGGGCAGGCCGGTCGGCTTGGTCACGAAGAAGGACATAGTCAAGTTCTTGGTTATTGACAACACTGATAGGAGCTTGCTCGAGATACCAGTCTCAGAGGCGATGAGCGCAAATCTCGTCTTGGTAAAGCCTGACGTGGACGTCAGGACAGCGGCTAACGTAATGCTGGACAACGACATAAGCTCCCTGCTGGTGGTGGATGGGGAGCGCCTCGCGGGCATAGTGACGAAGACGGACATATGTGGCCACTACGCCGAGCGTTGCGAGGGCATCTTTAAGGTGAGGGACTTCATGACGAGAAACGTCATACACGTCAAGCCCATGCACTCGCTCTTCAGAGCCATGAACTTGATGGTCAAGCACAACATAAGCAGGGTCTTAGTATTGGGCAATGATGGCAGACCTGTAGGCATAGTGACCCTTACCGACCTCACCTTCTACACGTCATCTCTTCGACCAGTAAAGCATCCGACCTTCGAGACCATCCCCTCGTCGTTGATATTGACGGTCGAGGAGGTCATGACCAAGAACCCGATAACGGTACGAGAAGACGAAGATCTGTGCGTAGCCCCCCGGCTCATGCTCAAGAGAGGTATAAGCGGACTGCCCGTTGTCGATGAAGGGGGAAGGTTGTGTGGAATAGTAACTAAGAGCGACGTGGTCAGGGCAGTTGCAAGTCTCGGGTCTAGGTAACGCTCAAGCTCCAAAGCTCGTCGGCGAGCATCTTCAAGAAGACGCCAACGTCGGAGACCACTCCTGCGGCGTGGGCGGTTCCTCGATCTAGCAACTTGATTATGGTCGCTGGGTTTATGTCCACGCAGACGACCTTGACCGTCGCTGGCAACATGTTCCCCACGGCTATCGAGTGCAACGTCGAGGCGAGCATCAAGACCATGTCGACGCCCTTGAGGTGGTCCCTATAGGCCTTTTGGGCCTCTACCACGTCAGTTATCACGTCTGGGAGGGGCCCGTCGTCCCTTATGGAGCCCGCGAGGACGTATGGGACGCCTCTGGTTATGCACTCGTACATAATCCCTTTGTTTAAAATCCCCTTTTCGACAGCAGCCTTTAGCGACCCCGCTTTCAGTATCTCATTTATGGCCGCTAAGTGATTTCTGTGCCCCTTAGGCGCGGCCACCCCCTCGTCGACCTTAATTCCGAGGCTCGTCCCGAAGAGGGCGTATTCGACGTCGTGGACTGCGAGGGCGTTCCCGGCCAACAGCACGTCGACGTAGCCGAGCCTAACGATCTTCGCCAGAGCTGGCGCACCACCCGTGTGGACGACTGCTGGCCCCGCCACGATGGCGATCTTGCCTCCCCTGCGCTTCACTTCGTGCATCTCTTTGGCTATGTGCTTGACTATCGACGTCGAGGGCTTCTCGGGCGAGACCTTGCTGCCCATGAACTCGAAGACCTTCAAGCTCTCGCGAGGCCTCTCTGGAGGCCTAACCCTAACCCCCCTCTCGCCGACGACCACGAGATCCCCTTTCTTGAGCTCTCGTAGAGGGACGCACCTCGCCCTCTTGGACGCAGGGTCTACCACTATGACCTTGTCCATCATTATGTCCTCGACCGGTATCCAAGACCCTTGATAAAATATCTCAGTGGGGTAGTTCGTCGTCGAGTAAAAGTCGTCAGGCGCGACCCCATCCATTGGCGCGGGCTTTAACTCCACCTCCTTGGCCTCGACCGAGACCGCGCCTAACCTGTAGAGCTCCTTCATGATTTCGTCTAGGTGCTCTTTGCTCTTCCCCTTGACTATGAGCCTCGCCCTGCTGTAGTCGTGCTTCTTCTTCCCGGCCCTGAACTCTACGATCTCGAAGTCCCCTTCGAGCTCCATTATCCTGTCGAGGATCTTGGTCAATATCATGGAGTCTATCAGGTGGCCCTCTACCCAAAACTCCTCTGAGTATTCGCGTTCGTCGTTCATGGACCTACCCTCAAGCTAGTACACGCTAGGTATCAAGAGCTACATTATAAAGCTATTGACGAGGATGGTAAAAGCGAGAGGAGAAGAGGGTGCTCAGCAGTTTCTGGTTTCTAGGCCTTTCAATGTTTCCGTAGGCTTTGGTATAGCTCTCTAGGGTTTAACCCCTATACCGAGTTTTGGCTGCAAAGTTCATAAATCCGGCTGAACTGCACTATCAACGGTAGAGGACTGGGGGTAGAGCCGGGGTAGGACTGGGGCGCCTCCGAGACCACCCGCTCCGAGCAGCGCCCTTATGAAAAGAAGTGCTAGATGAAAAGAGGTGCTAGCGCGAAGGAGCGGGCGGGAGGGGGCACGCCCAGAAGCCGTGATGAACCGACCTACGGAGGCCTAGAAAAGCCGTAGGCGGGAAACGGTATCCTTAAGTAGCCCCGTACCTCTCGTTCCACTCCACGTACTTCTTGATGTGTTCTTTGCTAACGGAGGGCCTTCTCTTGCTCAAAACGTCGAGGAAGTCCTTCATGCAAGCCCTTCTTAGCTCCCACCTTCTTGGGCTTGGGTCTAGGTCGTCTATCAACCTGAACTGCACATCTCTGCACACCTCCTCGATGTCGTGAGCTGTGTAGCCTTCAGTCCGTTGCGCCAATACTTCGAAGTCCACATCGTTGGCCAGCCCCAAGCCCCTCGTGTAGTGCTTGAAGAGCTCTACGCGGGCCTTGAAGTCTGGCGGCGGGACGTAAATCCTCTTCTGAAACCTCCTCAAGAAAGCTTGATCGAGCATCCAGGGCTTGTTGGTCGCGCCCACGACATATAGGTAAAGCCTCTTGCCCTTGGAGCGGAGGCCGTCCATCTCATTCAGTAATTGGCTCCTCATCCTAGCTTCGCCGCCGACCTCCGTGGAGAACATAGTCGTGAGGGCCTCGACCTCGTCTATGAATATTATGGCTGGCCTATTCCTCAAGGCCTTTCGTCGAGCCTCTTCGAACACCTTAGCTACGTTCTTCTCGCTCTCGCCGAGCCACTTGGACATTATGAGCGCGGGGTCCACGTAGAATAGGTGAGCGTCCACCTCCGTGGCCACCGCCGCAACGACCAGCGTCTTACCGCAACCAGGAGGGCCGAAGAGCAGGATCCCCGTTGGCCACCCTAGAGGCAACTTCTCGGGGTCTACCTTGGTCGGGAGGATTATCGCCTTCTTAAGCTCTTCCTTCACGTGCTCTAAGCCGATGACGTCGTCCCAAGATACGTTTGGCCTCTCCTCCCGCGAGGCGCTGGGCACCTCAAGGGCCTCAGTCCCGGTGCTGTAGTCTGAGAAAGAGGTCCTTTCAAGCGGCACGTCAATTTGGAGCAGCCTTATCCTCTGCTGGTACATCATGGCCCTCTCCATGTAGACTTTGTTTAAGGGATAATCCGGGTAAAGCTTGACGAGCTTGAGGAGGGCCTCGGCGGCCCTAGAGTAGTTTTCAATCGCCTTCTCTCTCAGGCCCTTCCTCTCGTTCTTTAAGGCCTCTTGAGCATATTTGAAGGCTACGCTCTCGAGCTCGCTGGTCATCACTAATCCCTTACTATCTATTACTTAAATTGAGAAAGTGAGGGGGGCTTATTGGATGAGGCTAGGCGAGCCTTATCTTGCCCTCAGACGCTAGCCTCTCAAGAGCCCTCCTAATGTCATTGGGAGGGGTTTTGAGCTCGGCCGCGCACTTGCTTATTATTATTTCCCCGCCTTGCCTCTTGATGTACTCCAGCAACTTTTCCTCAAGGCTATCTACTCCAAGAGGTGCAGCGGTCGAAGTAGAGACGGGTATCTTCTCGAGAGCTACCATTGGAAGCTCGGGCAGCTTCTCCTTCAACCTCTGCTCGGCTATGACTTCAGCTTCTTGTAGGACCTTCAAGGCCTCTTCGCTAGCCACGACTTCAGTGGTCTTGGGCTCCCCCACGTCCACCAGTATGCTTCCAAGCATCTTGTTAACGTTGTCTAGCTCAGTAGCGACCTCCGGTATTATGTTGGTCAGCTGTCCCCTCAGGCCCTGTATTATCTTCATAACGGGGCCTAGATGGACCATAGCGTCCCCGAGCTGTTCGATGGTCTCAAGCCTCAGTATGACCTGCTCTATGGCCAAGCTGCTGGCCATAATGGTCTTTATAAGCTTTCGGAGCTCCGCGAGCTCGTTGGCGTAGAGGATCGCGTGAAGCTCGTCGTTCCAAGACTTTGCCATAGTACACGCGTTGAATAGCTCTTTGTCCCTCTCCTGAAGTCTAGTTACTAACTGCTGAAGTCTACGGTGCTGGGCGTTTAGCACCTTTAGGGCCTCGTATATCCTCTCCTTAAGGGTCTGCCTTCTCCATCCACGCCATAGGCGGTGCACCTCGCTTCCACCTCATTGTCGAGCTTCCTGCGCTGTCACTCTTTGATACGCACCACGAGCGCCTCTGTATCCTCTTTACTAATCTTCGGGAGTACGGGGGGCGCAGTAATGAGTTTCTCAAGCTCGGCTATAGAAGCCTCTAAGTCCTTCCTCTCACCAGCTATCCTGTTCATGCCCGTCTGGATCATGTTGACGATCGAGTTGAAGAAGACGTCGTCAATCTCACCTATCCTGTGAGACACCTTTGCGCTAGCTAGTGCCAGTTGCAGGACTCTCGCCTGAGAGTCTAGTTCGGCGATTCTCCCCTTGATCTTCTCGACGACCTCCGCGGCCCTGCTCTTCAACTCCTTAAGCGTGGCCTCGTATTGCGGACTGAAGTGCTCGTAGACTTCTTGGGGCACCTCCTTCCTCTCCCGTAGCTCTTCGAGGGCTAGGTTCTTCTTCCATGCGAGCTCGAGCTCTTTGGCCACCTTGTTGGCCTCGGCCTTCAGCTCTGACAATATTTTTATCATGTCGCCTTCTATGGTTACGCACTCAGTGGAGTATCCGTTGTACTCCCCGTCGCCGTGCTCGAGGACAACGGTCTTCACCTTGCCCAGCGTGTCGCTTATGAAGGCCGCTATCTTGCCTATTTGCCTGCCGTAAGGATCCCTAACGTGCTTACTTACGTACTTGACGAACTCGGCAACAGTCAGCTCGACCATGCGTCACCACCTCACTTGGGCATGGATTGCTTCGCGGGCTCCGCGGCCCCAGTCGTCGGTATCTCTGGGAGCTTCTCCCTCATCTTCTGCTCGGCCACGACCATGGCCTCTTCCAGTATCTTTTGCGCCTCCTCCGTGGCCTCGAGCGTGAGCGTCTGTCCGGTCACCTGTCCAGCCTCGAGGACGAGACTGTTGAGTGTCTCGCCCAGCTCGCCCAGCTCCTGCTCGACGTCTGGCAACACGCCGGTCAAGCAGCTCTTTATCCTCCTCACGACCTCTACTGCTGGGGCCATGGCGACCACGAGCTCGCCTACCTCCTTTATCGTACCCAGCCTCAGGAGCACCTTCTCCAGCGAAAGCTTGCTGAACAGTATTATCTTGCCCATCTTCCTCAGCTCCGCTAGCTCGTTGGCGTAGAGCGTGGCCCTGTCCATCTCGTGCTTGATGAAGGCGTCGACGACCTTCTCGAATACCTTCTTATCCCTCTCCATAAGCCTGGCGCTGACTTGGTCGAGCTTATCTAGCTGCACCTTGAGCTTGTTCATGGCCATATCGATCTTGTACTTCAGGGGAACGTCGGGGATTAAGAACGACTTAATCCTCGAGGTCACTGGTTCCTTGACCTCCCTATCCCACCTCTTAGCGAACTTCTCAATCCTAGACAAGTCAACCTTCACCTCGTGCATCCAATGGACTCTAGGACGATAAAAGGATGCGTTATAACGAAGATTGAAAGATTGTCGAGATCATTGCCTGGCATCTTAAAAGTGATAATTTTACGTCAGATAGTCAAGGTGATGAAGTGAGGTGGTGCGAGCTAAGGAAACATCCCACACCTCGATCTTAATCCTTTGGGTATTACGAACGTCGAGCTTAAAACGGTCCATATCAACGAGGCAACTCTTTGATGTGAGGCGACATCTTAAAGACTTCTGGTCGAAGGCCTGGCTATCGCGGGAATTTATAAAGTTTTTCTCCGAGGACGCGCTTTACTTCGCAGAAGCTTATATCTTTTGGTAGGGTATTACCATTCATCGCTTTACGTGATCAGCTATCAACGCGCACTTCCTCTGAGTTTCTAGGACTTCCTCTGGTGAACAATTCTCTCAATCACGTAACTTGCTCCAAAATAGCATATCGCTGCAACCATGCACAACAGGGCTTGTTGCGATAGCGAAGAAATGCTGAGCAGAGTCGGGAATGGCACTAAAGAGAAGAACGTGGGCTCCATTCCGGGCAAGAGGACCGTAAGTGTTGCGAGTGCTGAGAATATGGCACCGCCAGCGCCTAAGGTTATGCCTAGGCAACCAAGCCTTCGAGTGACAACGTGTGCAACGATGATGAATATCAGCGACCAAAACACGAAGTCGGCGACGACGTTCGCTACTTGTACCTTTGCCATTGCCTCACTCACGAATGAGGGTGAATGCCTTAACTTAAAGCTAATTTTCAAAGGACCTCTAAAGAGAGTCTGGCCACAGCTTGAGCGTAGTCCATGGCCTTTAATCACCGCCGTAAAACTCAAATCTCATGGACCGCTCTAGAGACTGCCATCCTTAAGCCGTGAAATTGTTTAAAACCGAAACCTTTATCTAAAAGACGAAAGCCCTTTTCGTAGGTGCCGGAGATGAAGAGGGATCTGTCTCTCCAAGTACACTGACCTTCTCGGACTTAGCGCCCTCAGAGGCCCCTCCAAGGCATAAGGCCTTCTCCTGCTTCTCGGGTGAGCTCGATGTTGATCAGCGGAGCTGAGGCTATAGTCCGCTCTCTGAAGAGGGAAGGGGTCAAAGTAGTCTTCGGCATACCGGGAGGGGCGATTCTGCCCCTTTACGACGCCCTCTACGACTCGGACATAAGGCACATACTGGGAAGGCATGAGCAATGTGTGGCCCACATGGCCGACGGCTATGCGAGGGCCAGCGGGAGGCCCGGGGTCTGCATGGCCACATCGGGTCCAGGGGCCACGAACCTCGTGACCGGCCTAGCGACGGCGCACTTGGACAGCTCGCCGGTGATAGCGATTACGGGGCAGGTCGCGAGGCCGATGATAGGTAGGGACGCGTTTCAAGAAGCCGACATAATAGGGATAGTCACGCCGATAACAAAGTATTGCTTCCAGCTCACTTCGGCTAAGGACATACCCAAGGTCTTTAAGACGGCCTTCACGATAGCCACGACCAGGCGTCCAGGGCCAGTGCTAATAGACGTACCGGTGGACGTCCAGAGAGAGCAAGTCGAGGTGGAGTTCTCAGACGAGCTCGACGTAATCGGCTACAATCCGAGCCCTCCACGCGTCAATACCGACAAGGTCAAGAAGGCCGCTGAAGTGCTGGCAGAGGCCGAGAAGCCCCTCATATTAGCAGGTGGCGGGGTGACGTGGTCGGGGGCCCACCAAGAACTCCTAGCACTAGCCGAAACCCTCTCGGCGTCCGTCGTGACGAGCCTGATGGGCAAAGGAGCCATACCGGAAGACCACCCGCTCTGCTTGGGGATGATAGGGATGCACGGGAGGGCGTGCGCTAACTATGCGGTCGTCGAGTGCGACGTCTTGCTCGCCATAGGGGTCCGATTCGCTGACAGGACTACTGGGAGGTTCGAGGAATTCGCTAAGGGGGCTTGCAAGATCCACGTGGACATAGACCCGGCGGAGATAAACAAGAACGTCCGGGTCGATTTGCCGATAGTTGGTGACGCGAAAGAAGTCCTGGGGCTCCTTTTGAGGGAGCTCAAGAAGCTGAAGGGGATGAAGCCTCGAGACGCGTGGCTGAGCAGAGTGAGAGAGTTGAGAGCTGCCTTTGAGAGCGGGGCCGAAGAATTCCAAGGCCCTGAACTAAAGCCGCCAGCGGTGATAAAGTTGCTCAACAAGCTCCTCGAGCCCGGCAAGTCGATAGTCACGACAGGGGTCGGTCAAAACCAGATGTGGTGCGCGTTACATTACTTGGCTAGGGCCCCGAGGTCTTTTATAACCTCGGGAGGCCTAGGGACGATGGGCTTCGGCTTTCCAGCAGCGCTCGGAGCTAAGGTCGCATGCCCCGACAAAGTGGTCGTGGACGTCGACGGAGATGGGAGCTTCTTGATGACGGAGCAAGACTTGGCCACTTCGGTCACTGAGGGCATCCCGGTGGTGGTGGTCATACTGAATAACAGCGCTCTGGGGATGGTCAGGCAGTGGCAGCACGTGTTGTATAGGAGGAGGTTCATGGCCGTAGACCTAAAGAGGGTTCCGGACTTCGTTAAGCTGGCTCATGCGTACGGGGCTGAGGGCGTTAGGCCGGGCTCTCTTGCCGAGCTCGAAGAAGCTCTCAAACAGGCGGCGAAGAGCGAAGTCACCACGGTAATAGACGTCTCCATCTCGCCGGAGGAGAAGGTGTTTCCGATGGTCCCTCCAGGTAGAGCCCTTCACGAGGTGTTGGTCAGTGAGCCAAGAAGCTGAGCCTAGGATGCTCGTGACGATAGTCGAGGACAAGCCGGGCGTGCTCTACAAGGTCAGCTCAATAATTAGGAGGAGGGGGGTGAACATAGACGCTATGTCAGTGGCCCCAACGACTCAGCCCGGCGTGTCAAAGATGACCTTCCTCGTAAGCACAGACGAGAAGACCATAGAGCTGTTGGTCAAGCAGATAGAGAAGGTGCCCACAGTCATATCGGTGGGGGCGAGCCCCCTTAAGGGTCTCTACGTCAAGGAGCTCGCACTAATAAAGGTGAGCACATTAAAGCCGAGCGAGAGGGAGATGATCTACGCTCTAGCGTCGAAGTACGGCGCGCGCATAGTGGAAGAGAGGGCGCTGACCTTGACCATGGAGATCGTAGGAGAGCCGGAGGTAGTCAACGACTTCATAGACGAGGTAAAAGCTATAGCTGAGGTCGTAGACCTCGCTAGCTCAGGCCCTGTTGCCTTGTCGAGGTAGATGGACTTGGCCCGCATATATAAAGACCATGAAATAGATGACAGCATATTGATGAGATCGACGATCGCTGTCATAGGTTACGGGAGCCAAGGGAGGGCTCAAGCGCTCAACCTGAGGGATAGCGGGTTCGACGTGATAGTGGGGCTTAGGAGGGAGGGCCAGTCTTGGAAACTAGCAACGAGCGAGGGCTTCGCAGTTTACGAAATACCGGAGGCCGTCAAGAGGGGGGACGTGATACTCTTCCTAATTCCTGATACCGAGCAACCGAGGGTATATGAGGAGAAGATAAAGCCCTACATCTCAGAAGGCAAGAGCCTCTGCTTCGCCCACGGCTTCAACATCCACTTCGGCATCATAAAGCCCCCTAGAGAAGTGGACGTCTTCATGGTCGCCCCCAAGAGCCCTGGGGCGAAGGTCAGGGAGATGTACCTCCAAGGCAAGGGAGTCCCGGCTCTGGTAGCGGTCCACAACGACTACTCCGGCAAGGCCCTCCAGAAGGCCCTGGCCATAGCCAAGGGGATCGGTTGCGCCAGGGCGGGGGTCATAGAGACGACCTTCAAGGAGGAGACCGAGACGGACCTCGTAGGGGAGCAGTGCGTGCTCGTCGGAGGGCTCATGGAGTTGATAAAGAAGGGCTTCGAAGTCTTGGTGGAAGAGGGCTACCAACCCGAGGTCGCGTACTTCGAGGTGTGCAACGAGGCCAAGCTGATAATGGATCTAATATACTCCGGCGGCCTCCTGCACATGCTAAGGAACGTGAGCGACACGGCCAAGTATGGAGGCCTGACGGTCGGACCGAAGGTGATAGACGAGAGCGTCAAGGAGAAGATGAAGGAGGCCGCTGAAAGGGTCAAGGACGGTTCCTTCGCCAAGGAGTGGGTCGAGGAGTGCGCCTCCGGCAGAAAGCGCCTCTCAGAGCTTATGAAGGAGGTCGAGGCCCACTTAATTGAGAAAGTCGGCAAGGAGATGAGGAAGCTAGCTGGGATCGAGAGTTGAGGTGGCTTGTCGCTGAGGAGCGAGACGATAAAGGAGTTCCCGCTACGCGCCCCTCAGAGAAGCCTCCTTAAGGCCCTCGGCCTGGGCAACCGAGATCTCGAGAAGCCGTTCATAGCCGTAGTCAACAGTTACTCCGAGATAGTCCCGGGGCATGCCCACCTCAGGACTTTGGCCGAAGCCGTCAAGCAAGGTGTCGCGAGCGCGGGCGGCCAACCATTCGAGGTCAATACCATAGCTATATGCGATGGCATAGCGATGGGCCACGAGGGCATGAAGTACTCGTTGCCTTCGAGGGACCTCATAGCCGATTCCATAGAGCTGGTCGTCGAAGCCCATAGGTTTGACGGCATGGTCTTGGTGTGCTCGTGCGATAAGGTAGTCCCGGGCATGCTCATGGCCGCCGCTAGGCTGAACATACCCTCGATAGCGGTCACGGGCGGTCCCATGATGCCCGGGAGCTACGGAGGGGCAGAGATAACGCTTACGAAGATATTCGAAGCCGTGGGCGAGGCCGCCAAGGGGGCCATCACGCTGGAAGAGCTGAAGAGGATCGAGGAGTGCGTGTGCCCGGGGCCGGGGTCGTGTAGCGGGATGTTCACCGCCAACACGATGGCTTGCCTAGTAGAGGCCATGGGGATGGGGCTTCCGGGGGTCGGCACCGCGCCGGCCGTCTCGGCCGAGAGGCTCAGGATAGCCAGGAGGTCCGGGGAGCTCGTGGTGGAGATGGTGAGGGAGGGGTTGAGGTCGAGGGATGTCATGACCCACAAGGCCTTCTTGAACGCCATAGCTGTGGACGTCGCGCTAGGGGGCTCTACGAACACGGCCCTCCACTTGCCAGCCATAGCTCGCGAGGCCGGCGTGGAGCTCGAGCTAGACGAGTTTGACAAAATGAGCAGAGTGGTGCCACAGCTCTGCACCATATCGCCTAACGGGCCTCACACCGTGTACGACCTGCACTTAGCTGGCGGGGTCATGGCCTTGATGTCCGAGATAAAGGACTTCCTGCACCTCGACGCGCTCACGGTCACTCGCAAGACCGTTGGCGAGCTGATAAGGGACTTCAAAGTCAAGGACAGGGAGGTTATTAGGAGCATATCCGACCCGGTGATGAGGGAAGGGGGCCTAGCGGTGCTGAAGGGCTCCTTAGCCCCTCGAGGCTCGGTAGTCAAGATAGCGGCCGTGCCCAAGTCCATGTGGAAGTTCAAGGGCATCGCTAAAGTGTTTAACTCTGAGGAGGAGGCCGTGGAAGCGATAATGAAGAGGAGGATAGAGGGAGGCGACGTAGTAGTGATAAGGTACGAGGGGCCGAAGGGAGGGCCCGGGATGAGGGAGATGCTCACGCCCACTTCCCTAATAGTCGGCATGGACTTGTGGGAGAAAGTGGCGCTCGTCACGGACGGGAGATTTTCAGGGGCTACGAGGGGTCTGGCCGTGGGCCACGTGTCCCCAGAGGCCGCCGAGGGCGGTCC
>Ga0209183_1000482_pt1 | contig 16274 bp, 27 predicted proteins | sample LHCtaG_2_FD_184120 | JGI IMG/M metagenome (GOLD analysis project Ga0209183, IMG submission 184120) | Hot spring microbial communities from Little Hot Creek, USA to study Microbial Dark Matter (Phase II) - LHC4sed_replicate (SPAdes)... | ecosystem: Environmental > Aquatic > Thermal springs > Hot... | reverse complement strand
GGTCTAGAGATCTTTACTTACTCAGAGACACATACTACTCGTTAATGACCCAAATGAGTAAATAGTCTTTATAGTCTTCTCGCTCACACTCTTCTAATTGCCGCTCTGACGACAATATTACAATTTGCTGAGTTTTGGCTTTACTACTTCCTTCATGTACTCTACTAGATTGTTCGTTTCCAGCGCTTTTAATACTTCCTCATCACTAGCTCCTCTAGGAATCTCTATGACCTTATCTGTTGGCTCAATGTGTTTTATGTTTACTCTACGTCTTTTAACACCAGATAGTTGTTTAGGACCTGTTACGAGGACAAAATTCTCGTCTATTATGTCGACTATAATACATTTTCTCCCAGCTTCTCTACCAGTTACCTTAACGCAGATTCTACCTATTTCTATAGCTGGCATTGTAAGCACACCTAGCTCTAACTATACTTTGAAAATAATTTGCTGTGTTTTTAAAGACTATTCTCTATAACTCTCTTTAAGATATCAAAGGCTTTTCTAGCATCAATATTCTTCGTGTTCACGACAACGTCAAATATAGATAAATCATCTATATCTATACCGTAGAACTCTTTGAAGCGTTTTTTCTGAGTAACCTCTCTTATTAGAGTTTCTCTGAGAGCTTTATCAACAGGTATATTGTCCCGTGCTGCAATTCTAAGAACTCTGAGCGTGAAAGGGGCTGTTACGTATACTCTAACATCCACGAGATCGCTAACAATCCATGCCCCTAGATGCGCGTCTATAACAATGTTATCTTCATGCACGACTTCAAATGTTCTCCTGTCAACTTCGATGTCTATACTAGGATCTCTACTAGCAGCTACACTCAGCTCTTCAACTCCCACACCACGTTTAATTGCAATTTCCCGAAATATTCTACCAGCAGAGAAATACTTTAACTTAAAATACTCCGCCACGAGCTTAGCCTGTGTAGTCTTACCACTACCCGGAGGACCACTAATAACTACTCTCACAGCTCTCTACACCTAGGATTAAAAACCTCTTAGAGAGGAAGAGATGTGGGCTTACTAGTAGTTACGTGTAAAGAGGCACGTACGGCTTCTCTCAGGCCTCTAGCGAGACATGTTGGACATACTACACCCCCATATATTCTCTCAGGTCTTTTCATAGTCTTAGCTAATTTACTGAGCCGATAAGGTCTAAGTGTTGGGACACCGTGTAGCTCTTTACCACAAATAGCACAGCGCGCTTTTCCAGGACGTCTTTTCTCATAATGTACTACCAGCTCTCCTCTAGGAGTAGTTTTCTTAACTTTTCTCCAACTCCTTGACCGGTACATTGGACGAGGCATAGCCAAGCACCCTAACGCCGCTCATATTTTCACGCGAAGACGCTTAAATATGTTCACTCTATTTTTAACTTAACTTCTCTTGTAATAATGTAGAATACTCCGGCAAACACCACTAAAACGATCACGTGGGTTGGAATAATAAAATATCCTAAATCTCTGCTAAAACCACTTAGAAATGGTATTCCAATCGGTGATATGACGTAGAACTTTCCCGTAGCGCTTGAAACAAACCAAGCTATTAGTAAACCTCCAGTATAGATTACTAAGAATACAGCTGAGTATATTAATGTGAGTGTCAGTGCCTTCCTACGAAAATACTTAATATAGGGTTTGAGTTTTCTATATCTCCTAATATCTCCCTTAGACCTGATATCCTGGGGTGCTCTTGCTAATTGTTGTTGTAAAGCACGTACTTGAATGTAAAATCTAGTTTTCTTTAATGCTCTAACTACTACAACATATATAAGTGTGAGGAGCAATATACATGCGACTATTAAAATAGTTAACATACCTTACTCTCCAACAATTTTCTTTAGTAGCGGGTAGGCTTCAAGAGTCCTCTCATAGGCTATTGCAGTATAATACTGTTGAAGTATACCTATAGCTAGTAGTAAACCCATGCCAGTACCATAAGCTCCCAGAATATCGGCTACAATTGCAATTAACGCTACAATTATTGATGAAAGTACTGTTAGTGGATAAATATACTTTGCAAGTACCTGTTCTAGGATCTTGGGATTACGTCTAAGTCCAGGCACCTCGAAACCACTACTTATGAGTTGTTGTGCCTGAGCTGAGGGATTTAACCCTGCTACTTCAACCCACATTAATCCAAATATAATAGCAAAAACTATTACAAGTATGCTGTAGATGATAGTGTGCCCTGGATCATACATAGCACTTATAATACCGTGAGGACTCGATAAGTAGTAAGCTAATCCACCTATAACTCTCCCCTGCTCGTCGTACTTAACTAAGAAGTCGGCTATCTGGGCTGGCAGAAATACACTCAGATACCTCCTAATAAGCGTTGCAAATACTATTACATTAGAGTACAGAATACCTATGAATAGTACTGGTATGTTAGTGACATATAGGAATTGTAAAGGCACTCTACTCTTAATTGTGTAGAGTCGAGGTGATGTAATTGGTATCTCTACTCTCATACTACTGAGATAAATGAGTAATATAGTAATAATTAAAGTTGCTATAAGCCCTACGAGGTCTCTACCACCAGATCTCATGATTATGCTCGTTAAATCACCATTAGCTGTTACTACGCTTATAGTGTATGGTATAAATCCTATATACTCTCCTTGAACTTTTAGTGGACTAAATATATTCCAGAATATTGTCGTAGCTACACCGGCTAGAATAAATAGCGAGACACCTGATCCTATGCCCCAGCCTTTTTGAACCATCTCGTCAAGAACCATTATGAGAAATGTTGCTAAAAATAACTGCATTGTTACAGCTACTCTAATATGCCATCCTGCTGTACAGTGAGTAATGGGATTACCAACAAAGTTCCAGTATCTACACGCAAGAGTATACATAGAAGCCTGAAATGCAGCTAGTATTAGTGCAACAGTTTTCTGGGCCATAGTAAACACCTTACGCTCCTCCGAGTCAGTGAGGTCTATTTCGACAAGTTTTGCTCCAACGAGAATTTGCATTATAAGACCAGCTGTGACTATAGGACCTATACCTAGCTCCATTAATGTGCCACTGTGAGCTGCGAAAATAACCTGTATGAGCAAGAACTGCTCAGGACCTGTTACTTGTATACCGTATAGAGGTGTGTGCGACATTAACAAATACACTAATAGTGCGAGAAAAGTCCATACTAGTCTCTCTACGAGGCCGGGTCTTCTCTTAGGCTTAGGCACCGTGGGTATGTACTTAGCTATAGTAGCCATAGCTGAGAGTACTCCCAAAATACCACCCTCATCTTCGCTGATCCACTAGATAAACGTGTGTAGATTTAAACTAGTCACGTCAAGTTGTATTTGGTTATCAGCTTAAAATAGTTTCTCCAGTGAGCTGACTACGCTGCTCACTCACTACTTGCATTATAATTTTTAACCGACCTCCTCTCGCCTTAAAGGACAAGGGTTCTTACTAAGGCGGGGATGTCTGAGATTACACCTACCTGTCTTGGGAATTTAATCCCAAGCCAGATCTTCGGCCTATTACCACCGCTTTTTCCGGGGACTTGGGGTGAATAATTAGTTTTATTTATTAACTAAGACAACTATGCCTCCACATTTCTCGATTTTCTCTTTAGCTCTTTTCGAAACGCTCTTAGCAATGATCTTTAATGGTAGGGTTACCTCGCCATGTCCGAGAACCTTATCGTACCCCATCTCTGTAGTGTTAATAACGATTAATTCACCCTCTCTTAAAGCCTCGTTTCGCGAGATCGCTTGAAGAGCTAACTCGTTAAGTACACCGACATTAATAGTTTTCACATATCTTCTCAACTGGCTTGGACTGGTAAAGCCGTGTTTACCATACCACTCTGGTGCGTGTTTTATTGTCCACGTCCATTTATGCTTGTGAAAACCAACAGCACCAAAACCACCTCTCGAGCCACTCTTTCTGTGCTGTCCTACTCTACCCCAACCCATTGTTCTTGTTCTGCCTCGTAATCTACGACTTTTCTTTTTTCTTCTCCTCATAACCACACAAGTTCACCTAGATCATTCTTATTATAAGGTCGTTTATTGCAGGTCCACGATATCCTAGTTCTCCACCTTGACTATATGGCTTTTTTATTGTCCCCTTAAATCCACCGCGTGGAGGATGTAATCTAAATACCGGTTTTATCAAGTGTTCTACTTTGTGAAAATATATTTTGCCTTGTAGAATAGCATCTGCAAGTGCTGGTATACCGCCTCTAATACCATACTTAGCGAAATGCCTATCTACATATTCATCTGTTAGTTTTCTATTGCCAGGTACTCTTCCGCGCTCTTTTAATAGTAATACCAGTGTCTCTTTATCCACTTCACCCCAGGTAATCCAGCCTGACGCCTTTAACAACATGTTCTTTAATCCTGGTAAAATAGCTGGGTAGAGTGTGCAGTGGTATTTTTTATGTAGGCGAAGTAGTTTCAATACGTAGTTAACATCACATGGGCAGTTTACAGTACCACGAACCCTAATAATAGCGTATACTGGTATATAGCTCTCCTGGGAGCTCATAGCTTAACACCAGTTATGTCTTCACCCAGTCTATTGGTGTTACGAATTTGTAGGTATTATGTAATGCATTTACAGCAGCTTTTGCGAAATTTAACGTAGTTCTAGTTTCACCAAGAGTCTGCGTCCACACGTCTTTTATACCAGCTAGTCTAAGTACTACTTTAGCTACATCTCCTGCGACAAGGCCTGTACCTTTAGGGGCTGGTTTAAGTGTTATTTTCACACTCCCCGAAGAGCCTATAACTATGAAGGGTACTGAGTGAGGTTCTCCACACTTACACTCCCAGCTTCCACACCCTCTCCTAATAGGTTTAATATTCAGCTTTGCATCTCTAAGAGCTTTTGTTAAAGCCTCTGTATATTGACGAGCTTTACCCGTACCTATACCTACATAGCTATTCTCATCACCAACTATGACCACTACTTGAAACTTACTTCTCCTACCAGCATCAGTCATTTTCTGCACGATTTTTACATCTATCCTAGCATACTTCAAATTCGGTAAGAGGTAATCAACAATCTCGGGCTCCAAAAGTGGCAGATTTCTACTGAAAATTTCATTTAAACTAGTTATCTTACCCTCTAATACTAGTTTTCCCGTCCTCGTGCGTGGAACCCACTTTTCTAGGGCAGCCTTATCTATTGCCGGCATGATCGTATAAGACATAGCTACATCGCCTCAACGCCTTTAATACTTATTTTAGAGCTATAAGAAGCTAGAATAGCATTTTTAACCTCCTCAAAGTGTGCTGGCAAATTTTCCGGGTCTAAATTTCTCTCAAAATACTTTGAAAACCTAATTTTAACTAAGTTTTTTTCTTTAAGCATCCTAGCATACTCTGCTATGTGTATACCGCGGATCCTATCTAGCGAGGGAGCTACCTCCTCACTCATAGGTACTTTAAGACCTATATCATTAGCTGCTTTAATTGCGGCAAACACTATTCCCCCTTTCACAGGTCTCTGAAGCCCTATATCTGGCACGGCGTATGTTATGTTCTTTTCTAATGCTCTCAAAGCTGCAAGAAGACCTGTTAAGTAGGCAGCCGGAGTATTTGCCATCCCACCTTTCCATCCAAATTTTGTAAAAAGTTCTCTTGAGTGTGCTGCTGCAATTACATGATCTCCCTCAGGCTTAGCAACTACTACTTGAACCCATATGTAATTCAAAGTCTTTCTCACAATAAATCTTGGATGACCTGAAAGGACCATTACGTAGCGTTTATAGTAGTTTGTCTTCCCTTCACGCCTCCTTCTACGTGGAACCTTGTACTTAGGGCCTCTCGCCATGAATTCACCTCTCTGTCTCTTTCATTAAGCCATGTTCTTTTAAGTAGAGTTTTAGTGATGAAAGAGAAGTAAAATATCCACCTTTAGCTAGCATGTAAAGGCGTCTATATGTCTTCCTCTCTATAATCCCGTGATCTCTTAAGTACCTTAAATATAGCCTTATCTTTCTTATCTTACCTATCCAGGTCTCTTTAGGGTCTCCACGTGCATGTTTACTACCCTTACGTTTACCATAACCTCTCCTTCCACCCTTTACTCGCTTTTTATGTCTAACTCTCGACGCATGTCCAGCTATACCGTGTTCTAGCTCAACCGAGATCGCGCCCTCGTTGATAAGCTTTTTTACATCTTCTCTTGTAACCGCCTGTGACACATCACTTATCCTAGTAGGATCTATTTTAATTCTTGAAACTCCCACGCCGAGTATTTCTGCTGCAAGTCTCTTTTGTAGCGTTAGATCAGTCAATTCCTAAACACCTCTATGGCATCTCAGCTATCTTAGGTGGATTAGCTACTTTAAAGCCCTTCTCAACAGCTTTTTTATATATTAAAATAGCGTTTTTTAAACTAACATTACTCCCAATATAAACTATATGTTCACTAGGCTTATAGTTATCAAGCTCTTTTACACTGTAAACTACAATAGGTTTAAGCCCACATGGGTGGAGACCTCTAACTTTAACTGGTACTCTATATCCTACCTTGACTATTGGCGGATAACCTTTTAGTTGAAGTCTCATCTTGTTATCAATTCCCTTAGGCTTACGCCACTTAGGATCATTTTTAAATTTCGGCTTCTTCCACCATAGATGTCTCAGAAATTTAGGCATTTTTTGTTTTATTTTCTCACGTAGCTTTAAGTAGTATTTTAAGTCTCTCTCAGCACTCATACTATCCACCAATAACTCCTCTCTCATAAATATATATGCCATCTACAAAGACTCTTCTATCACGTTCTCTTACACGTGTAGCCCTCTCTATAGAAGCTGCCGTTAAGCCGACTTCTTCTATATTAATACCCTCAATGATAACATCATCGCCTTCTACACGTACATCTACGTTACCGTAGATCTTAGCGACGCGGTCAGCCTTTTCGCCGAGAAAGTTCTTTATTTTAACAACACTTTTCTCTTTATCAACAACAACTGTTACAGGGAAGTGCGAGTATACGATCTTTAACTTGTACCTGAAGCCTCTGCTAACACCGATGATCATGTTTTCTATATGAGAAGCTATTGTCCCAACAAGAGCTTTAACTCTTCTATTAGCGAGGTAGGCTTCTATAACAACTTCATTATCTTTAACAGATATGTGAACTCCTCGTATGTGTGAAAAGTCTTTTTCTAAAGCGCCTTTTGGTCCTTCAACGCGAATTTTTAAATTCTCAACGTGAACTTTAACACCTTCAGGTATGAGGACACGCTCTTCTACATGTATTGCTTTAGGCATTTTCAATCACCTTAATTACCACCTAGTAACAATACGCTAGAAGCACGCCGCCAATCCTCTTTTCTACAGCCTCTCTATGAGACATTACGCCTTGTGATGTAGAGATAACTAAAATACCAATATTATATGCCGGTAGGTACTTCTTTAACCAACTTGGTGGATTTACTAAGTCCTCGTATTTAGCTGAGAATCTAGGTTTTATAACTCCTATTTTGTTTATCCTACCAAGTAATTGTATCTTAATTTTACCCCATCTGCCATCATCTATGTATTCAAATTCGCCAATATATCCCTCTCTCTGTAGAACTTTAAGTACATTTAATATGAGCTTAGAGGCTGGCCACGTTACAACCTCTTTCTTAGCCCTCATCTCAGCATTATATATAGCTGCGAGGGTATTTGCAAGAGGATCCATTGCTACCATAAATACAGCCTCTTTAACTGTATTTTCTAAATCCAATAATAGTAGCAACTTCCCTAAAACACTGTCTACATAGGTAGATACCGTAAGCTTGTATAACAGCGTCTCGAGAACCACATCTCCTACACTCCTGAACTCCGCGACCATGCTTGTATTGTTTTGGTGGTTTAAACTTAGCCATAAGCACACCTTTTTACTTAATAATTTCAACTCCAAAGAGGCTTTTAAGTAAAACCATAGCTTCTAATTTTGTTACTCTGTGTCTCTTTGGAATACTAGATTTACAGCGCCTTCTACGCATAACCCTATAACCAGGTCTCTCAATAGTAATACAAACATCCATACCAAAAATTCCTATCTCGGGATCATACTTCACTCCAGGCATGTGTATGTGTTCTTTGATACCAAAACACACGTTGCCATGTTCATCAAAACTACTCGTTTTAATTCTGTAGCCGACTGCTTCTAGAGCTTTCTTTAAAAACTCTACTGCGCGTTTACCTCTTAGAGTAACTACAGTAGCTATGTAATCACCTTTTTTCACACCAAATTCTCTAATAGTTCTCTTAGCTCTTCTAAATGACGGTTTCTGCTCCGTAATCTCTTCTAGTACACCAGCTATTTTCTTTAATCGCTCAAAATCTGGGCTTATACTAACATTTACAGTTACCTTGACTATTCTAGGTCTTAACATCGGATTACTATCCCACTTCTCGAGGATCCTGCTCTCTACTTCGGGCGTTAGCATAAGCACTACCACGCACCTTCATATAGCGTTATTACCGGCTTATCTATGCCTATAGGAAACACGTATTCTAGACTTGTTTGAAATCTCCTACCTGCATTATCCTCTAATGTTACTATATACTTCCTCCTCTTAAGAGCACTAGGAATTATCTCCACTATCCTACCTACACGTCCTACATTTCTACCTCCATAAACAATAGCAATAACCCCCTCTTTTAGTGGAATGTAGTTAACTATAGCATTATCTCTCAATGAAATTACTACGGTACCTAAAGTCTCATAAATGTCCTCTACGGGATTACGAGGATCAGCTACTTTCACTATAACATTTCTACCATCGTGTAAATTGAGCTGTATATGCCCACCCTTAACAGTTGTCTTATTAATGATCTGGCAAGGCTTGAGCTCGGCTTCTTCCCTTGGTATTTTGTAAGGCCAGAGAACCTTAACAGGTGTTGGTAGAATTCTATAAATCTCGTTAACGCCAGTAATCTCGATCACGTCCATTAATCCCACTGGAAACTTGTAGTTTCTCACGACTCTTCCATCAACTTTAAAATGTCCCTCCCCTATAAGCCTCCTAGCCTCTTTTCCTGTTTTAGCGTATTTAAAGATATCGCGAACTAATATAAGTAGTGGTAGACAGCGTTCAAGAGGGTGTGGGCCAGGACTCGGTTTTACTGTCCACTTATATTCTTTCCTCAGAATAGGCCAAAATTCCGGTGCAGCTAGAGATTTTAAATGCCTTGAACCACCCATTCTTGCCACTACCTATCACCTCTATATTCTAGCCCTTAACCTTTAGCGGTTAACTCTGACATTGCCGTTTTTCGCCTTTCAACGATCTTTAATCTATACTTATCTGACAAGTCTAGTTTAACGATCACTACTTTACTTGGATGTATCGGGTAATAAATAGGCGTTCCATCAGCCTTCCTGATCTGCACTCCTTCCACAAAGATCCTGGCTCGTTTCAAGTCCACATTAATAACTTTACCCTCTGTACCCGCAAAATCTCCTCTTAGAATTCTCACTACATCGCCTACTCTAACAGGTAATCTTTTAATATTATACTTTTCACGTAGCTCACGTGAGAGAGGAGCGTTGAGTAATTTGTGTCTCAGGTGAAGAGGCATTGTGTAGAGATGTTTTCTTTGAACTCCGGGTTTTGCGGAGATCCTAGTGGACACGGATTCACTCACCTCTACACGATTATTGATGCTAAATTAGCTACTTGAGGCCACCTCTCAGCAACCTCTTTAGCTATAGGTCCCCTAATTTCTGTCCCCTTTGGTGTACCCTCTGGCGTTAATAACACAATAGCATTATCTTCAAACGCGATCCACGTTCCATCAGGTCTTCTATAGGGTCTTCTCTGCCTCACTATTATAGCTTTAAAGATCTTCTTTCTGACCTCAGGCGTACCTTTTTTCACGCTTACAACTACGAGGTCTCCTACACCTGCTGGAGGTACCCTTCTAAGTCTTCCATGATATCCCGGAACACCTATTATTAACGCCTCTTTAGCACCACTATTATCGGTTACTTTAACTAATGACATTACTTGAAGCCCTACCGCTATATGCCTCCTAGAATAAGCCGGCTTACCTGCTACAGCACGCTTAGCGCCCATACAACTACCACCTAGCTACCTCTTCTTTTTTCAAGGACACTTATAACTACAAATGCAACAGTTTTTGCAAGTGGGCGTGTTTCAGCTATTAGTACTCTATCACCCTCCTTGACATCTATACATGGAGGTACACGTACATGTATTTTTCTTCTCCTACGCTCATATCTCATATACTTTGACACGTAATGTAAGTACTCGTGGAGCACAGTAGCTGTTTTTTGAGCACGCTTCTTTACAACAATACCCTCAAGTAGTATTCCACGTATTTTTAAATGTCCGTGCCACGGACAACTTGGATCACTACACGTCTTTTCCGGAGGCTTTATACCGGATATACCAATATTACGCACACTAGAGCTACGTTGTGTAGAGCTCATACTTCACCCCCTGCACTTTCTAATGTACTTCTTAAGCCTATCCCAAGGTCTACCCATGATATCCTCTCCTATAATAGTCACCCTTTGATCACCAGGAATTTTAAGCTCAAAAACACCATTAGCTTTGAAAACACGTAGTCTTCTCCCATCACTTCTCTCAATAACGAGAGTTTTAAGTGTCTCGTCTATAATAGTGCCTGAAAGCCCTATTAACACCGGGTCGGTGTATTGTAAAAGCCTAACCTCTAGTCCTATTAGCTCGTGGCACAGTATATTATTAGAAGTTATCTTCATGAATATCACTTCTCAGACTCACTACTTCTAAGCCTCTCTTCACTCATAACAGTTAATATGCGAGCGATATCTCTCTTAATATTTCTGATCCTAGCAGTGTCTTTCAAGAGCCCTGTCTTAGCTTGTAATCTCAGCTTAATAAGCTCCATTCTTAACTCTTCAAGTTTTCTAAGTTTATCCTCAGAGCTCATTTTACGTATCTCACTAAGCTTCAACTAGCCTCACCTAGCTCGTGTTTTATTTTCTCAACCTCGCTAGAAGAGACCTCTTTTAACACCACTTGATCCGGTAGTTGTGTAGTTGGCTTGACTATTACTACTTCCACGCCGTAAACACCGGGTTTTAGTAGGACATGTACCACCGCTCTATCTACGATGTGGTCAACTACATCTCCTGCTTTATAAACTCTTCCACCACGTAGTTTCTCGTAGGAGGCTCTCTCACCTCGAAGTTTACCACTTATAACTATTTCGCAGCCAAGAGCTCCTGATTCCAATACTCTGCGTAACATGAACATCATCACTCTCCTAAAAGGTATGCCCTTTTCGAGTGCTCTAGCTATTCTAAAAGCTACTACTCTCGCGTTTAGATCTGGATTAATAACAGGGGAAACAGTTATACTCACATTTTCTAGTCTTAGTCTACTCTGAAGTACTATAGCTATTTTCTTTAATATAGATCCACCACGGCCAATTAGCCTACCAGGGTGCTCAGCATAAACAACTACTCTGTGACCTAGTGGTGTTTTATACACTTCTACATCTGCATAACCGGCGTCTTTGAAGTAATATGCTAAAAGCTCATCAACCATTACTTTTATTAAGCCATATGAGAGAAAATAGTCCCTTATTCTAGGCCCAACCACTTTATTCAACCTCTTTAACCACTACTTCAAGGTGACTAGTTCTCCTATACTTTGGAGTTGCGCGTCCAAATGCCCTAGGCATATATCTCTTCAACGTAGGACCTCTGTGAGCAGCTATGTGAGTAATAATTAGTTTATCTACATTTAACCCCTTGTTCTCAGCATTAGCCTTAACATTTTTTAATAATTCTAATACATACTTCGCTCCTTTTACGGGATACCTACCGCTAGGCCAGCCAAACTGTTCTGCAAGACCCCTCTTGTGACTGACTTTCCCATGATATCTTCTAAAGGGAACAGCTTGTTTAAATTTAATCACGTTATTGAGAAATCTTTCAGCATCACTCAACTTCATGCCTTTTATAGAGTTAGCAATTTCCCTCATGTACTTTATAGATACAGGAATATCAAAAGCAACTGCTTTAGCTATTTTAGACTCGTCTCGTAATTTCAAGGAATAATGCCACGTAGGCATAAATAAGCACCTACTTCATAGCTACAAATCTACTACTTCTAGTTGCTTTAAGCCCGGGCTCGCCGTGGGCGACTCTCTTAGTGGTAGGGCTGAATTCTCCGAGATAGTGTCCTATCATTTCTGGTGTTACTTTAAACTGAACATACTCTTTACCATTATACACGGCAAAAGTTAAACCAACCATTTCGGGAAGCACAATCATATCTCTAACATGAGTCCTTATTACCTTCTTCTTGGCGAGCTCTGGATTTCTTAAAACCTTTCTTATCTTAGCAAGGAGCTTTATTTGAGCCTTAGTAAAACCACGTAGAAGATGTCTTCTCTGCCTAGCTGGTAGTAACTGGGCAAACTCATCTAGCGACATACTGAGTAGTTCTTCTAGGGTTTTACCTCTATACTTAAATTTCCTCCACTCGGGCGGCATGTCCTGTAAATGGGGAGGTAATTTTAAAACCTGGCTCACTAATCACCACCAATTAAGCGTCTCCTCAAATCTACGAGTATATTTAAGTAATTTTTAACTCTAGTTGTACTCAACATTACTACTTCCCCTTCCTCCTACCTGTTCTCCTAGCTGCTACATGTCCAACTTTCCTACCTGGTGGGGTAGTGCGAGAAACAGTAGTTGGTCTACCAACATGTCTACCCCCACCATGTGGGTGTGCCACGGGGTTCATAGCAACACCCCTCACACGAGGCCACCAGTGACTTTTTGCACTCCACTTCCAGTACGCTGCACCTGCTTTTAAGAGAGGTTTCTCGAGCCTTCCACCCCCCGCAACTACTCCAATTGTCGCTCTAGCCATAGCTGAGACTTCAACAACTTTTCCACTTGGCAGTAAAACTTTAACTTTATCACCAGACTTACCCATGATAACGGCATATGTTCCACTAGATCTCGCATACCTCCCTCCATCGCCTGGTAATTTTTCAACATTAGCTATCTGTGTACCCTCAGGTATAACACCTACCGGTAATATGTGGCCATTAGCGATCTTAGCTTGGGGACCTATTTCAATAACCTGCCCTACATACATGCCCTCAACAGCTGGTATGTAAAATACTTCCCCTGCCTCAAGCTCAATTTCAGCCAGTGGAACCCAGCGGCCTGGATCGTGTACTAAATTTCTCACTAATCCCTTGTAGTTCTTGTCTGGATCTAGTGAAGGGTATCTGGCTGGAGCTATGTGCAGGTGATCTGGAGTGCGCCACGTGGAGCTTCCACGACCTCTCCTTTGAACAATTATTCTCTTACCCACACTACTCACCCTACATTAAGCCTAATTTCGCAGCGATCTCAGATGCCTTAAATCCTGGTTTAAGCTTGACATACGCTTTTTTTTCACCTCTAGAAGTTATTAAAGTTCTAATATTTTCTACTTCAACGTTGAATAATGTCTCCACAGCTCTTTTAACATCATGTTTAGTAGCTTTGATATCAACTATAAATGTCAATGTGTTTTGCTTGTCAATAAGCATTAACGCCTTTTCACTCTGGAGAGGGCGCTTAATTATTTTTAAAGCCCACTCAGCACTACTCAATAAACTCCACCTTATACTTTTCTTCGAGTTCTTTAAGAGCTGGAATAGATATAACTGTAAGCCTACCTGGAACACCTCCTGGAGCTAAGTGTAATACGCTGAGATTTCTAGGCGTTGCTATATCTACACCTGGGAAGTTTCTCACAGCTTTCGCAAAGGGAACACTATATTTTGATAGAATAAATAGTACACTATTGGGTTCTACATATCTACGCCCTCTCATTTTACCTTTACCAGCCCTTATCCTTATCTTCTCATAGCTTCTCTCAATATCACTCCACACTCCAATTTTCTCAAGAAGCACTTTAGCTTCTCTGGCTTTAGATATAATGTTCTCCACATCTCCAGTTACAATTACTGGCAACTTCTCACATGTAAAGTTATGTCCCCTCTTTCTCACAAGCTCAATTCTAGAAGTGGCTGCGAGTGCTGATAATAGTGCCATTACACGCTCTTTCTCATTTACTTCTTCATGTATATTCCTATCCGGTCTTGGAGGGAATGCTATATGTCCCTTTCTAGTAGAAGCAACGAATCTAGCTGTACCATTTGGTAATCTCGGTACTCTCGCAAGTCCATAGCCAACACCCCAGTATTTAGCTGTAGTTCTCTTACCTGCTAAGGGATCTCTACCTTTAGGCTGCAACATTGCTGTGAAAGCTGACAAATATGCTCGATTAATAAGATCCCTCCTAATAGTGTAATAGAAAATACTTGGTAACTCTACCTCTCCAATAATATCGCCATTCACGTTAAATACATTGACTGTGAGTTTCTGCCCCACTAAGTGAGGATCCCTAATAGCGAGAAGAATTCCCATAAGAAAACGCCTCATACACCTTGCTTACTTTCAAGACTAAAGTAAACTATTTGTGGGCTTGAGAGAGGTATGAATTTTAGATCCGGTCTAATTGGATGTCTTAAAACAAGTACTCTCTTAGGAGGACCCATTACAGAGCCTTTAACTACGATGTAAGGTCCATATATGAGCCCATAGTGTAAAAACCCACCTTTAATTGTCGCTTCATAGCCGTAACGACCCATTTTAACTATTCTCTTATTATACTCTGTTCTCCTGTGAAAGCCCATTTGACCTGCCTGTGGAACTTCACTCATAGAGTACGTGAATGCAGGACTTCTTGCACCCACTTTCCTACTTCCTTTTCTGTGTTTATGCCATCTTGGAAGTTCTTTAACACCAAATCTCTTTATAACACCTTGAAAACCGTGACCCTTAGTTACTCCAATAACATCTATAAACTGCCCTTCAATAAACACGTCAAAGGGTGTTAAGTATTTACCCCAAATGGAATTAGCATATTTTATTTTTTCATCAATACTTCCACCATGAATTTTTATTTCAAAAACCTCACACTTCTTTTTGCCAAAACCCGTAAGAATAGGTATAGTTGTAACTATAGCTCGCACGTCGACAATATCACCGCTAAGTACTTTTTTAACCTCGTCTTCACTACTCTCTGCTACAAATTTAAACCCGTAATCTCCACTTGGATCTGGCTTAACGAGCCCGTGATTAGCTTTACGTAATCCCAGCAAGTACTTACGCACAACATCTCTAGGACTTAAACTCCACAGTGGATTTGAAACATAAAGGTCTTCCACAGCTTTAATCACGGCATTAGCGGGATTTGTCCACACTTCGCCAATAGCTCTTAAAGCTCCATTATAATCCCGCGTGTAAGTTCTTAAACCTATAACTACTGTAGGTGGCGCATCTAATACAGTGACAGGTATAAATCTCTCTTTACCAGTAAAGGGCGTGTTAGGGCGATCTTCAATTATAATAGCGTGTGTCATACCAGCCTTATATACAGGATACGCTAGGAGAACGGGCGTCCTAGCTATACCTCTCTTTAAAGCCTCTTCACCGTATTTTTCAATAAGCAGGTCAAACCAGCTTTTCTCGGGCCATGATTTTATCCTAGGCGTTAGATCCTCAGCTCTCTTACGTGGCCTAACTCCCAGGCTTCCGTGTCTTGGAGCATGCGTCTTCCTGTGACCCAAGTTAAACACCACTACTCTAATTAAATTATTAAGCACCAGCACTTTGACTATATACTTTATAGCACCTTTTAAAGTACTCTTTTTACACTTCCTCTTAAAAACATATTTATAACTCCGAGTGTTATGATCAGCGCTTCCTCTGTTCTAATACTTACGACTCTCTGCCAGGGAACAGTATTCCAAGTATAATCTATATACCTCTGTAGTGACACATGCTCTTGCTGAGCGATTTCAAATAGATCATATCTAGGACTCCCAAATAGAATAGTAATATCCCTATCACGGAGTTTACTTGCAATATCATAACTCGGAAACTCTCCCTTCTTATCAGTTGCAATCACGTAGTGCGAAGTACTTCTAGACCTTTCTAATACCTCACGTAGACTACTATAAAATGTCAAACGAGGACCTAAATACACAGGCTTCTCTGTACACTCAACTACTCTATCTTCGGTATTCACCACCACAAGAGGCTTTAGCCCTTCTTCACAAGTGTTCTTAACGAGATAAGGTGTGCTATTACCTACATGTGCATATAATTTGCCACTAGGATCTCTATAAACAAACCCCACTCTCACTTCTCCTATTCTGGGCTTTTTATCGACGTTAAAAGCCTCTAGCCTAATTG
>Ga0209183_1000481_pt1 | contig 16317 bp, 11 predicted proteins | sample LHCtaG_2_FD_184120 | JGI IMG/M metagenome (GOLD analysis project Ga0209183, IMG submission 184120) | Hot spring microbial communities from Little Hot Creek, USA to study Microbial Dark Matter (Phase II) - LHC4sed_replicate (SPAdes)... | ecosystem: Environmental > Aquatic > Thermal springs > Hot... | reverse complement strand
TACCTATATTCTAGACCAAGCCTATCTAGAGCCCATCTATACCATGGACTCTTATCAACTATTATCAATGGCTTGTAGAGGCATCTATCCAAGACCATCCTGATGAACTTTAAAGCAACTATCATGCTCCTACTCCATGAAGCATATATAGCTAGAATCTCTCCTGAATCTACGTCTAAAGCAGACCATACATATACTCTGAGACCGTGAAGCTTTACCACGGTCTCATCTACAGCTACAGCCCTCCTAAACCACCTCTCTACAGAGAATATACTTGAGAATCTGTGGAACCACCTCCTAACACTCTCCCTAGAAGCCATAGTTACATAGTATCTCTCAGATAAGTCTCTCAAGCTTAAACCAGCAACATAAAGCATAACAGAATAAGCCTTCTCATCTAACGGATAATTGTTAAACTTGAATAGACTAGAGATCCTATCAAGGATATACTCAAACACATGCATAACAAAACATGATAGAAACCAGGCCATAGACATAAAGAGAAAACCTTAAGTAAAAGTTGACAGGATCGCGATAGCATCCGATAATTAAGAAAGAATATGCATATGGACTGCCTATAATTACCTAAGCTTGGAAGCAGCCTCACTCTATTATATGGATGCATACACTCCGGTAGCATGTAGAGTTTTGTCCAGATACTATAGGAACGGTAAATGATAAAACTTAAATATCAAGACTGCTCTATAAAAAAGCATGGTATACCGGGTAAAAATAGGTTTTGTTCCTCTACATAGACCTTTCTTTGATGAAGATTGGGCAAGCGAAATTAGGGATAGGACTATAAATGCAATTTCAAAGATAGATATGATTCACTTGGTTTATCCGGATGAGACTACAACTCATAGAGGCTTAGTTAAAGATGAGAGTGATGCTGAAGAAGTTATTAAATTATTTAGGCAAGAGGAAGTTGATGGTATGTTAATAGGAACTATGACTTTTGGAGACGAGTTATCTGGTGCAAGAATAGTTGAGGAATTTAAGAATTGTCCAATAGCCATTTTTGGGACAAAAGAGCCAGAGCCTTTACCCGGTGGTGTAAGGAGGTCTGACTCTTTTTGTGGAACTCTATCTCTAGCCTCAGCATTGTATAGAAGAGGGGTCAAATTTGTTTTTCTAGGAGAATTCTTCCCAGAAGAAGATGAGTTCAGAAAAGCTATCGAAAATTTTGCTAGGGTTACGGCTATCGTTAAGGAATTTACTGGTGCTAGGATTGGGTTAATTGGTCCGAGGCCTAACACCTTTGAGACTGCAACCTTTAATGAAGCCATCATGGCGAAATTATTCAAACAAAGAGTAGTTCACATATCATTATTAGAGCTCACTGAATTAGCGGATGAGCTTGCAGATAGCGACGCTGAAATCGACAACACTATAAAAGATATGGGAAGGATGGCTGATATTTCTAAGGTGCCAAAGACATCACTACTTAAAATTGCTAAGCTAGATGTTGCTCTTAGAAGGCTTGTTGAACAACATAGACTTGATGGTATAGGCATTAGATGTTGGACAGAACTACAAAAATATTATGGGGCCAGTCCTTGCTTTGTGATGGGGAGGCTGACCCAGCGAGGGGTAATGTCTGCTTGTGAAGTAGATATCTACGGTGTTCTTACGATGATAATTCAGTATGCAGCGACTATGAAGACATCGCCTCCGCATTTCACAGACTGGACTATAAGGCATCCTAAAGATAGAAATGCTTTCTTATCACAACATTGTGGCAACGCTCCACCCTTGCTATCCTATAAGCCAGGTATGCCTGTACTGACATGTCATTGGTTATTTGGGAGAATAGTGAGTAGTGAAGGAAGTTGGGGAACTGCTGAATCACGGTTAAAGCCGGGTACAGTAACAATATGCCGACTGGTCGAATATAATGGAGAATTCAAGATGTTCATTACAAAAGGTGAAGCTTTAGATGAAGACGTGCCCTTCCATGGGAGTTTAGCTTGGATAAAGGTGGGCGACTTAGATAAGGTCTATAGAACATTGGTCGAAGAAGGTTTTATTCATCATGCGAGCGTAATTTATGGAGATTATGTTGAACCAATAACTCAAGCATGCAAATTACTAGGGATAAAGACCGTAATAGTCTAATCAATTTCTTGGAGGCTCGCTTACGTTAAAGACGATCAAGTATCAAGTTAGACTATACCAATTGAATTACCGCTAGTTACTATTTCTCAGAATCATTTTCAATTTTTTACAAGGCTCCGTGGATAATATGCTTTAGAACTTGCTATTAACGACTAAAGCCATAATACGTTGGTAAATAATCAAAAGTTGAAAAATTAAAAATAAGGTTAAAATACAGTTTGAAACATGATATCCTCATGAGAATAGGGATAGGCACTTGGACTTTTGGTTGGTCTTTTGGGATGCCTGGTTTTCCTAAGCCAATACCCACTATGACGTTACTCGATTTACTAGAAAAAGCCAAAGAACTTAACGTTAACTTGGTGCAAATGGGCGAGAACACTCCTCTAGATACATATGGTAAAGAGCTGCTTGAAGAAATTTCCGCAAAAGCGTCTAAGATGGGGATCAATCTAGAAGTTATTACTGAAAGTACCGATCCTCACAAGTTATCAAGATTTCTTGAAATCGCTAAGATAATGAAGTCAAAAATTGTTAGAACATATACGCTTAATGAAGAAGTGGAGAGGGGTATAGCATCGATAATTGACAATATTAGGAAGGTTATCAGAGAATATGAGAAGGAAAATGTGACCATGCTATTGGAGAATCATGAAGAGATATCGGCTATGCAATTAAAGGAAATAGTAGAAGGGGTTGGCAGTAAGAATATCGGTATACTACTTGACACAGGCAATTCTCTGGGGGTGGAAGAACCTTTGTACTATGTTGCTGAAGTACTGCTACCTTATACCGAAGAAGTTCACATAAAAGAGTATACTATCAAAAGAATGGAGCATAAATTAGGTTTTGAAGTATTTGGAGTTCCGGTCGGGGAGGGAAGAATAAATATTGACAAGTTGATTAAGACATTAATTAAGGCAGGGAAAAAGCATGTACATTTAATCATTGAGCAGTGGACACCCTTCCAAAAAACGATCAATGCTACCGTGAGACTAGAACATATGTGGGCTGCTAGAAATGTTGAATTCTTGAGGAACAAACTGATAGAATATGGGGTGTACGAGAGCTAGAGAACTACTTACAAAAGAAAAGATTTAAGATATTAGAAGTAAAACCAACGTTATTTTTCTTTTTTTCTTTTTTCGTCAGAAGTAGGTGGTACATCCTTATCAATTTTAAATTCCTCCTCCATAAATTCTAGTCCATAGAACATCTCATCAATTCTCAGAATCATTGAAGCTATTTCGAAAGCATGCTTGAGTATTAGCTCTTTTAAACTCACCGGTTCGATTACCCCCACCTCGAACATATCTGTAATTTCTTTTGAGATAACGTCTATACCGTGAGAATATTTTCCACACTGATGCTCGCTCCTGAGTTTAGCTAGGATGTCTATGCTTTCTAGACCAGCGTTTTCGGATAGAGTCTTCGGTATAACTTCGAGTGCATCAGCGAATGATAGTATTGACAGTTGTTCTTTACCAGAAAACTTTTTAGCCTCTTCTCTAAGTAGTCTGCTTAAGAACATCTCTGTTGCTCCACCTCCAGCAACATAATTTCTCTTATTTAGAAATGTGATTAAGAGTGTTATCAGATTACTAACGGCTTCTTCAGCCTCGATAAGCTGCCGCTCCAGACTAGATCTTAACAGGATTGATATTGCTTTAGCTTTCGGGCATTTTTCTACGACTATCAATTTATCTTCGCCAATGTTAACCTCTCTGACCACTCCAGCTTGTCCAAGATCAGTTTCTGATAAATCTCTAAGACTAGCGATCACTTTACCTCCCGTCGCTTTAGCCAACCTCCATAGATCAGAAGTGCGAACTCTCGTCACAGCCATCATGTTATGTCTTGCTAAGATCGGTAATAATCTGTCATCTATGGTGTTTTCACAGAAAATGACATTTGTACCGCACTTCATTAGTTTATATACCACTTCATTTTTCAAAGTTTCAATTTCTTCATTAAACATACTCTTGACGTCTTCCATGCTACGTAAAATTAATTCTCCTTTAAACCACTCCTTTTCTAGTTTTATAGGAATGGAAATCAATACTATTTTTGCGCTCTTGATTCTTCTAGGCATTTGATTATGGGCTATGCTCCTATCAACAATTATGCCATCGATGACATTGCTCTCGAATAAACTACTACCCCTTTTCTTAACTATAGATACATCCTCCTTACTGATATCTGTTATGCATCCGTTTATATTTTGTACTAATTTTAGAATTGCAGTAACGGATACATCCGTTAGTATGTCGGTAGCTATGTCAAGATTTTTGCATACTAAAAATGTCCAGCAGATTTTTTTCAGAATACTTAGGTCATCCAAATTGGCATGTTTTGAAATCCGCTCCATGTATTTCAAACATATTTCAAGTGCTTTCTTGTATCCGGATATTATTTCTACTGGATGTACACCTAAATCTACTAGAGCCTTCGCTTTGACTAGTAGTTCTCTTGCCAGGATTATACTCGATTTAGTCCCATCGCCCACTTCGTTTTTTTGAATGTCGACTATGTTTGTTATGAGCTTAACTATGGGATGTCTGATGTCTATGTTTCCGATTATACTTCTACCGTCTTTTGTGACTACCCAATTACCTGATGTTTCAACTATTATCTTATTCATTCCTGAAGGACCTAGTGAGGTTTTGAGAATCTCGGTCAGCACACTTATCGAGATAATGTTATTGTTTAATAGTTGTTCACGGCTAGTTTTTAATATGTCTTTACTAAAAACTCTAATGTGGCTTACCTCTTTTTTGAAAGACATAATGTATTCCTCTCTATTATCCAATGACGCACTAACCTCCTATATTTGTTTTTGCTAATAGAAATCCTACATAATCATTTTTCTTGGGTTTACCTCAATAACCGTTACGTATTGGAAAAAATTAAACCTAGTTGTTTTCATCTATTTTTGAAGTATCCGATGGTTTATAGTTTCATGGAGACTTTTTTTCGATCTTTATGTAGATAAGATATGTACATATATCAAGTCCTGCAAGTAATATAGTATCTTTTTTTCAATAAGAACGTTTAAGTACCTCTTTAGCGAACAACATTATGAGCAATTATGGTAGAAGAGGAAGAATATGAAGATATATTACGACGTAAGTATAGTAGAAGAGCGGCCATAAGTAAGGGTGCAGCCGCAGGTGCTATTGTTGGTGTAGGAATTGTGGCTGGTTTAGTAGGGTACTATGCAGGGAGTCTAGGAGCACCCGCTGCTGTTACTAAGACTCAGACGGTTACTGTTACTGGGACTGCTGCTCAGACTGTTACTAAGACTCAGACGGTTACTGTTACTGGGACTGCTGCTCCACCAACGGTCCCTGCTGGTTTAGGACCTGAAGACGAACCCTACATTAAAGCGGCAGAAGAATTCATAGCCTGGATTGGAGACGATACTGTTCTCACTCCATCACAATTAAGGGAAGAAGTATATCATTTCGTCAAAGCGTCAAAACCCTTCCGTGGCACAGAGATAATTAATATGTATGAAGCTTTACCTGGAGCTGTGTGGGAGGAACAGAATCTAGCTAAATGGTTCGAAAGAATAACTGGAATAAAAGTGCGTTGGGAAGCGATGTCTAACTATGAAACGATACTTAAATCGTATGAAGACGCTAAGACTAAGACAGGGATTTACGATGTATTAGGGACGGACCAAGATATGCATGGGTTTTACATATTAAACAAATCAGCTTTGAATTTATCAGCATTTATGAGGGATCATCCGGACCTAACGCCTCCATACTTCGATGTTGATGATATTTGGGCGAAGGGTACCTACAGCTATAAAGGCGATATATATGCTATTCATGGTCAAGCTCCTTGGATCGACACAATGTATAGAAGATCTTGGCTGACAGACCCAAAGAATAAGGAAGACTTCAAGAAAAAGTATGGATATGACCTTAAGACCCCCTTAGAATATTACATTGAAGCTAGAAAATACAAAACTGGGAAGACTAAACCAGAGGTTGAAGACGATTGGACTATAACCAAGTGTGAAGACATAATAGAATTCTTCACTCGTCCCGAAGAAAATAGATGGGGTACTCTAGGATGTTTAAGACCTGGAGACCATCTTGGTTGGCTGGGCGACTGGCTTGACGATTGCTTCCAATTCTGTTCACCTGCACCATACGGCACATACCCTGCTGAAGTTTCCACTCTTGATCCAATCATAACTCCTTGGGGATGCAATACGGACAAAGGAGCACTATGGGGGACATCTCAAGCAGAGGGTGGTACGCTAGACACAGATGCTGGAGCGAAAATGTATGATTTCTGGTTACATTACGTACCAGAACACTCTCCACCTAAAGCTCGAGAAATCGATGCAGTTGAAGCATGGACTGCTTGGGGGGTTGATGGGAACTATGCTGTATGTCCAGTGATGCCGCATCACTTCTTCCCTGTGTTTGTAGGACCAGAATCTAAAGTTAAAGGAGATTTCGAAACTGCTCCATTACCGGTTTATGAACCCTGGTTCCATCCACTCAAACCAAGAGGTTACGTTGACCCGTCCGGTTACATCATATCTGCGTATTCAAAGAACAAAGAGGCAGCATTTTTGCTCATAACATTCCTGAATTCAAAGGCTATCGATCTAAAAAAGAACCTAGAAATAGGAATGACAATGAGGTTGTCAACCATGAAGCACCCGAAGTACAGGGCTACAGACGATACCTTCGGGAAATATCTAACCGTTTTCGACGTTTCCGGGAAATATCTGTATGGAACTGATGGAAAGTGGGTAATATACCCCGAGGCTATGTCTGTTGCTAGGGATGCCGCTCTAGAAGCACTTGAAAGACGCCTTGATGGGGCTGAAACAGCTAAGCTGGTAGCTAGTAGAATAGACAAATGGATTAAAGAAAACGGATGGTATGGAAGAACAGTGTTAGAGTAACTCAGAAGTCTATGCGCCCACTGGACCACAACCTTCTACTTTTTTTGACGGTAAAAATAAGAGGTTCTTACCTTTTAGAATTAAAATTCAAGCCAAGTCATGTAATAGACAATTAAAGGTATAACAAAGGAATCAATGCTAATGAGAAGAAGTCAAGTATAATCATAATTTTATTAAATTATTTATGTGAGAAATCAAAATCCTCAAAGTAGAGGTGTTGTAGGCTCAAATATGAAAAGGCCCCGTGTAGACACGCATAAAGTTAACAAAAGTAATTTTTATATAGAGGTTTATCACTTTTGAAACTATGAAGCTTGGAATAAGCACATGGACGTTTCCATGGGCTTTTGGTTTTCCTAATTATCCGAAACCTAGCAATCTTTTTACTTTTAATGATTTATTAAACATAGCAAAAAGGTATGACTTGGATTGCATCCAGATAGGCCAAAATACGCCTCTCCATCAATATCATGAAAAACAGCTTCTCGAATTTCATAAAAATGCAAAAGAGAAAAACATCGAAATACAAGCAGGGACGGACGGTGTAGATCCCGACTGGCTTAAAAAGTATCTGGAAATAGCGAAGATGTTAGAGTCTAAAGTGCTTAGGACATATGTCAAACCCGAAAATGTAAAGGATGGACTCAACAAGGTTCAAGAATCAATTAGAAGCATAATCGGGGATTTTGAAAGAGAAAATATAATTTTACTTATCGAGAATGCTGAGTACACTCCAACATCCTTCTTGAAAAAATTAGTAGAATCAGTTAATAGTGAGTACCTAAGACTTTTAATCGATACCGCAAATCAGCTGGCGGTTCCTGAACCGCTTACCCAAGTACTTGAAAATATGTTACCATACGCGATTGAAATACATGTGAAAGATTACACGGTAAAAAGATTCGATAATTTATGTGGTTTTCAAATATACGGCGTTCGGTTAGGAGAAGGATGCTTGGACATTGATTGGTTGTTAAATAAGTTGATAACGGGTGGTAAAAAAGATATAACCCTAATACTTGAACAATGGGTTCCGTTTACCAAGACTATAGAAGATACAGTAAGGATAGAGTATCAATGGGGATGTAGTGGAATAGAATTGTTGAAAAGAAAACTAGCTGAACTAGGGTTACGCTAATACTACAATTTCACTTTTTGATTCTTCGATATTGACCTAAAATTTATTCACTAAGAAAGCAGCAATTAGAAACCTGATGTGACTTATCCGAAATTATTTCATTTTTTACTTTTAGAAAGCATTAAATATGAGAAGCCTTCTGTGTCTTCTGGATAGAGTAGAATGTTTAGGGCAGTGCCTCAAGATAGAGCACCAGTTATAGTATTAAAAGAAGGGACAAGGAGGATATACGGTAAGGATGTTCTCATGAATAACATCCTAGTAGCGAAAGTCGTAGCTGAGACTATGAAGACGTCTCTAGGTCCGAAGGGTATGGATAAGATGCTTGTTGACCGTCTAAACAACATAGTTGTTACCAACGATGGGGCGACTATAATGAGGCTAGCTCAGTTTAAGCATCCGGTTGCGAAGATGCTCGTTGAAATAGCTAAGTCTCAAGACATAGAAGTCGGTGACGGTACTACGACCGTAGTAGTCCTCGCAGGGTACTTGTTAATTAATGCAGCAGATCTTATCAAGAAGGGGATACATCCTGTCACAATTGCAGAAGGATATAGGAAATCTTTGAAAAAAGCTTTGGAAGTTATAGATTCATCGTCTATGAGCATTAAAATTTCGGATAGAGAAACTATTATAAAAGCTGTAAAAACATCTCTTTCAGCAAAATACGTCTCACAGTATTCCGACCATTTAGCAAACTTAGCGATCGATGCAGTAGCCAACATTGCTGAATACTCTGATGATGGTTGGAAAGTGGATTTAGATAATATCAAGATCACTGTTAAAGCTGGTGGCTCAATAGATGAATCAAGACTGGTGAGAGGAATAGTTCTGGACAAAGAAGTTGCTCATCCTGATATGCCAAGGAAAGTGGAGAATGCAAAAATAGCTTTGCTGGATTCACCTTTAGATGTGAAGAAACCTGAGCTAAGTGCAAGAGTTTACCTTGAAACTGCCGAACAGTACAAACAATTCTTATTGGAAAAAGAGAATATTGTAAAAGAGATGATCGAAAAAATTTCAAACTGTGGAGTAAATGTAATATTTTGTAGAATGAACATAGATGAAAAAGTGCAGCATTATCTTGCAAGGAAAAGCATAATGGCGGTTAAAAGAGTGAAGAAATCAGACTTAGAAAAGATTTCGAAAGCCACGGGGGCCTACATTTTATCTACGATTGACGAATTATCAAAAGATGACCTAGGGAAAGCGAAAATCGTAGAAGAGAGAAGGATGAGAGCAGAAGATAAAATGTTGTTTATAGACGGATGTGAAAATCCTAAAGCATTAAGTATATTATTAAGAGGGTCTACCGAAGAAATAGTAAGGGAGGCCGAAAGATGCCTGATTGACGGACTAAGCATCATTAGAGATCTATATGTTGATAATAGATTGGTATGTGGTGGAGGCTCAATAGAAATGGAAATATCTTTAGGCTTAAGAGAATATGCTGCCTCATTAAAAGGAAAAGAACAGTTAGCGGTTCAAGCATTTGCTGATGCTATTGAAGTCATTCCTGCGCAGCTTGCATCTAGTTGTGGTATGGATCCCATAGTCGCAATAACTACATTAAGAGCTAAACATAATGAAGGCCAGAGTACTATTGGAATCAATGTTATAGATGGCCAATATGAAGATATGTACTCGATAGGAGTATTAGAGCCTGCAATAGTTAAAAAACATGTATTAAAGGCTGCTACGGAGGCGGCAGTAACTATTCTAAAGATAGATGATATAGTTGTTGCTTCAAGTGTGGCAGAAAAGGAAGAAGATACAGAGGGAACTGAAAAAGAATAAGTGTCGAAGGCATTTATACACTAATAACAGTAAAGATCGTAAGAGGACTTTGTTATGCAATGTGACTAAACTGACTGGATAGACAATAACGTGATAGTTTCTTCAGAATTGCTAATGTCACAATGTCTTGATGATATCTAGGAAGTTACTGACAGAGATTAAATATGTTGATCTAGACCACATCTAAATAATACTCTTTAAGGCCTATCATATCATAAAAGGATGTCTCCCCCTATTCACCGGGTTGTATAACCGCCATCAATTACAAGGTAATGTCCAGTAATATAATTAGATGCATCGCTTGCTAGAAATATTACAGCTCTTACGATGTCAAGAGGATCAGCGAAACGCCCCACCGGTACATGTTTTATCTATTCTTCAGCGTATTCCGGTTTGTTTTTCATCAAATTCTCCAGTTGGGCCGTCAATGTATATCCAGGACTTATAGAATTTACGGTAATATTGTGTTTAGCCACTCAGCAGCTAAACGTTTAGTAAGCATTATAACTTCTGCCTTAGAGGTACTATAGTTTAAAGAAGTTCGCGGTCTGTTTACTATCATCCCGGACATAAAAGCTATGTTGATTATTTCACATGCCTCTGTTTTATCATGTATCGTCCTACTGCTTGACACATTAAAAAGACGCTTTTCAAGTTCGTGTTAATAATCATATTCCAATCTTTTTCACTTATTGCACCTGCCTCGGCCCATTGTCCTACCCGTGACGATTCACTAGTACGTCTATGGTTTTAAATACATCAACAACTTTATGAACAGCTTCGTTCACTCTTATAGGATCAGTTAAATCAGCATCTATGCTCACAACCTTGACTGAGAATTTTTGGTTTAACTCTTCTAATTTTTACATCTCTAGCAAGAATTACAAGATTTGCTCCAAATTCAGTAAGACAGAAAGCTATTGCGAAGCCTATACCCTCTGCAGCTCCCGTTACGATTGCATTTTTATTTTTCAACTCAAACAGTTTCTTAACAGAAAGGAGATTTCTTAACAACATAGCCACGTAAGTATCATGGAGTGAGCTCATAAACATTATGGGGGTAGCGAATAGTTTATCAATTAACATCTTCTGTATATTTATTCATACTTTTAAATTCTTGGCTTATGTGTTGGAAAACAAACATCGAATCTCTTCGGTTCTTTTCATACTATTCTCGTTAAGATAATCATCCTCGATAAGGCTCTATCACTTAAAAGTATTGTTCGGAGAAAGCATATAAGCTTAAGCCTGGAGCTGAAAGTGTTTTGATATCCAGGAAAAATCTAGGAGTCTATGAAAGCATTTCATAGGTTGGAGAAGCTGACTTACTTTTTTTTCAAAGTTATTTTAATAATATCGCCACAGATTCTATGCAGGGAAAGACTGAGAACCTAAATGCAGAGCAGACCATTGTCCTTACACCATCAATAAAGGTTTTATATTACAAGCTTAAGCCTTTGAGGAGGAATAGATAGTAGTATAGAGGGTGCGTAAATTGCTTGAAAGAGACTTTAAGGAGCAATTTTGGTCAAGCATTGAATCAATCGATCTAGATAAGCATATAATCCTAGTATATTCTCTGAAATTTGAAAATGTTTCTCCTATTAAAGTTGCTGAAGAAATCTGTGTAGAGAACTCCACGGGGACTTGGACCCCTGTCAGTTATGAAACCTTGGATATAAGGAAAGAGCACGGCGCGAAGACAATTGGTTTGTACTCAACTCACTCGGGAGATTACGTAATTATGGTAGCAGTTAATAGTCAGGACTATGATCCTGAAAAAGGAGGTCTATCCGCGCTTTTAGCTGATGTAGCTGGAAACGTATATGAGATCAAGATGATTGAGAAGATAAAACTTTTAGATATATTCTTTCCGCGAAGTTGGTTGTCAGCTTTCAGAGGTCCAAAATATGGAATTGAGGGAGTAAGAGAAATGACTAACACATTAGACTATCGTAGACCTTTAATAGGAGCGATAGTCAAACCGAATATAGGATTAGACCCAAGAACAATTAGTGTGATAGCTTATGAAGTAGCATTAGGGGGCGTCGACTTTATTAAAGATGATGAGGGACTAGTTGAAACAAGTTATTGCTCGATTGAAGATAAAGTATCCTATGTAGAGGAGGCACTTGATAAAGCGTGTGAAGAAACAGGGAAGAGAGCGTTCTATGTCTACAATATTACAGCTGATAAGCATGAACAAGTTGTAAGAATGGCTGAACTGGTGAAGAGCCTTGGGGGTAAACATTTGATGATAAGCGGAACGTATTCAGGTTTTGGAGTAGTGAGGATGCTGGCCGAAGATGAGAGCATAAATTTACCGATCTTTGTACATACGGCAGGAAAGGAAGCTTTTACGAGACTAAGAGATTATGGAATTAGTGCGGCTGTTTTTTCAAAAATCTGGAGAATCGTCGGAGCAGACGAAGTATTAACCTCTGCAATAGCGGGAAAATTCCATGTTGATCTTACAGAAGCCAAGAGACAGGTTATATACCTTAGAAGTAAATTATATAACTTTAAACCTTCATTCCCAGTTATTGCTGCAGGATTGCATCCCGGCTCAATTAAGGCTGCTTGTGATTTCACGGGGAACGATATATTAATATTCTCAGGCGGTGGAATACTCGGCCATCCGATGGGGGCCACTGCAGGCGCGAAAGCAATGCTCCAAGCAGTAATGGCATGGATGGAAAATATTGATCCCTTGGAATTCTCAAAAGGCAAGCCTGAATTAGCTAATGCTATAGAACTCTGGGGGGTCAGGAGACTGGAAGAGTAGAATGACATTGATTAGATGCTCAATTCACTAGATGTATTTGCCCGACCCTCCCGCCAATAAAAAACTTAACGGCGGGTCAAAGTAGCCCAAGCAGCTGATAAGTTTTCCAAAATTCGTCGTAGACATCCCACAGGGTCTTGTATAACTTTCTATATAGAGGGAAAATTAAATTGTACTTTTCAACGTTGGTAGGCTCTGGGTGAAAGCATTTCTTAAATTTTATCATAGCGTCGCATGCTTTATCGATGTCTTTATAGACTTTCAGGTAGACACTTCCTAAAATTGCAGAACCTAGCGCTCCACATTCTTCTACCTTTGGAATCTTCATCTCCAAGTTTAGTATGTCTGCAAATATTTGGGGCCAGAATTCACTTTTAGCACCACCCCCAGCCATAGTAGCCCCTCTTAGGTTATACCCTCTCTCTCGGAAGATTTCTATATTGTCTCTTGCACTGAATCCAACTCCTTCTAGTACGGCTCTAATAAAATCCGATTTCGTACTCCACATACCGAAACCAAAGAAAATACCCCTTGCGGTAGGTTTTGTGAAGGGGCTCCTCTCACCTTGGAGAAATGGATGAAATATTACACCCCTAGCACCCACCGTACTTGATGAAGCTTTAATATCCATTAAGCTATATGGGCTCAATCCTTCTTTCTCAGATTGTGATGCTTCTTCATATCCAAATACATCTTTAAACCACTTCAATGCGGAAGCGGTATTCATCTGTAAACAGAGTAATAGCCAGGTGTTAGGTCGTGGAAAACAGCATACGTGATGTCTCATTTGAGGATCTAAGTCTGGTCTATTCGATACTAGTCCGTAAACCCCAGCTGTTCCAATAATTATTCCAAGCTGACCAGGCGTCACAGCGCCTGAACCAAGAACCGTTAAAGGGCCATCGCCAGCACCTACCACCACGGGAGTGCCAGGCTTCAGACCTGTCAGTCTTGAAGCTACTTCAGTGACGGAACCCCCATACTCCCAGGGATCCCTTATTTCAGGGAATACTTCATAAGATAATCCAAATTCCTCAATTAGTTCTTTAGACCATGTTCTTTTCCTAATATCCATCATACCTGTATATGAGGCATCAGTTACATCTGTACAAAACTCACCAGTCAACTTATATCTTAGATAATCTTTACATGAGAGAAAGTATCTAGCCTTATTTATTTCGTCCTGCCTAAACCTCTTTAACCACATCATATGAAGGAATTGCAAGCTTGTAATTAATCTCCAGCCCGAAATTTGATATATTTTTCTATCCAGGTTCTTTTCACAAAGCTCCATTAAAATATCTTGCGTCCGTATATCTGGCCATATAATTGCTCTATCGAGAACGGGTTTTCCATTCTTATCAAGTAAGAAAGTCCCATGTTGGTGTGCGGTTATGCTTACCACACCGATTCTCTCAGGAGAGATGCTACTAGCCGTTAGACATTTTCTTATAGTGATGTAGAATGCATTTTCGAGCTTTAATAAATCTTGCTCTACATATCCAGGCTTTGGTTTTTCAACTGGTAATTCCATCGAATAAGATCCTACTATATCTCCTTTTTCATTGAAAGCTACTGACTTGATAAGTGTAGTTCCTACGTCAATTCCCAGTAAGAGATAACCTTCGTCCATCCTACAATCCCAACCGGTCATAGTTATTTAACGGGAAAGACTTTTTCTTGTAGACCCCAGAGCTGATAAGTGAATGAATCGGGTATTTCTACATCGTCCATTGCTATAGGCTGATCTTTTTCGATTCCACGTTTTAACTTGCAGCCTTCACTAAGACCTATAGGTAGTAAGCCCTCTTCCTTAACCTTCTTACTTTCCTCAATAAGTCCGTACACAGTGAATCCTCCAATACCATCAATCATATCTCCCCTAGACATTTCTTTCTTCGCATATGCTATAACTTCAGAGTAAACTCCTGTTGGTGCGATAATGGGTTCTTTATAGGCTGCTACATGATAAGCGCTTAAAATTGTTTCAGTGCCAGGAAGATGATAAGGCCTATAGAATACGTATGGTTTTTCTTCGCCAACTGAAAGATACTTTAAGTTTTCAGAGACTTCTTCATCTTCGGTATCAACAGCTATGAAAACTCCCGGCGCTATTCCGATAACATATTCAACAACACCTTCTTTTTCGAGTACGCCTCCATCCTCTTTCCTCTTAAATATCTTAACCAATTCTTTGACATTGCTTACAATTGGTCCATGCATTCCTCTGATATCAGGTAAAAGTCCTGTTGCATTAGATAGAATTGCCATTTCAATCATAGTCTTAGTACCATCAACAAATGAGGTTAGGACACGGGGATTTAGTTTTTTCTTGACGGCATCATTTTTAAGTGTATCAGGGTTAGCATGTCGGACAAGAGGGTTGTTCTTTCCCTTACCTGCAACAATGATATTCATTCCAATCCTGTGGAATGGCTTATACAGGTAATGCATTATAGCTCCAGGCTCATCTCCTATGTCACCAGTATAGATAGTTCCAGAAAGCATCGCAAAGTGGTTGAGTATAGGTCCTAACAACGCGTCTGCTTCGGCATTCATCATGACAATATTTTTACGGTTAATAGCTGCTAAATAACCCAACTTAGCACCCACCTCAATTACACCAGTAGAATCGATCAACACATCTATGTTCTCTGCATATGGTAGTAGTTCAAAATTAGTAGTTACAGCAACTGAATTAGGTTTCTCAATCTTAACGATATCGTCCGAGTCATTAACTATTTTAGGTTCATAACCTGCATTTCTTAAAATTTCTATGGCAGCGTTTAATCGTATCTCTGCTACAGCTTTTAACTCAAAGTATCTCGAAAGCTTTATTTGATGGACTATAGCTACCCCCATTTTACCTAAACCGACCAGCCCAATAGATATCGGAGATTTTATCGGATATTTTAATATCATAGAACTAACTTTATTTAACGGCTTCTTAAATTTTTCTATAATAAATCTTAAATCTAGAATAAATAAATATACTAACAAGGAATTCAATACGAAAGTATGGACCTACCAATACACGATAACAATCAATCAAGGACAAAGGAGCTAACTATTTAGTTGGGTCAAACAATATATAGAGCTGAAGGTAACCGTAACGTGATAATATATATAGAGTATTCAATCTTTCTTGGCACGGATATCGGGACTTAAGGTACTAAAAGTTGTTTAGTCGACTCTTCTGGAAAAATGATTGCTACATCATTCGTTGAGACAGATATCCTTGTTCCTCATCCTAGATGGGCTGAACAGTGGCCAGATGTTTGGTTGAATGCCTTTATAGAAAGTATTCGGGAAGTGTTAAAGATATCAGAAATCGATCAATCAAATGTTGGCGGTCTTTCAGTTAGCGGCCTATTCTCGGCGCAGGCGTACCCGTTGATAAAGAATTCAGACCAATTAGACCTGCAATAATATGAACAACACAGTTTGCCTCTCTAATGTTTTTATGTATGAAGACATGCATAGGAGTCTCGCTAGATGGTCTAAGACCGCCAGATACAACTCTACCATCCAAGTCAACTATTAAGA
>Ga0209183_1000480_pt1 | contig 16414 bp, 20 predicted proteins | sample LHCtaG_2_FD_184120 | JGI IMG/M metagenome (GOLD analysis project Ga0209183, IMG submission 184120) | Hot spring microbial communities from Little Hot Creek, USA to study Microbial Dark Matter (Phase II) - LHC4sed_replicate (SPAdes)... | ecosystem: Environmental > Aquatic > Thermal springs > Hot... | reverse complement strand
GCATACGGTCCGCTAATTACAATAGCCAGCCGTTTCACGGATTATGGTTTACAAATGAAAGTTTTAAGTTAACAGTTGGCTTTTGATTGAGATTCCCTGGGAGTGGGGGTTCAGCCACTAGTTTGGCTTTCATACATGAGAAGAAATAAAAAGTTTGAAGGGTGATCAAAAAGTGTGCTTATGGTTTCACATGAGCGCATCAAAATGGGCTATGAAGTTAAGTGTACTGTCTGTGGGAAGGCCTCAGCAAGTCTTCTTGAATATAAGTGTGCAGGCTGCGGAAACCCTCTAGGCGTTAAGGTCGAAGAGAGTTTTAGCGAGAGAGGTGTCCGCAAAAAATGCTGTGGTGTCTGGCGCTACATCAAGTTTTTCCCGTACATAAACGCCAAAGACGTTGTGTCGCTTGGCGAAGGTTGGACGCCGCTTGTTAGGTTTTCGGGAAACCTCCACTTTAAGCTTGAAAGCCTCAATCCCACGGGCTCTTTCAAGGATAGGGGATCCACGGTTCTCGTTTCCGCCATCCATAGGGAGGTTAAAAGGCTTGGAGGCTTTATAGCTGAGGATTCTTCTGGAAACGCCGGTGCATCCATAGCCGCCTATGCAGCTCGGGCCAAGATAAAAGCCAAAATATATGTTCCAGAAGGCGTTTCTGGACCGAAATTTAACCAGATAATCTCTTACGGTGCGGAGGTCGTTAAAGTTCCGGGAAGCCGAAGCCGCGTGGCTGAAGAAGCCCAGAAACCTGAGAAGGGAAAATTTTACGTTGGACACATTCTCCACCCGGTTTTTCGCGACGGTATAAGGAGCTTAGCCTACGAGGTGGCTGAACAGCTGAAATGGAGGGCTCCGGAGCGGATTTACCTGCCGGTCTCTGCCGGAACACTGCTTTTGGGCGTTATAAGCGGGTTCAAACATTTAACAGAAAGCGGCATGATCACCAACATGCCAAAAATCGTGGCTTGCCAGACAAGCCAAGTCTCACCGTTATACCACCGTTCCAAAGGCTTGCCCTACCACCCGCCAGAAAAAGTGACCTCTGTTGCCGACGCCTTGGTCAGCACCAACCCACCTCTTCTGGAACTTATGGCTGAAGAGTTAACGGCTATCGGTGGCGACGCTGTTATGGTTGAGGAGGGTGAAATCGTCCAAGCCTTCCATGAACTTGCTCGAAAGGGCTTTTTTGTGGAGCCAAGCTCAGCCGTCGCTTATGCTGGCTACCAAAAACATTTGCGAAATGGCGAAACAACACGAAAAGAGAAAACAGTAGTGATCTTGACCGGAACGGGGTTGAAATTTCATGGTGTTGATAAACTATTGCAAATGAGGGGCTTAAACAATAAGGAAACCCTGTTCATTTAAGGAAAAATTTATATCGCAATGCTGTTTTTCATTGAGTCGCATTTAGGAGGTTGTTTGTTTGTCAACGCCTGCATCTGGAATCCCAGTTCTGGTGTTAAAGGAGGGCTCAACCCGTTCAAGGGGCAGGGAGGCCCAGCACGCTAACATTATGGCTGCCCGCATAATCGCTGAAACCGTGAAAAGCTCCTTAGGCCCCAAGGGCATGGACAAAATGCTTGTGGACAGTTTCGGCGACGTAACGATAACCAGCGACGGCCGCACCATCCTAGACGAAATGGATGTCCAGCACCCGGCGGCTAAAATGATGGTGGAAGTGGCTAAAACACAAGACAATGAGGCTGGGGATGGAACCACAACGGCTGTTATTTTGGCTGGCGAGCTTTTAGCCAAAGCAGAGGAGCTTATAGGTAAGAACATACATCCAACAATTATTATTGACGGATATAAGAAAGCCATGGAGAAAGCCCTTGAAATCCTTGACAAAATAGCCATTCCAGTCGATTTAAACTCAACAGAATACCTAAAGAAGGCGGCTATGACGTCTATGGCAAGCAAGCTTGTCGCTGAACACAGGGAGTACTTGGCAGAGTTGGCTGTTAAGGCCGTCCTCCAAGTTGCGGAAAAAGTGGATGGGAAATATAGGGTTGACGTCGACGACGTCAAGGTGGAGAAAAAGCCCGGTGAATCCCTTAGGGACACAATGCTCGTAAACGGCATAGTCTTAGACAAAGAAGTTGTCCATCCTGGTATGCCAAAACGTGTGGAAAACGCCAAAATAGCCCTTCTGGACACGCCGCTGGAGATAGAAAAGACAGAGTTTGACGCTAAAATCAACATTGAAAGCCCAGAGCAGATGGAAGCCTTCTTGAAACAGGAGGAAGCCATGCTTAGGGACATGGTGGAGAAGCTTGCTTCGGTGGGCGCAAACGTCGTTTTATGCCAGAAGGGCATAGACGACATGGCACAACACTTCCTAGCCAGAAAGGGAATCCTCGCCGTTAGAAGGGTCAAAAAGTCAGATATGGAGAAGCTTACGAAAGCCACGGGGGGAAGGATAATAACGAACTTGGAAGACATGACTCCGGCGGACTTGGGCTATGCAAGCGTTGTCGAAGAAAGGAAGATAGGCGACGACAAGATGACTTTTGTTGAGGGATGCAGAAACCCGCGCTCTGTGACAATCCTCATCAGAGGCGCCACGGAACGCGTGGTAGATGAGGCTGAACGTTCACTCCACGACGCCATATGTGTTGTTCGAGACATAGTTGAGGAACCGAAAATTGTAGCGGGCGGCGGATCCCCTGAACTGGAGGTTGCCCGCATCCTAAAGAAGTACGCTGAAACCCTCCCAGGTAGGGAGCAGTTGGCCGTGAAATGCTTCGCAGAAGCCCTTGAAACCATTCCGGCAACGCTGGCTGAAAACGCCGGCCTAGACCCCATCGACATTCTCTCAGAGCTAAGGGCCAGACACGAAAAGGACGAGATTTGGGCTGGGATCGAAGTCATCTCTGGAAAAGTGCAGGACATGAGGGAAGCCGGAATCTTTGAACCCTTATCGGTGAAGAAGCAAGTGATAAAGTCCGCAACCGAAGCAGCCTCCATGATACTGAAGATCGACGACATAATCGCTGCCGCAAAAATGAAGCCTCCCTCAGTGCCGAAGGGAAAAGGCGAAGAGGGCGCTGAGGAGTAGGATACGTCCAAAAAAGAAAGCAAGGAAAAGAAAATTTTGATAGGTCCTCCAAAACTCACCCGTTTTGAGAAGGCTAGGGTAGTGGGGGCTAGAGCCCTCCAAATAGCTATGGGCGCCCCAATCCTCATAGAGCCACCAGACCGCCCCCTAAGCCCGATAGACATAGCCCTTAAAGAGCTTGAGGCAGGTGTTCTTCCAATAACCATTAGGAGAACTTTGCCCGATGGGACTTACCAGGATATACCGTTGAAGTGGCTTTTAGAGACTGAAAAGGGCGAAAAGAAGAAGGCTGTGGCTTCCTCCATGGTCAGCTAGGCTTTTCCTTCTTTGCTTAGCTCTTTGGCGGTTTCAAGGGTTTTCCTTATTCTTGTCCAGTGGGCTCCCTGCCAGTAGATTTGGCCGCATTTCGGGCATTCCCAGAACTCGTTATAGTGGGCGTAGGTGGTTTCTTCAACCCTCCCTGAAACCTTTTCTTTTGGGATTGGTTTAACTTGGGCGTTGCATTTTGGGCAACGGGACCTTTTCATGTCCACTTCTAAGCTTATGCCGAATTTTTGACTTATCTTCGCGAGGTTTTCAGCTTCATTTTTTCCATCCACGTAGAAGGCTTGCACGCCTTTGGCTGTGGCTTGCTGATAAAGCTCCAAATCCCTTGTTAGGAGAATCCTACGCTCCTTTTTGGCTATGGCTATCAGCTGCGCGTCGTCCAGCTTGTTAGAATATTTAACATTGTGGCCAAGCATGCGAAGCCAACGGGTAAGCTTTCCAAGCATACCATCCGCGATGAACTTCAAACTCCGAAACCTCCCATGCGAATTATTTCGCCGCAACCAGCCTCCGCGACGATTCCCTCTTCATCCATGACAAGCCTTCCGCCGACAAACGTTTTGACAGGTTTGCCTTTAACACGTTTACCGTCAAAAGGTGAAAACTTGGCCTTCGAATGGAACTTGGACGAGTCTATAAGGTACTCCCTTTTCAAGTTTACAGCCACCAAGTCCGCTTTAAACCCCTCTTTTAATGCCCCCCGACCGCCCAGTCTGAAAATTTTAGCCGGGTTTTCAGCCATAAGCCTAACAACGTCAGTAAGGCTTAGCATCCCCATGTTAACGGCTGTAAGCATCAAGGAGAGGGACGTTTCAAGGCCGGGGATGCCGGGTTTAACCTCCCAAACACTTCCAGCGTTCTTTTCAGTAGACGCGTGGGGAGCGTGGTCAGAGCCAACCACGTCGATGAACCCGCGTTTAAGGCCCTCCCATAAGAAGTCAACATGGCTTCTATCCCTCAACGGAGGAACGGTTAATGCTAGAGTTCCAACACGCTTGAGGTCTTCGACGGAAAGGAACAAGTGGTGGGGTGTAGCTTCACAAGTAAGCAATAAGCCTTCCCCCCTAGCCCGCTGGATGGCTTCTAAACTTTGCCTTGCGCTTATGTGGCAGAAATGCACCTCGGCCCTTGTTTTCCGTGCTATTTTCAAAACACGTTTAACGGCTTCGACTTCGGCTTCCACCGAATGCGCCTCGAGAAAAGCATCTATGTCGCTACGCCCCTCCCGTTTAAGCCTCCCTTCCACTTTTTTCAGCATGTTTTTGTCTTCGGCGTGCACTGCAATGGGCACCTTGGACTTAACAGTTTTGAAGGCCTCTTCCAAAGCTTTATCATCGTCTATGTTCAGCCCGCCCACTTGCTCGCCTAGATAAAGCTTGAAGGCCAAGGCGCCCGCTTTGATTATGGCTTCAATCTCCCTTGTTTCGCTGGGAAACTCTGAATAAAAGCCCACATTGACGAAAGCCTTCGCCTTCGCGGTTTCCATCCGCCTCTTTAAGGTTTCAGCGCTCATGGTGACCGGGTTGTTGTTAGGCATGTCCAAAACCGTTGTGAAGCCTCCAGCGGCGGCTGCAGCTGTTCCCGTGTAGAAGTCTTCCTTGTAGGCTTTGCCCTCATCCCTTAGATGAACGTGGACGTCGATTAGGCCGGGAAGCACTAGAAGCCCGCCGAGATTGAGCACGGTTTCGGCTTTCGGCATCTGGGTTTCTCTTCCAAGCTTGAAGATTCTGCCGTCTTCAATTGCTATACAGCACTCCTCCACTGAACCCCCTATGTAGGCTTTTAGGTTTTTCAACACTAGGTCAACTGTCAAACTTTTCGCCTCATCTTGATTTAGAAGACGCTTTAATGGCAAATAAAACTAGCCCAGCCCAGCCGCAACCGACTTGTCTTTGATAACTTTTTCAACTTCGGCTTTGACTCTTTCATAAAGCGGCTGGCTGATTAGGCCTTTCTCAAGTGCCTCCCCCAACTTTTCCATGTCCAAAACCTTGGTTTCGCCGTCTGGGCAGACGCATACGTCGACCTCTAGATCCACGTAGCGGAGGGCTTTCGGATAAACCTCCACGGGCGTGTTTATATTTATGTACGCGCCCTTCCATGCGCCGTCCTTCGAGTAATAGTTTGTGGTTATGTGCCACTCGCCGGGCTTTGTTTGGCTGACCGCCATGTCTCCTGCCTCCTTCACGGTGCCAAGCCCATCGTAGTATCCGTCCGCCTTAATAGTTCTGCAGTAGCGTATCTCGTCGCCACTTAAAGTTTCAAGGACTGCTTGTCCAAGGCGGAAGACTGCGCCGCTAAGTTTAACATGCTCCACCTCAACCATCAAGCCTTCCACCGGAAAGTCTGCGGCTGTCTGCTCTTCGAAAAGCCGCTTTACGTCTTCTAGGTTTTGACCCTTCTCCAAAAGCTTTTCAGCCATCTCCAGGGCGGCGGAAACTCTGCCTCCGCAGCTTTTGTAAAAGTGGTGTCCTTCAAGGGTTGGTGCGATCAAAGCCCTTAAAGCGTCCAGTTTCCTCTTCGACACGCATGGAAACTCTACACTCATGAATTGCAAGCCTTCAAGCAGAAGGGAGGGGGCGGAGGTTGACGAAGCCCTTTCGGCTAGAATTTTGGCTTTTTCGACGAGGACCGCTACCTCGTTTTCCAAGGCTTCTTTAGGCTTGTGGGCTGCCGGCTCCCGCCATATTATGCCCCAGCCTTCGGGCGCCAACTTTTTACCCAAAGCGTAAAGTTCCGCCCGCTTCACGACGTCCCGGATTTTCAGGCTTACCCCTCCGCGGATGTTTGGGGCTAGGATGGCGCAGTCTCCGACGATTTTAAGCTGGGTTGTCAACATCGGCGTCTTTCTGCCCATGTGTTTACGTTCAACTTGAACGAGAATTTCTCCTTGTTTTTCTGCCGGAGCCTCGTTTTTAGAGAGAACCCCAACAGTTTTATTTTCAATTTTCACGTAAAGGTTTCTATCGTCCTCGCCCACCACGAGCCCCTTGTATATGCCGTCCACGCTTACGTTCCACTCTCTTGTTATAACGTCTTCGAGGGTGGCTTGAAGGATTGCTTTGAATGCTTGTACTGCTTCCTTTTTGCCAAGCGCCACGACTCCTTGGAGGTCATGTTTATCCTTGATTTTTAAGTCTGGGGGTTCGTTGTTGTCGGATATGCCGAAGCGCGACTTTATAGCTTGAGATGGCTGGACGACTTCGAAGCCGTTTTCCAGCAACAGTTTCGTTAAGGCTGTGGTGTATATGCCCCTAACCTTCGCCTTCAATTTTCAGCCAACCTTCTCCACTTTGTAGAGGCCGTTAAACTTTTCCACCTTGAACCTCACGCCGAGAATTGTTTCAGCAAGCCAAATGTTCGTTTCCAGGTGGTCAGAAAGCTCCCGCGCGTAGTAGGCGGATCTACCCTTCGCTAAGGCTACGTATGGGATGAGCATGTCAGCCAAATGCACGTCTACAGTTGCCCTTGAACTAACCTCCGCGTAGAGTTTTTCAGCAGCTTCTACGCCCACAGCCTCGCTTGTCTTCCCCAGTTCACCTATGGCGTCCGCTCCCAGAACGGCGCCCCTTTCGGTTTCAACCCAAAGCACTATGGAGCTTCCCTTCTGCAGCGGGTTTGAACGATCGTTCACGACTTGAATGTCAGCCGTTAAGCCTTTACCGCGAAGATAGTTTTTAGCCGCCTCCGCTTGTCGTTCGGCAACCCTTCTCTCGGCTAGGAAGGTGCAGACTGAAACGCCCTTAACAGTTTTCACCGAGCCGAACTCCTCCACTAGAATCGGCTTAAGCCCCTTGCAAGGCTCAACGATTAAGGTAACCTCGCCCATGCCCTTGGGGTAATAGCCATACTTGTGGACTGTTATGGATGCGTTTACGCCCATGCGCCTTAAAACCTGAAGAAAAACATGCCGCATATAGTTTATCGTAGGAGAGTGGGAGACGTCGGTTCCGCCCTTCGAAACGTGAAGGTAAACCGGGTTGTCTGCGAAAAGGCATATTGGAAGAACAGTCATGATAAGCATGGGAATGCTTCCGGCTGTGCCAATTTCAGCCTCAAACTTTCCGCCCCTAACGCGTTTAGGCGTGAACCACAACTCCCGGGAGTTTAAAACCGCGCCTTTTACATCTGCATCGCAGAGTTTAGCCGCCGTTAAAACAGCCTCCAAGTGCTGGGGGCGCAGCCCGGGCTGGGGTCTGTTCTGCCTAATGTTGAAGATGTGAAGGGGTTCGCCAAGTATGGAGGCTAGGGCGACTGAAAGCCGCAGTATTGTGCCGCTTCCGCTCTTCTGGCTGCCATCGATTTCAATCAACCGCACCCAAGCCCCACATGCACCATCATAGTAGTTTGGATAGGAGCTTGAACTTGACGCTTTCCCAAACCACCGCTTTAAAGGCTTCTCTAAACATTTTCCTCGAATACACTATGTCCTTGACTCCCCTTCGCTTTTTTCATAACAAAGCCCTCTTATTATCGCTATTGGCGTAGCCTCACCTGTTTGGCCGAAAACCATGTTCGCAGCCGCTGAAACCAAATCCACAAAGTTGTCCACCCCACCAAACTTCGGTTTCCCGTACAAGTCTTGGCTCCGAAGCCCTTTTTTACGGGCTGAATACCAGAGGACCCTATTGCAACATCCACTGAGCCGAACTTGTCAAGCTTCCATTCCGTGTCCGATATGACAACGGCCACCTCCCTCCCGGTCAACCTCTTTATCCCAAGTCTAATGGATTTGGCGGATTCATCCGGATTCTCCAGTGGAGACGTGCAGAACCCAAGTGGAGCGTTTGAAAAGTCTATTCCACCCCAGCTTAACAGCTTGCCGTCAACGTCTACAACGAAAAGGTAAGGATGCTCCTCAATAACTTTCCACGCTGCGTTGGAGTTGAAGGTGTGTTCGACGAAGAAGCGCTAAAACCTTCGAGCAAACTTTTCCACAGGGATAACGGCTACAACCTTGCCAGCTTTAAGGTATAGTTCCATAACTTCTGGAGGAGTCTTGTAGAATTTAGAGAGGCGCATGGCTTTGCGGGAAGGCTTAGTTTCTGCAAGTTTATGGATTCTTCCATAGCTTTTGAAACAATTTTAGAAGTCACTACAATTATGTCGCCGTCTCTCACGCCGCCAACTTGCCTCTCAGCTTCACCAACAATCAACGCTGAAAGGTCAGTGTTGGGCGCAATTTCTCTATTTATCTTCAAACCATAAATCTCGATTTTCGCGTTCATCACGCTAACTGATAAATACCACGTAGAATAAGTTTTAGTCGAAGGGTGAAGCGGGAACCCCTTATGGGTGAGGATAGGGAATACCTCGAAAGGCTTGCCGAGAAAGTGGAGGAACTACTTGTAGTTTTGAACAGCATAGCTGAAGACCTTAAAATGGTTGCGACCTCCTTGAAGTCCATAGCCATCGCCCAGCATGGACAACAGAAAGCTATCCCGGCGCCGATGAAGACGCCTGAACAGCCGCCCGCTGAGAAGCCCATGGGCATAGAGGACGTTAAAATGATGTTCCCAGAGGATTTAGAGGGCCTCTTAAACTTTGAGGATAAGGGCGAATACATCAAAATCACGCCACGCCAATATTTAGGCGCGGAAAACTTTGCAAAAATAGCTCAAATAGTTAGGGGAGCAGGCGGCGACTACGTTAGCGCCGGGAAAGACAGCCACTTCCGCGTTCCAAAAATTAGAGTCTAATACCTTATCTCGAAGTCTTTAAACTCGCCTGTATAGTCCTCCCATCTAACATCTACGCCAGTAACCTTCGCGCCTGGCGGTCCACGTTTGCAGAATTCTATAAGCTCTTTTACGGCTTCCTCCTCGCCTTCAAAGACGGCCTCAACCCTGCCGTCTGGAAGATTGCGAACCCAGCCTTTCACACCCCGCATCCTCGCTTCACGGCGAGTTTCATGCCTGAAAAATACGCCTTGAACACGTCCACTTACAAACACGTGGGCCCTAACCTTCATGAAAACCTCAACCTCCCTTTTTCGGGTAAAACACGCTTAAGTTTTAGGTGTTCAGCCTTCACTTTAACTTAACTCTCCCCTAGGTGTGGTTTTGACAATGCGCCACTGGCTTTTTAAACAAGAAAGACAGCGAAGCTTCGGAGGCTGACGGTTTTGGAGTCAAGCCTTGGAAAACTTTTGGTTTACGCTCCGAAGACGGCTTCTTGCAAAAAGAGGCTGAAGGTGGTGAAGGCTGCTGTTGAGAAAACGGCGAAAGCTTTGAACATGGACTTTGAAATTGTATCGTTTAAAGGCAACACACCCATCTACGTGTACTATGAGGGTGAAGGGCAGACCCCGTGCCACTCTACTTCGACGGAGAATGCTCGAAAAGTCTGGAGCAAGTGTGCAATGCCCTGCGTAGCATGATGTTCGTCTTATCGTTCCATCCAAAATACGTCGCCTAAAGAGGATCAGAAGGGCTGTCATGAGGTTTTCCTAAACTTTATGGACTGGTTTTCAAGGGATATCTCGTAAACCTGGTTGACGTCGAAGTCTATTCCTAGGCTTTCATACTCCTCCTCTGTTAGGAACAGTATTATCTTTGGAATTGTAAACTGGGCTCTCGCTGGGAAAATGGGCAGCTGCTGCTGTAAAGCCTGAAAAACCTCTTGAACAACTCTAGCCTCTTCAGACTGTGGTCTAATGGCGAACTGGGGGATGGGACGTTCCTCGACGAGTTCTATGCGTTTTCCAAGGTTTCCGTCAGGGTCTCGAATGGACTCAATTTTATGAACTCTAACCTGGAACATGGACACCACTGAAGGAAGGGGCTACACTCATATTTAGGGCTTAACCTTTTATGAAACCCTTTCCACTTGAAAAGGCTGAAGGGTAATGCTGGATAAAATTAAAAAAAGAGAATTAACATTTGTCCGTGGAAACTTCCTAGTGCTGGTTCTAAGCTATAGCCTTTTCAGCTTTAGCTCAGCCCTCGCTTGGCCCTTCGAGTCGCCTTTCTTTGAAAGTCTCGGAGCACCCCCGTTCGTGATCGGTTTGATAGGTTTCATAGGCTCGTTAACGCTTTTCATAGTGCGGATGCCTGGAAGCTATATTGCTGATAAGCATGGAAGAAGACAGATAATCGTAACTATGACTTATGGCGTAGCCCTTTCAAATATATTCTTCATCTTGGCGCCCAACTGGGTTTTCTATTTAGTTGGCGTCATATTCTCGAATCTATGCCTAGTTTATCAGCCAGCATTGGAAGCCATCGAAGCGGACTCGTTGACCCCTGAAAACCGTGGTTTGGGCTATGCAGCTTTTAGGGTTTTGCCTCAGCTACCGTCCATTTTCTCGCCATTGATTGCCGGAGCATTGGTAGGTATGTACGGCGTAGATTTTGGAATGCGGTTGATATATGGCGTAGCTCTCACCGTGGGTTTGATTGCTGCTCTTATACGTCACGCTTTTTTGAAGGAAACATTGAAAGAAACAAAGCCTATCAACCTGAAAGAGTTGAAGTTGGCTTTTAAGGATTCGCTGCGTGAAATTTTCGAATCTTGGAGGTTGATGCCGAAAAGTTTGGCCTTTCTCACCGCATCAACGTTGATTATTGCGTTTACAGACCCCTTCTTCTACCGTTTCGGCTCCTTGTACGCCCTTAATATTGTCGGTTTAAGTGATGTGGAATGGGGCACCGTGAACACCGTGAATTTGGCAATTCTGTTTACTTTAGGACTGTTTTTGGGCAAGGTTGTTGACGTTTTCGGCAGAAAAAAGGCACTAATCCTCGCCCATCTAATATTCACACCGGCAACGGCCATCTTCGTCCTTTCAAAGAGTTTCTCGACCTTTGCTTTGGTCTACGCGCTCTTCGCCGTGGCCTCGGTCCTTTTTGGTTCGGCAACAGCGGCCCTGCAAGCCGACATAATTCCAAGGGAAAGGCGGGGCAGACTGTTTGGCAGCATCGGCGCCCTCTACGTATTAGTGGGGGCAGCTGGCTCAATGGTTGGCGGAGCCCTATACGAAAACGTAGGTGCTTCTGCCCCCTTCCTTTTATGCATTCCACTAGACATATCGGCGTTGTTAATAGTCCTATTAGGGGTTGAGGAGGCTAGGAAAAGGGAGGCTTAGCGCTACTCCATTTCTATGGTGGCTGGGGGTTTTGGCGTAACATCATAGTAAACTGTTGAAACGTTGGGGCATTTCGCAAGGATCGCTTCAGCGGTCTTTTCCAGGGTTTCCCACGGTATCTCGGAGACTCGTGCGGTTAGGAAGTCTTTTGTTTGGACGGCTCTGATGGTCATGACGTATGGCCTCTTTTCAGCCACATCAGTTACGGTGTACAAAACCCTTGTTATAGCTGGGTTTTCGCTGATTATTTTAGCATGTAAGGAGACAAGCCTTGAAATTGACGTCTGGAAAATCTTCCCGTCAGCCGCTTTAACCTTAACGCCTACGATTTTTCCATAGCGTCTCTTGCCGCCCTCAACGCCTGTAGCCTTATCCCTAAAAACTTTCACGTGCACGTTTCTAGATGGCACATTTAGGAGTCTCGCCACGGTCTCTTGCACATGGGTTGCAAAGGCCTCTTGAACCTCCTCGTTATCTATTATGGCTGCGAAGTACTGGCTTGGCTTGTGTTCGGAAAGCATGTCCTCCACGATGGTTGTCGCCTTTCTAAGAGTTTCAAGCTTGTCCTGTCGGATTTCGCCCACAACCCGCACCGAAAGCCCTGGACCTGGAAAGGGCTGTCTCTCGGAAACTTCTGGCGGCAAGCCCAAGTATCGGGCGACCATGCGCACTTGCTCCTTGTAAAGCGTGAGTAAAGGCTCAACCACTTTGAAGCCAAACTTTTCCATGGGGTTTATGCCAATCTGCTCAAGAACATTATGCTGGGTTTTTACACCGCCAACAGTTTCTACAATGTCGGCTCGGATGGTACCCTGCACCAGTACAGTGCAGCCTTCTTTTTTGGCTGTTTCGCTTAAAACATTGTAGAAAGTTTCGCGGAACCTTTTGCGTTTCTCTTCTGCGTCCCTCAAACCTTTCATGGCGTTTAAGAAGCGCTCGCGGACATTCACGATTTTCACTGGGACGTTGAAAGGTTCTCTTGAGAGGATCTCCGCCACTTTTTCAGGTTCGCCCTCCCTCATGAAGGCGTCGTCCAAAAAAACGCAGACAAGGTTTTCGCCTATAGCCTTACGCGTTAAAACGGCGCATGTGGTACTGTCTACACCGCCGGAAACCGCCACCAGGGCTTTTTGGCCGCCTATGGCTTCCCTTATTGCTTTAACTTGCATTGCAACAAATTCTTCCGGATTAAAACTTTCCATTTCAGACCCCTTCATTCTAAGATTAACTGGTTCACTTCCTCTCGGCTAATGTATTTGCCACCCCTAGGTATCTTTGAAATACTTAAAACTTTTTTCAACATATCCATTGAAACTGGAGTTTCAAGCTCCTTGAAGCCCGTGAACCTGATGAAGGTGGCTTTATCCCTACCTCCGAGAAACCTGCAGAAGCTTTCAAAAGAGTCTAGACATGTTTCCACGCCGTACTTTTCCCAAAGCTCGTCGGCTTCTCCCGCCACCCGCTCAACGAAGTCGGCGATGCCTCTGATTTGCATTAAGGGACGCTTGACATAGAAAAGGAGTTTCTCAGCATATAAGGGTCCAACACAACCCCGCCTCACGAAAGCGTAAACACCGCCACATCTTTTTGTCCTCTGGCATAGTTTTTCCCACCATTTAACGTCCGAAATCAGTATAAAGCCATAACGCTCTTTCTTCGGCAAGGCAACACCGCCGGATGGGGGCACACTCCTTTGAGTGCTTAGGCTCGAAAAATAACGCTTTCGGTTAAATGGAAGCTTACAATTTTCCAAATTTTACGGGTAAAACGCAAAGTAATGAAGGTTTGAACCCTCAGGTTTTGAAATGAAACTTTAAAAACAGTATTCGGTGTATTGGCGAAAAACTCCGTTTAGAGCCGCAAAAGCCGAGTTAAATTTTTCAGCAATCCATTCCCTATTACAGTTGCCTTCCGTAAAAAACCCAACGGAGGCTGCGCGCTTTGAACGTAGGAAAAAACGACTTAAAAGCTCTTTCAAAAGTTTTAAAGGAGTTGAATGAAAGCTACGTGGACTTCGCGTCCTCTATAGCTAGCACCGTGAAGGAAGTGAAAAACACAAAGAAGCTTTGGCGTGACGGCCAGAAACCTTGGCTGATAAAACTAGGTTTAGCCCTAATAGTTTTCCCAGAACCAGCCATAAGCGACATCCTAGGCAGCCTCCTCATAGCCGCTGGAACCGTTCAGGAAGGCTTACGCCGCCGAGCCCTCCACGTGGAGGACGTGCCGAAAACGTTCAAAAACGTTTTGAGGGAGATTCAGGCGGCGCAGGAAAGCACGCACCTTTCCGGAAGGCTTGGTTAAAATCTTATATTTGTAGCATGTTATAAGCATAACATACCCGGGTGAGGGATGGAGGGAATGAAACTCGTAACAGTGCTATTGCCCGAAGCTTATTTAGAGGGTTTAGACGAGCTTGTTAGAGCAAACATGTACCCCAGCAGAAGCGCCGCCATCAGGTCGGCGGTTAGGGACTTGCTTAAAAAGGAGCTTTGGGAGAGAAAGGAAAGGTAGGGATAGAGGGCCATTCAAGCTTTAAGGGCGTTTGGCTAGAAAGCCCCACGCGAGGTTCTTGATTTTTTCAGCTGTTTCCGCAGGGTTTTCAGCTAGTGTTATCGCCCGTCCCACAATGAGGTAGTAGGCGCCAGCTTCTATGGCGGGTTCAACTTCGCCCCCTTGGACGCCAACGCCTGGCGAGTATATAGGGATTTTTCCGCCCAAGATCGTGTGTACCTCCCTTATTTTTTCTGGGTATGTGGCGCCAACAACCACGCCGTCAGCCCTCCATTTTAGGGCTTTTTTGGCGAAAACCATGTACTGGGGTGTTTCCATCCCACTTTCAGCGTCTACAACGGTTTGTCCGTAACCTTCGTCTGCACCCCTGTGGCTCATGTAGACGAGGAGAATTACGCCTTTACGCTGGTTTCTCGCGGTTTCGAAAACTGGTTTTAGGCCTTCCTCCCACCCTACGAAGGGGTTGGCGATTAAAGCGTCGAAGCCCGCTTCGAAATAGTATTCAGCGATGACTCGGTTTGTGTCTCCTATGTCATTTACCTTACAGTCCATTATTGCCGGAAGCCCTTTTTCATGTGTTTTCTCCACTAGTTTCTGAACCCCATTGAATACTCCGAGAGGCAAAACTAGATGGTGATTGAATTTCACAGCACATACGTGGGGGCTTACGGCGTCAATAATTTTCGCCGCCCTTTCATGCAGATTTTGACGTTTTATAGGCTTTTCAAAGGGGAAGTCTAGGGCTAAAACGATGTTTGTCTGCCTTTTTTGGGAAGCTTCCCAAATTTTCTCCCGAAAAGCCAAACCCGGAACTCCTTTTAAGCTTTTATAGGGTTGGGCTAAAAACCTTTACTGTTTGAATTTCGCCGCCGCAAACCATTTTTATGTAGTCTAAAGCCGTTTTAACAGCATCTTCAAGCTGTTCGGCTGTTATTCCAGGCGCTCCGTAAGCTACAAGCAGAACTTTCCGCGTTTTCTCCGTTATCTTTGTTTGGTCGGCGTCTCTGTGGGGATAGATGCATAAAACCCGTTTTCTGTCGGCTAAGACCAGCATGTTGCCCTTCAAGGTCATGGGTCTATCCATGCCTATCCCAGTGAAGGGTTCGCCTTCCTCGGCAAACCTCACATTGAAGGGCGGACTAAGGGCGTCCATGTCGAAGCCGCTTATGGGAATTATCGTTTTCATGGAAGCCAAATTGTAGGCGTCTACGGCTGTCGAAATGGTTGGCAGTTCACCGCCGTGCAAAACACGCCTCAGCAGCGCTTCCCCGGAGGGTCTCGTTTTAGTTGGGTCTATGCCTAGACGCCAGTAAAAGTCCCTGTAGGCGCGTACAACCGGGTTGTCTTTAAGCTTTTCAACGTCATGTTTGGCTCTGACCTCGGAGTATATGGCTTGTTTAAGTTGGCGGATTTTCTCGTTTTCTCTTTCAACGGACACCCCGCTTATTGTGCCTATGCTTATGGCGAGTTGGGGGAACTTAGCCGCCACCCCGGCGCACCAGTAGACTTGAATCTGCGCCATGCATTTAGCCCCGCTGAAAACTGTTAAATACCGTGGGGGTTTTACGTTTTTCTCTCAATGATCGGAGAGCTTGCAGCGTTAGGAGCAGCCTTATGTTGGACTTTTTCAGCCGTTTTTTACAGGCGAGCTTTGGCTTCAACCCAGCCCATTCAAGCAAACACTGTGCGCTGCGTTGGTACAACCCTCGTCTTGATAGCCGTCTTAGTCGTTTTAGGCGGGTCAACGTTTTCACGGGGCTCTCAAAACAAGTAATTGTTCTTACCTGCGTCAGCGGGTTTGTCGGCTTGGGACTAGGCTACAGGCTGTACATGCTTAGCCTAAAAACCATAGGCGTTTCAAGAGCTGTTCCAATAACATGCATTTACCCCCTCTTCAACCTTTTATAGGCTTACCTCCTAGCTGGGGAAAACATAACCCTTCCAGTGGCGGCTGGAGCCTTCGTAATTGTTTTGGTGTCTGGCTTCTAACAGGCGAGAAGGCGGACAAAAACCTAAACAAGCCCGCTGGGAACGGCATACGTGGAACGGTTTTAGCCCTCTGCACGGCCATGGCTTGGTCCATAAGCATTTCAATGGTTAACCTCGCTGTGAAGAAAACGCAAAACATCGAACACGCTTACGCCGTGAACACAATCCGCCTTTTGGCTGTTGCAACACTGCTTCTAGCATACACGTTGACCAGCACAAGGAGCACGGGCTTCGCGAAGGTTGGATGGCGAAACACGGCGTTCCTTTTAGGCGGCGGTTTAATAGCCATTGGCTTAGGATGGTTCTTTTTAACGTTAAGCTTCCTCCTAATACCTGAGTCTCAAGCAGTGCCCATATCCTCCACGACACCACTATTCTCAACAATGGCCAGCGTCGTGCTGCTCCGCGAAAAAGTGACGGAAAAAACCGTTTTAGGCTCCGTGCTGATT
>Ga0209183_1000478_pt1 | contig 16434 bp, 17 predicted proteins | sample LHCtaG_2_FD_184120 | JGI IMG/M metagenome (GOLD analysis project Ga0209183, IMG submission 184120) | Hot spring microbial communities from Little Hot Creek, USA to study Microbial Dark Matter (Phase II) - LHC4sed_replicate (SPAdes)... | ecosystem: Environmental > Aquatic > Thermal springs > Hot... | reverse complement strand
TCTTCATTGGGTGTCAATTCTGGAATCTCATGAAGGGAGAATTGAAAGGTGGTACTTGGCTAGGAGGAGCAACAAGGGGAAGACGCCCGAGGAATCTCATGAAGGGAGAATTGAAAGATATTGCTTTGCAAACTCTTCACTGAGGCCAGCTTTCTTGGCCATGGAATCTCATGAAGGGAGAATTGAAAGTTGTAGTTACCAACGAAAAAACACTCATTCCTTCCCCCTCTAGGAATCTCATGAAGGGAGAATTGAAAGTTTTGATCTCTCCATGCTTTAAAATGAGGGCCAGCGGAATCTCATGAAGGGAGAATTGAAAGTTCGAGACAGAGCTACTGTTACAGTACTGCGCATTGAGGAATCTCATGAAGGGAGAATTGAAAGATGGTCCTGAGGTCATCTATGAGCTTTGAAGCCTTCAAGAGGAATCTCATGAAGGGAGAATTGAAAGTATCTTCCGAGCACGCCACCAACCATGTTCTTGAAGTCGGAATCTCATGAAGGGAGAATTGAAAGAGCGAAACGTCCTCTACTGCGACACCGATAGCCTCTTGGAATCTCATGAAGGGAGAATTGAAAGCGATCTTCGACTTATCCGCTTTATCGACGTCAACTATGGGAATCTCATGAAGGGAGAATTGAAAGGTCGTGAAGCGGTTACGCGAGAAGGGCGCTTTAGTGAGCGAGGAATCTCATGAAGGGAGAATTGAAAGGTATCCATGGCGGTATCGACGGGGTAGACAGAATGTTTGGAATCTCATGAAGGGAGAATTGAAAGTCGACGTGGACGGCGTAAAAGTACTCGTGATAGCCCACTCTCGGAATCTCATGAAGGGAGAATTGAAAGTTATGTGCTTAATTAGCTTGGCCTCTGTGAAGTTCTTCATCCACGCGCTCACGGTTCTAGGGTCGCAAGGAATCTCATGAAGGGAGAATTGAAAGTTTCTCTAACTTTTTCGCCAACCTTTTTCCATCTCTTCAGGAATCTCATGAAGGGAGAATTGAAAGAGGATGGGGGCCGACACGCTTTGTCTCCTCCTTTTAGGTAAGGAATCTCATGAAGGGAGAATTGAAAGCTGCAACACCCCGGCTATCGTGACGGTCTCCCCGACCACGGAATCTCATGAAGGGAGAATTGAAAGAAGCGTTTTCACTTTCGAGCTGTTGGACTGAATAAAGTTGGGAATCTCATGAAGGGAGAATTGAAAGATACTGGACGCTTTGAACTGGGTCGGCGCCAACTTCCCGGAATCTCATGAAGGGAGAATTGAAAGCTTGGCCCAGCGCATAGGCAAGGACATAACGATCGAGGGAATCTCATGAAGGGAGAATTGAAAGTTGGCTCGCTAAAAGAAGAAGACCTCCTGACGTTAAGGAATCTCATGAAGGGAGAATTGAAAGCCCCCTCACGAAGGAGCACCCTTGGCTCGCCATAAGGAATCTCATGAAGGGAGAATTGAAAGGAAGAGGGTCTCAACAATTAAGGGAGAGGCACTAAAACTGGAATCTCATGAAGGGAGAATTGAAAGCTGGATCACACGATGTGGTACGGAGGCGCTTACGTCTAGAGGAATCTCATGAAGGGAGAATTGAAAGTGTAGTTCGACTTCCTAGTGGGGCCGAAGGGGGTGGCGTCGTAGTGCTTCTTTGCTATGTGAATCTCATGAAGGGAGAATTGAAAGATAACCATACTTGGCGGCGGGGGGCTTAGGTGGAAGCTAGGTCGGAATCTCATGAAGGGAGAATTGAAAGAGAGGAGGCCTAGGGCCGAGGGCGGCGTCGCTGAGGGCTAGAATCTCATGAAGGGAGAATTGAAAGATGACCCCTCTCAGCATCTCCTCAAAGCTTTCCTTCACGGAATCTCATGAAGGGAGAATTGAAAGTTCACGAATATCCAGTACATGACGCCGAACTTCCTGATTGAATCTCATGAAGGGAGAATTGAAAGTCGGCCCTCCCGGGCTGCAGGACGGGGTCTCCGGGCCTCCCGGAATCTCATGAAGGGAGAATTGAAAGGTCTGGGGGCTAGCCTTGTAGAAGTTGGTCCCGTCTCCGAAGAATCTCATGAAGGGAGAATTGAAAGTAACCAAAAAAGACCAAAATCAGAAGAAAAGAAGTCGGAATCTCATGAAGGGAGAATTGAAAGTGGCGTTTGTCACTATCTTTATCCTCACCTCGACCACCCCGAATCTCATGAAGGGAGAATTGAAAGCTCTACTACCCTCTTGGATGTCAGCTATCTGGCATGAGAGAATCTCAAGAAGAGAGAATTGAAAGATGCCTTCGATTACGCTAGCCAAAAAGCCTTCGACTTGCTGAATCTCATGAAGGGAGAATTGAAAGGCGCGTCTACTACCGCGTTCCACTCCTCGGGGAACAGTATGAATCTCATGAAGGGAGAATTGAAAGGTTTATGAGCGCTCGCATGCAAGGAGGAGAGAGGCCCGAGGAATCTCATGAAGGGAGAATTGAAAGCATCTTCTCTCGTAGCAAAGCCCTCCAATCGACCTTGAATCTCATGAAGGGAGAATTGAAAGTTGAAAATGATTAGGGATACGCGCTTGGGGTTGAAGGAATCTCATGAAGGGAGAATTGAAAGGCTCGACCTCTAGCTCCTTGGGCTTGACCTCGATCTGCACCTTGGAATCTCATGAAGGGAGAATTGAAAGAGGACAGGCGTTATCGTTAGCACCCTCGTAACTACCCTGCTTCCGTTAGAATCTCATGAAGGGAGAATTGAAAGGTCAGGAACGGCTTGGTCTTGTGGCTCCAAGCAGACCCCAAGAATCTCATGAAGGGAGAATTGAAAGTTTTTGGTGCACCTGCACTCTCCGGGCCTCATTTTGGGCATGAATCTCATGAAGGGAGAATTGAAAGACATATATGCCATGAGTTAAGTGAGGCAATTCCAGCGACCAGAATCTCATGAAGGGAGAATTGAAAGCCTCCTCGACCAATCGCTCCAGCCCCGCGGGCACCGCGGAATCTCATGAAGGGAGAATTGAAAGATGTTGCTCTTGTAAGCCCCAGCCCATCTATCGACGTTAAGAATCTCATGAAGGGAGAATTGAAAGGCGAGGGTGGTGGCATAAATGTACTCTCGAAGGCCACATCCAGAATCTCATGAAGGGAGAATTGAAAGTTGTTCTCTGTACGATTTGAATCACCTTTCTCTTGTGCCTATGAATCTCATGAATCTCATGAAGGGAGAATTGAAAGGTTCATATGCGAAGGCTTCTATCATTTCCATGTTATGCTCGAATCTCATGAAGGGAGAATTGAAAGAGGAATGGCATGCAATCTTAGCAACACTGAGGGCTTCGATTTAGAATCTCATGAAGGGAGAATTGAAAGTCTTGCTTGAGCACTTCCTAGACCTGACGGAGAGCGAGGGAATCTCATGAAGGGAGAATTGAAAGGACCGCGTGGTCGTCGTCCTTGAGGGCCTTGAAGAAGCAAGAATCTCATGAAGGGAGAATTGAAAGTTTCGTGCCTTCATGGCTCCTAATTGGCGAGGAGTACCCCGGAATCTCATGAAGGGAGAATTGAAAGGTAAATTACGGGTAGTGCCATCAAATTGATAATAATAGAATCTCATGAAGGGAGAATTGAAAGATACTTAGCTGGGCTTGAACCCCTTCGACGGCGCTCGGTTGGAATCTCATGAAGGGAGAATTGAAAGATTTTCTTCTCCTCTCGGGAGTGTATTCGACTATTTCTCTTTGAATCTCATGAAGGGAGAATTGAAAGGCGCTGATTTCGTCTACCCTAGACGTACTTACACCGCACGGGAATCTCATGAAGGGAGAATTGAAAGATTCTAGTTCAAACCTCGTGGGCGACTTGGAAGTGCACTCTGAATCTCATGAAGGGAGAATTGAAAGAAGGATCATGGAGATACTGAAGCAAGCGTACGAGGCCGTGTTGCCCGAGGGGGAATCTCATGAAGGGAGAATTGAAAGTGTCGATTAACTTCTGCACTTGCCTGACGATCGTTGACTCGAATCTCATGAAGGGAGAATTGAAAGCCCTCGCCCTGATGGCCTTGGTGCGCTCAGCCTCATCAGAATCTCATGAAGGGAGAATTGAAAGATCGAATGGGAGGAATAAGGCATGTGCAATGTGCGCTACGGAATCTCATGAAGGGAGAATTGAAAGCTCTACTACCCTCTTGGATGTCAGCTATCTGGCATGAGAGAATCTCAAGAAGAGAGAATTGAAGGAACGAGGCGCTCTTTTGTAATTTTCATACATTTACGCCAAGTTCATGTAGGAACCTCAAGAGAGGAGAATTAAGAGGAAGGCTTAGTTCGTCTTCGCCTATAATGGAGCGTCCCGGACGCCGAGAAAGGGGATTAAGCCCTCATTTCGAACTCTCTCCCTCATTGCGAGGCCTTTTCCGACGCGCAAAGCTCAGCGGGAAAGGCCTTGGCCTTTAGCGCGCCATCCCGTCGAGGATTGGCTTGAGCCTCAAGCGCCTTAAGCGACAAAGGCCTCTAGGGCCAACGCTTTATATTCCCCTGCGTCGCTCTGCTGGCTATGCCGCTGAAGTTTAGCCTAAGGACTGGCGTCGTGCAGCTGTTGGAGTTTGAGATCGAGGGCCAGCTCATGGAGCCAGAGGAGCTCGCGTCCTTAGCCCCTCCAAAGGTGGACCCCTCGAGGCCCGTCGTGGTGAGCGGTAGAGGGCCTCAGTGGCTCTACCAGTTCCTCGTGCACGAGTACCACTTCTGCAGGCTGTTAGCAACCTTCGAGCCCAGGTTGGGCAAGGGAGTCGTCGTCGAGTCCCCGTCGGCGAGCGAAGTGGGGATGGCGGTAGATCTAGCGACTGGCTCCCTCTCCGAGGACAAGCTGGGAGTCGAAGGGCGTTTCGCCGTGGACCTGTTAAAGCTGGGCGAGCTACAGCTCGTCTACGTCAAGGTCGATGGGCCATTCGTGGAGCCACTCGCGATGAGGGGCTTCGATTGGCAAGGGCTTAAGTCGGAGGTAGACCCGATGAGGCCAGCGGTCTTCTACGGCCTCGCGCCGATATGGCTGGGAGCGCGTGTTGCCGCTGTGCTGAGCAACATGGTCCCGTGGTATGGCGTCTACGACCCTCGCCTAGCTTGCGCCGTGGTGGTGGCTAGGCACGCGCCAGACGCCCCTCCCATCGGCAGTCGCGCCAAGATACGACTTACGTGGTCAGGAGGGCGTTAAGAGCGCGGCGTGGCCTCTCTTGCGGTCGCTGGCAGAGGGGCTAGCGGTATCAAGAGCGCTTTGCCCCTCTTTAACCGCTTGAGCTCGACGCAGAGCGTGAGCACCTGCGGGGTAGGCCCCGATGCCAAGTAGACTAGCACTTTCCCTTCCGTTCCTTCCGCGAGGTACTTGGCAAGGGACTTCGAGACCGCCACGTCCTCGCTCGCCAGCACGAACTTGACCCTCCCGAGCGCCTTCGACCCTTCTAGCTCCAGTGCCGCGTAGAGAGAGGAGATGGCGGCCATGGGGTAGGAGAGCGGAGTCGCTAACACGTACGTGGTCTCGACGCTAAGCCCCTTTAAGAGCGAGGCGAGCAAGTAGAGGTCGCAGGGCCCCATTTGCTCACTGAAGCCTATAGCTACGTGCACCTCTCCGTCGAAGGACTTGTTCTTCAGCTCTTCAAGGACCCTGCGATAGGCCTCGAGCCTGCCTAAAACGTCTCGGCTAATTATCCTCAGCATGTCGTTTAGCTCCTCGTGATCCCCCTCTTCATCCCCCTCCTTAGAGTAGAGCTGTAGCCCGCCATCGGACTGACGCACGCCTACGTTGAGCTTTTTGCTCTTCACCAAATGCTCCAAGAGGCATTTGTAGATGCGGACATGTCTGATGGGCTCTCGAGCAGTCGTCAGCTCGGCCTCTACGGCCTTTAACGGTATCTTAGAGGTCCTCACGTTCCCGGAGGCCAGCGCTACGAAAGCGCCTAGCACCTCATCTCTGTCGTCCACTTTCCTATCACCTACCCCATAGAGATCGTGGAAAGCCTTGTAGCCAAGTGCTTCCGCATTAGCTCCGAAGAGCGCTTTGGCTATTTCCTTTGAAAGAGCGCTTTGGATCGCCTGAAGCCTGAACGAGCGCGCAAGCCTGTGAAATCCGACGGTTGCCGCGAAGAAGGTCAAAGGAGAGACCTTAATGCTCTGGCTCGGTGGGGTAGCGAGCTCGGCGCGCTTCATCCTGATGTGAATTCCCCACGGACTGACGTCGCTGGCCTCCTCACTGTCTTTCTTACTGTCTTTGTGCACTGCGAGCTTTTCGACCATAAAGTGGAAGAGTGGTACGTTCTCGATGGCTCTTATCAGCTCATAGTCCTTGTAGGAGTGGAGGTGGAGCGTCCTCTCACCCTCAAGGTCTACCTCTAACGTTAGACCCCCCTCTCTCCTGAGCCCACACGTCCACATCCCATGGGTCTGTAAGAAGGCCCAATGCCCACTGCCGTCTAGACCCTTTAGTTGGTCCAATATCCCATGTAATTGCTTATCCTTTACGGAGAAAGTCCTGGCTAGCTCAAGCGCTAACACGAGCTCAGAGGTCGACAACGCCGAGCCCCACTTTCTCGGCTTCCCTTACGTCACCTTCTCTGAGGTCGTGCATGAGCTTCTCCAAGTTTAGGTGGGGCATCCAAGTCATCACCGCCAACTTAATCTTCGACTTCTCGGACTCAAGCGCCTCAGCTACCTTGACGAGCACGCCCTTAGGGACCTCGCCGACAAACAACATCACGCATGTCGTGCATGAGTCCTCACAGAGCTTGAGGGCCTTGTCGGCCCAAGCCTTCTCGACGCCCTCACCCTGTCTTTCCTCGACGACCTCCATTCCAACCTCAGCTTGGATCTTGGACTCGACTTCGGGCTTAACCTTGTCGGTTAACTCCTTCGCATCTCCTCTGCTTCGAGTCGTGCACACGAAAATGACGCTCTTCGCCGAGATTTTGAGAACGTAGTCGCAAACGGCCTCTGCTACTCTTTGTCGAAGGATCTCGTTGTTGAGGATGGGAGTCATTACGATGACTTTGGTGACTTGCTGAGTGACGTTGTCCTTTGAAGCGACCTGTGCTGGACGTGCGATGTCGTCCTCACGTCTTAAGAGCTTGACTTTGTGAATTTGCAAGAACCTCGTTCTCACTAACTGAAATTCGTTGGCCAGTCTCGAGAGAAAGTCGTGGTCGAGTATGCCCTTGCAGGCATTTGGCGAGCCATAAATTAAGAGGAGGCGCAAGAAGTTGTCGAGCGAGAACAGCTTCCTCCTCTCCTCCACCATAGAGTTCACGCAACAGGGGTCCTCTCCCACAAGCTTGCTAAGGAGCTTGCTCAATGACGTGAGGAAGGGGGTTGGATACTGCATCCCACCGAAGTCCCCCTTAAATTCGGGATGGGCGTAGAAGACGGGCTGTTGTGCTAGGCCGTTGACAAAGTACTTCAGCGAGTCTCTAGGGGCGTCGGGGGCCTCCCTCTTCAGCTCAACGCACGCATAGCCCCCTTCGAACATCAGCAAGAGGTCCACTTCAGCGATGAGAGGGTTCGAGTAGACCATGTCCGGGTAGTAGAGGGTGAAGGCGGGCTCGACCCACTTTGGCTCAAGTTGCAACTCCAAGCCCTTCACCCTTCTTCCCTAAGCTTCAGAGCTAAGAGGTCGAGGAGCGGCTTGAGCGCCGTTAACCCGTCGATGACCTCTCCTTGGCTGCTGTCGAGCAGGGGCAGCTGAACCCCGACGCCCCTTAGCTCGCCTTCGAGCCTCTCGAAATCATAACGCCTGCGCGCTATTAAGTACTTGTAGCCGACTACGACTTTGGCCCTCGCCAGGACGACGCTCTCTTCCTCGTCCGATAGTCCTCGCCTTGCAACTAATCTCGACGCCTCGTTGGCCAGCTCTGCTAGCGCGTAGATGAGCATCTTGAGGTCCCTCAGCCTCTCAACCTTCTCGAGGCAGCGTGCTAGCTTGGGCAGGTCTAAGGGGCCCCCTTTTAGCTTGAGGGCCTCCGTGGTGAGCGCTTGTATGTGCACGAGCCCCTCCTCCACCTTCCTATCCCTCCTCTCCCTCTTGGCCCTGTCTCTAGCATCGTGAGCTGTCACGGCGAGGTGGAGGATCGGGGTCTTGTTGTCCGCCAGCGAGAGGCCCCCGCTAGCGGTGAGAGGGCTGAGGAAGCCCTCTAGGACCTCCTCGCTAATATCGCTCAACAGCTCGATGACGTCGTGCCACCTACCGTAAACCGATACGTCGTCGCCGCCAGCGTATAAAATGACGCTCCATGGCCTCTCGCCACCTGCTTGGACGGCCCTTCTCAAGAGGCATGCGTACGCCTTAGCCCCGAAGCCCAATGACAGGAAGTCTGAGAAGGATGCAAGCGCGAGGGGCGATTTGGAGAGCTTCTCGATTATCTCTCCGACCCCGTCGGCGTCCAAGAACGCCACGGCTATCGTCTGCATCTCGTCTAAGTCGACGAGCCTCAGCTCCCCGTTCTCGTACTTCACGGTGTGGTAAGTGTTGGTGTAGAAGGGCGACATCGAGGCCCCCGTCCTTAGCCCAAGCCCCTTAAGCCTCTCTGCCAGCTCCTCAGGTAGCAGGAGGTCGCGTGGAGCGTTGACGATCCTGACCTCGAAGTGCACGTAATCCGACTTTAGGGCCTCACCGCGCAAACTCCCGAGGACGTAGTCGAGCAACGCCTTGGCGATCCCTTTGTTCCTCTGAGGCCGTCCGAGCTCGGGCTCGTGCAATGAAGCTAGCAGGTGAATGGCTCCGACTTCGCTGAATGGCACTAACGCTACGTCCAACACGAGCTCTTCAGCTTCAACCGTCGCCCTCATCCTAGCGTAGAGCCTCTCCTGACCTTCGCCCAAGCTCTTTGCGAGCTTCTTGGCAATGAGCCTTGCCTCCTGCTCGCAGGGCCCCCCTCCCTTGAAGAAGTATATCGAAACGATCGCTGCCAAGTTCCTAGCGACGTTTCCGCACGCTAAGCTGATGTGCGTTAGCCCGCTGAGCCAATCGCCTCTCCCTAGCTTGCCAGGTGCTAGCTCATTGGCATAGTCCATGGCCTGCGATACGTCGAGGGCCCACGGGTCATCCTCAAGCACGGGCTCGCGCGTTAATGCATCAAGCCCCTTGAGCTTCCTCCCCGATAGCGCGCGCAGCCACTCCACGGCGCGGGCCTGCTTCCTGCTCTTTTCGATGTCCAGCGCTAGCCCCAATTCCTCGAAGGCATCGCGTAGCGGCTCGCCCGGGCACAAGGCCCCTGCTACTCTGTGCTTTCGTGACGTCGCCACGGTAATCCACAGCCTCGCCATGAACTGAAGAGCCATCCACTTGCCGAGTAGCTCTGAGAACCTCTCTACGCTTTCCTCGTCTGGTGGTGGCGCAATGAACGTAGGAGCCCCTCCCTCTTTCGTGAACTGAGCGAGGGCGCCGAGCAGCTCGGCCACGAGTCTAGAGGCCGTGAACTGGACCAGCTCAACGAGCAGGCTTCTGCCCCTAAGCACCCTCGAAGCAGCGGCCTCTTTGACCGGCGCGTAGACGAAGTCTTGGATGCCGTTTATGTCTAAGGCGATTATTGAGAAGCCTTCCCGAAGGACGCTCAAAGACCCCAGTAGAACGGACGTTGTGCTGAGAGGTGCGTCTGGCGGCCTCATCCTCGTCCATGTCGGGACGAGTGACAATGAGGACGACAGGATGGCGCTTACCGTCTCAAACAGGCCTCTTGTCGACCCGAGCTTGAAGTAGAAGCGCAAGGCCTCTTCGAGCATTTGAATGAATGCTTTGAAGGCCTCTCCGTAGCGAATCTCGTTAGAGGCCTCTGCGTATTTTCGGAGAACTAGCGCCTTTGAGGTCTCTACGAGGTCGTGCTGTAATGGTCGGACTGCTAACCAAGTCCTCTCGTCCATCTCTCGCTTCAGCAGGTCGCTCCACTCTCCTTCGACCTCCTTAGAGCAACTGCGCCTCCATAGCTCTTGATATCTCTGCCACTCCGCCTCGCCTCGCCGCATTAGCTTCAGGGCCCAAAGAGGGCTGAGGAGCGGTACGTTGCAGGCATCGATCGTCTCATCGATGAGCGATAGCGGGTCGACGGCTTCAAGTCCTTCGCGCAATTCCCTAAGCTTAGCGCGATCAATCTTTAAGCCGAGCTTGCCAGCAAGCCATTCTGCAAAGCTTTCAGGAAGTGGTGCTCCAGACCTCTTCAGCTCACGTATAGTGCCTTCTAGCTCCTCTACTTTCTCCTCTCTTCCAGAACCAACCCTAGCCTCGTATCGCTCTAAGACCCTGGCAATGACCATGGCAGTAGCGAGCGCGGCATTTAGCGCTCGCTCCTCTACGTTGCGCACAGCCTCGCCCACCCCAGCCCGAGCCACTTCCCTTCGAAGTTGACCAGCTTGAGGGTGGAGTCGTCCCAAGACCTCCCCAGACGCTGAGTCATGACGTTGCAGAGCTGGTGGTAGAGGTGTGGAGCTAACCTCTGCATCGCGATGGCCACGGTCTTGGCAGCGTGGCCGGTCGCGAAGCCTAATCGGATGGGGATGCAGTGCTCTGAGGCTAGGCGCTCCAGCACATCTCTGTAAGTAGTGAGGTCGAAGCCCTTGCTCGCCAGGGGTTTGGAGAAACGCCCCACCTTTTCAAGCTCGTAATCCAGCAGGGCTCGTCCGAACTCCGTGAGCGCATTCAATAAGCGACTTGGAGTGAGGGTCGCGTAGAGCTGGAGGATCCGGGAAAGGGCCTCCGCTCGATCGCCTCCCACCCTGATTAGGTTGAGAGGGGGAGGCTTTGAGACTTGAAGCTCGTATTCCATAGTCGAGCCGGGCTCTAATACCTCGAGCGCGAGCTCAGCCACCAAGTTCCCGCCGATGTCAACGACCGAGGCTCGGGACAAGCTGGAAGAGGCCTTTACGGCTCTGGGCTCTGATACGAAGAGTTGCTGGAGCATGTCCGCATAACCGCCTTGCCCTCGAAGCCTGGGCTGGCTCAACAGCTTAAGCTCGAGGGCCACGCCCATGCGCTTGGGGTCTACGGATAGGTTCACGTGGCTCGTCAAGAGGTTGGCAGCTGCTTGAGCGCCTTGAGAGCTAGCGACCTCCATGACTAGCTTGTGGAGGAGCGCTGTCCTTATGTAGCCCTTGAGCGTTGAAGCCGGGATCAGCTGCGGCGGTAGCAACTTCACCTCCTCTCGGCTCTTTGGAGTCGCTCTAAGCGGGATCTTCTTAGAGCTCCTCAGCGCACCCGCGTCTAGCCAACGACGAATGCTCCGCTCGAGCTCCTCGGCCCTTGCGGGGATTGCGCCCAGCTTGCTGACGTCAATCCTCTCGAGGTCTATTAAGCACGCCTCGCCCCCTATGGGGACCAAGTCCAAGCCCCATATCCATGACTTCCCGTCCCACACGTGGAGAGGAGTCACAACTTCTAGCTTGAAGCGAAGGATCGTCGAGCTACTCACCGACGACCACCAACGGGTTGAATATGAACATCGAGGAGAGGGCTCTCGTCTTAAGCCCCACGGTTTCCGCAATAGGTCGTCCGATGCCCTCTTTCACTTTAACGACAGCTCCGGCCTGCGCGATCGCGAGCGGGCCGTAGAGGGCTTGTGCGTAAGGAGGGCCCACGTACCCCGCGATGACGTGGGCCTCAAAGAAGCTACGCCTCCAGTCCAGCGTGTCCGATGACAACGAAAGCTCCCCCAAGGCCAGGGCGTAGCGGCCGTGGCGCGCCTTATTGAGGGGCACGACCTTCTCGAGAGCTCGCTCGTCTTCTGGCATCAGCTTCGCGCGCTCAACGGCGAACCTACCCAACCCCCTACTGCGCAAGCCCCCAATGCCCACCTCACCGAGCAGTCTTAGCGCTCTGTCGAGCTGCCCATTCAATTGCGCGGGCGCGTCGACGAGCAGCAACATGTCCTTGACCGACATGTACGTGACGACGAATGGTCTAGCTGCGCCCGTTGACCTGTCTATCGCATTCCTATGCTCGGATGCAGGCCTCGGCGTCTCCACCTCGATATCTCCAGCGAGTTTTACGGCCTCGCTCTTCTCGCATAAGATCACTTCGTCCCCCCTCGTGCTCTTGACTTCAACGTCTTTAGCTAGCTCATCAGTGACATCATCGAGGGTCGGCAGTCCACGCGCGCTGGCGCTGGCGTCAAGAGCCTTCACAAGCGCGATAGCTGCACTGAGCGTGAGGTAAGGCCTAACCTTCCTCCGCAAGCTCAACCCAGACTTCCTTGCGATGTACTTGGAGAGGCGCAGGACTACGCTCAGCCTAGCAGGTATTAGTGGTTTGAAGCGATCGCCGAGTCTGGTCGAGGGCAACATCGTGGACGCCGCAACATCTCTGTTGAGGATTGAGTCGAGCAATTGCGCGTCTCCGATCATTGCCGCGGTACTCGCCATCGCCCTCAACAAGGTCACGGTAGGCGGTAGGGGCTCTGGCTCGCGATAACCAATCCTAAACCCCTTGATGAAGCTAGCTAAGTACGCTATCGGCATTAAGCTCACTGGAAGAGCAGTTGTTCTATTTTGCTAGCAATCTCCTCAATTTCCGCGAGCAGCTTGCCCACGTCCTCGAAGCTCTTGACCTCTATGTAGTTTAAAGCTGGATCGCTAGCCCTCGCGGCGGCGACTCGGAGCTTCCTAAACTTGACCTTGCCGTAGCCCCTACTACCCGAGGCCCCCAAGTAGGTCTCCTCGATGAGCTTTAACCCCCTCACTATGAGCTCCAAGTTCCTCTTCACGTAGCCCTTGTCGATGTCGAAGACAAGGAGCTTTAGCGCGCCACCGAACACGATGCCGGGCTTTACTCGGACAACTTGCCTCGGGTCGGCGGCCGAGGTTATCCTGTCAATCCTGTTCTCGCTCTTCTCCTCTAGGAAGTCGGCAATCGAGATCAAACGGCGGCCATTCTCGCTCAATTCATTAACGCACTCGTCGGTGGGGTACATGTCGTCCACGAGCAATCTGGTTATCGCTAGCGCTGGTGCCAGCTTTGTCGTCACTTCCTGCCACGCTTTTTCTTCGTCTTCCTCCGAGGGCTTAGGAGCCCCCCTTGAGCTGGCGTAATGCCTAACGTACTGGTCAGCAAGTTGCTCAAGGCCTATGGCCGGGGCTCCAAAGACCTCATCTACTTCGCACCGTTGCACTACGTCGCGCTCTATTTCGCTAAGCGACATAGGATGGTGGCCGCTCAATGCGCGTGTGTGAAGCCAGATCCTGCCATCTGTACTGTACAACGGTTTACCGAGCGCAAGCTCGAGGAGGCCGCGCATGCGCCCCTTTAGGCTGGAACCAGGGACGATGGGGATTTCGATTTCGACTTCCCGCTTATTACCTTCCTGCTTATTACCTAATACATACTTCTTTCTCGTGACGATGGGATAAAGGTCAGCGCCGCCGATCCTATAAACCTGTGCGTGCACGGGCATGCGAATGAGGAGCCCTGTGAGCACTTCCATCTCGAGATCTAATCGCGCGAGCCCTTTCAGCTCCCTCTGTATCAAGACCGAACCCATTATGCTCACCTCGTCCTTCCATGTCTATAGACAAAGACCGCGAGCGCGTCAATGAGTGCTCTGCCTCTCTCGGCTAGCTCACGGACCGCCTCGCGTTGCCCCCTCCTCAACGCATTACTGATGGAGTCTAGCACATGATTGAGGACCATGGCTATGTCTTGGCTGATTTGATCTCTTGCCAATTGATAGTTAACTATGACCTTCGCTCTCGAGAGCTCGATCGCCAATCTGTTTGCTATCTCGGCCTTGCGTTGATTCTCTGTAGTTTCTGTAATCTCTGTAGCCGCTCGAATTACGAAGTCGAGGACGCTTCCGAGGATTTCGTGAACTCTCCTGTAGGCCGTCGTGGTCGTGTCGCCAACCCTCAGGATCGGCTTCGGAGCGAGGAGCTGGTCAACGACGTTGAGGAGCTCGGTTCCGCCACTTTCGAGGGCCTTCTTGAGGTTCCGTTCAAAGCCTGCTAAATCGGGACGCACCCCCATGTAGTAAAGGTTTTTTATCACAATATAAATCACTTACTACGAGTGCGATGAAATTCAAAGTAGAATCGAAGACCCCAGAGTTGCCAATCGAGCCCTTTGAGATCGAGCTGGCCAGCAATAGCGTGACATCCTTTGTCGGCTACAACGCCACGCTCAAGTCGCTGACTGCGAGGGCCTTGCTGTACGAATTGTGCCGAGTCGCGGACAAGCGTGTTGACTTCGTCGCGCGCTTGGAGACGAGGGCCGAGAGTGCAGTTAAGGCTTTGAGGTTGGAGCTCTATGACGCGCCGGAGAGCGCGTTACTATACTTAGTGGACGACTACAGGTTATCGCTTAGGGCCTACTTCTCTACGCTAGGAAGCATAATCGATAGGCTTGAGGGCTACGCCAGCAACATAAGCGATGAGAGGGTCAGGTCCCTCGTACTAAACGAACTGGATGCGTTGAGGAAGAATGTAGCGCCCCAGCTGGACGACTACCTTGAAATGAAGAAGATGAGCGACTTGACGTTGCTCAATAGAACTCTAAAGATATTTAGAGAGAAGCTAGAAGAGCTCGGCAAGCAAACAGCGATGGAGAGCGACTTATTGTTGCCATTGGATGTCGAAATCACACCTTCTCATTACAACGTGTATGACAAGAGGCTTGGAGGCAAGAGCGTGCCCCTCGATCTCGCCTCCACCACTGTCGCGGCTGCCCTGCTGTGGAGGTTGACGTTGTACTTCTTCTCAATATCAGCTATCACGCGAGTCTTCGTCGTGGAAGAGCCAGAGGAGGCGATGACCCCTCTGCAACAAGTAGCCTACGTCGAGACGCTAAAGGCGCTCGCGAGGGAGATCCCAGGCGAGAACTACGTAATACTTACGACGCACTCACCTTATGTCGCTGGTGCGAGCGACCAGCCCTCTTATTGCTTTTCGTTTGAGGACGGGAAGTTCACGTGCAGGCCCGTGACGGCCCCATCCCCGATGGCGAAGGCCGACGCCTTACTCCTAGTAAGATCGATTGAGAGATAGGGGGTTCTCGTGAACCCCAGCCCTTCGTGCAGGGGCTTGGTAATAGACCTATTAGCGCTCTTCGATTGCGAACACTTGTCGCAAAGGTCTCTTCCAGACAAAGAGGTCTTCGAGCAGATCTTCATCAAAATGAGCGCGTCAAAAGTCTACGTGAGCAGAGCTCAGCTCAAGAGGTACGAGGAGGTATTGGCGAGGCTCTCGAGTGAAAGCCGGTGGGGCGGCCACTTAGCGCGTCTGATAGCGAGGTGTGAGGAGCTTAGGCCTGATGGAAGCAGTAAAGAGTGGGCTGAAGATCTCTGGCCCAGCGGCTTCCACAAACGCGAGTACGTCGAGCTTTACGCAGGCATCCTCTCGAAGTTCAAAGATTGTTCTGCGGACTGCGCGCTGCTATGCACGAGTGAGGAGAGCGAGGAGCAGTTCAGAGAACTGTATAATGAGTTAAGAGGCTCGCTCCACGACGAGCTAGAATACGATTACATTCGCAGCAACAAGGTCTTACTGAGGAAGCTCTAGCAAGGGGTCGACGTGCTCAGGCTCTCGCTCCTGCTACGGCCTTCGCCGAACAACCTCCCAGAGCTGCCGTGCGCCATCGTGCTCAGCTCGCAGAGAGGCGACGCGCTCGAGCTGTGGCTCTCCTGCCCTGACGCCATCAAGCTAGCGCGAGCCCTGCTCGCCCTCTCCGACGCCGGCTGCGCCATAGTCGCCGTCGGGTTGCTAGACGGGAGAGTCGTTAGCCCTCTCGTATTGCTCGACAAGCCAGAGCTAGCTGAGGTGGACCCGCTCTTGTCAGGGGCCCTCGTCGTCGAGTGCGTCGGCGATTGCGTGAGGAAGAAGTTGTTGGAGATCTTGCCTAAGTGCATCGAAGTGAGGTGGAGAGCGCGCGAGCCTGACAAGTTGCACCTCAAGGTAACGAGCATTCGAGCTTCAGAGCTCTTCGAGAGACGGCTCCGCCTAGTAGAGCCCTTCAAGGCACCTCCATGACCTCTACGGAGCGATCAAGCCTCGAGCATGCCTCATCTTCGTCGATTCTCGCCAAAGGCCTTAGAACACGTCATTATTCTCTCTTATTGCTTCTTGAGGTTTAAGGCGAGACCGTGAAAGACATGGCAGACCACACAGATAGGGGCTTTCAATTCTCCCTTCATGAGATTCCCGTGACCTGGGGGAACTTGTCTTGATTGACCCACTTCCCTTTCAATTCTCCCTTCATGAGATTCGAGCTGAACGTCGCCTTGGGCTTGATCTACACGATTGAACTTTCAATTCTCCCTTCATGAGATTCCTCGGTCTCCACAGCAAACACGTGCTTCTCTGTTACTTTCAATTCTCCCTTCATGAGATTCGTCAGAGACGAGATTGACATAGCAGGAATAAGAATCAAAAACTTTCAATTCTCCCTTCATGAGATTCGTTGTCGTAGTTCCGCAATATCTCATTAACCGTGAGGGCT
>Ga0209183_1000477_pt1 | contig 16449 bp, 15 predicted proteins | sample LHCtaG_2_FD_184120 | JGI IMG/M metagenome (GOLD analysis project Ga0209183, IMG submission 184120) | Hot spring microbial communities from Little Hot Creek, USA to study Microbial Dark Matter (Phase II) - LHC4sed_replicate (SPAdes)... | ecosystem: Environmental > Aquatic > Thermal springs > Hot... | reverse complement strand
CTATAATGGTATCAGATCTATCCCTCTTATAGCTTCCATTACAATATCTTCATCTACACTCCTCATATAGTGTCTCTCCTTCTCGAAGCCTTCAATATCTGAGAACCCGCTAACAATCCATACACTCAAACCACTATATCTTATCATATTCCTTCCAATCTCACTCCTAACATAGGCTTATAGGCTGTCATTATATGCTTTCTCGACTTAATGATTATTAGCTACCCTCTCTATCTAGCAATTTCTTTACATGATTCTTTATGATTCTGCTTATTCTCCATCTTCTCTAGCTTAAACTTCACTACAACATAGTGTCCTGAGTATGCTGTGATCGATACAGATACAGCTATTATAGAAGAGGTAAGTGTAGAGTAGATTAGTAGTTCCATACTCCACATGGTTAATCCTAGTATGAATGAGACTACACTACATAGAGTGAAGTAGATGATGTATTTGAGTATTGGCTTAGGTATGTTTGTTGGCATGAATACTATCCTTCTACCACGCCATCTAATAGATACTAGAGAGTATATTCTTGAGCCATCATCTAGCTTAACACCGTTCCTTAATAGTTTGTTGAGCCAGCTCTTAACACTCCTCCTATCTGAGCCGCGTCCAAACTCATACAATATGTCCTCCTACATCACCTCACCACCACAACGATAAACATACTCGACTAGCATGCCTGCCTTGGATTGTCTTCCCCGCCGCATCCCGCAAATCCTCAACATCCATCCTCCAAGATTTTTCCTATAGAATCTCAAAAATAGAGCATCTCCAGAAACTTCTCTCAAATGAAAATCTTAAAAACCCCACATATAAGGATTCCATACTGGAGAAACCCCTATAGTGGAGTGAGTCTGCGACTAGGGGTTAAAGGGGTTATGGTTGCAGGCGATACAAGAACCCCCAAATCTAAGACTAACTGGTTAAGCCTATTCCTGAGACTTGGAGGTTTCCGAGACCTCTCAAATATAGCAACAAACATCTACCTCAACAATAAGCGATCGAAGAATAAATCAAAAGTTTCCAAAGAGCTTGAAGACATACTGAACCTACCATATAGGAAGGCAGTCTATCTACTACAGATAAGAATATTAAAAATGTTGAAGAAAGCCTACCCGCTCGTAAGCCAGAAAGCTGAACCTACTGGCCCAATGAGTAGTAAAAGCTGTGAGGCCAGTGGGTTCTGACATTGCTTCCACCATAGATTTACAAATCTATGGTGGTTCAACGCGGGTTCCTACTGGCTTCATGGCTACGAAGACTCATCAGCCAGCTCATCCCCCTATTTTTTTCAACGAATTTAATTTATGTTTAAATATGGCATAGTAGATTTTAAGGGCATAGGGCCGGTAGGTCAGGGGGAGTCTATCTTCACCATTGTTTTTGAAGGGGACTCGAACCGCCCGCCTTGCACGCGGGAGGTCGCGGGTTCAAATCCCGCCCGGTCCACTTACATTAAATATAATTGAGCTCTATCCTAAGCTATTCTTCAATGCTCACTTATTCTCTCCAGATAAAGTATTACGGCTTTTCTTCTATTTCGGATAAATTTATTAGTGAGTAATAAAAAAATAGAAAAGAGGTGTTTGATTGGAAAATTCTTCTAGAAGTATTAGAAGCATACTCTCTATTTCTATCCTCTTAATTCTGTTATTTTCGATGTCTATGGTATCAGTAAACTCCCAGATCGGCTATTTTATATACTTTGATGATTTTAATGACTATATAGTGAAAGTATATGCTGGGTCAGATGGCCCGGGAATATGGTATCAGCAGATAGGTGGTGGAGGGAGTGCATCGTATATTGTTGCTCAAGCTGGAGGTATAAAATTCTATATCTTAAGGAGTGATGGCGGCGTCTTCGTGAAGTCTATTCTTGATTATTACTTTTTTGGAGGTTATATAGGTCCTAACGATTATAAAATAGAAGTAAAAATGAAGGTGTCCAAGGGAGAGGGTGGTGTTATATTTAGAGTATCCGACTTTAAAAAATACTATCTCGCAACTGTTTATAAGGACTCTAAAAAGCTTGTTCTGTGGTATGTAAATGAAGATGAAGGACCGGGCGCTGGCCCTAAACTTGGTGAAGCTGATATTCCTGCTGGAGTAGATGTAGCAGACTGGTTTCGTCTTGTAGTTTGGGTATACAAGAACAGGATCGTGATATCTGTTGAAGGACAAGAACTTTTAGACGTTGAAGACAATAGACTCTCCTCTGGAGCCGTAGGACTGTATACGTTCCTTAATGGTGAAGCATCTTTTGATGATTTTTGGCTTATAATGTTGACTGAGGAAACTGTAACACTAACCACTACCGTTACAAAGACCACCACCCAGAGTGTGACCATACCTACAACTACTACCGTTATAAAGACCACGACTCTGTTAACTACGACTTATATAACGACTACTGTGACAGGTGCAGAAACAACTTTAACGAAGACTAAGACTGAAACACTTACATCAACTATAACTATTCCGGAAACAACTACGGTCACAGAATCTACGATGGTTACTAAGACTGAGACCATTGAGACTGTGAAAACTGTTCCGGGACCTACCGAGACTATTACTACAACAGTAGCCCAAGGATTAGGGTTAAAATGCTTAATTGCTACGGCAGCCTATGGTTCTGATATTGCTCCTCAAGTTCAAGGTTTGAGAGAGTTTAGGGATAGTTTCGTCATGCAGACTTTCGCAGGGTCAAACTTTATGACAGTATTTAATACATTCTATTATTCTTGGAGTCCATACATTGCCGAGGCTGAAAATAGAAACGAAATTCTGAGAAGCATTGTCAAATCCATGATCTCTCCATTAATCTCTTCTTTGGAGATCTCAAGAGAAGCCTCAAAACCTTTATCAATTAACCCAGAGCTTGCTGTCTTAACATCAGGTTTACTTGCCAGCAGCTTAATAGGCTTAATCTATTTTGCTCCGACTACCTTAATAGTTCATTCTATCCTAAAGTGGAGAAGAGTAAATATTAAAATAAACATAGCATACTTCTTGATATTGTTCGGAGTAAGTTTATTACTATTCCTCTTAGCAGAGTTTCTAGCATCATCTAGCCTTATGATGCTGGCGTCATCTATGATTGTCTTATTAACAATAGCATTAACGATAATCCTCGTAGTTAGAATTTTCTCTAGGACCACGAAGACTCTACTTGGCTTCAAAAGGATTAATAGTTAATCTTCTCCAAAACTACCTTTTTAATTTCTAAGAAAAAGAACCCCCATCCACCATTAAATATCAATGTTAAGATAGTATTGAACATGATTTTTCAGGAAAGTTCTCATATCCGAATATTCGGCTCTTAGACTGGAGCTAAAACAGAAATTAGTAGGATTTATTATCTAAATTATTGTAAGATTTAATGTGGTTGCTCTAATATTATTGATTGCTGGTACATCATTAATAGGAAAGAAGATGCGAGATTCACTAGTGCGCGATCGATAGCCTTCCCGAGGATAGTCATTAGATCAATCGTTAACTATTTCCTAATAAGCCTGATTGGAACAATTATGATTCTCATAGTCTGGTTAGCTTTAATAAAATATTTCTTTGATCGCATAAGCTGAAAAATTTCACTGTAGCAATGTTACCAGCATGCTCTTCCTACTACTAACAGCTATTACTTACATTCTTAGGTATAATCAGCCTAAAGATGTTCTTTTGATTTTTATACTATTCTTTCCTAATTATGCGTTTGAAAAATAAGTGAGAACAGCATATGACATTATAAAAATAGCCAAACAACTTAAAAATCCAACTCGCTATTTTCAAAAGTGACTAACTCTTCCAAAAACATATAATTTACTTAATCTGTATATTGATCCTCTTCTTAGAGTGAGATTTAGCTAAAGTTTAAGCTTGTATATTTGGCTGGTCGAGCCATCCATCTAGATGATGAAAATGCCGATAGCAAGTATAAGGGGTCTTAACATTTAGTTATGGTAACCTAACTGTACTAGGAAATATTTTTCTAGAACTATATGAAGGTGAATTCATAGGTATTACTGACCAAAGGTTCAGGGAAGGCAACCTTTTAAAATGTTTGTGTAGATTATTACAGCCTATTGGAGTAATATATGTTGATGGAGAAAACTCAACAAAGATCGACTCGTTAACTGCCGCCAGAAGGATTTCATATCTATCTTGTGAAGCTGATTCCTCTATTGATGTTTTAACTGTGTTTGATCTGTTTTTAACGATGGAACACCATTTATAAGGGGATATTGGTGGCAGAGCCGAGAAGATGAAAGATCATATATGAATCTATAAGCATAATGGATCTGGAAGATAAAGTAGATAGAAAGACTGGAGAATTAAGCATTGTAGAGTAGCAGAGAGCTAGGATAGCTAGATTGCTTATTTGAACACGTAGGATATTTTTCATTGATGAGCTAACAGTCTATCTAGACTTAAAGCCTCAAATAGACATAATGAATATTCTTCAAAATATAACAATTCAGAAGGAGATTTAGTCTCTATACTCGATGACTTAAACGTAGCATTCTTGTACGCTAATTGAGTAATTGTTTTAGCTGTATTAAGCAACCAGTGGTTGTGTTTTAGAAGATCCAATTAGAAAGGTTTATAGTAGCAATATCAGATTAATTCTACTGAAATAAATAACTCTCTTATGATTGCATCATCACTTAGATGTATGAGATAGAAGAGCTATCCTGTAATTTATTACTTTCTCTTTTACTTGTCTCCATGTGGTTTTCTATCTTCTCAACTTCTAAAACAGCTAACTGAATCTTTATAGGCTTATTCCCCAGCATCTCCACTACACTTGGTTTTGTTCGTCCATTATCTCCATCTATCAATTCTTTTACATATAATCCTCCCTGAGCTTTTATCCTAAATTTAGCAATCTTTGAATCTATCTTCTCAGCCTCAACATAGTATAGCTTCTTTTTCCTAAGTTTGTCTGCTCTCCTCTTTAACACCCGTGTAGGTGTCCACTGGTCAACCGTGATATTGCTCATCTCATAAGCAATTTTTTTCAAAGCTTCTCCATCTACATCATTCTCGAATTCCACTATAGCTTCATAAGTCTTTGAAACTAGGGGTGAAGAACTCTTCAATAATCTTAATTCTCTCCTACTTGAATATCTTAGATCTAGGACTTCGACTTTTCCCGCAGCTTCTTGGTTTATCTTCTCTTCAAGAATTTTTAAATCTACAAGTCTCTTACGTGGATGCTTTAATTCTAGGATAAATGGTCTTCCTGACCCTAGAACTACTGCGTCTACGTCTTCTCTACCTGCTCCATGAAATTTAAAATCTATTGCTTCGAAGAGTTCTACAGCTGGACCACCGATTAATTCACTTATAGATTCAGGGTATTCTCTACCGGTATAATTGCACTTACTACATCCTCTACCCCAGCATTCTCTACAATACCAAGGAGTTTGAGGTACATCTTTCTTAAGCTTCCTATATCTACCGTATATAAATAAAGGATTAACCTGTACTTCGCATGTCTCTGAAAATATGTCAACAATTACTACTACCTCTGGAGTCTTATACTCAATCTCTTTACTTATCTCTTTTTGAACTAATCCACCAATCTCTCTAGTTATGTCTTCTTTAATGTCTTCACCAGTAGTAACCATGTATTCTGAGCGAATTAAATCCTCCCTCTCTCTAATCTCTGATGGAACCCTTGCTCCGAGTAGAAAATTTCTAAATTCATATTCTTTTAATTCATCAATTATCTTTGAAGCGGACTCTTTAAACCTCTTCCTATCCAAGTATCCCTCACAGATAAAGCATGGTTTCGTGGCTGGCTTGTCATAACCTAGTTTCTCAAGAAGCTTTATTGATGGATAGTGATTACACGTAGATAGTATTCTTATCTTCTCCAATCCTTCTTCAATATTTTCTTTTATTAATCTATGAGCATCCATAAATATAATAGTCTTCAATGCTATACCTCTTTCCTTATTACTTATACCATATCCTAATGAAGCAAATTGTCTACCTAAGCAGTAATCGCAAAGAGGGTATCTTGAGAGTATCCTAAAGGCTAGATCAACAATCTCTAAGGATCTCAAGAGGTCAAACCTCTCATATTTTAGGTTACTGTACTGTTTTAAGAAACTTCTTCGGAAGCCTCTTAGCTGTCTTCATAAATTTCTTTGCTAACCTATACTGTTTGATTAAGTTCTTAACATCTTTCTCTAAGACTCCTGCTCCTCTTGCAATTCTCTTAATTCTAGATGAGTTGATTACGTGGGGGTCAACTCTCTCTTCAGGTGTCATAGAATGTAGTATTGCATCCCATTTCTCTATTTGTTTCTCTGCATCTCTAAGAGTTTCATCTGGTATATTCTGGATTCCTGGAAGAGGCAGCTTGGAGATGAGTTTAGAAAGTGGACCAGCCTTTCTTAGATCTTTTAATTGTTTGACGAATTGTTCGAGTGTGAATTCTCCACGTATAAATGCTTCTGCTCTCTTCTCATCCATCATGAGTTCGGCTAATCTGAATTTTTCTAGGAGCCCTTCAATATCTCCTAATCCTAGTAGTCTACTAACATATCCAGGCGGATTAAATAATTCGATCTCGTCTATCCTCTCCCCTGTACCGATAAATTTTATCTTCGCACCTGTAGCGGCGATCGCTGATAGAGCTCCTCCGCCTTTTGCACTAGTATCCATTTTTGTTAAGAATATCGATCCGACTGGTGCTGCTTCATGGAATGCTCTCGCATGTGCTCCCGCTTGTTGACCCATGCCTGCATCTATCACTAACATAACCTCGTCCGGCTTAACTTCTCTCTGTAGGTTTCTCATCTCATTCATCAGAGTTTCTTGACTCTTATGTCTACCGGCAGTATCTATCAATATCACTCTTACTCCATCTGAGGTCAACTTCTCGATACCTGCTTTAACGATCTTTACTGGGTCTTTCTCGCCATCATGTCTGTATACTGGTATCTTTGTATCTCTTAGTAGTTGTTCAAGCTGGTCGCATGCTCCAGGTCTGTAAGTATCTGCACATATAACTCCGACATTGTAATCATTCTTTTTGAGATAGTATGCTAGCTTAGCTATACTAGTTGTTTTTCCGAAGCCTTGTATTCCAACCATCATTATCATGTATCGGCGGTCCCTCGGGATCTTGAGTTTAGCAGGTTCTTCACCTAAGAGTTTAACCAGTTCTTCATAAACTATCTTGATTACCTGGTCTTTACGGGAGATTCCAGGAGGAAGCTTCTCTTCCAATGCTCTCTTTCTAACATTCTCGGAGATTTTCTGTACAAGCTCTACACTAACATCACCCATTAGTAGTGAACGTTGAATCCCTCTAACAAGCTCATTGATAGTATTTTCATCAACACTGGTAGATGAAATAAACTTGCTGATCGCTCTCTTTAACAACTCACCTAGCGATGTCATCCCTATCAAACTCTACATGCCTAGTATTAAGAGTTGATTAGACGGAAGATTTAAAAGTCTTAGAGAGATATAGTTTAATTGCGCCTATATAGAGTTTATGCAGTAACTTCTATGAAGGTTCTAGTTACTGGTTCAGAGGGGTTTGTTGGTAGAAACCTAGTAAAGTACCTGAAGGACCGAGGATTCAATGTTATCAGTTTAGATGTCTCTGGTGGAGAGCTGAGGTTAGATGTTACAGATTTTGATACTCTATCAAGAAGTTTATCTAACATAGATTTTGATGCTGTAGTCCATCTATCTGCAATCGCTAATATTCCTGAAAGTATTAGAGATCCATACAGGTGTTTTAAGGTTAATGTCTATGGAACATTAAACATTCTTGAGATAGCTTCAAGAAAAAATGTTAGAAGATTTATATATGCTTCTTCTGCAAATGTTTACGGGTTACCATTAAAACTACCAGTAGAGGAAGATACACCACTAAATCCCAGGACACCTTATGATTATTCTAAAGTAGCTGCTGAGACAATCGTTCAAAGCTACTGGAAGACTAAGAAACTACCTATAGTAATCTTTAGAAGCTGGAAGCTCTTCGGTGAATATGATGTTCCAACAACAGCTATCCCATCCTTTATAAGAGCATGCTTAAAGAATGAAACAATAAAACTCTATAATAGTGGAAGAGATACAACCGATCCAACATACATTGAGAATTACTGTATTGCCGTAGAGCTAGCTCTAACTAGAGAAGAAGCAGTAGGAGAAGTATTCAACATCGGAACTGGAAACGAAATCTCTATACGGCAGCTAGCGGAATTGATAAAGAATCTAACAAACTCATATAGCGAGATAACACTTCTACCTCCCAGGACAGAAGCAGAAAAGGAGCCTATGCGGAGCTATCCATCAATAGAAAAAATAAAGAAGCTATTAGGATATACTCCAAAAATATCATTAGAGGAAGGATTAAAAAGAACAATACAATACTATAAACAATTACTAGAAGTAGAGACAATCAAATAGCTAAATATAGCTCCTGAGATGTTTATGTAGTGGGCCGGTAGATCAGTGGGAGATCGCCCGCCTGGCGTATAACGCTCTGGAATGCGGGAGGTCGCGGGTTCAAATCCCGCCCGGTCCACTATTTTAAATCTACAAGTTCCGTTGACTATGTTTAGTTTATTGGAAGTTGTAGTAGTTTATGAGGACTGATGCAGTGACCCTCGATATATCCTAGATACGTCTTCTTCACTTACATATATAGGTGCAGACTTTAATCCATCGGGTAATCTAGGTTTTTCTTTTACGAGCTCGATTAGTTCAGGTATCTCTGCTTCCGTTAATCCGTAGTCTGAAAGCTTCTTTAAACCCATATTGTAGAGCCACTCTTCTACTCTTAATGCTGCAGTCTTTGCTTCTCCGGCCTCCCACTCAGGTCAGACTCTAGGTTTCAAGATTTATGTCAATATCTCAGGGACAGCAGGATAGATTGTTTTTAGCATCGCCGGCAGAACTATCCCAAGCCCTACTCCATGTGGTATCTCAGGCTTCACCGCACTTGGTGGGTGTTCTAAGCTATGTGTTATATGGGTTCCAATATGGTCTATAGTAATTCCAGCTATCATCGAAGCATATAGGAGATAGTATCTTGCTATGATATTTTCAGGGTCAACTATTGCTGTAGGTAGGTGTCCAGCAACTAGACTTTTGCTAATTCCATTGAGAATAGTGTTGTGTTTCTGTTAGTAGCAGATTCTATGACGTGGTTTAACGCATCTGCAGCTGTCGCGATCGTCTGCTATCTATCTAGCTTAATCGGTAATTGTGGGTCATCAATCATATATTCTGGATATGTTAGAGACATCCCTATCTTATAATTTTCTCAGGGATTGTCTCAACACCGTATCTATTAATTTCGGTTCCTGCCCATGTGCCGTATTTATAGAGATTACCGGTAAAGATGACTGAGGCGGTTTTCTCTCCATAAAAAGTTCTCTAGCATTAGCATTCTTGTCTACTGGTAATAATGCTGCTACAGCTTTAGCTGTATCTATCGGGCTTTCATCACCGATACCTAGAACAGCTTGAGCCTTAAACTCTTTGCCAATCCTTACTGTGTCATCAACCACGTTTACAGTTGGATTAGCAGATACTTTATCGTATAAGACATACTGTATATTGTGTTCTTCTAGAGCTGGCTTAACATAATCCCATGCACCACAAACCCTATAAGACATCCTTCCTGTAACTATTAATATCCTCGTTATTCCTCTACCTTTTAAATCTCTAAGTATCTCTCTTATCTTGTTTATCGCTCCTACACCGAAGTAGAGATTTACTCCACCATACTTTAGTTTGAAGACTTTATTAGCATTTATCTTACTCTCCCAAATCATATAGCTAACTATTTTAATTTTCCATATAACTTAGAATATCCTACCTATTTCGGTTCTCGTTTATTTAAAGTTCCTAGATAGATTCTTGATCTAACAATGTTGGTCTCAACTTAGTTTTACTTCTTCTCCTTCTTGTATGACTTTGACTTTGATGTCTTCCTTCTCTAATAATCTCTTGAATTCTCTAGGATTCTCAGTATGGATAGGAATTACCTTCTTCGGTTTTATCTCTCTGATTATCTTGAGTAAGTCTTCTCTATTAGCATGACCTGAAGCATGTGTCCATCTACTATCTAGTCTGAGAAGGTTTATCCAATTTTCTACCTTCTCCCATTCTATCTCTTGCTCTTCATCGTGAGGCTCGCTAGTTGACTCAATAAAAAGTGATCCAGGAATAGGCTGTATTTCTGCAAGCTCAAAAACATATTGATGACTGTTAAAAATAAGAAAATACTTATCTTGATCCTTAGATATTTCTTCAGGCTTAATAAGCATATCTGTATTCAATAATGATTCATAGATTTTCTTCAACCAGCCTCTAAAATATGTAGAGCCAAGGAAATACCCTTCATCTATTATAGACCTTTTCTCAAAATACACCTTAACATTCTCTAGTTTTGGAAGCTTAACTTTACTCTCTACTTCATACAATGTTTTGATTAAATGGTAGATTCTAGACGAGAGGACTGGTATTCTTCCGCATTCTTCAGCAGCTTCTATCATTGTTCTAACTCTATCTATATCGAGAGATGAAACTAACGTGGAAACTAGCTTTCCACCCTTCTTTAATGTTTCCGTTATAACTTCATTCTTAACATCATCTTCAGATCTAGTTGTTGAGTCATTTATTCTGGTTCCCTCAATTAATAGAAAGTCCACATCTCTAGCCTTCTCAATAAAGTCTTCCGTATATTTGCTGACAACACCATGAAATCTGATATCACTTGTATAAGCTATAGATGTTTTACCTGTTTCTATTCTAAAGCCAAAAGTTGCTGGAATTGAGTGGTCAACCGGTATGGGTAAGACTTGAAAAGGTACTCGACTAATTTCCCTACCTTCCTCAAAGATGATTAGTGGGCGTTCAACCTCTTCTAAGCCCTCCTCCATCTTAACTTTCTTTTTTAATTCCTCTCTCCTTCTATCCTTATAGATAAATATCTCTCTATGAATGCCTGTTCTCCCAGAAGTTTCGATTGAGTGTTCTATCAATGCTTTCATACTCTTACTTACAGCTATAGGTGTTTCCACCTTTAAGAAGGCAAGCGAACCATAATGGTCTAAGTGGCCATGTGAAATTATACAGCAATCTATCGAAAGGCTTCTCGTATCGTTAAGAATTTTCTCATTTGATGCCAAGTCCTCCCTATATACTCCACTAATCATTGGAAGAATACCTACAAATAAATAGTTCCTCAAGACTCTATTTATTCTCTCAAATCCGTGACCGACTGCATACTCTCTCTTCTTCTTAAGATTGAGACCAAAATCTAAGAATATAGCTCCCTCCTCACCATGTAGAAGTATCTTATTCCCCCCTATCTCCCCTGCTCCACCTAGTAGACAGATGTCGACCAATCCCCTTAGAAATGGAGAATAAAGCATATTTAAATTATTGATTAAAGATTGGTTAGGGAGAGCTCTTCCAAGCAATTGAGCACATATTTTTTAAAGATATATTACCCATCAACAATATGATAATTGGGTTGTTTATGTTTTCTAGTATTCCCCGTGTTGAAGAATATATGAGGAGAGAAGTGTATTTTGTTGATACTGAGGATCCACTTAGTAAGGTTGTTGGGATATTCAGAGAGACTGGTCTTCCAGTAGCTATCGTTCTAGGTAACTCTAAAAATTATCTTGGAGTTATTACTGATAGGATCGTATTAAGGTCTATGTTAAATATTGATGCTGTAAAAGCAAAGAATGCTGTAGTAAAAGTTCCGATACTCAATGCTTCTGACTCTGTTGCGAAAGCTGCACGTTTAATGCTTGAAAACACTGTCAAAGGATTACCAGTCTCAAGCCAGAATAAACAGATAATAGGAATAATCACTGTAGATGATATAGGCAGGGTGGCGGAAAAGCTCTATCCTAGATTGAAGATTAAAGAGGTCATGACAAAAGATCCTATCACTATAACCTCCGACTCCACGATAGGTAGGGCATTAGTATTAATGCGTGAGAATGGGATATCGAGGCTACCCGTAACCAAGAATGATAAACTAGTAGGCCTGGTTACCATACGTGATATAATTGATAAGGTCATACAACCTAGGACTAGAGCAACACGTGGAGAAGTAGTGGGGGAAAAAATTAGAAGCTTAGGATACAAGGTCTCAGATATAATGACTAAATCTGTAATCCAATCTTCTTCTGAAGAAGACCTTTCAACTGCCGTAAAAAAGATGATTGAAAATAATGTTTCATGCCTCGTTATAGTATCTCATAATAGAGTATCTGGAATAATTACTTGGACAGATATTCTTGGGATTATTGCTTCTCTAGAAGAGAAAGAGAAACCACCAATCCATATACAAGTTAGCTTCAAGATGAAAGAGATATCTCCAATGGAGAAATCAGAAATAATCAAAATCGCTGAGAAATATATTTCGAAACTGGCGGAAACACTGGGTAATGGATATCTTTTACTACATTTTAAAGAACATAAAGAGAAGCATGGAGAGCAACATTTAATCCATTGCAGGTCTATTCTGAGAACGGATAAAGTAAATATTGTAGGGATTGGTGAAGCATGGACAGCTAGTCAGGCAGCTAGGGTAGCTTTAGACAAGATTGAAAGACAGTTGTTGATGGTAAAAGAGCTGGCTGAAAAATATCCATATAGTGAAGAAGTAGTGAAGAGATGGGTTACTGAATTTTAAAAATCAGGTTCAACTATTACCTTGTATAGGTTATTAGGTGATGACAATAGCCTCCGTAAGCTAATCTTCAATCTTCCTGTAGAGTAAAGTAGTATTGAAAACAATATTATTGTAGAGATAACGTGTAGGAGTAGTGATGCAAATGGATAGCCTAAGAATATTGTCAAAGGCCCCTCAAAATACTCATTTATTATAGGCCATAATACTGGGTTGTAGGAGTGATGTAAATAATCTATTAATACATGGGTTAATGCTCCAATACTGGCAGTACCCCATGAGTAGGTCAAGCTTGTACTAAGATTATCTTTTACTCCAAGAATCTTAATAACTTTCTGGGAGCTGTAAATCAACTGTGTAGTTAAGATTGCTATTAAGCTATTGATGGTTAAAGCACCGATTACCGAGTGGGCTAGCCCCCTAGGGATCGCATAACCCATCATAGTTAGTAGAGGTATCTCAAAATCAGGTATCATTGATCCGATAACTAACGTAAGCCTCTCACTCTTCAACCTCCTTAAAATTGGCCAAACGTAAACTACATGAAGTATTGTAATAGGCATTATAATCAACCACGTCTATTTGCTTCTGCCTCACCTAGATCTAACTGCAAGATATAAACTATCAAGATTAACCGACTTGTTTTACTAATTCGTATATGTAGGTTGTCTTTTTAAAGTTATCAATGTGATTTTATATTCTGAATAGGGGATTTTCATCTTGTCTGGATATTCTCTTTGAGGCTCAACTCTTAACAATCTAATAACGTATCCATTGAATTCTCTCTCCTCATCACCTGGTATAGTTAAATTGACCCTATCTATGTCTCTATCCTTCTTTCCAAAGCTTAATTCTACTATTACTCTTCCAGCCCAGAAGCAATGAACATTCACGGGGCATCTGGTATCTTCAACAACTCTAACAAAAGTCACAGTTATTTCAGCATCTTTAATTAGGACCTTCTCACCAATTTTAAGCTGGAATTCTCCACCTAATGTCCAAGTCATCATACGACTTTCTACTTTCTGATAGAAAATAATAAAGATTGATGCAAAAGTGATAATGATTAAGGCGATGGTTAAGATAATTCGAAGAGGTAGCTTAAGCACGTATAATGGATAAAATACCATCTAAAAACTTTTCAGGATCTACTAAAGGTAGCCCTAAATATTTTAAACGTCAAAGTATAAGTAGAATTCATATGGGTGGGGCTTAGAGTTTACTTCATAGAAATACTTCATCTCCAATTCTATTATCGCATCGATTAAATCATCTGTCATGATTGGTTTTAGGAATTCTCTATCAGATTCTAATGATTCTACTGCTTCTTTTAAGCTTCCGGGCAGCTCCCTAACACCTAATTCTCTTCTACGTTCAGGTGTCAGCTTATAGATATCTTCATCTACTGGGTCTCCTGGGTCAATCTTATGTTTAATTCCATCTAACCCAGCTGCTAGAATCGATGCAAAAGATAGATATGGGTTGGCAGAAGAGTCTGGTGTTCTAAATTCTATCCTCTTAAAAGTTGAATTACTCTTTCCTCTATAGTACACAGGGATTCTTATGTTTGCAGACCTATTAGATCTGCTCCAAGCAATATAGACTGGAGCTTCGTAGCCTGGAATGAGTCTTTTGTAAGAGTTTGTTGTAGGTGCTACTATTGCAGTTAATGCTCTGCTATGCTGAAGCAGCCCACCGATAAAATATCTTGCAGTTTGACTTAACTCAGCATACTCATCATCTTCATCATAGAATATGTTTTCTCCATCCTTCCAGATACTTACGTGGACATGCATCCCTGAAGCATTATCTCCATATATTGGTTTAGGCATGAAAGTAGCGATTAAACCCATCTGCCTTGCAGTATTTTTGGCCACATACTTATAGGTCTGAACATTGTCTGCCGTTTTAACTAATGTATTGTATCTTAAGTCAATCTCACATTGACCTGCGGTTGCGACTTCATGATGGTGAGCATCTACTCCTATGTTAAAGTATTCTTCTAAGATTCTACAAACCTCATTCCTGTAATCCATTAGTGTATCTTGAGGTGGAGCAGGAAAATATCCTTCCTTAAACCTAATTGGGTATCCTTGAATAGTATCTCCAGAACTCCATGGAGCTTCTTTAGACATTATATGATAGCCCATACCCCTACTTGGATTTGAAACATCCCAGTATACCCTATCAAATACGAAGAATTCTACTTCTGGCCCCCAGTAAGAAAAATCATAACCTAGTTCTCTAAGGTATAATTCGGCTTTCTGTGCTACATACCTTGGATCTTTAGTAGACCTCCCCCTACCATAACCATTGTATATATCACAGATCATCCTACAAGTCTTTCCACTACTATTGTGCCATGGAAGCAAAGCGAAGGTTGAGGGGTCAGGCTTCAACACCATATCAGATCTATATATCTCTGCAAAGCCTTTGATCGATGAACCATCAAGCTTGGGTACGCCCTCTTCGAATAATCTCTCATCTAAGTATTCACTAGTTATAGTAATATGGTGTAGCTTACCTAGAGTATCTGTGAAATGTAGATCAATGAATCTAATGTTAATCTTCCTCCATGAATCGATCATCTGCTCTATCGTAATCTCCTCACTCATTCTAGCCCATTTATTAGACAAATGTTCTATATAACCGTTCCTATTCCAGAAAAATGAATCGAAAAGCAACACAACTGGTAACAAATGAACGACAAGAGGTCTATCTGTTTAGCAAATACTCGCTAATAAGAATTACTATAATTGATCACAGTAACTCTAATGATTGAGTCAAGAGGAAGATTAGTCTTAGAGTAAAGGGTTCTAAATTGCTCTTGTACATAATGTTAAGAGGATTAGTTAAAGATTAAACTTAAATTTGGAGAGGGAAGAAATCAGAATAGGGGGCGTAGCCTAGCAATCTAGAAAGGGCTGAAGGTCTACGGCGCCGGGCTCCAGCGCCCACATGCAGGATTAACCTGATCCAACGGAAATGAAGACGCGCTGGAGCGAGTCTCGAGGTGAAGATACCCGGAGACCGTGGGTTCAAATCCCACCGCCCCCATATTATGTTAGTCAAAATAATTGGAGAGGACTAAAGTGTTTTCAGCAGCTTCTCCATCCCCCTTTGTAGTGAAGCCTATGAGTTCGGTAAAACTCTATCTAGAATCAGCTCTAATGTACAGTCAGTATTCATCTTTCTTCGTTTAATATGTCTTCCTCATTCTTCATCGTAGAATGGCGTCCCCTTATTATAATTAAACGTGGCCCGTCATTTGAATCTTTAATTCTAGCGATAGCTTCCAACACAGTTTAGTAGTTTTGAATTTCGTGTTATAGACGCGTATAAGACTATCCTCATTTATGCTTCCTTCACTATTGAGAACCCTCTAGGAAATGCTATAATAGTCTCTACACTATACTCAATTTATTGTTTCAGCTCTCTCAAAGTTTAATGGCTTCTTTAACAGTTCCGACGGCTTAACATCTATAGATTCATTTTCCCTTCATCTAGATTCCAATGCCCATCTCTTTTCATATTGGATTCTGCATCGACTATAAGTAGAACAGCCTACTTTCTTCTCTTTTCCCTCCTTACATTTTACACCCAGTAGTATGGGCTCTTTCGTAAAAGTAGTAGAATAAAGTAGATATATGTGGCTTCTAAGATAACATCTTAATCTATAATAAAGATTCTAGGCCATCTTAATTATGCTGTCTACTGTTTCTTTTAGGCTTGCTCCTAAGCCTAGAACC
>Ga0209183_1000476_pt1 | contig 16495 bp, 8 predicted proteins | sample LHCtaG_2_FD_184120 | JGI IMG/M metagenome (GOLD analysis project Ga0209183, IMG submission 184120) | Hot spring microbial communities from Little Hot Creek, USA to study Microbial Dark Matter (Phase II) - LHC4sed_replicate (SPAdes)... | ecosystem: Environmental > Aquatic > Thermal springs > Hot... | reverse complement strand
GCATATGTGAACGAAAAGGCGGGGCGGGAAATCATCCCTCGCCGCGTCTTTGAAAAGCCGCCAAGTGCCGAGTTGAGGCCTGGGCAAGTGGATCAAGAGAAGTTGCCACCTTACCCGTTGCTGGACGCCATCTTGCAAGCGTATGTGGAAGAGGACAGAAGTGTCGCCGACATTGTGGCTATGGGTTACGATGAGGCGACGGTGCGGAAGGTTGCTTGGATGGTTGACAGCAGCGAATACAAGCGACGCCAATTTGCGCCAGGACCAAAAATTACGCACCGAGCCTTCGGCAAAGACCGAAGGCTTCCCATCACTAATCGGTTTAGGGAGTGGGAAATTGGGGCAAAGAGTGACGAAAGAAAAAACAGTTGCCGCAAGACTTGAGCCGTTACTTTTTGGATACTAACAAGGAATGTGTTCTGAAACTATCCATGCCACTGGCTTCAGCCAGTAGTTAATGACGAAATTCCTGAGTGCCAAATTCGTTCGACGGCCATGAGGATGAGCCCTTTTCGTTCCGTCAACCGAGTGCTACATCAAGGTAGAGCATCACCATCACGCCTAAAATTGTGCCAAAGGTTGCCCACCTTTCGTGACCCTTTCGGTGAGTTTCGGGGACAATTTCGTCGCTGATGACATAAAGCATTGCACCTGCAGCGAAACCCATAGCGTAAGGCAAAATCGGTTGGGCTATGTGAACAGCCCATGCACCAAAAAGTGCCAGCGGAATTTCAACGAGACCAGCCCTTATGCCCACAAAGCAAGCGTAAAAATGAGCGCCCAAACCAGCACTCAAAGCGGAAACGGAAACAGCCAAACCTTCGGGGATGTTCTGTATGCCGATGGCAAGCATTAACTTCAAAGCATTAGCCAAGTCTCCCGAACCAAAGCCTACCCCGACAGCAAGCCCTTCAGGCATGTTGTGGATGGTGATAGCGATGATGAAAAGCCAAACAGCCCTGAGGCGAGTTTGAGCCAAGCCCTCATATCCCAAAACAGCATGGGAGTGAGGGATTAAGTGGTCGGCAATGTCAAGAACGACAGCCCCAAGAACTACCCCAATGAAAGTCGGGATGAACCCACCGTGCTCAATTCCCGGCAAAATTAGGCTCGTGAAACTTGCGGTCAGCATCACTCCCGCAGCGAAACCGAGGGACGCATCTAAGAATCGCTCTGACGGTTTTCGCCAAACAAGCACCGCCAGAGCACCAAAGGTGTTCATCAAAGTTATGACGATCCCGCCCAGCAGACCTTGCAAAATCATGTTACCACCTGTCATCTTGACAAAAAGCAACTCAGTCAACCCCAAGGTTCTCACCTACTTTCAGGGGCGGCAAAATTTTCTCAAACGGCTCGTTGGACAATTTTGCGGAAGAGGAACAGAGCCGTGACAGCCACGAGGATTAAAACAACCGATGCCGCCAAGGCTTTGTCAATCTCGCCTCGGTTAAGAGCGAGGTAGATTGAAATTGGCAAGACATCGGTTTTGCCCGGAGTTGCTCCCGCCAAAACGACCGTTGCCCCAAACTCACCCATCGCTCTTGCCCAGAGCAAAACCGTTGCCGCCAACAAACTCGCTGTTGATTGGGGCAACTCAATCCAGAAAAAGATTTTCCACTGGGACAAACCGAGGGTTTTGGCTACATCTCTCAAACGCGGGTCTTGGCTTTCAAACGCCGCCTTCAAAATTCTCAGAGCATAGCCAGAAACTACAGCAAATTGAGCGACGACAATGGCTGGGACTTCATAAACAATGGGTCGCCCTAAAGCCTCCAACCATTTCTCAACCGAACTTGTTTGAGAGGGAAACTGGGTGAAGAAAACGAGAAGGGCAACGCCCAATGCTATGGGAGGCATGACTATTGGAAGGTCAAGGAGGGTGTCTACAAGGGTTTTAAACCGACCGCGATATTGCGCGAGAGAATACGCTGCGGGAATGCCGACAATTAGGCTCAAGATGGTGCTTACCGTAGCAGTCAAGACCGATAACTTTGTGGAGAAGCGAAGTTCATCGGACAAGATGGCTGAAGCAATATTGCCAACACCTGCGTAAATGACACAGGCAAATGCAACTAACAAAATAGCCCCTATATAAACGGCAAGCGCACCGACCGACCACAGCCAGAAAAGCCGATTGCTTAATATCCCGGTCATCTTTGTTCACCTTTTCAGGCAAGTTTCAACGACATGAAACCTGACAGAGTTTTAGCAAGTAGGTTAGGCAACGCTTTCGCTCTCAAAAGTTTGCAATCCTTTCATCATATTGTATTGCTCAGTTTTTTCAGAGTGCATTCCATGGTTTGGTAGGAACATCGCCATCCTAAGTTTGAAGCCTGTAGCAAAGGGCAAACCAACATTTTTAGAACGCTCTCCTCAATATTTACAGTCGCTGATGACGCTGCTATCATATTTGGCACAGCAAGTTATAATGAAAAGATGGCTTGTGAGCAGTTGATTTTGTGTTCGGAGTGAGTTATAATTGACAGTGCCACCATGACATATAGACGACGGTCTCGTTCGTGCTGACAGAGTAACGAGCGAGAAAGTAGTGTTTCAACAAAGAGGGTGAGACGATTGTTGCGAATGAAATCAACTTTACCTGAAACGACAGTTCGTCGGCGTCTTACATTGAGGGGCGATGGTAATCTATTCTCACGCATCCGACAATTTTTGATGGATTGTTGGGCTGAACTGAAACTCACTCAGCGCCCGACAAAACAGGAAGTGCTTAGTTACAGCATGGCTGTTTTGTTCGTCATTTTAGCATCCGCTGCCTATTTAGCGTCATTGGACTTCATCTTCGCGAGAATCTTTTCACTCTTTTATCGGTAGGAGGCACACCTATGACCCAACTCCAACAACCGAAGGTTAGGAAACGATGGTATGCTGTTCATGTCATGACGGGACAGGAGGAAAAGGTCAAGCAACTTTTGGAGCGAAGAGCAAAAGCATTGGGATTAGAGGAAAAGATTGGTCGGGTTGTTATCCCGAAAGAGAGGGAAATCCAAAGCCATCGGGGAGGTCCGGTGGAAAGGCGGGTTTTCCCTGGCTACATTTTGGTTGAAATGATTTTAGATGAGGAAACATGGCACTTAGTGAGGCGAACTCCCGGGGTTACAGGCTTTGTTGGTGTCCAGGAAGGTAAGACAGACAGGAGTGGTGTTCCACTTATCCAACCTTTGCGTGACCATGAAGTTGACAGCATTTTGAGGATGATGGGGGAAGAGGCACCGCGCCCCCGCCCTATATGGCACAAAGGAGAAACAGTTAGGATTAAGTCTGGACCTTTCGTTGACACTGTAGGGCGTATAGAAGAGGTCAACTCTCAGCGCCAGACTTTAATTGTTATGGTCAACTTGCTGGGAAGAGAGACACCTGTTGAAGTTGACTTCTCCCAAGTGGAACGAGTTTAGGTCTTGCCTTTTCGGGATTTGCTCGCTAAAATAATCCCTTCGGCTTTTAGGTAGTAGGAGGGTTGTCTTGTGGCGAAGAAAGTTGTAGCGACAGTGAGATTGAATTTGCCTGCAGGTAAAGCGGCAGCAGGACCACCAGTCGGTCCAACCTTGGCACCTTTTGGAATCAACTTGATGGAGTTCATTAAGGCTTACAATGAAGCGACGCGAGACATGATTGGCACTATCGTGCCCGTGGATGTCACAATCTACTCTGACAGGTCTTTCAATTTCGTCCTGAGGCGACCACCTGTATCGGAACTCTTGAAAAAAGCAGCGGGGGTAGAAAAAGGCTCACCAACACCCAATAAGGTTAAGGTGGGCAAGGTCACAAAAGAACAAATCCGAGAAATAGCGCAATACAAGATGCCAGACCTTAACACTGACGACCTTGAAGCAGCGATGAGGATAGTGGAGGGCACTGCTCGGAACATGGGCATTGAAATTGTCCCTTAACATAGACCAAGCATCTCCGTTAGGGCAGCCACTTTTGCGCTCCCAAAATGTCAAAGATGGAGGGAAAAGCATGGCAAAAAGAGGAAAGCGATATCGCCAGTTGTTGGAACTCTACGATAAACAGCAGTTGTATGGTTTACCTGAAGCACTTGACTTGGTCAAAAAGTTGGCAACGGCTAAGTTTGAAGAGAGCGTTGATGTGGCTATCGTCTTGGGGGTTGACCCAAGAAAGAGTGACCAAAGGGTGAGGGGAGCAGTCCAGTTGCCCTATGGGACTGGAAAGCAACCTGTGGTCGCTGTCGTAGCAAAAGGGGAGAAAGCAAGGGAAGCAGAAGAAGCCGGAGCCGATTATGTTGGGGCTGAGGATTTGATTGACCGAATTGACAAGGGTTGGAAGGAATTTGACTATCTCATCGCTACCCCTGACATGATGAGGTTGCTCTCAAGGCTTGGACGAAAGTTAGGTCCACTGATGCCAAGTCCAAGAAGTGGGACGGTAACCAATGAAGTTGGAGAGGTCGTCAGACAATTGAAGTCGGGGAGATTGGACTTTCGCACTGACCCACAAGGTGTCGTTCACGCTGTCATAGGCAAAATTTCGTTTCCTGCAGAACATCTCATGGAGAATTTTAAGACACTTCTTGACGCCATTTTGAAGGCAAGACCAGCGACTCAAAGGGGTCAGTATATCAGAAGCATCACTCTCTCACCAACTATGGGTCCTGGCGTCAGAGTTGATGTCCAAAAAGCGTTGCAGTTGGTGCGTTGATAGGAGGACGAGGGGCATGCCTAAACCTGAGAAAATCCAACTGGTCAATGAGTTCGTTGAGAAGATTCGCAAGGCTAAAGGGTTTGTAGTGACCACTTACATTGGTCTTGACGCCCAGCAAATGATGGAAATTCGTCGCCGTTTCAAAAAAGAGGGGACGGAGTTAAAGGTCATCAAAAACACCCTTTTTGCCCGGGCGTTACAGCAAGTCGGATATAATGGTGAACTGCTACAAAGGCTGCGTGGTCCTTTGGCTGTCGTTTTTGGCTACGATGACTCTGTCTCAGCCCCAAAGGTTGTTCACAAATTGCGCAAAGATTATGAGGTTCTTTCTTTGCTTTGGGGCATTATTGATGGGAGGCTTTACGAGGCTCAACATCTTGAAACTATTGCCACTCTTCCGCCAAAGGAAGAAATTTTAGCCGAAGCAGTCAGTTATATTCTTGCTCCATTTTACAACTTTTTAGGCTTAATTAACTCTGTCCTTTGGGAATTTACGGCAATCCTTGAAGCCGTTATAGAAAAACAAGGCGTAATCGCTGAAGGAGAAGGAGGGTCTCAAATGGAAGCATCAACTAAGGTGCAAGAGTTGTTTGAAGCCCTTAAGGGCTTAACGCTCCTTGAACTTAAACAATTGGTTGACTTGTTCAAGGAGGAATTCGGCGTAACAGCAGCAGCACCCGTTGCTGTCGCAGCAGCACCTGCTGCAGCCCCTACTGTGGAGGCTGCTGCTCCAATTGAAGAAAAGACGGAGTTCAAGGTCGTCTTGAAGGCAGTAGGCGATCAAAAATTGCAGGTCATTAAAGCCATCCGAGAAGTGGTGCCTGGGCTGGGTCTGAAAGAGGCGAAGGACTTGGTTGAAAGTGCGCCATCCGTCGTAAGGGAAGGCATAAGCAAGGAGGAGGCTCAGAAAATCAAAGAGAAGTTAGAGGCGGTTGGAGCAGCAGTGGAAATTGAGTGAATCGGGGCGATGTGTTTTGACTTTGCCGAGAAACGCCGGGAGGCGAGAAGATTGTTCGTGCTTAATTTCCCACTCAAAGCAAGGAGGCGCATTGGAGCATGATGACAACAATGGTGCGCCACCAGGCACCTCAAAGTAAATTCGTCCGTAAGTTGCAGGAGAGATTAGCGCATCTTCAAAAAGTCCTTCCTTCCGTTGAACCTCCTCATTTCCTTGAGGTTCAACGCCAGTCCTATGATTGGTTTCTGAAAGAGGGCTTAAGGGAGTTATTGAGGGCTTTCTCGCCTATTGAGGACTACACAGGCACTTTAGTCTTAGAGTTCCTTGACTACAACCTTGAGATCCCTCAACCTCAACCCAATTGCCATCAATGCCGACAAGGGGTATGTCACCAGCACAAATACTTCTCCCCAGATGCTTGCAAGGAGAGAGGACTAACCTACGAAGCATCTCTTAAAGCCAAAGTCAGATTAATTGACAAGGAAGCAGGAGAGGTCAAGGAATGGACAGATGTTTATTTGGGCGAGTTGCCATTAATGACGCCTCAAGGAACTTTCGTCGTTAACGGCACGGAGCGTGTTGTCGTTTCCCAGTTAAACCGTTCCTCTGGAGTCTATTTCTCGTCACGCTTGCATGAGTTGACCGGTCGTGAACTTTTCTCAGCCCAAATCGTTGCCAGAAATGGGAATTGGGTTGAATTTGAGACAATCGTTGAAACGAAACAGGAAGAAAAGGCAAAGGAGAGGGTAAGCATTCGGGTTCGCATCGGTGGCTCAAAAGCAATGCCAGCAACTATGCTCCTCAAAGCCTTCAGTGCCCTCAAGGAGACAAGAGGTGTGCCTCCCATCGTAAACAGGCTGGCAAAATCCAACCGTAGGTTGATCGGGAAGAGGTTAGCAGAACCCCTCATTGACCAAGAGACAGGTGAACTCTTAGCACCAGATAACGCTGTTATCACCACAGAACTTTGGGAGAGACTGCAAAAAGCGGTTGTTGACAAGGTTGCTGTTTATGAAGAATTACTACCGTGCAGCACCACCGAAGACATAGTTAGGCTCTTCAGCACCCCTCAAACTTTTGCCAAACCCATCCAAATTTCACCCGACGAATTAGATGAACAACGACTTTGGTTACTTGATGACCTTTTTGACCCACGCACTAAAAAAGTGGCGGTTAGAGCCCCGATAAAAGTGACAGTGGAAGTTCTGGAGCGAATCAATCGCCTCTTGGAATCTGGGCTAACACAGGTCACCCTATATCGCTGTGACCCTTACATCTCCGACACTTTGGAGATTGACCCGTCCCCCGATGAACGGACTGCCCTTTTGATGGTTCACAGAGTCCTAAGACCTTCTGAGCCTGCAACTTTCGAATCGTCCCGTGAGTTAATTTACAGCCTTTTCCTTGACCCACGCCGTTATGACTTGGGGCGAGTTGGTCGCCACCTTCTCAACCGAAAACTCAGGTTCTCCGATTGGCTGGGCGTAGAACCGGATTGCGAGATTGTGACTCTGACTTTGGAAGACCTAATTGGAACTCTAAGGGCTATCATCCTCTTCAGAGAAAAAATTGAGAGTTTGGACGAGAAGATGGGACAACCCTTCTGGGGCCTCTTTAGCTCAACTACCAATGGCGAAGAAAGCTCCGTCCCTGAAATCCTCAAGAAGCCTGACTGGTTAAGCCTGCTCCAAGACGATGTTGATCATTTGAAGAACAAGCGTCTTAGAAGTGTAGGCGAATTGCTTCAATCCCAACTTAGAGCCGCTCTCCTAAGGATGGAGAGGGCTCTAAAGGAACGAATGGCGACCCTCCCCAAAGAGCAAATGTCTCCTCAGCAACTCCTTTCCATCAAACCTTTGCAAGCCGCAATCCGTTCCTTCTTCACTTCGGGGCAGTTATCCCAGTTCCTAAGTCAACACAACCCCTTAGATGAACTTGAACACAAACGCAGAATGACCGCTTTGGGACCAGGTGGTATCTCCCGAGAAAGCGCTAAAGGAATGCTTCAATTGCGTGATGTCCATCCAAGCCACTACGGTCGCATCTGCCCTATCCAAACCCCTGAAGGTCCAAACATCGGTCTCATCTCCACCCTTTCAGCATATGCCAGAGTTGATCAGTTCGGCTTCATTAGAACTCCTTACAGAGTTGTCAAGGACGGTGTTTTAACGGGAGAAATTCATTGGCTCTCCCCCGATGAAGACGAACGCTTTCACATCGCTCCCGCTGACACCCCCGTCGACCAAAACGGCAAGATCATTCCAGAGCGTTTGATTGTTCGTGGTCCCAAGCCTGAAACAGGCGAACCCGGCTACCTTTGGGTTCACCGCTCCCAAGTCCATTACATGGATGCATCCCCACGCCAATGCTTTAGTGTGGCTACAAACTTAATTCCCTTCTTAGAGCACAACGATGCTAACCGTGCCTTGATGGGCTCAAACATGCAACGACAAGCAGTCCCACTCATTCACCCAGAAGCACCCTTAGTTAGAACTGGATTAGAGGCAAAAGTAGCCAGAGACTCAGGAGCACTTGTCATCGCCGATGAGGATGGGGTTGTTGAGCATGTTGACGCTTCCCGAATTGAAATCCGAACCCGTTCTGGTGAGAGGAAAGTTTATGACCTTAGAACCTTCCGCAGGTCAAATCAAGGAACTTGCTGGCACCAACGCCCCCTCGTCTCAAAAGGAACAAGGGTCAAAAAAGGTGATGTCCTCGCTGACGGTCCAGCAACTAAAAACGGTCTCTTGGCATTAGGGCAAAACTTACTCGTCGCCTTTATGGTTTGGGAAGGTTACAATTACGAAGACGCTATCGTCATCAGTGAGCGACTCGTGAAGGAAGACATCCTGAGCAGTATCCACATTGAAAGTTACGAAACGACTGCCCGTGACACAAAACTTGGTCCCGAAGAAATAACCCGTGATGTCCCCAATGTGGCGGAAGAGCGACTGAAGTTCCTTGATGAAAACGGTATCGTAGTCGTTGGGGCGGAAGTCCAAGCCGATGACATTCTGGTCGGAAAAGCCGTTCCAAAGGCTGCTGCGGAATTGTCGCCCGAGGATCGTTTGATGGTGGCTATTTTCGGCAAAAAGGCAGAGGACATGAGAGATGCTTCCTTGCGAGTCCCGCCAGGCGAGTGGGGCACAGTTATTGGGACTCTTGTCCTCGCCCGGTATAAATACCGCTGCCGAAAATGTGGTGAAATCATCCGACACTGGAGAAAACTTGAAAGGACAGAACACAGCCGATGTGGGGGTAGGTTAGAGCAGTTGCCCAGCGATGAATTGAAGACAGGCGTCAACATGATGGTTAGGGTCTATGTGGCGCAGAGACGGAAAATTAGCGTCGGTGACAAGTTGGCAGGAAGACACGGGAACAAAGGTGTCATCGCAAAAATCTTGCCAGAAGCAGACATGCCTTACTTGCCTGATGGGACGCCGGTGGACATCGTTTTGAGCCCGTTGGGGGTTCCGTCCCGAATGAACATTGGACAGTTGCTTGAAACTCACTTGGGTTGGCTTGCTCACTTTTATGGGACGGCTTTTGAAGTCCCGCCTTTCCTCGGATTGGTCAAAGAAAGTGACCTGATTGAGGGCTTCAAAGAGGCGGTTAACGAACTTCACAAGAAGCAGTTATACAGCATGGCGACAACGGAGTGGAAATTGAAGTTCCGCAAACCCCAATGGGGTGAGCCAGAAGAAGATTACGCATCGGCTTTGGTGGATTTATTGCTTTCGCGACCAAGCGAGGAGAAGGAGAACCTTTTAGCGATTTTGAACTTACCGACAAACGCCGATAAAATTACCGTTAAAGAAGCCTTGTTGGATAGGGCATGGCGCCGAGTTGGCTTTAACCCTGAGACTGGTAAGTCAATACTCTACGATGGTCGGACAGGAGAACCTTTTGACCAACCTGTCACAGTTGGTTGGATGTTCATCATGAAACTCATTCACTTGGTTGAAGACAAAGTCCACGCAAGGGCAGTCGGTCCTTACTCTCTCGTGACTCAACAGCCATTAGGCGGGAAGGCTCAATTTGGTGGTCAGAGGTTAGGAGAGATGGAGGTTTGGGCTCTTGAAGCCTATGGCGCCGCTCACAACTTGCAGGAAATGCTCACAGTCAAGTCCGACGATGTTCATGGTCGCGTCCAAACCTTTGAAGAGATTGCTCGCGGTCGGAACATCTTGGAAGCAGGTGTCCCAGAGTCCTTCAAGATTCTCGTCAAAGAACTGCAAAGTCTTTGCTTGCAAGTCACCGTTGAGACAAGAGAAGGCGTCATTGTAGAATTGAAGGATGAGGAAGAAACGGCACCTCAAGAACGATAGTCCTTTCGCACTCACGCATTCAATGCATTAACCAGCGGGCATTGGGGATCAAAGAAGGAATGCAAATGGTTCCCTTTGCCTTCAGGTTCACCTTCGGAGGTGAAAGGGTTTGGAGACAAAACAAACAAGGCAAACAGTTTACTTTGATGTCGTGAGGATCGGGCTGGCATCTCCTCAGGACATTCGCTCTTGGTCTCACGGGGAGGTTAAACGCCCTGAAACCATTAACTACCGAAACTTCCGCCCTGAGAAGGATGGGCTCTTTGATGAGCGGATTTTTGGTCCGACAAAAGACTACGAGTGCGCATGTGGGCGATACAAGAAGAGAAAGTTCGCGGGGATGGTATGTGAGAGATGTGGTGTGGAAGTGACCTCTTCAAGGGTTCGCAGAAGGCGAATGGGGCATATTGAATTAGTCTCGCCTGTCGCCCATATCTGGTTCTTCCGCAACACTCCATCTATCATCGCCCTACTCCTTGACCTTTCACCTAAACTTGTTGAGCGCGTCATTTACTTGACAACTTATATCATCACCCAAGTGGACCCGAGAGCGATAAGGCAGGAAAGGGATAACCTGCAAAAAGCCGTTGAGTTGGAGAAGGAAGAAATTGACGGCAGTGTGAGAGACCATGTCAGCCGATTGAGGCGGGAACAGGACAACATTAAGGATAGAGCCCAGCAAAATATCATGCCTTTGGATGAGGCTGAAGACCTAATCCGACAAATTGAAAAAGATATCCAATCCACAGTCCAACAAGCAGAAGAGCAGAAGCAAGAACTTGATAAGGCATTGGAGTTGCTCCAATCCCTTCAAACAAAGCAAGCGTTGACCCCTGAAGAATTGCTTTCACTCCGCAGATTGACGGAGACAGCACAAAGAAAACTTGGCAAATCCTATGATCACCTTTTCAAAGTCGGGACGGGAGCGGAGGCAATTAGGGAGTTGCTTGAAGATTTAGATTTGGAGCGCCTCTCCCGAGAACTAAGACGGACAATACAGGAGACGACAGGAGCAAAGCGAGCAAGAGCCATTAAGCGGCTGGAAATCGTTGAAGCCTTTAGAAAGTCTCGCAACCGACCTGAATGGATGATTTTAGAGGTCTTGCCCGTCCTACCACCGGAATTGCGTCCAATGGTTCAATTGGACGGTGGTCGGTTCGCCACCAGCGACCTTAACGACCTTTACCGGAGAGTTATCAACCGAAACAATAGGCTCAAAAAGATGCGCGAAATCCGAGCCCCTGAAAGTATCATCAACCACGAAAAGCGACTTCTGCAGGAAGCCGTTGATGCTTTGCTTGATAACTCCCGCAAACCCCATCCCGTCTTGGGAACAAATGGGAGACCTTTGAAGTCACTTTCAGATATGCTCCGAGGTAAAGAAGGAAGATTCCGCAGGAACTTGCTTGGGAAGCGTGTTGACTACTCGGGTCGTTCGGTCATTGTCGTTGGACCTCAACTGAAACTTTACCAGTGTGGTTTGCCGAGGGTGATGGCAAAAGAATTGTTCCGACCATTCCTAATGCATTGGCTTGAAAAACACTCCGACCAAACAGGAGTTTACACCCTTAAAAGCGCAAGGCGACTGCTTGAGGAGGAAGATAATCCCCTCGTCCACGAGGCATTGGAAAATGTCGTTAAAGACCATCCAGTTTTGCTCAACCGAGCACCAACACTACACAGATTAGGGATTCAGGCTTTTGAGCCCATCCTTGTGGACGGAAAAGCCATTCAAATTCATCCCCTCGTTTGTCCACCTTATAACGCTGACTTTGATGGTGACCAAATGGCTGTTCATGTCCCCCTTTCAATAACTGCCCAAGCAGAAGCGCGCCTGTTGATGATGTCATCTAACAACATCTTCTCTCCCGCAAACGGTCAACCCCTGATGGCTCCAGGTTACGATATCGCCCTGGGTTGCTACTACTTGACTCTATGGCAGGAGTTGCCCGAGGAAAAGAAAGTAGTGCGGGAAGAGGGGAAGACATCATTTGAATCACCTGTGGAACTTTTGATTTACGCACGAAAAGGCTGGGTTAGTTTGAATGAGACTGTCATAATTGGCAAAGAGAAAGCCACTGTTTGGCAGCACTTGCTCCGATACCTCGCACCTCGTGGCTGCGCTTTCACAAACCGCGAAGTTCCATTGAGGTTGCTTGCACTTAAGCAAATTCATTGGCAGACGGACATAATGGTCCGAGACGAGAGGAGCCAAAGTGGTTGGTTGCTCACTACACCGGGACGCGTTTTGTTCAACAGTTTGTTGCCACCTGACTTCCCCTTCGTCAACGAGCCTGTGACCAAGAGCAGACTTCGCGACATCGTCATTCAACTCTATGAGCGCTACGGCAACATCCGATTGGTTCAGTTCCTTGACGATGTAAAGGATTTGGGCTTCCACATCGCTACCTTGTCAGGCATCACCCTCTCTGTTGCTGACTTGAGAGTTCAAACAGAACGGGAGCAGTTGATTCGTGAAGCCGAGAAGAAAGTTCATGAGATTGAAGGAGCCTACGAACAAGGACTACTCAGTCCCTTTGAGCGGGAAGAGCAAATTTACCGAACTTGGATGGATGTCGTGGACAAAGTGACTGAACAAGTCATGACAAATATCGGAACTTACAACCCAATTTACATGATGGCTGAGAGTGGTGCTCGCGGACGCAAAGAACAAATTGTCCAGTTGGCTGGATTGCGAGGGCTAATGACAACCGCTGTCGGGACGATCATCAGTGACTTGCCTGTCAAAAATAACTTGCGAGATGGTTTGAGCCTTTTGGAATACTTTGTCTGCACTTTCTCCGCTCGCCGAACCCTCGCTGACACTGCGTTAAGAACTTCCGATGCCGGCTACTTGACCAGAAGGCTCGTTGATGTCGCGCAGGATGTGGTCATCAAGGCTATTGACTGTGGAACTACAGAGGGCTTTGAAATTACCCCCATTGAAGACCAAGGAGTAGTCATCCTCTCCATCGCTGATCGCATATTTGGGCGGGTGGCAGCAGAGGATGTCCTCCATCCCAAGACAAAGAAACCGATTGTCAAGGCTGGGGAATTGATTGATCGCGAAAAGGCGAAAGAGATAGAAGCGGCTGGGGTCACTAAAGTCAAAGTCCGCTCGCCACTAACTTGCGAATTACCTCACGGGATTTGCGCTATGTGCTATGGGATGGACTTGTCCAGTGGAAGGCTGGTTGAGTTGGGAGAGGCAGTTGGCATAATAGCAGCCCAGTCCATCGGCGAGCCCGGAACACAATTCACCCTCAGAACCTTCCATACAGTCATTGGTCAAAGCCTCGTTGAGATCAGGCAGTTTAAAGGTCACAGAGAAAGAGCCCTTAGAGAAATCATTCGGCACGCAAGAGCCCAAGCAGCAGAAATGACCCTCAAGGACATGATGGACGAAATTAAAAAGGCATCTCGCGGTGCTGAGGAGGAGCAGAAAGAGCAAAGAATGAAATGGTGGACGCGACTGCATGTCCCCCGTCGGAAAGGCTTGCTCAGGGTTGAAGAGTTGTTTGATGCAAGGAAACCACTTGGTCAGGCAATAGTGTCTGAATACGATGGAACCGTCGTGGAAATCTCCAAGAAAGGCATTTGGCGCATCTATGTTGACTCCATCGTCCCAGAATCCGATTGGGAGAAGAACATGGACGAAGTCCTTGCCCAAGATGTCAAGGTCGGTAACACGGTAATCATCCCTAAGGGAACACCCATTAACGATGTCGTCATTGAGCAATTGAAAGCGGCAGGCGTCAAGGAAATTGTCCTCCGCAAGGGCTATGTGGTTCCCTTCAATGCTGATTTCAAGGTCAAGGTTGGCAGTAAGGTAAAAGTGGGAGACCCACTAACTGAAGGTGCTGTCAATCCTTATACCTTGCTATCCCTTCGCGGTGTGCGGGCAGTTCAAGATTACCTGCTTCGGGAAATCCAAACTGTCTATCGCTCTCATGGTCTTGACATTCACGACAAGCACATTGAAATCATCATCAGGCAAATGCTACGAAAGCGCAAAATTGTTGACCCCGGTGATACTGACTTCCTGCCAGGTCAAATCGTTGATCGGGCAGTCTTTGAGTATGAAAACAAGCGTGTGATGGCTCAAGGTGGCAAACCAGCAACTGCCGAATGGGTTTTGATGGGAATTATGAGGGCTGCTGAGAGCACCGACAGTTGGTTGAGCGCCGCTTCGTTCCAGAGAACAACTCAAGCACTTACTGACGCTGCAATTCGCGGGAAGGCAGATTACCTGATAGGGCTGAAGGAAAATGTCATCATCGGAAGGTTAATCCCAGCAGGGACAGGTTTCCTCAGACCCGGAAGCGTAGAGGTTTTGCCTCCCGAAAGTTTGGAGGAATTGCCCCATGTTGGAGAACCAGAAGAGAAGCCCCGCCGGCGAGCGAGAGCACCCCGCTCCCGACCATCCCGAAGGCGGTAACTTTGCCAAAAATTTGCGTCATGATTAAAAAGTGGACGAGAGGGGCATGGCACTGCCATGCCCCTTTTGTTTGCTCAATCATATGCACGGTTTCACATAACTAAGCCAATGGAGGAGGGTAGGGAATGGTTAGGGAAGAGACAACCACAACCATTGAAGCACCTGCAACATCAGACTATCAAGCGGAGCATATTGCTGTCCTGAAAGGCTTGGAAGGTGTCCGTAAAAGACCCGCCATGTATATCGGCGATACAAGCATTCGCGGATTACATCATTTGCTGGAAGAGGTCATTGACAACAGCGTTGACGAAGCATTGGCTGGCTACTGCAAGCGCATTGATGTCGCAATCCACAAAGACGGTTCCGCATCCGTTACCGATGATGGGCGTGGCATTCCTGTTGACATCCATCCCGAAGAAGGCAAACCAGCAGTTGAAGTCGTTATGACTATGCTTCATGCCGGCGGCAAATTCCACACCGGTGCCTATCGTGTCTCAGGCGGTCTTCATGGAGTTGGTGTCAGTGTCGTAAACGCACTTTCCGAGTGGCTTGAAGTTTGGGTTAAGAGAGACGGAAAAGTTTGGCATCAAAGATACGAACGAGGCGAACCTGTTACGCCTCTTAAAGCCGTTGGCAAATCAGCCCGAACTGGGACAATTGTTAGGTTCAAGCCTGACCCAGAAATCTTTGAGACGACAGATTGGGATGCTAACCGAATTAAGCAGCGACTACACGAATTGGCTTTCTTGAACCCACAAGTTCGTTTTATTTTCAGGGATGAGCGAACAGGTGAGGAAGTTGAATTCCACGAGAAAGGTGGCTTGGTCGCATATGTCCAGCATCTAAACCGAAACCGTGAAGTTCTACATCGCCCCATTTACATAAGCGGTGTCCGACAAATTGAGCAAGATGGAAAGGTTTTGGATGAAGTCTCTGTGGAAGTTGCCTTGCAATATCACGAGGGCTATCAGGAGCAAATTTTGAGTTTCGTTAACGATGTTAGAACGGTAGATGGTGGAACCCACGAGAGCGGTTTCAAGAACGCCTTAACTCGGGTCATCAACAACTACGCTCGGAAGACAGGGTTGTTGAAAGAAAAAGACCCAAACCTAACGGGTGACGATGTCCGAGAAGGTCTAACTGCAGTCATTTCCGTCAAATTGATGCGACCTCAGTTTGAAGGACAAACAAAGCACAAGTTGGGCAATAGCGAAGTTGAAGGAATTGTCTTCAGCATCGTCCATGAGGAATTGAGCGCCTACTTTGACAAAAACGGGACAGTAGCCCGACGCATCGCCCAAAAATCTATCCGAGCAGCCCAAGCGAGAGAAGCAGCGAAAAAAGCAGCGGAACTTGTCAGAAGAAAAACTGCTTTGGACGACGCAAGGTTGCCAGGTAAATTGGCTGATTGCACGGAAAAAGACCCAAGTTTGTGCGAGTTATTTTTGGTTGAAGGCGAAAGCGCAGGCGGGACGGCTAAACAAGGGCGTGATAGGAGAACTCAAGCAATTTTGCCCTTGAGAGGCAAAGTGCTCAATGTTGAAAAGCACAGGCTGGACAAAGTCTTAAGCAATGAGGAAATCAGAGCCATCGTCACCGCTTTGGGCACGGGCATTTGGGTAGAGGATGGGAAACATCGCCGGAAAAGCGGGGAGTCGCTGACAGAGTTTGACATATCCAAACGCCGCTACGACCGAATAATCCTACTCGCCGATGCCGATGTTGACGGCAGCCACATTAGAACGCTCTTGTTGACCTTCCTTTTCAGATACCTTCGCCCCCTCGTTGAAGGTGGGCATGTCTATATTGCCAAACCGCCGTTATATGCCATCAGAAAAGGGCGAGAACTTTACTACGCCTATTCCGACGAAGAGAGGGATGCCATTGTCAGGAAACTCGGAGGGCGTGGCGTCACTGTCCAAAGGTTCAAAGGATTGGGTGAAATGAACCCAGATCAGTTGGCAGAAACCACAATGGACCAGAAGACTCGTGTCTTGCTCAAGGTAACCCTCGAAGATGCCAAGAAGGCTGACTGGCTTTTCTCAGTTCTGATGGGTGAGCAAGTTGAACCGAGAAGACAATTCATTGAAC
>Ga0209183_1000475_pt1 | contig 16506 bp, 10 predicted proteins | sample LHCtaG_2_FD_184120 | JGI IMG/M metagenome (GOLD analysis project Ga0209183, IMG submission 184120) | Hot spring microbial communities from Little Hot Creek, USA to study Microbial Dark Matter (Phase II) - LHC4sed_replicate (SPAdes)... | ecosystem: Environmental > Aquatic > Thermal springs > Hot... | reverse complement strand
AATATCCTTCTCCACGGCGCATTTAACGTTGAAAAACCCTTCAAAAAACTGAGGGAAGAGGCAGAGTTAACCGCTGAAAACGAAGCGAAGAAAGATTGGAGTTGACCTCTAAATGCCCCTTTTAGAAAACGATGTTATTTTCGCCTATCTAAACGAGTATGACCCTAACCATGAAATAGCTGAAAGAATCTTTCAAAAACTGCATAATGGCGAGGTCAACGTGGAAATTTCAAGCGTTAGTCTAATCGAGATGGAGTTAATCTATCGAAGCGAAAAAATGGAAGACAAACTTCTTAAAGACCTGGCCTAGCCATTGCAGCATTGCCACATGTAAAATACGTTGCTCTAACGCCTGACGTGGCTGTTGCAAGCGTATATTTGAGGCAAACGCTAAACCTAACATTTTTCGACTCACACTATGCTGCAACTGCACTAAAACATGATAGAAAAATTATCTCCTTCGATCAAGCATACGACAAGGTGCCTGGCTTAACACGCATAAAACCTGACACCATTTAAGAAATACAACGCCGATCGCGAGAAAGAATATTACTGGTGGGAGGAATATGTTAACTGGGCATAATTGAAAATGTAATATTCCAGGAGGGGAGTCTTGTGACTGTCTCGTGGAGAGTTAAGGTTGCGGGTGATTGGTGGGAGAAGCGTGGGTGCGATTTTAACAGCTTTGATGAGGCTCATATGAGGTTTGGGCGCTGGATTCATAGCATGAGCTATGAGAATTGCCTTAAGCTTAGAGAGGAGGTTGAGAGATATTTAGAGGCTAGGAGTATTAGTGCCGGGCTCATATTAAATGCCCTCAGACTGTTCTGTGGAGCTATGGACGTTGAGGTGGAGCATGATGAGCAAGTTTATGGACTACTTAAAGAAGCTCTTGAGCATGCAGCTAAGACTAATGAAGAAGACGCCGTAAGATCACATGCGAGGGCTCTAATGGAGCTCATTGCAACCGCTGAGAGGCTCAAAAGCAACATAATATGCTCTGGCTAAACCACCAGCAATCTATACTTCCCATCAAAAATAAGTGGCCGCTATGAAGCCACATGATATCGCCGCCGACGAAATCTACATAACCGTTGAGAGGACAATATTCGGCGATTACAGCGACGAGTTCACAGTAAAAGTAGCAAGCAAACCTGAAGAAGTCAAATCCCTGCTTGAAGTTGGCTTCGAATATGTCTGCGAGAAAGATGGGTTAATGTTTTTTAGGAAGCGCAAATAAAATACTAAAATGTACCGGGGTAGTCAAAAAAGTTGCCGGGGTAGCCTAGCCTGGTTTGGGCGCCAGACTCATAATCCGCACGTACAGCCAATAAATAAGGGTCAGATTCACCTTAAAGGATAGGATCTGGAGGTCGCGGGTTCGAATCCCGCCCCCGGCATCATTTATATACTTTTGGAATGAACCCCCGACGCTTCACTTATGCTTCCTAAAGAATTTGAGCCCATCATGTTAGCAGACGTACTCGAAAAGCCTGCTTCTATGAGGTTGGAGATCTCATCCGGTGTTCTGTCAATCTGTGTTCATGCTCTGGCACTAGCTATTTCAATCAACTGAGAAGAAGAAATTGATCGTATATGTCAAAACCAAATCACATATTTACCATTCTGCATCTTCCCACTTTAGCTGGAAGATTTCACCCGCTTTAGCTCTCGTCTCTTTAGCTATTTGTAGGAAGACCGCGATATGCTTTGTGCATCCTGTAATTGAATCGTCGATCTCCCGCTCTAAAGATGTAAGATGGAGGCTTTTAAGCCTACCTGTATGTCGGCTTATCCCTCATTTAAGACCCAGCCATTTAACAAATAAGCCATAGGCAGTGGTAATGGCTTCTCACTGAGATTCTTTCCATCTTTGTTGTGCTACAATCTCTTTAACGCTTTCAGGATTGTAAAGGTCGGCTCCAATCTTTAGGGAAATCCGTAGAATTTGGTGGTTAACTGTTCTTTTATGTGTCATAAAGCCTCAAAATTTTCCTTAATGCCCAACTATACTTTTTCCTTAAAGTTTTTGGGTAAAGTTTTTCAAGGTTGAAGCCTACTTTTGCCGCCCACTGCGCATAAACCCTTGGGTCTATGTATGATCTTAGGGAAGTCCCTAGGTTCCATTCTTTCGTTTCCCTCATTAGGGCTATGTCCAGCTTAGTCTTTTCAATTCTCGCCTTAACAGCGTCAATACTTTTCCCCTTCTCAGTCCTCTCCCTTAGCTGAATCATCAGCTCTTTAAGTCCAGTCTCCTTCTTTGCCAATCTTTCATCAAAGTTCGCTGGGACCTTCCTCTTGTGGTTGGCTATCTTTGCACCTTCAAGGTTTGCCATTTTGGCGTGGAAAAGCTTTACGTGCTCCGAGTCGTTTTTGTTAACGTTGCATTTTTCTAAATATTCCTTTACAGCATTTGTTATTCGCCATGTTCTGAAAACCTTTGCTGTTAGCCCTTTCATTTTCTCTGAGAGGAAACGTGAAACCTTTCTTGAGTTTATTCCCTCAAAGAGGCATTCCCTGCAAGTTTTGGAGTAATGCTCGATATTCTTTATCACGGTTTGCGGTGCTTTTATGGATTTTTCCCATCTTACAGCGTCCTTACCTAAAAAATCAAAATGAAGCGTGTCACCGTCTATTTTTATGTGTTCCGGCCTCAGCGTTATGGCGCCAACAGTGTCCGCTTCTCCAGGGTCTTTCTCATCGCCAACCCTCATGTTTAATGCTAGAATCAGCCAGCTTACCGTGGCTATTTTTCTTCGCTCCTCGTCTCTAGCTTCGAGGTTCTTTATTATGTGTTCTTCGATTTTTTGGATTAAACCGTCAAGCTTCTCGGCTTTCCTGAATTTTTTGTATTCTCTTCGCTGTTTTAGGAATGTAGAATCAGAAAACCAAACATATTTTATCTTTCCAGTGAGCTTGTCTCGCCACTTCGCAATATACATTCTGTTCGGTTCCCAAATGATTTCCTTCCATCTTCCAGGAGGTCTAGGCGCATCTGGGGAAAGGTTCAGAATAATGTCTTCTTCCCCCGGGCCTTCTTTCCATCTGCCCCTCTTCGGATGGTCTCCTCTTCCAACGAATATGCATGAGGGCTCCGCTATCCAGTTGGCTACTTCTACTCTTTTACCATTGACTATAGCGTAGCCGAACTTCTTCTTTAGCGCTTCTCTTTGGGCTTTCCTCTGTTTTGCAAGTTTTTTCTTTTTACTTTTTGTTAAGTTTTGCTTCTTTAGTTTTTCCTGCTCTATGTAGGCTGAAATTTCGGAAAAGTCTATTCCATCTTGAACCATTCTTTTGGGTTCGAAGTCGTTTTCCTCTATAGTTTTTACGTATTCCACATGGAATGTTTCCAGAAAATCCATCTGCGGATTTTCAATTCTTAGTTGCTGGAGAAAATCGTTGATGAAGTTTCTGTAGAATATTTTATCCGGCGGCGATGCAGACTGCATTCTTTTCACTAGGGCTAGAGCCATTTGCTCGGTTTTTGGGCTTAGTTTTATCGGCTTTTCTATAATTTTTATTGACAGTCCCTTGTATTCGTATGGCGGAACATACACGCCATTATGCCATAGACTTTTTATTTCATGTTTAGCCGTGCTGCATCCCGCTAAAGCTTTTCTTTAATCAATCCTATTGTTGCTTAAAAACCTTCACCACTGCTTCCGCCGATTCTTTTTTGCTTCAGTTGCTTGCATAGTTGCTTTGGAAGACCTTTCAATTCTCTTAATGAGATTCTGGGAGTCAGACCGAAAAATTCTTAACTTAAGAGGGAGCGTGTGCGCTTCTTAAATCTTTTGAATTTTTGGTTCATTTTGGAAATATTTAATTCCTACATTTATTTCAAAGACATTTTGGAGGAACTGGAATGTTTAAGCTGTCTGTTATAAGCGATGAGGTTTCTCAAGATATTAGGGTTGTAGCTTCCTTTGCCAGAAAATTTAACCTTGAGGGTGTTGAGATTAGAAGCGTTTGGGGTAAAAGCCCGCAGCATCTTCTTCCGGAAGCCAATGAAGTAAGGAGGGTTCTGTCCGAATACGGCTTGAAGGTTAGCGCGATAGCTTCGCCTTTATTTAAGGCTGATATAGAAGGCGAGGGGGAGTTTGAGGAGCACTTAAACGTGCTGAGGAACTGTGTTGAATTAGCCAATAAGCTAGATGCTAAAATAATTAGAGGGTTCACGTTTTGGCGGAGGGGCAGAATTGAGGATTACATTGATCGTATAATTGAGAGGTACAGGAAGCCGTTAGAGATCATAGAGGGTGAAGATCTGATTTTAGGTGTTGAGAATGAACCGTCAACCTTCGCTGGGAATGGGAGGGAACTAGCAATTTTTCTATCAAGGATCGATTCGAGGAAGGTTAAAGCCGTATGGGATCCGGGAAACGACATATTTGATCCCTCAGGCGAGGTTCCATACCCAGACGGCTACAGATACATTAGAAACCGGATCATCCATGTGCATGTAAAAGATGGGATGCGAAGAGGCGGCGATGGAAAACCTGAGTGGACAGCTATCGGCGAGGGCGAAGTAGCCTATAGGGAGCAGTTTAAAGCTCTGAAAGAGGATGGCTACGCAGGATACATCTCCCTAGAAACCCATTGGAGACCTAGAAAGAGGATTCCGGAAGAAGAAATCACAAGGCCCGGTGGGGAAGAATTCTCCCGCAGCGGCGAAGAAGCATCGGAGATCTGCATGCGAAACCTCATACAAATATTAGGCAGCATATAGATTGCTGAAGAACAAAAATCAGGGATATTTAAGCGGCTGGGTAAAGAACCGCAAAAAAGGGAATGGAGATTATGGCATACTGAATTCTTCGGATGTTGCCGTGACTGGTTTAAGCGTTATCTTCGACCGGCCGCTTACTGCTGCCCTTTATTCGCCCTCATCAGGATTTTTTATTCTAACGGTGATTTCTTTTGATTCATTAGGCTCCAATGTGACGAGAACCTGCGCTGAGGTCGGCCGATAGTAGGGAACTCACTCTTCGCCGTCAACTTTCTTCTCGATCACTAAGCCTAGCCGCGTTTCAAACTGTTTCATATATCCTAAATTTCCAAAAGGAGACCTAGAAAATTTCCATTTAATAAAAAGACCTTCATTTTGGCTCTATTATGCTTAAATCTGGTTTTTAGGCTTCAATTTTCTGCGAGATATTGCATAGTAAGCGATGTTAGGCTGCTGATCCGGCGGACATGAAGGCGGATTGCCGATGTGTTAAATGGGTTTGCGCTACATGGACATTTCATGCTCAATTTTCCCAATTTAAAAGAGTGCATCTATGTCTCCGGCATTTTAGCACGAGTCCCCTCCTCACCTCTAAGGATCGATATTACTTCTGATATGTCAAATTTCGGTGTTCCATCAACGTAGCAGAGGCCGAAGCATGCGTGCACTGGGCTGTTTTCGCTCTTAATCTTTCCATGGAAGGGGTTATCTCTCCATTCATATATGAAGGAGCATCTTATTCTATTCGAGTAATCTCTGTTCACCCGATCGATTAGATGCGCCAGTTTCAAGTATACCCTTCTGAAATTATCCGGATCTTGAATAGGAATTATTTTCGTTCCATCCCGCAATTCAGTAGCCGATGATTCCTTCGCCTCGCTCTTCTCAACAACTTTAAAATCTACCCCAGCGTGAAGCCCAAACTCGCTCAATATTAGAGGCTTATCATATCGCTCAAGCTCATCCAAAAGGGTTCGAAGCATAAACTCAAACTTAACTAATCTCAAATTGGTTTCTTTATCATCCGTTAGGAATCTCCTGTTACGTTTAAACGCGTCGAGGGTAAACCAATCCTCCGCCTCCATTGGATAACAATTTAAGGAGTATATGTCGACAGCCTCAGCGAGAGGCACAACCCACTCCTGCAGCTTCCCATCAGCCTCAAGTTTAAATCCCTCCATGGCGTAAGTTACCGGAGTGTCAAACCCATGCTCCTCCATAAACTGTTTTGCCGCCCTAATAAGGTTTGAGAGCGCAAAAGCCAGTCTACCCGTGAACTTCCAGTTGGGAGGCTCACCCGGCATATACTCCCTTAACTCGTTCCCCAGACATATCGCAATCAATGGAACCCCCAGCTCATGCGTTTTCAGAATTTGATGGTGCTTAAGCTCCTGACGCCAATCTTTTATAAGATTCACGGGGTCTATGCTTATTCCCGCAAATAGGCTCATGTTCAGCCTCTTTAGGACATCCGCTATTTTTTCAGAATGCTCATAATTGTAAGTTCTAGCGGCTTTAACACCGAACTCAGCAGCTCTGCTAAAACCAGAATCCTCAATCCTCTTAACTCCGGCTGAATGAAACCACGCTCCAACAATCATCCTTTGCATCATCCCAACCATTTTCATACAGCCCTAAATATTTTAATTGAAAGTCATGATTATTAAATCATTTCAGTAGGGAAGTATCCAAATATTTTTCAAAATAAGCTTGATTGCAACGCTTAACGTTATAATTAGGCCTGTTCCTAGAGATAGCCCCGCCATAATTGTGTTTCTAAAGCTCATCCAAAATTCTCTTCCAACTCTATGTTCGATGACCTTCCCAATCATCATTCCGAGGAGAAGCGCTGTTGGATATGGTATAGGCTGGGACATGCCGGATGCTAACGCGATTAAGGGTATGCTGATCCGCGCTAACTCACTAAAGCCAAAAATTGCTACGGCGCAAAGGAATGAGATAAATAGCGATAAGGGATTAAGCAAGCTGCCTCCCATAGAGGCGAATAAACGAAGCCACTGGGCTTGAACTGGCCAGTATATATTTGTGCCTGGATATACATTTGAGGGTATAGGAGCTATCCTCCAAAAAACGGAAACATATATGAAGCTTATGAGCCAAGCGATTGGGAAAATTAGAAAGTATGCCTTGTACATGCCTTTTGACGAAGCATTACAAATCTGTCCGATCTTCATGAAGTAGCAAAAGTCAGCTCCGAAGGTTGTTATGAGAAGCGGTGCGAACCAAACCTGAGTGTTATTAAACCCTGTTAGGCCCATATATGCTAGGAAAACCCCTTCTTTCAGATAAGGAACATCTTGCTTAATGCCGATAACTCCATAGGATCTAGTGCCGACTAAAGTGTAGATGAATGACCATCCGGAAGATAAAGCAAAGGCAAGGAGGATGAAGGTAAACGGCAAGCCATCTATCAAATGGCTTATAAGTATGACTGAGCCGACGGTGGAGCCGAAAAAGAGGGCTAGAAGAAACCATAATGAATAATTATCTACATTTTTACTCGATTTGATTTTTAAAAGGCTCTTGAGGGAACCAATAAAAATGCCTGGCCTTCTTAGAATAGGTAGGATGCCAGCCGCCACAGAGAAGCCGATTAGAGGGCTAGCCCAAACTTGGAAGAGGGAACGCTGATAAATTGTTAGTAAAGAGGAGCCGGGAGACCAATAGCTAAATAATCCTCTAAACCAAGATAAAGGAGATTCAGGTCCAGTCAAATAGTTTCCGAGAAAGTAAAATGCGAATCCTCCTGCGAATGCGGCTAGAACAATATTGGGTGATAGGATGAATCCTAGCGCTATAGCCAATATATCAGTTGCAATACCAAATGAGGCTCCGGGAAAAACCGGTTCCACTAATCTGACAAGATCGATCCACGGTATTGGTAAAACTGTGTATTCTAGAACCAAGATCGGGAAGTAAACGAAAAGTCCATATATAAATCCTAAAGATGTTGAGATTAGAAATATCCTGTTTCTTTTTGGGTCAGGTCTTTCGGTAAGAGTTATTATGGCATCAGCGGCGACTTGAGCTGTAGGAAAAGGAAGATTTTCAGCTTCAATGAACATGCTTTTCGAGATAAACGCCATAGACATATCAGCAAGTTTCCATAAAACCCCCGTTAAAAGAGATACAAGAATTGGTGCAACAAAATATGGAGAGAAGAAGCTTCTCATTATTAACGCGTTTGTTTCAGGTGGTGGAGCCCACCAGTCCGGAACATCTAGACCATAAGAGTAAGGGCTCGCTCTAAACCAAGTATTGTATATCCATTGGACAGCGATCACCTCAAACGTAATTTGATGCCCAAGCATCCATATTATAAATGATTCCTGCCTGGTTAGAGGACTGCCGGCTAAAAAGCTCAGCTCAACTGCTAAAAGAAGTAGAGTATACTGGACTCCGGAGCTTAGATTACCGCCCGTGTAAAGTTGATACCATATGGCTGCCGGTAACAGGACGATAATACCGTAGATTATAACAAGAAAGGATCGCCAGGTAAGTCCTGAAACATAGATTTTTTTAATTGTATTCATGTTTAAACCTCCATGCTCACTTTAATTGTTTTCTTGCTCTTTTTATAATCTCAATTTTATCGGAGCTTGGAAAAGTTCTCCATATGAGTAATTGTTTTCGAATTGCATCAACAAACCTATACACCGCTTTCTTCCACATATAGAGGGCGCCTGTTTTTCTAACTAAATGAAGAGTATATTTGTAGTAAGACTCATGCGGATCTTTATATGCGATGATGTAGGCAACTTGGGAGACCCCCATATCATAAGGCGGCAACGTTACATCGGCATTTATGATCTTTTCTATCCTGTTATCTTTGACTTCTTCAACGAAACTAATTCTGTCAATTCTAAAATCTCCAACTTCGGCCGTTGTAAAAGCTCTGAAATATTCTAATAAAAAGAGAATAATCCCGTCAACTTCATCAACTGATGAAGTAAAGGGTAGTGGAATATCCCAGACATCACCCACAGGGCTAGTTCGAAGCTTCCAAACCCTTTCTATAGATGGCGTTGCAATCTTTGAAGCTTTGAAGACTGGGTATAGGCACGAGGTTAAAGTAGTTAAAATTGAAAGGGAAATAGCGATTATAACAGTTGTAGATGAAAAGTTTGGATAGAAATTTTGCGGCATCATGTTTAGGCTAAAAAGAACATTTATTCCGATGAGACCGGATGAAAAGCCAAGCATCGCTCCAACAATTGCATAGACGGATACTTCAGACAGGAAGAGCCCAGCGATATGCACTGGTGAAAGCCCCACAGTGCTATATATACCAATCTCTCGACTCCTTTCATGTACGCTTGCTAGGAGAGAATTAAAGATTACAAGAATCGATATAAATATTGGTGGAAGTAGCTGCTCAAAACCTCTAAGTGAAAACCATGGTTGCTGCTGAAAGTTAATTATTTGATCTTTATTGCCAGCATATATAACAAAAGGCATTTTTTCGGAGAGAACGTTTGCAGCAGCAAAAATGCCACTTTCATTCGTGAATTTTGCAACTATTTGAGTAGGTGAATAACCAAGTTTAGAAGCGAAGGAATAAGGAACTATTAGAACAGATTGAGCTGGAACATGTTGTATTCCACCAGCCCATTGAACTCCCCAATTTATAGGCGTAACTCTCTCTTGATCAAGATCGATTAGATTATTTAAAGTCAATGAATCAAAAACACCAATTATCCTTAATTCGTAGCCGCAAAGATATATGGAATCTCCCTCCTTCCAGCCAGTTTTTTCAGCGCAGACATCAGGTATCATAGCATTGAATGTGCCAAAAATCCTTGATAAGGCTCCATAGGTTATTCCCTGCTCAAATATTGGGTCTTCTGGAGCTAGGGCCAATATTGCTGAGAATTTATATTCTGTTCGTGTATCATTAGATACTTTAAATACTTTAATTTCTGTTCCAGGCAATTGGCTGCCAAGCATAGAAACATATCCGCTTGACGTATAGATCCATGTTCTTGGACATATGATTGCCTGATCGCCTATCTCGCTTTCTAAAACATTCATCAGAATCCTCGGCATATATCCAAATCCGCTTATCATTATTCCATTATAATATGTTTTTCCGGGTTTAGGAATTGTTCGTACAACCGCTACTGCGTAAATAGAAGTTAAGGACACCAGGGAGAAAACTATTAAGATAATGGTCAGTAAAGTTAACGTTGTTCTGAATCTTCTCTTACGCATGTTTGATATGCCTATGGAAAAGGACATCGTGAACGCGCTGAAACGGCTGATTTCAACGAAGTGCCTACCTATAATCTCCCCTCTAAAAGTTTTTAGGAGATTTATTATTCTACCTAAAAGGATTCCTATGACAGGTGTCAGGAAGACTATAATTGAAATTCCTATAAGAACAACATAAATATTTGTTGCAATATGAAATCCTGGATGGAACCAATAAAGTAGAAAAGTGAAGATTGCAAAGAAGATGCATGAGATCAAAATTTTCTTTAAACCTTTTTTAGGGGAAATAACCAGTTCAGTAAATAATATTGAGAAGGGAACCAGCAGAAAGAAAAAGAAAATTGTTGAATTAATTGTTTCATTGATTAATCCCTTAACATAGTTATAGGCATTTATCGTATATTGCCATGCTATATATGAAGAGCATAAGAAAGCTGAATAATCGAATTTCTCATCTGCCACGATAAATTGAACCGCCTTTTTCAGATAATACTCAGCCATATTTAGAAAATGTTGAGCTGAAGGGTTTGTTGTTAAGTATTCATTTAAAAATTTTAATCTGTATTCATTTAGCAAATAAAAATCTTTAGTTAAGATCAACTGCGTGGCTGGGATAATAAGACATTCGCCTTCTTCCACTATTAATCCTTCGTCTTTTCTCAGCATCCCAATCGGAGCGAAGCTTCTCTGGTCGTAGAGAACAACTTCTACGGGCACATTGCCCGGAACAAATATTATGTTTATATCCTCGCCCTCAACAAAACTATCCCTTGTAAAACCGAGGGAGGGGGGAGGAGTATGGCTACGTGCGTCCAATACAAAAAGACTTCCAAACATATTATTCGGAGGAATAAGATTGTATAGAATTATTGTGCCACATTTAAAAACCGGGAATAATCTAGGTGCTTCTTTCGACCCTATTTGAGGTTTATCAACCTTAAAAGAGATTGGAAAAACGTCAGACCGCTGTTGCCATATTTCTGGAGCATAAATAATATCTCCTTCATCATCAAAGACAAAGGCTTCAACAATTAAGGAGGGAACTGCTACTTCAGCTACTCCTACACCCAACTGAGCTGAACTTGAGTAGGTGGTTTCGGCGGGTAAACCATGAACAATGAATATGCCATTCTCATCCGTTTTAGCTAATGAGTAGAATCTAGGCGCGTAACCGCCAATAGATATTCCTGCACCCGCAATTTCCGCTCCACCAAAATAGGACGCTCGGACAGAAACCAGCGCGTTTGGAACCGCTTCAAACCACCCTTTAGCATAATTAAAAGTGGCAATTTTTCCTATTAATGTAACGAAACCCCCTCCATTTGGAGGAAAAGCATATCTTGTGGGTCCGATGCCTTTATTCTTGAAATCTAATTCATCTATTAGATCCGCCAATAAAAGCGAAACGAATTTAACTTGATTTTCCACATTCCTGAATTTCCACTCTACCCTGAGAGTATTTTCGTAGGTGTCTGAGGGTGTTGAAATAAGGGGTCTAAACGAGTTAGCTGTTGCTATTGTTATACCCACGCCGCCCGCTAAAACATAGGGTTCATGGTCGAAATTTACATCTGAGGGCAAATAGATTCTCCAGTCTCTCGCCTTTAATCCATCTATAATATCTATATTTATTCCAGTCTCCTCTATGATTCTCTTAACTTTGCCTTTGGAGCCGAATAGCCAGTCCTTAAGCCATGAATACCTTATGAGCGAAGCTTCAAAATAGTAGAAGTATCCGGAGAAGAAAATCCCTAGGTCGCTTGAATCTGAAGCAAAGTCTAGGTTTATCCAGAGGGCAATATTTGTACTTACATTTTCAAAGTGATTTTCCACAAATTCTCTAGCGCCCTTTAACCCTCCATAGTGGGCGCCTAAAGCTAAAAACCATATTGTCTGTTCCGGAATGTTTCTCTTAAAGTAGGCAGCCATCTCCATAAGGAAAGCTATACCTATTGCCTCATCCGCTCCAGGAGCTCTCCCAATAATATAAGATTGAGAATCATAATAGGCGCTTAAAACGATCACCTCGCTGCTTCTCCCTGGAACGACGCCTACCAAGTTTGTTGCTTCTACTTCTTCCCATTCCACCCTAAGTTTAAGATTAACTCTAACATCCTTCTCCCTTGAAAGTAAAACAAGCAGTCGCTGAGCTTCTCTCTCCGATATGATTACCCTGGGGAAATTAAGCGGGATTCCAATTAAATTTGAATCTCCTTTAAACGTTAACTTTGGGGAATCGGGAAGCTTAGCATTTAAAGAACCTTGCATTATGGTGTACAGTTCAGGTTCAATGAATATTATCGCTTTTACCCCAAACGTCAATAGGCGAAGCCAGTTTCCCCCATTGTCATATTCCATCAATGCTATAGAACCGTTAAGATTCACTCCATTAATTTCCAAGAGGGAACCGTCTTTCACGTAAACTAATCTCCCCTCAATACCTTCTGGGGGGGTACGACTTGGAGCGAAGCCTAAGGGCTGTAAAGCCCAAACCTCATTTATTTTAAGTCTAACAGGATGTAAGACATGAAAATCAATTTCATAAACTTTCGGAATAATTACCGAAAAATTTTCAAAGTAGCCGATGGGGCCAGGTTTTAACCCATAATTTAAAAAGTTTTGGTAAATGTAAAAGAGAGCCTCTTTATATCCTGGGTAACCCGGAGTTCTACATTCTAAACTGGAAAGAAATTTTACATGTTCACGTATTTTAGTGACGTTAATATTGTTTAAAAGACTGGAATAATCTTTAATGCGATACTGTTTAGGAGAGCCCTCCTCGCCTACTACTAAATGAGCTAATATTGGTGAGAGCATAAACAATAGACATAAAATAAATGAGCTAAGCTTAATAATTCCACCTTTAGATTTCAAAAGTTTAAATTTTCCATAAATTCCTGAAAAAAATGATTTGTTAACCAAACGCTTTCTCCCTCCTACTAAAAAAATAAAAGGGGATTTTTATCCCGGCGTCCATTCAATGCCCGCCTGCGCAACCGGCACAAATATATCAGTTATCACTTGAACTAAGAAAGCTCCTAGAAATATTCCTACCGCTAGCGGCACCCCGTACTCTTCGTAAAGTTTTGAACCTCCAATCCTAAATGTTAGGAACTTCAATATCCAAGCTACAGTAACATATCCCCACATCCAATGCATTATCTGGCTTCCACCAATAACCAATCCAACAGGATTAATTGGGACTCTAGCGAATGTTATTCTCAACCATAAGAGAACCCCTGCCAATATGAAGCCGCCAGCCCAATTTGATAGCTCCAATGAAAGCAAGTTTTTATTCCAGTTAAACCAAGAGCAACCTTGAAGCTGATTAAAAGCCGCGTTAAATAGGGCTTCTTGAGCCCACCATGCGGGACTAACCCATTGGCTATAAAGGGTTCCTCCATATCCAAAGCCTTTATTGATCCCAATAGCATAGGTGAAAACAAGCCATAGTGGAATGCATATTAGAACAGCTAATGCCATAGCGATTATTGTTGAAACAGCCATTGTCTTACTGTGAAGTTTTACGTCAGAGGCTAATTTGAATCCTTCTAATTGCGCGCTCTGTGGGGTTCCAGCGCCACCCCAATACCAAGTGTAATGTCCAGTAACAATATATCCCATATTCCAAGCCGTGAAGGCTCCAGCTCCATAGGCTGCCTGAGTTGCTTCAGAGGCTTCTGATCCAACAAGCGCATATAAGCCTGCCTGTGATAGAAGAGTTGCTAAAACCTCTTGGGATTCCCACGGCGTATCACCCTTCGCTATGCTTTCTCCCCTAATTCTTGATGCTGCGATATACTGAAGGAAGGCATAAACTAAAATAATACCTGCAGCCCAAATAGGAATATATACAGCCACCATAAGAACAATCAATAGAATGGCTGAAATTATAAATGCTAACCAAAGAGTTCTATAGGAAAACGGTTCGTCCCCTTCATCCAAGACTTTAGATCCAAACGCATTCTTAAGCGTTGATGCTAAATACTTTCTCGAAAATACTAGTAGCCAGAAGCCTAAACCTATCATTGACCCCCATCCAATCATTCCGCCAGAGATTGGTGTAATGGCGCAAGATGCCATGTTATGCCAAGCTCCACCGGATGAGCCCCATGGCGCCTGTAGCGTTGCGTATCCAGCCCATACTGAAATTGCCGGGAGTATATCCGCAAAGATGAACCATGAAATCATTGCGGTGAAGAGAACGTCTAACGGAGCGAAATACCATAGGGCTAGGAGGGCAGGCCCTATGCTAAAGAACCAGCTTGAGTTCGGTAATGCTGTTTCTAAAGCAGTTATGTGAATTGTCTGCCATAAATTCCAGCCTCTCCCGGGCGCTAATGCATCAATTAAGTTCCCAATAACAAGTAAAACGCCTATAATAAAGCCTATCACGATTCGTTTTACCCTTACCTTATCTGCAGATCCAGTACCGATTGTTATCAGATCTCTTGTAATGTTCAGAAATGGAAATGGAAGTTTTTCAACATCTATCCATTGTTTACGTAGTATCATGCCCATGGAAGTCATAAAAACAACTAGCGCCATAGTGAAAATAATCCAGTAAGCTATTGCTGGCATCCATGCGCTCCATGGAACAGGTATTCCACCCTCAAAGGCAGCTAAGGCGGCATCTTTATCTACAACTCCAAATAAGGGGCTTGTTTCCAGCGCTCCTGGCAATGAGGAAACCCATCCTCCCATTCCCCACCACTGCTTTTCTGGAGCATAATTGAAGATTGATATTGAAAATGGAACGGCTACCGACCATGCGAAGCCCAGACTTGATGTGACCATAGCAAATATTAGCGCGTACTCCTCAGGCTTAAGCCTTAACGCCTTAACAGGATAAGCAATTATAGCAAGAATAAAGAGAACCAAAAAGGCTCCAGCGTTCATTCCCCAAAGCGTTAGGTTCACATTAGTCCAGTCAATTGAGAGCTGAATCAGCATCATTATGATTGAAATAGCTAAACCTATAAAAAAACCTCTGGATTTCAGAGAATATTTCACTTCAGACATTAGCTTTTCCTCTTTATCTCCCAAAGATATCCCCAATTTCACAGCGCGCTCTTAATATTTAAATTTTTTGTGAAAAAAGGTGAGACTTGTGGCTCGGACATGATGTGGGATTTACGCATTAATTTACCGGTAAATTTTACTTGGATGTTGGTTTCGGAGGAGATAATGTTTTTCTCAAATGCTTGGTAGTATTTTTCAAACCCTTGCAAGTATTATAAATAGTGGATAAAATTTGCGCTTTCCTCTCAATATACAAGAACATTTTTATAAAGACTAAGAAGCAGGAATGAAAAGACGCAATTTTTGGACATGCCCTGCGGTTAACCTATTTCTGCCAATTTAGGGTTAAATGATTCAGCCATTTTCCACCTCCAATTGTCTAGAAGTGCATTCCGAGATTCCCCTCTCCAAGTTAAGGCTTGAACATTAATCATCCATTGACCAAACCTTAAAAAGACTTCTCCGCTAAATCTAAAAATCTGAGAGATCTAGCAATAACATTTCTAGTTAAGAGCGAATGCAAAACTTTAATGTACATTTTCATTATAGGGAAGAACTTCTATAGCGGAGACTTTGGCTGCCTCCTGTTGAGGTTCAGTTAACCCCACAAAACGAATAATTAATCGGTTATCGCTGACTTCGCAAATAAAGGTTTTTACTATTGCTTTATTCCGTCCACCAGCATCGTTAAAGATGTTATAGCTAGTTAGAGCTGGTTTATTTTGAATATAAACGTCAAAGAATTCTATTCCTCCCGCATCCATTAGGGTTTCAGCGAAATGTAATTTCACAATGTATTTACCGTTCGGTACATCGAAGATGTAGGAGAATTCTTGGCCGAAGCGCTGCGATCGATAGATTGTGGGATCCTTAATATTCCCGATATCCCCTGATAAAACATCTGTATAAGTGTATGTTACATATCCCAGTTGAGGATGAAGATAAAGATTACTGCTTGTGAAGGCCTGAGTTGCATAACCATGAGCCTTTAAAATTTCAGCAAGTGTTATTATCTTAGGAGATAAGGGCGATGGCTGCTTTAACAGAGTCATTCTATGCGTTAATGGGTACATACCCGTATGCATGGTCACATATTGGGGTAATGTCCAACCACTATTTGCCACATGATCCGTGAAGAGAACACCTTCCTTCGCTAATCTATCTAGATTAGGTGTTGTTCTCCTTTCATAACCATAACAACTTACATGATCCCTTCGAACAGTGTCAGGAGAAAAGAAAAGCACATTCAAATTTCGCATTTCATTCCTCATCTTCTAATTACTTAGCATTAGGGCTAGTCTCTATGATATTTAAAATTTTTTGGATATTGTTAAGGGCGCTCTGTTACTTTAAGCTTATCGCCTTACGTCTTTCTCTCTATCTTTAATAGTGCGCGTCCTACCCCTATCAGGTTTAGACAATAAACCACCAGCAAAAAGGACGTGGCAACTTAACATATAAAGGCTTTATATACTAAGTTGCCAGGTCCAAAAATAAGCAAAATCCAAATATTTATAATCTAC
>Ga0209183_1000472_pt1 | contig 16560 bp, 17 predicted proteins | sample LHCtaG_2_FD_184120 | JGI IMG/M metagenome (GOLD analysis project Ga0209183, IMG submission 184120) | Hot spring microbial communities from Little Hot Creek, USA to study Microbial Dark Matter (Phase II) - LHC4sed_replicate (SPAdes)... | ecosystem: Environmental > Aquatic > Thermal springs > Hot... | reverse complement strand
AAGGGAGAACCTGGAGGGGGTTGCAGCATCCCCATCTCCAACAGGTGTTATAAGACCTTTAAGCAATCCATTCTTTAATGAGGGTGGAATAGCGGTTCTTAAGGGAAATCTAGCACCTAAAGGTGCCGTAGTTAAGCAGTCTGCTGTAAGTCCTGGAATGCTTAAGGTAGTAGGGCCTGCTAGAGTTTTCGACTCTGAGGAGGATGCTGTAAAGGCATTACTGAACGGTGAAATTAAGCCTGGAGACGTAATGGTTATTAGGTATGAGGGGCCTAAGGGAGGTCCTGGAATGAGGGAAATGTACGATATACTTCAAATACTCCTAGGTATGGGATTATCCGAATCTGTTGCTTTAGTTACTGATGGTAGGTTTTCAGGCTCCAATAAGGGAGGTGCTATAGGCCACGTCTCGCCTGAAGCAGCTGAAGGCGGGCCAATAGCAGTAGTTCAGGATGGAGACATAATTGAAATAGATATACCTGGCAGAAAGCTGAATGTAAAGCTACCGGATGAGGAGATTAGGAGGAGGCTGGAGAGGTGGAAGCCTCCTGAATTAAAGGTTAGGAGAGGTATATTAACGTTATACTCAAAAATTGCTGAGTCAGCAGATAAGGGGGCAATATTAAAGCTTTAGTCTCATAACTATGTAGTTTCTACTGGTATAGCTTATGAATGGTTTTATTCAGGTTTTTAAAGACGTATTTGAAGACGTATCCAGAGATGTTAAGGTAATAGTTGAGGCTGTTATCTCAAAGTATTTAGAGAAGGATATTTCTGAACGGTATAGCGGGGATGAGTAGAATGTTTAGGTATAAGTTTAGGAAATCATCTATTCAGAAAATTCTAGATGAATTGTATAGAGGAGTTGTAAGTGCTGAGGGTATTGTATCGGAATCTATAAGGAGGGCTGAAGGTATTGGGAGAGAGCTTAACTACTTCCTACACGTCGACCACGACCTTACCTATTCACGTATAGATAAGCTTAGCAGGAATATTTGTGAAGGTGTTTTTAAGCCCTTAACATGTATACCGGTAGCTGTAAAGGATAATATTGATCATAAGCCATTCGTTACAAGAGCTGGAACACCATACCTCAACATCAACCCTAAGATGAACGCTAGGATCATTGATGTTCTTGAAGATATGGGTGCAGTATCTATTGGACGTACAAATATGCATGAGCTTGCGATGGGGGCGACAAATATAAACCCCCACTTCGGCCCATCAAGAAATCCTCTCGACCCATCAAGAATAACAGGAGGATCATCAGGTGGTAGTGCAGGCTCCGTAGCTGTAGGTATTACACCTATTGCTCTAGGTACTGATACAGGCGGCTCTGTTAGAATTCCTGCAGCATTCTGTGGAGTTGTAGGGTTTAAACCAACCATAAATAGAATACCAGTATCAGGAGTACTACCTGTTTCAAACACTCTAGATCATGTAGGGATTCTAGCTGGAAACGTTGAGGACATTATTATAACATTAAACACTTTAATAAATGGATTTATAGACTCTACCTATAGTATGCTTGAGAATATTAGGAGTAGAAGGATTCGATTAGCGGTTATTAAGGAGATTGTTAATGTATCTACGGATAGTGTTAAGGAGTCATTTAGTAAAGCATTAGATATTGTTAGAGGGCTTAACTGGGAGGTTGATGAGGTAAGCTTCCCCGACTTCAATATGGTTTCAAAAATTAGAGCTCCAATAATGCTTGGTGAAGCTGCAGCAAACCTATTTGATATCTATGTTAGGTATGGGGATAGAATGGGCAGCGATGTTAAGTATCTTTTCAAAATCGGCTTATCAATACCTGCCTCAATATATGTTATGGCTTGTAAAGTAAGGAGGAGATGGATTACCTATTTTAAGGATTTATTTAGTAGGTATGATGTTATTGCAACACCAACAATACCTATAGAGCCGCCTAAAATAAGTGAAGTTGAAAACATAGCTACTAGAGCACTACTAATAAAGAATACTGAGCTATTCAACGTTATAGGTACACCCACAATAACGTTACCAGCTCCAAAGCTAAGTATAGGATTACCTGGATATATTCAGCTTACAACATCATGGAATAATGACGAACTACTACTTGCAACATCCCTAATTTATGAGGAACTATACAGCCCATAACGATTTAACCTCCAATAGCTAAAATATAGCGTAGGGTTATTGCTAAGATTATAAGCATGAATACGTAAACTACTTAATCAGTAAAACGTTATTGTGAAGTAAAGCGTAACTACTAAACTATGAACATCAGAATAGTATTAACAGCGTAATCCTTATTGAAGAGTTCTGAACAGCTTTACCCTCATATGTCTTATTAGCTATTTAATATTCATTATTTATGAGAAGCTAGGTTAATCTACATATTTACATACGATATTTCATAAGAGTTAGTGTGAAAGTTTAAATTTTAGGGTTTAAATTAATACTCGGTGAATCTATGAAGATAGCTAGTATTAAGACTATGCCTCCTGAAATCGTTAAGGATGGTGTTAAGAGGTGGATTTTAGTTGTTGGGGAGAGGATGATGCTTGCTATTTATGAAATAGATGAGGGAGTAACTTTTCCACTACATAGTCATCCACATGAACAGGTAGGATATATTGTTAGTGGAAGAATTGAGCATAGAACACCTGCAGGTAGTGAAATACTTGAGGCAGGTACAGGCTACATATTTCCATCAAATGAACCTCATGAAACATACAATCCCGGTCCTGGACCAGTTATAGTTTTAGATGTCTTTTCACCGCCTAGAGAAGACTATTTAAAAAGAAAGTAATAATAAATTACCTAATTTATTTAGGTAGATCATAGGTTTATTTCTTATCTGATGGTGGTGAGTATAGTGCAAGCACTATTACAGGCTCATTACTGGTATTGTTGAATGAATGTTCAACTTTTGGAGGTACATATATTACATCCCCCTCTTTAAGGTAATGCGTTTCATCACCGCATGTAACTATTGCTTCACCTTTCAAAATCATGAATGCATGCTCCATAACTTCATGGCTATGTTTCTCAGCAGTAGCTGAAGGCTCCATTATAAACATTCTTATAGCAATATTGCTTGATCCAGCTGTCTCAGGTGTTACAAGGTCTTTAGCTATAGTTTTAGTATGTAGTGGAGGCTCATACCATTTAACAAGTTTAGACCTAATAACTCTAGCCTTCTGCATAGATATCATTAACGGTATAGTATAGCCTATATTTAAGATTTTCTACATGCTGTAAGGCTCTGTAAACTTAAGCTTTATCTGGGGTTTCTCTCCTTTACCTATGTGAAACTATGTCTAAAGTTATTAGGTTTGTTAGGGAGAGAACCCCGTATATTTTAGTTGTTATGGTGCTTATATATTTCGTTCTTTAAGAATGGCTTCAGATATTCTAGGCTTTATATTATGTAGGAGTCATAAATCTATCCTATCATGGTCTTTAAGCTTCTATTTGCTGGTAGGGATGTTTGTGGGGATGTTAAGGTTTTGCTAGTTGATGATACTGATTAGATAGGTTCTAGCGGGGGGTATTATATGTTGCCTTCGAACCCTATTTAAGAAGGATCGTGTACATGATGGTTTCTGATGCTGCAACATATTAACATCAATAATGTTCATTAAGAGAATTAAAGCTATTTACAGCTCAAAAATAACCATATTGAGTGATGGCGCTCCCTACTATAAGGCTTCATGCAGAATTCTAATTTAAGAATGGATTATACAGCTCTGAAATTAGGAACCTGATGGAGAGAATAATACAGTATGTTAAGGATAGAACTAAGCTATTCGATAACTACATACCATGCATTAAAGATAAATGTGATGAGAAGCATGCAGAAAACCTTCTAGGATCAATAATGATAATGCTAATGAAACATGGATAAATGAAAAATTAAGCAGAAGAATTCACAGAAAAACAATACAAATAATGGAGGTGATGAAACATGCTTAAGTTTACAGGGCTACTCTATCTAAGGGTTAAGTTTAAATACCTGGGGTTAATACATGGTTGGTGTTGTTATGAAAATTATTGAGGTTAGATGGCATGGGAGAGGTGGTCAAGGAGCTGTTGTTGCTAGTGATATTCTTGCTAGAGCTGCATATTTAGATGGTTTTAAGGGTGTTCAATCATTTCCATTCTTCGGAGCTGAGCGTAGAGGGGCTCCTGTTCAAGCATTTACAAGGCTTAGTGATAGTAAGGTTCTTCTTAGAACTCATGTATACAATCCAGATATAGTAATAGTTCTCGACCCCTCCCTACTTGGAGTTGTTGATGTTTACTCAGGGCTTAAGGAGGGGGGAGTAGTAATTATGAATACCCCCTTAAAACCATCTGAGGTTAAGGCTCCTGGAAGCTTTAAGATTGCAACTGTTGATGCTTTATCTATTGTTCAAGATTTAAAGCTATTTGTTAGTGGGCTACCTGTATACAACACCTCTATGCTTGGAGCATTCTCAAAGGCTACAGGTCTTGTTAAGATATCGTCGATTAAGGAAGCTATTATGGAGTACTTTGGACCTGGAAGAGGGGAAATAAATGCTAAGGCTGCTGAGCTTGCATACCATAAAACTATTTTAGGTGGGTAGGATGAGTGAGGTAAAGAGTTTAAGAGATCTCGGCATATGGGTTATTTCAAAACCTGGGAAAGCAGCTTCAGGCATTACAGGTACTTGGAGGACTTTTAGACCTGTAATAAATAGGGGGAAATGTAATAAGTGTATGGTGTGTTGGCTATATTGCCCTGAAGGAGTTATAAGTAAGGATGCTGATGGTTATCCTAGGGTTGATTATGAGTTCTGTAAGGGATGTGGTATATGTGCTTATGAATGTAGGGTTAAGGCTATAGATATGGTTGAGGAGGTGAGGTGAATGCTTAAGATGAAGGGTGAGGTTTTACTACTAACTGGAAACTATTCAGCAGCTTATGCTGCGAAATGTTCAAGAGTACAGGTTGTTGCAGCCTATCCTATAACTCCGCAAACCCCATGTGTTGAGAAGATTTCGGAGTTTGTTGAGAAGGGGGAGTTGAAGGCTGAGTTTATATGTGTTGAAAGTGAGCATTCAGCTATGTCTGCATGTATAGGTGCATCAACATGCGGTGCTAGAACATTTACAGCAACATCATCCCAGGGGCTTGCTTTAATGCATGAAATGCTCCATTGGGCTAGTGGTGCTAGACTTCCAATAGTTCTCTATCTTGCAAATAGGGCTTTCGCCCCTCCATGGAATATATGGTGTGACCATCAAGACTCTATTGCTCAGAGAGATACTGGATGGATGCAGTTCTACGCTGAGGATAATCAGGAGCTTTTCGACTCCATAATTATGGCTTACAGAATTGCTGAGGACCGTGAAGTAATGCTTCCAGCTATGGTTTGCGCTGACGGTGTAACCTTATCCCATACTGTAATGCCTGTTGAAATACCTGACCAGAAGGATATTGACGACTTCCTACCACCATACGATCCACCCTACAAGTTCTACGATGTAGATAACCCAATAATACTTTCACATCTACCTATGCCTAACGTCCCCTTCTCAGACTGGTATACGGAGTTTAGATATTTAATGCAGGAAGCTATGGAGAAAGCTAGGGGGAAGATTAGAAGTGTATGTAGGGAGTTTAAGGAGAGATTTGGAAGATTCCACGGCGACTTCCTTGAGGAGTATAGATGTAGTGATGCTGATGTAGTTGTTGTAAGCATGGGATCTATAGCTTCCCAGATGAAGTATGTTGTGGATTTAATGAGGGATGAAGGCTATAATGTTGGAGCTGTTAAGCTTAGAGTATTACGTCCCTTCCCACTTGAGGAGATAAGAAGCTTAGCAGGTAGGGTTAAGGGAATTGCTGTAATAGATAGGAACATATCCTTCGGCTATGCTGGAGCAGTATTTACTGAGGTTAAGGCTGCGCTTTACGAGCAGGTGAAGAAGCCTTTGATTAAGGGCTTCATTATGGGCTTAGGTGGGAGGGATGTTCAGATAAGTTATCAGAAGGAGGTGGTTAAGAACATGTATGAAATTCTTGAGAAGGGATTGGATAAGGAGTATGAATGGATAGGTTTACGTATGTAGAGGTGGTTTTATGCCTATACTTGGCTTACCTGAAGAGGAATATATGCTTCCAGGCTATGGAAGCTGTCCTGGATGCGGCTTATTCCTAACTACAAGACATGTCTTAAAGGCTTTAGGCCGTAGAACATTGATGGTTATTCCTGCCGGATGTATTTCAGCTGCTCCAGGCTTATTCCCGAAGATAGGGTTTGGAGTACCTACATTAAACATAGCTTTCGAAGCAACAGCATCCGCAGCATCAGGTATAGCTGCTGCCCTTAAGGTTAAGGGGATAAAGGATATAACAGTTCTTGGAGTTGCTGGAGATGGTGGAACAGCAGATATAGGTATACAGGCATTATCAGCAGCTGCTGAAAGAAATGATAACTTCATATATGTATGTATAGATAATGAAGCCTACATGAATACAGGAATACAGAGAAGCGGTACAACACCCTTCCGTGCACGTACTACAACAACCCCAGTTATTGGAAAGCTTCAACACAAGAAGGATATGCCCCTCATAATGGCTGCTCACGAAATACCTTACGTAGCTACAGCCTGTATAGCTTATCCACATGATCTTCATCGAAAAATTAGGAAAGCATTAGAAATAGGGTTTGGAACAAGGTATATACATATATTATCCCCATGTCCTCCAGGATGGGGGTTTGATGCTGAAAGAACCATAGAAATGGGGAGGCTTGCCGTTGAAACAGGGCTGTTTGCACTATTTGAGATTGAAAACTTTAAGCTAAAGCTTACAGGACCTAGTATCAACTTGGTTGATCCATCTAAGAGAAGAGATGTTAAAGAATATTTAAAGCTTCAGAGAAGATTTGCCCACCTTAAAGATGAGGATATAGAGGAAATTAGGAAGTGGATAAATAATAAATGGAGGCAATACATAAAGCTATCAATGGATTAATAAACCCACCCCACATATTTATCAATACTCTCTAGGTAACTAATTCTATGGTATATTAACTTCTATAATAAACTTTAAACTTTGCAACTTAGCTTCGAATCTGTAGTTTAATCCTTTATAGAGTTCTCATCAATTCTAAAGAGAAGAGTAGCATTAAGCAGTGTTTCACCTAACTCCACAACCTTTAGCAGGTTTTTGTTTTATTAACATAACGGTTACAACTTCATTGAAAATATAATCAGTGCTACTGCTGCTATAAAGCTTGAATCAAGTAGAATCATAAACGTCTCCGTTTATGATTCTACGAGAAGAGAAAGGATGTTAAAGAATATCCTTAACATTCTAAACATTCTAAGCTATGGCTCTTAGAAGAATGTTAAGTCTCTGTAGTAAATTATTAGCAATATCCTTAACATTCTAAGCTATGCCTTAACACCTTAACATTCTTCTAAGAATTTACAACATGCCAACTTTATATTATCCATCAGAAGACTTACTTAGCTTATTTAGGGCTCCCGGTAAGCATGTCTAAGACAACAAGATCTGTTATGATGAATAAGTACTAACATGAGATTCCGGAAATACCCATTTACGCAGCCAGCATGCTTAGCATATGAAGCCATCCTAACTAGTTAGGATCCGCTGAATCTGAAAGCTTAACGCTAGGCTTCCGGGATTAATTAGTGAATGGGAGACTGTTAATTATGCTGGCTGACCGGTTCTAGAAGCTCAACTTCAACTAGGCTTCCCCCATCATATCCCTCAGCTTCAGGAGGCATAATTACCACTCCATTACCTCTAATAAGTGTTGATAGAATTCCTGAACCTGTTGTTCTTAGCGGTTCTGCATACAGCTCATCCCCACATTTAAATACCTTAACCCTAACGTAGGATGTATATCCTGTAGTATTCACTAGCCTCCTGGTAAGCCTTGCCTTAACCCTTGACCTGCCAAGCTCACTAATTCCAAGCATTCTTCTAATTGATGGTATTATTATCAGATCTAGGCTAGCTAAAGCCGCAACAGGATAGCCTGAAACCATAAATACAGGTTTACCACCAATAACTCCAGCTCCCACCGTTCTCCCAGGCCTCATAGCCACCCCTCTAAACACTATTTTAGCCTCCTTCATATCCTCTAAAACCTTAGGAACCAAATCCATCTTACCTACACTACTTCCGCCAATAGTGATCACCATATCTGACTTCTCCAAAATATCCTTCAACGATTCACTAATGATTTCCTCATCATCCGGCTTAGGATCAATCCTCATTAAATCAAGATAGCTATACATAGATAAGTAGGAATAAACTAGGTAGGAGGTACTATCATAGACTCCTCCATCTAGAGGCTTAGGCTCTCTAGGCTCACGTACCTCACTTCCCGTAGGCATTATTGAAACCTTAACCCTCCTAAGAACCTTAACCTTAGAGAATCCGAACGATGCTAACGCAGCTATATGCCACGGCTTAATAACTGTCCCCCTTCCAACTACTAGGGAGCCAGCTTCAAAATCCTCCCCTCTCCTAGATACATTCCCCCACTCCGCTACTGCTCTATATATTAAAACCTTACTTCCAATTCTTGAAGTATCCTCATACATGACGACAGCGTTAGCGTTTAAGGGAAGCTTTGCTCCAGTAGCTATTTCAATAGCTGTGTATGGCTTTAACTCCATAGCTTCATCTCCAGCATATACTCTACCTATAACCTCAAGCTCTATAGGGCTTGATTGGGAAGCACCATAAGTATCCTCAGCCCTAACAGCATAGCCATCCACAACAGACCTGTTTGACGTAGGTAAACTATAGGGGGCGTAAATATCTTCAGCTGAAACCCTCCCGGAAGCATCTAAAAGATCCACCTCCTCAACACCGATACTTAACCTGGTATTCTCCACTACAGCCTCCACAGCCTCCCCTACACTTATTAAAGAGTAAAGCAGCCTCATCAACTAACTTTCAGCACTTCCACTTATAAACCTTCCACACATATAGCAATTTACTAATAGCTATACGGAATGCAGTAGCCTAAGCCCTACTAACATCACCTATGCTAAGTAATTGCTAAGAATCCTACCGTTAAAAGGCTCTTTAGGATTATGGTTTATATCCAGCCAGTCTAGGAGAGCACTGCTAGGATATTGGAGCTTCTAAGGTTACTGGAGGCTGGAAAACGTCTTCCATTGAGGAGATATTTAAATAGTAGGGGTGGTAGTAACTATCAGGGGTGTAAGTTGTACTTCTCGCTGGAGGTGAAGACAAGAAGGGAGGATTTCTTCAACATGGGGGAAGAGCTTGAAACCCTTAAAGGGAGCTGCTTGATCCAGGTACGAGAATGATTATAGTAAAGGGGCTGAGGAGAACTGGTAAATCCTCTTTGATGCGTGTTGCTCTTAATGAGGCTGAACTACCTTACATCTTTATTGATCTTAGGTTAACCACCCCTAACTTCAGAGGCAATTTACGAATACTTCTCAGCTGAGCTTAGTAAGTTTTTGGGGGTAGGAGTCTGGAGAAGGCTCTATCAAGAATAGAGGTTTCTGGCTTAAAGCTGGATTTCAGCGAGAAAAGGCTAAGCATTATTGGGATGGTTCTTGAGGGGATGGGGAGGTGGGCTGAAGACGGACAAGTAGTTTTAACTCTAGATGAAGCTCAAGAATTGAGGAATATTGGAGGATTTAGCGAGATTCTAGCCCACATCTACGACTACTTGAAGAGGGTAAAGATACTGTTAGCAGGCTCAGAAATCGGTTTCCTAGACAGGTTTATAGGTGTAAGAAACCTAAAGCCCTCTTTTCGGTAGGGCTTTCTCAGAAATAAAGATGGGGAAGCTTCCCCACGAAAGCAGCCCTCTTCCTGAAGGAGGGTTTTAAGCAGTTTGACTCCAAATTCCAGATGAAGAAATAGAGCAGGTAGTGTACGGGCTTGATGGAGTTATAGGCTGGCTAACCTACTATTGCTATTTAAGGAGTAAAGGCGTTCAGGAAGCTCTTAAGAAAGCAGTAGACGATGATGCAAGAATGATTGCAAACGAGTTTCAACAATTCCTCAGCTATAGACAACTAGCGGGAAGAAGATATGTTGAAGTAATGAAGATTCTTGAAAGGCCCTCTACCTGGAGTGAAGTTAAAAGAAGGCTATGTCAAATGTAAGCGATAACAAGTATCAAACTACCTGAAAGAATTGGCTGATTATGGCTTCATAGAGAAGAAGAACGGCTTATACTCAATACTAGATCCGCTACTCCTAGAGGCAGTTAGAGGAGGATACATATTTTAGTACATTGCTAAAGCCTTAGCGTAGAAGTTCATAGAATTTTAAGTTAAATATATTGCCGTGAAGGTATCGATAATTAATACTGGCTTAAACAAGAGCCCTCAAGCAACCTCCTTCAGCTACCCATAACTTTCTATATACCACTCCAGCCTCAGACAACTCCAACATACTAATACATCCTTATAGCTTAAACCAATTAAAACTATTAAAATATATACAAATCTTAAAAATGGATTTGAAGATAATAAAGATCATATCTAACATGAAGGAAGCCTAAAGACAGAAACCTCCAGCTATTCTGCAAAACGTAAAACGAATAGATGTGGGAAACCGATAAGCCTCTTAAAGAAAGCCCTTTAAAGTAGAGAGATTAATATATTCTAAGATAATTTAACCTCCATAGATGAAGTAATCCCAAAAAACTTCAATCTCCCTATACTCAACCCTAGCCATACCATTATCTATTGATTTTACTACGTGTGGTGTACCGCAGTCCAAACATACAACAACATCACCAACTATAGTATCCTCATCTATTTCTATTTTACCTCCACACCGTGAACAGTTAGCAAGCATTTGATTAATTGCATATATAGATTTAAAAACCTTACTATTAGAAATGTATACAAATGTTCACGCTAAATGGTTTAATATACATTTAAAAGTATTAATTGCTAAGTCGAGTAGTGGAGCTATCTTAACTGAAAGCCTTGCCGTTAATAGCGGGATTATGAGGCTAGTATTAGTGTATAGTTTAATACTGTAAGTCTCTTGTAGATTGTGTAGCTTCAGCTTATCTTAACGTATTGCTGTAGATTTGTTACGGATACAGAGAAGCTACCAGCATGTATTGAGCAAAACAAGGTGGGTGATTTAGACAACAGTGAGATATCTGCTGTTATAGTTTAAGGCTACTTTCTTGTTAGTACTATTATAGAGTTTGAATAGGGTTTTATTAAGCTCTAGTTATGGAATTCACCCACTTCCTATATTCTTCAATCAGCTTTTCCTCATTTTCCCTCCATTCCAGGTATTTTAATGGTGTTTCAGGGTAGCTTAAATATAGCTTCTTCGCTTTATCCATGTATTGCTTTACCCTAATGATTTCTGCTAGTAAGGACGGCTTAACTGTTAGCTTTAGTGCTGTTTTCAGTTTGCTTAGAACTGTTTGCCCTATCTCCCCCTTAGACCCAATCTCGCTAATTTCACCTCCATTTACTAATACTGATTTAAATATGTAGTTTAAATCATTGTTCCCTATTTTCTGTAAATACATTCTTAAAACATCTAGTGATGCCTGTTTTGCCCCATATGCTTTATGGTATTCGTTATGGTAGCTCCAAAGCCTCTCCATACTTGCCTCACCACTACTTAAAGCCTCAACTATTTTCCCTACCGCTATTCTAGCGCTTAGCATTGCTGGCCCTATTCCACCTCCATGTAGCGGGTTAGCTGTAGATGCAGCATCGCCTATAGCAATAAATCCATTCCAGACCATGCATGGAATAGGTCTTCTTGTTGGGACAATTCCTCCACCACCATGAACTACCCCATCTATTTTAAATCTTCCCTTTACATATTTATTAAATTGAACTTTCGGATTTAATCCCTCCAGCCCCTTCTGAATGCCTAAACCAACATTGTACAGTCCCTCCCTCTTAGGGAATAGCCACCAGTAGCCTCCAGGAGCTATATTAACGTTTAGAAATATCCATGCTAAGCTATGATCTATATCTAAGCCGCCAATCCATATCTCCCTATAGCATATGTTAAAATCACTTTCAGGCACCGGCTCTGAAACCCACCAATCCCTAGGTAAAGACCTTCTTACATGAGCTAAAGCACCGCTAGCATCAATAACTGTTTTAGCGTGAAAATCCTTAATATATCCTCCAAATCTTGCATATACTCCTTCAACCCTGCTGTAGCTTACAATAGGCTTAATGAAGCTATGCTCTAAAAGCACTTCAGCCCCGCTATTAATAGCCATTCTGAATAGTTTAGCTCCAAACCTTCCCCTATTTAAAGCATATCCCTCCCCATACACTGGTATAATGTGTTTTTCATCAGGTGAAACAACGTTAACACCCTTAAAAAACCCTTCAGCATCAAGCCCCACCTTAGGCTCTTCAAAACCTAAATTTACAAAGTGATGTCTACCAATAGCATCACCGCAAATCTTATCACCAACCCTATCCTCACTCCTCCTCTCAATAACTAGAACCTTAAACCCCTCCTTAGAGAGGAGGTAGGCAGCAGTAAGTCCAGCTACCCCACCCCCAACAATTACAGAATCATACATAGCAGCACCTACTATCTAAACCGTTAAGTATCTTAAACTTTTCCATATCCCACATTAGCAAAGCCTTCACAACTTAACTTCATAGTAACGCTACTGGTAATTTTGTTTAAAGTAGTTGAAATAGCTTTGTGGATTAATTTTGAAATTCGCAAATTCATCCATACAGTAAAACGGGAAACTTAACATTTACTCCTTAATACTTAAAATGGAAAGTACATTATCGAGTATTAAGCCACAAAGCATTAAAATCAAAACATTAAAGGCTTACTGACTGGTAACTTATAAGCTTGTTATTGACTTTCTGAATACCAGTTAGTGATCCGTTTGGGTTATGCTCAGTACTTAAACAATAGATAAACCTTAGGCTGCCATGTTCAGATATTCATACCATAACTATTTAGGAGATAGGCTTAAGCTGCTATGCCGTGGAGAAACTTCCATAGTTTTAAAGTAGGAATAAATGTTAATCTGGGGGGTTATACTCAATTAATAGTTCATTCCCGCCTAGATGCTTTATTCTACATCCATATTTTTGAGCTATATGAATTGCAGGAGTGTTTGAGGTGGAGGTGTAAGCTATGAAGCTTCTAATTCCATGCTTACCAGCAACATCAAGTAGATACTTCAACAACGCCTCACCTAACCCTATCCCTTGAAAATCATCTTTAACAACAACAGCTAGCTCGTTATGGTTCCTAGCATGTAAATCTGCTTCAGCAACTATATCATTATTATACTCAGCAATAACACAGATAAAATCATCGCTAAGAACTTGATTAACAATATAGTTAAAGTCACGTGTACGGAAAAATTTGGAGAATCCTAGAAACCTCCTATAAATCGATTCATCACTAAGTGATTTATACATTTTCAAGAGCTTATCCTTATCATTTTTACTGGCTACTCTAAGTATTACATGTATTCCATTCTTTAATGTAGCTTCAACAGCCACATATTAAACTAACAATCGAATATTTAAACGTTGATATTAATTTAATAATCATGTTCCATCTTAAATCATCGATTTAAGAAGTAATGTTAAATTTACTGCTTCCACTATATGGATGAATTCATAATGTTTAAAGCTAAGCTGTAAAGCTTTAAATGGGAAATATCCTTAAGAGTTTCAAAGCCTGAATATAAAGGTAGGCTAAATAAGTTCCTAAATGGTGAATCCTATGCTTAGCTATACTAAATGTTTAAACTTACTGAATGTTCTATACATTACTTACACTAAGCATAGAGCCGTGAAGCTTAAAGTATTTCCCATAACGAGCATATTGTAACAGTAGGTTCTTTAACGGTAATTTACTTTAGCTATACCGCTCTTAGCTTATGGAGGAGTTCATACTCTTCATTTTTAGTAATGAACATTCCTAAGTTTCCCAGCTTAACATTTCTTAATCCAGCATCTCTAGCTTCATTAAGAGCTTTAAGCATTTGGCTAAAGCTTGGTGGTTTAATGTTTCTCATTTTGTTCTCAGGTAGGAACGCTATTATTGAGTATGGTATTTCAGGATCCACTTGAGCAAGCAGTTCAGCAATCTTCCTTATCTGGTTTTCCTCAACCCATCCTGGAATATAGACTGTTGAAACCTCTAACGTGAATCCCCGATCAACAATCTCAGCTGGAAGCTTTAGAATCCAGTTATTTGATGCTCCAGTAAGTCTTTTATGTACTTCATCATCGTATGCTTTAATATCAAGCCAGAAGGAATCTATTAAGCCGTTAAATAGATCTAGGGTTTTAGGAGTTAATCCGTAGCCGTTTGTTTCGAAAAGAATCCATAAATCCTCATTTAGATTCTTAATTTCCCAAGAGGATTCAACATAGAATTCAGGCTGACAGGCTAAATCCCCTCCAGTAAATGATATAATGTTTCTAGCTGGGCCGTATGTTCCATCATCTAGAATTGTTATCTGGCTTACGGATACTTTTCCAGGACAATACCTCGACCTCCTCCCCTCCTGTATACATAATCCACATCCACGACATAGTTCATGAGCATGCCAGCTAGTAACTCTCTTCCTATCCTCCCTATACATGTTCCCCCTATTCCTCTCAACATACTCCATAGCTATTTCAGCTACTCCTTCAGGTGAAACCCAATATCCTGAAGCATACTTAGTAAATCTCCATGAATGACATTTAAGACAGCTCCAGTTACATCCAGACTGGTAAATAGATAAGTATTGTTCAGGAGCTTTATGAGCATATGAATGTATTAGCCTATAAGGGGTATTATTCCTTATCCTAAAAGTTACTTCACATGCAGGCCTCCATAAACCATCATGAAATGTTAAACAGCTTCCAGGCTTAAACCCCTCCTTAACAAGCCTACAAACCACAATATTTCCACCAGTTTCACCCTATTAATTCTTACTATGTAAGCTAAACTTAACAGCTTAACCCCATTTCTAGTGTTGTACAGCGTAAATTTCACGATTTCAGCACATCATCCTCCTTTAAATAGGAGGACTTATTGGCCGGGAATTCATCTTTGCTGAATGCTGTTATAATGTGGAGCTGTTTAAGGGCTGGAATTTTGGCTACTTGGTTAAAACCTATATGGTAACTACCGTTATCCCATTAAGTTTTAGACATATCTAATTAGGGTAGTGATGGCATTACTATAGGCTTAACATCTTTAAGTTGAATTATTATAACCGGTAAACCATATTTAAGATTATTGATTTGAGTAAAGCTTAACTGCTTCTATCTAATAGATTTCATGCTATGAAGTGTCTTCCAGACCTTGTTAGAAACATTGTTATTTTAAGGTTTAAGGATATTAGAAGGGAGGCTTTAAACATTTATGTTAAGCCCGTTCTACTTCAGGGCAGGGTTAAGGATAAGATTAAGAGATATATCGTTAAAGCATCTAGAGTATATGGTTTACTTAGGGGTAGGCTTAATGTTGTTAGAATGATGCCGAGTTGGAATAGTATTCATCCATTCTATAGGGAGCTTCTAAATATAGGGGATGTATTAAGCTATGAGGAGAGTAGGAAAAGAGTTTTAGGAATGGTTCATGTTTTAAATAATCTTTGGAGGAAGTATAAAGCTAATTTAGGGGGATGTAGTAGTGTTGATGAGGCTAAGAAATATGTGAGGATATTTACCGGCAGATCATTATCTATTGTTAGAAGAATAGATGAAGACCTTGATGTTCTAGGTAGAGCTGTAAGCATACTTAAGTCTACCCCATGTATAAATCCTGAGGAGCCGATAATAGTTATTGCAGGTATGCCTCAAACAGGTAAGTCAACGCTTACCGGTAAAGTATCAACAGTTAAGCCTAAAGTATCTCCATACCCATTCACAACGAAGAACATTATTCTAGGCCACTTAAAGCTAATGGACTCCGTAAGGCTCCAAATAATGGATACTCCTGGAATTCTTGATAGACCGTTAGAGGAGCTTAACGAAATTGAGAGGAAAGCAATAGCAGCGATCAACCATTTAGCTACAGTAATGGTTTTCCTCATAGACCCAAGAGAGGATAGCTACTATCCTATTGAAAACCAAATACACGTCTACAAAACTGTTAGAGAAATCCTTAGGGATAATAGTAGAGTTGTCGTAGTGATAAACAAGATAGATATGGTAGATACTAATCGTTTAAACCATGTTGTCAATATTTTGAAAAACATTGGGATTGAAAAGCCGTTAATGATTAGCGCTCTTAAGGGGGAAGGTGTAGAAAACCTAATACTCAACATACTTAACATACTCAACATAGAGGTAGATAGGGGAAAAATAAGGGAAACACTATCAAAATATAGTGACGCCAGCCAAAATCCAACTAGCTATTACAATAAATTCTAGACTACCAAAACTTAACAGTTAGGAGTACAGCAGCTTAATAAGTTAAATATGATATGTTGCTAAGCTTAATCCCAAGAATCAATAAATATATTAAATCTAAAGCAAACCATACTTAATATGTATAGCTGCCTTTAACATCTCCTACCTAAAGCTATTAAT
>Ga0209183_1000470_pt1 | contig 16589 bp, 16 predicted proteins | sample LHCtaG_2_FD_184120 | JGI IMG/M metagenome (GOLD analysis project Ga0209183, IMG submission 184120) | Hot spring microbial communities from Little Hot Creek, USA to study Microbial Dark Matter (Phase II) - LHC4sed_replicate (SPAdes)... | ecosystem: Environmental > Aquatic > Thermal springs > Hot... | reverse complement strand
TCGAAGCTGCGATCGAAGACTTGGACAAGCGGCTCACACGTCTTGAAGAAAAGCACAAGCGCATACTGAAGGAGGAAGAGGAAGACTACGAAGAGGAAGACGATTGGTAAACCCACTCTTTTTTCTTTTTTCTCGTGCAGAACACTTTCAAGCAACACCCGGGCGGGCCTTTAAACCCCCGGCGACCGTAACCGGGGAACCATGGGCTACGAGGTGCGCGCGAAGGAGCTGATGGCGCTGCTGGAGGACCTGATGACCCTCAGCCGGGAGATCCTCGTGACCGCCGACGCGGGCAAGATCACCTTCCACGTCCACGTCCCGGAGGAGCCGGAGGAGCTCCAAGAGGTCTGGAAGGACTTCCTGCTCAAGTACGCGCACGCGCTCAAGAGGAGGCAAAGCGAGCTGAGGATCGAGGTCGCCGAGGACGCGGACTGGGTCGAGGTGCGCGTGGAGACGCCCTGCTGAGCGCGCGCTTCCCCCGCCCAGCCGCCGGCGGACCAGCGGTTAATTAACAGCGAACGCGCAACTTCCCTCGAGCAAGGATATTAGCCGGTGGCGGGCCCTCCAGCTTGTGAAAGCCCTGGTCCTCAGGGGGGTTAGGGACGTACGGTTAGAGGAGGTGGAGAAACCGAAGGTTTCGGAGGGGGAGGTGCTCATAAGGGTGGGAGCTTGCGGGATCTGCGGCACCGATTTGCACTTTTACAGGGGCGAATGGAGGGTTAAGACGCCGCTCGTGCCCGGCCACGAGTTCAGCGGCGTCGTAGAGGAGGTGGGGCCGGGCGCCGAGTGGGTTGAGGTCGGCTCCCGCGTCGTCGCCGAGCCGAACATCACGTGCGGCCGCTGCTACTACTGCAGGATGGAGAAGAGGAACTTCTACTGCCCGAACATCAAGGCAATTGGCGTTGACGTGAACGGGGCTTTCGCCGAGTACGTGAAGGTCCCCGCTACCAACGTTTACCGCTTCCCCGACTGGATGAGCTTTGAGGAGGCGGCGCTCATCGAGCCCCTAGCCTGCTGCGTGAGGGGCCTCTACAACGTGGGAGTCGAGCCTGGCGATACAGTAGCGGTCGTCGGCGCCGGACCGGTGGGCCTCCTCATGGTTCAGCTGGCGAATATGTGGGGGGCTTCGCGCGTCTACGCGATCGACCTGATCGAGCGGAGGCTGAGCCTCGCCAAGCAGCTGGGCGCCGACGTGATTGTGAACGCAGCGAGGGAGAACCCAGTCGAAGCGGTGAAGGCGGACACAGACGGCATGGGCGTCGACGTTGCGATCGAAGCTGTCGGCAGCTCGAAGGCGATATCCACCGCGATAGCCTTAGCGAGGCGCGGCGGAAGGGTCCTAGTGTTCGGCGTCGCGCCGGAGGACGACGTGTTGGCAGTCAAACCCTTCGAGCTTTACGAGAAGGAGCTGTTGCTCGTCAGCTCGTACAGGAGCCCGTTCACGTTCCAGCGCGCCGTGCGCATAGCCTCCTCCGGTAGGATCGCGCTTAAGCCGATAGTCAGCCACGCGCTCCCGCTCGAGAGAGGGCCGGAAGCCTTCAGGATGCTGGACGAGAGAAAGGAGGATATTGTTAAAATCGTACTAAAGCCTTAAGGAAAATTGGCGCTCGCGCTAGGCTCTAGGTTGCCGCTGTTGGTAAATGCGACCTTTATTGAATCGGCGACCATCATGTAGGCAAAAGCCAAGAGAAGGAGAACTGGGATCAGGGTCCAGCTTATTGGAGCCATGAGCCAACCCTGTACAGCCAAAGATACTGCTATGGCAACGGTGATCAACGTTGTCGAGAGAAGCCACTTTCCAGGGTACGGTTTTTCCCAGAAACGTTTCGGTGTGCGGGTGATGTAGAGTGCCGCCTGACCCGCGCTCAATACTAACCAAACGAAAATCAGCGTTTGGGTTTCGGCTTCATTTAAATGGAAAATATCGTTAGCCATCCAAAATACAAAAATGTTAAACAGCAAAAGTAACATAGCTAAAGCAAAGCCTAGCTTTACTAAACTTCGTAGATTTAATCTATCCGGTTTAGATGATGGAACTACATTATCTGTTGAGAGAGCGAACGTGGTCACATCGCCAATGAACATGAATAAAGCCATCGAAAGGGGATTAAGCACGAACCTGTCAAAGGCGAGAATCCCTAAAGTGATGAAAGTTGGAACTCCGAATTTTCTGGTGATGAATGCTAAAAACCAGTTTTTCATTCTCTGGTAGATCACCCTGCTGATTCTTACCGCCTTCACGATGGGTTCCAAACCCGGTTGGGTCAAAACGAGGCTGGCGGCGGCTTTCGCTACATCGGTCGAGTTCGCTACGGCTATGCCGACATCTGCCTGTTTTAAAGCTGGAGCGTCGTTCACGCCGTCGCCCGTCATCCCGACAACGTGACCGGCCCTTTGGAGTTCCCTTACTAAAATAAACTTTTCATCTGGGAAAACACCTGCGAAAATATCAAATTCTTCGATCTCCTTTATGTTGATACCCTCTCTTATGATACCCCTTGGAGCTACTCTCCCTCCGATTCCGGCTTTAGCGGCTATAGCTCTCGCCGTTACCTCGTTATCTCCGGTGACCATGATGACTCTTATACCGTTTCCTTTCAGCTTCGAAACAACCTCTTTAGCATCAGGCCTTATGGGATCAGTTAGAACTATTAAACCTAACATTTTAAGATTGAGAGGTTCTTCCCCGGCTGCAACCGCTAGAACGCGGGCGCTCTCCACCTGGAGCTCGGAAATTTTACTGGCGATCCCTTCTGTACGCGCGCCGGCCACTTTTGCGATAGTCAGCGGTTCCCCTAGAAGAACGCGGTACTTCCTTCCGTTTTGCACGACAATCGCTTCAGAATACTTTCGGCTTGGATCGAAGGGTTTGTAATCGATCCTTGAAGAAGTATCGATTTTGATCCCGTTCTTCTTAGCAAACTCTATGATAGCCTTATCGATCATGTTTTTCGCCACTTCATTCGAAGCCATAACAGCAAACTTCAACACTTCCTCCTCGTTTGCACCATCGAAGGTAACTAATTTTTCGACGACTAGGCGGTTCTCGGTCAGAGTGCCTGTCTTATCGATGCAGAGGACGTCCATCGCTGCGGCGTCCTCAACCGCCGAGAGACGGGTGACGAGCACCCTGTTCGCCGCTAGCATTTGCGAACCGATGGAGGTCGACAAGGTGAACATCGCCGGCGCAGCAACAGGAAGGGACATCACCAAAAGCAGCATCACGAACGTCAGCACCCCGACCACCGGCAGGCCTCTGGCGATGGTGACCGCAAGGGCTAGGAGGGCGAGGGCGGCGTTGAACGCCCCAACGTATTTGGTGACGCTTGCTACCACCATATCGAAGCGGGACGGCGCCTTCGCCAATCTGAGCAGCTCGGCGGTTTTCCCGTAGTACGTTCTAGTCCCCGTCGCCTTGACTAAACCGTACGCTTCCCCCTGAATGACCAAGGAACCGGCGTAAGCTGTATCATCCTTTTTCTTCTCTACGGGGTGCGATTCGCCGGTCAGCTGCGATTGATCGACTAGGATCTGCCCGTCGCAGATTTTGACATCTGCTGGAACGATGTCGCCGCTAGAAAGGTGGATATAATCTCCAGGAACAAGCTCCGAAGCGGGGATCGTCTGCCAAACGCCGTCTCGCCGGACGTGGGCGTTGACCGTTAGGCGCTGCCGAAGCAGATGCAACGCTTTCTGAGCTTTGTCTTCCCTTTGGAAGGCTATTAACGCGCCGAAAAGCAACCAACAGGTAACAATCGCCGCCTCAACCCAACGGTTCAGTAACAGATCCAGGGCTATGGTCAATTCCAACATCCAAGGGATTAATCCCCAGAATTTGCTAAGCAGAATCTTTGTTCTTGAGGGACGGTGGATAGGTATCTCATTGCGTCCATATTTAGCTAGAAGCTTACTAGCTTCTTCGGTGGTTAAACCGGGTTTACAGTCTTTGTTTTCCATAGCTTTCACTGGGGCATTAACTGACCGGTTAATAAACTCTTCGCGCGCTACTTCAGCCCCAAGCTGCTACCGAAGGTGGTGGAGTACTCGCTGGCGAGCGCGCTACTAGACCATGTGATCTACTTAGACGTGTTTTCCGAATGTGGCAGGTACGTCGCGCGCTTAGAGACTCCCTAGGGAAGTAACGTTAACGCTGGCGCCTTACGATGTAGCATTGGTAGCTATCGCGCCGTACGATTTCCTCAGCAGCGAGGGTAGCTAGCGCACAGCTTCATACCGACACCCGGCGGAGTCGTCGAGCGGAAAAAAGAAAACCCGATAGCCTCACGGTATAAGGCGGGGTAACGGCTGGCGTTCACACGTTCGAGATCCTAGAGGAAGGCCTTCAGCGCGCCGGACCTCGCCAGAAGGTAGACCAGTGCTACGCTGATGATCAATTCCACGCCGAGGTAGCCGCCGTTGTATATGGCCGAGTAGAGCGCGGGGTGCTGGCCGGCTGGAGCGTACTCGGCGAAAAATACGACACCGGAGAGCCAGTGGCAGAGGAACCTCCCGAAGATGCTGAGCGCGGTCGCCGCCACAGGCCTCTTCTTCAGCAAGCCCGCCAACCCGAGGGCGCCGAAGGCTAGCGGGTAGTCGAGGAGGAGCTGAACCGGGTGGACGACGTAGGGACCGAGGTAGAGGCGCACGAGCCCGAACACAGCGCCCGCGGCAAAACCATAGCCCGCACCCCTCCTCAACGCGAAAACGATTACGGGGACCATCGAGCCGGGGGTCACCGAGCCGCCCTGCGGCATCCTGTATATCTTGTACATGCTCAGCACGGTGGCTAGCGCGATGAGCACCGCTGCTTCGGCAAGCACCTTAACCTTAATGGCTCTCTTCAAGGCGCTCACGTCCAAACCCTTTAAACCTGGTTTTATAAATCTTCCTTTTTAGATGTGAAAAAAGGAAATGCTTATAAGGCTATGTATAACCAAGTTATCGATGATCCCTCTCGAGACCGCTAGGGAATGCTTCCTCTCGCCGTTACGCTCGGAGATCGCGGCTGTACTGAGGCAGAAGGGGTGGGGCCAGAGCGATGTCGCGAAAGCTTTGGGCGTCACTCAAGTTGCGGTCAGCAAGCTCCTCCGCGAAGCGAGGAAAGGCAAGCTGAGGGAGATCGGGATCAACGACCTAGAGGCTGAGCTGCTGGTCGCCGCTACCGTCGACTTGATCGAGAAGGGGGAGCTCGAGCTGGCTTCAGCCCTCCTCCACAGGTACTGGCTGCTCGTCTCCGCCTCCGGTAGCGCGTGCGAAATGCATCGGAAGATGGGATGGACCCTGCGGGAGTGCGCGGCGTGCGCAAGAGCCCTCCACCCGAAGCTCGCGCCAGCTAAGGCAGCGGCTCTGGCCGACCTCGAGAGAGCTGTGATGCTGGCCGAGCTTTCGCCGAACTTGGCTGCGCTGGCTCCGGAGGTTCTCGTGAACGTGGCTCGGGCGGCTCCCGGCGCGATGAGCTTGAGAGACGTGGCGGCGGTGCCCGGCAGGCTGGCTAGAGTGGGCGGGAAGCTCGTCGCTCGTAGGCGGCCGAGGTACGGGGCTTCGCGTCACCTAGCCGAGGTTCTGCTAGCCTCAAGCTACGCGGCCTGCATCAACGTGAGGTACGATGAGGTGGTTGAGCACGCGCTCGAGGCGCTGGGCTTCGAGAAGTTCGTGTTCTCGAGCGAGGAATACCCTGAACCGAACCCGGCAGCTGCCGCGGTGAGGGAAGCCAGGGAGCGAGGCAAGCTGCCAAGGGTAGTGGTGGACCTCGGTGGGCGCGGCGTGGAGCCGGTCACGTACATATTCGGAAGCGGCGCCGTCGAGGTGGTGCTCGCAGCTGAGCAGCTCGCGCGGCTGATTAAGAGCCAGCGGAGCTAACCTTTTCTACCTTCGGCGGCTCGCGGTCGCGTGGCGAGAATCTGCCTCGCTTGGCTATACGCGATAACGAAGTACGGCTACCCGCCGCCTATCGATAGTATACTGAGCGCGTTCGAGGACGCGGCGAGGCTAGGCTTCAAGTACGTGGAGGTGGAAGCCGTTGGCGAGCGGAATCTGAGGGAGATCGAGGAGAGGAAGGGCGAGCTGAGAGCCAAGCTGGGCGAGCTAGGGCTCGATGTAGTGAACTTCGCCGGGATCTTCCGCGAAATCGTCTCGCCGGATGGTTCGGAGAGGGAGAGGGGTTTGGCGATGCTCGGGAGAGCTGCGGAGCTGGCCGCCTTCTTCGGGGCCGAGATGCTGCAGACAGACACGTTCACGCCCCCGCTCGAGTTCGTAGGGGCGCGCCCCTACTCTTCCGCGGTGGTCTTCGGCGAGCGGTACAGGATCAAGGTGGACCCCGCTTTCTCCTGGAGGAAGTTCTGGTCCACCCTTGTCGAGACGATGAGGAGAGCCTCCCATATCGCGGCCGCTCGCGGGCTTAAGTTCGTCATCGAGCCGAGGATCGGGGAGACAGTGAGCAACAGCGACGCAATGCTCCGACTGATCGACGAGGTCGGCGAGGACAACTTCGGCGCGGTGCTGGACGTGGGTCACCTGCACGCGGCAAAGGAGCTGATCCCGCTCTCCGTCGAGAAGCTCGGCAGCAGGATCTTCTACGTCCACGCCTCAGACAACGACGGGCGCGACAACTACCACTGGGCGCCGAGCAGGGGGACGGTGGATTGGGACGGCGTGTTCGAAGCGCTTAGGAAGCACGGCTTCCGAGGCCCCATTGCGGTCGACGTGGGCGGGCCTGACATCGCCGCGAAGCTCGATGAAGAGGTGGTCGCGGCAAGGGAGTTCCTGGAGAGAGCGGTCGCGAAATACCTAGGCTGAGGCGTCCCTTGCGGCAACTGTCAAGCTTCAACGCGCCCTGAGCACCGCCGCCACGCGCTTTTTTTGAAACCAATTTTAGGACGGGTAGACTTTGATGTCAAAAGAGCCCGCGACCTTCCTCCGCTCCTCGTCGGAGGTCAGCAGCTTCCCCAACTTCTCCGCTTACGCCACGTAGATGTCGTCGTATACTGTCAAGCTGTGCTCCAGAGTGATCTCGAGAGCCTCGCCCAAATACTTCAGCTCGCCCCCAGCCCGATCGCCCTGGTTTTGGCGAGCCTCTCGAGAGCTCTGCAGAGCTTCAGGGCGGCCTCAGCGTTGAAAGCCTTTGTAAAGCAGACGTGCTTCCACAAGACGTTTGTAACCTCTTTCAGCAGTCGGTCGACCATGTACAGCGGCTTCGCCCTCCTCAAGTAGCTGGCTACCGCCTCCCAGCTCTCCTCCCGCAAAGCTTACTTCGCCAGAGCTGACACGTCAACCCCGATCACGGTCCTCCCTTACGTACTCGAGTGCCAACCCTTTCGGAGCTGGCGGCAACTTTTCGATCAACCGCTAGAGCTCCTCGATGGCTTTCTCCCGCTCCAGCTCCGCCACACCCCTCTGTATAGTCGAAGCCAGCGTGTTCTCTATCCACTTTTCCGAAATTCGAGAATTTCGGATAAGCGTAGCACGAGCAAACGCTTAGCGTGGAGTGTAAGCGCCCCGCGGAAGATAGGCAACACGGTGATGACCCGCTATCCCCGACCGACAGGCGAAGACCACCTCCCCCTTTACTGACACCTCCGGCGTCCTCGAGCGACTCCTGTAGTTGGCCGGCTGTAGCCGGTGGAGCGCACGGGGTACCAACGCTCCTCGCCCAGCAGCCTTCCTTCACCTTCTGTCTCACAAAGCCCCTTTACGCCTTAGACGCTTTTTCCGGTGCAAGAGGAGGGGGTAAGGTTTATCGGGGCAGCGGTGGCCGGGCCTTCCCTGTGGCTGTGGACCCAGCGCTGCCGCCAGCGCTGGCTTCGGCGGCTTTGGGTGGAGTCTCAGCGATCCTGCTCAGGAGAGCAACCGAAAACGCGGACGCTTTCCTGGTGAACTTCGTGAAGCTGGCTGCGGGCTCTGCCAGCCTGGTAATCGTCGCGCTCGCGTTGGGGTTCGAGCCGCCCAGCGCCACCGTCGCGCTTTACATGGCATACATTGGGCTCACGGGGCCGCTGCTCGGCTGGTACCTGTACATCAAAGCCCTCTCGCTGGGCGGGGTCAGCGCGACCTCGACCGTTGCCAACACCTATCCCCTAGTAGCTGTGGTGACCGCCTACTTTCTCGGCAGCGCGCCAAGGCTTAACCACTTAGTCGGCGCGCTGCTCGTTGTAGTGGGGATGCGGCTGCTCTTAAGCGGCAACAGCGGTGGTAGCGTCAGGAGAGCCGCGTTGCTAGCAGGCATCTCATCCGTTCTGTGGGGCGTGAATCAAGTCGTGGCTAAAGCGGCAACCGAGGGGGGCGCCCTGGTAACCCTCAGCCTGCTCCGCGTGCTCTTCGCTACGATCCCAGCAGCTCTCATCGCGCTTGCCAAAGGCCTCGGGAGGCTGAGCAGAACGGCTCTAGCGCAAGCGGCGGCTGCAGGCCTAGTATCGGACTTTCTCGGCGCACTGTTGTGGCTGCTTTCGCTGAAGGTTGGTAGCCTAGCGGTTGCCGCTACCGTTAGCGCTACAACACCCGTATTCGCTGCGTTGCTCTCGTCAGCGCTTCTCAGGGAGGAGATGAACTGGCAACGCTGGCTTGGCGTGCTTGCGGCAACAGCAGGTGTGGCAGCGGTCTCTTACTCAACTTAACGCTCTCCGACGTGGGCACGCGTCAGAGGCAATGCTTGAGTATGTCCAGTATGTCGGAGGTTTTGAAACCCAGCGGGTTCCCGGACTTCTCCGCTATTTTTGGCAGGTCGCTCTCCGAGAAGCCGTAGTCGCTGAGCTTCTCCTCGAAGCCCACGGACCGCTGGAACTCCCGGACGGCTCTCTCGGCCTTTTCTGCGTCCTCGGGCACCGGCCTTATCGTGGAGTCGAGAGAGGCAAGCACAGCAGCCGATGCCCTCGGGTTGAGCTTGTGTATGTAGTAAGCTGCGCGCGGCCCCAGCAGGGCGAGGCCGCAGCCGTGGGCGAGCTTCGGGTTCATCGCGCTCAGCACGTGCTCGATCGCGTGGACCACGTGGGTCCCGTCGAGGTCGATCGCTATCCCTGCAAGCATTGAAGCGTAGAGCAGCCAGTACCTAGCCTCCAGGTCGCTGGGATTCTCGACAGCCTTGGGCAGCCACGCGCGCAGCAGCCTCACGGCTTCCCTGCTCAGCATATTGGTGAAGGGCGAGGAGCCGGGTTGGGTGGCCGACTCGTAAGCGTGGTAGAAGGCGTCGAGCGCCGTGTACACCGTCTGGTTCCGAGAGAGAGTTAGCGTATACCTCGGGTCGTCTACGGAGGCTGTTGGGTAGATGGAGACGAAACCGCGCTTCTCGCCCGTCTCCTCCACGGTGAGGACCGAGTACCTATCGACCTCGGTGCCAGTCCCATGGGTGATGTTGACGGCGTAAACCGGCAGCCAACCCTTCGCCCTACGCCTCCCGTAGACGTAGTCGGCCGCTCTGCCCCCGCTGACCGCTATCATCGCTGCAGCTTTCGCGGTGTCGATCACGCTGCCCCCGCCGATAGCTAGGATCGCGTCAGCTCCAAAGGACCAAGCCCTCTGGGCCATGCTGTCCGCCTGGCTGGCCCACGGGTTCGGTGTAACGCTGTCGAACAACTCGTAGGATACCCCCAGCTTTGCCAGCAAGGAGAGAGCCTCGTCGAGAGCTCCGCTCTCCTTTGCCGAGCGTTTGCCCGTGGCAACAAGAACTCGCTCGCACCCCTTCAGCTCCCGCTCCAGCTCGCCGATGGTATGCGGCCCGAAGTAGAGCTTCAACGACGCGTACTTCAAGGTAAACCTAGGTAGACCCCCGATCACATGGGACGCTGAAGGGATCCCATATTAACGTTTAACGCTGTCCTGCTTAGCTGACCCCTTCGACGTTACTGATTTTAGTGTGAAGTTAAGTTTCGCCACGTGCTCGGTCCGAGGTCGATGCTGTACAAAGCATTGAGCTCCTCCACGCCGCTGATTGAACTTTGGGGCTCAGACCTCTACTCCTTCAAGTGGGCTTTTCTCGACGGCAAAGAGGAGGTGAAACTCGAAACGGGGCGTGAGGCGGTAGTCGCCTGCCTAGAGGGGTGCTGCAGCGTCGGCTGCGAGCATAGCTTGGCGGAGTTAGCGGCAAAGGATCTCGTGTACGCGTCGGGTCCCCTGACTCTCGAGCTGAAAGGGCGCGGTAGCCTCGTTGTAGTGGGCGAAGCCCCCTCCCAGAGGAGGGGGCTCTGGCTCGTCCGCCGCTTTGCCGAGCTCAAGCCGCTCCTCGTCGGCGCTGAGGGTTACAGGCGCCGCGTCTACACAGCGCTAGGCGTTGAAGACCCGAGCACAAGCCTCCTTGCGGGCTTCACAGAGGGCTTCCCAGGCGAGTGGACGAGCTACCCCCCGCACAGGCACGACGATAAGGTCGAGATCTACGTGTACTACGGGCTCAGCGGGGGTCTCGGTGTGCAGGTGGTCGAGGACGAGGACGGTGCCGACGCCTACGTCGTCGGCGACCGCGATGCTGTAGTCATCCTGCGCGGCTACCACCCGAACGCCGCCGCACCGGGCTACTGCATCTGCTACCTCTGGATCCTCTGCCAAGTCCGCGGCGAGAAAAGCATGCGGGCAACCGTGAAGCCCGGCTTCGAACGCTTCCAGTTAGGGCCTACCCACCTCACGCTTCAGCACTAGGGACCCGCTCGCGCCTCTCCAGCACCCACTTGTAAACGCCAAGCATGCGCTCGGCCGCTTTAGCCCAGCTGAACTCTTCCGCCCTCCTGACGCAGCGCGTCCTCAGCTCTTCTCCGCTTACACCTGGGTCGTAAAGGGCGAAGCTCTTCGCCCGCTCGAGAGCTCCCGCCCGCTCAAGGTCCTCCCTTGCTGTCGCGAGGAGCAGGGACGCGAGCGCCCTAGCCAGCTCCTCCGGGTCCTCAGGCCGCACGAGGTAGCCCGTACCGCCAGCGGGGTCCTCCCGGAGGTCAACGACTGTCTCCTTGAGCCCCCCGGTCCTGCTGGCGGCCACCGGCACGCCGGCGGCCATCGCTTCGACCGCCGCCAGCCCGAAAGGCTCCCACCTGCTGGGCACTGCGAACGCGTCCGCGGCCAAGTGGGCGAGCTCGTAGATTCTGGCGGCGTGACCGACAACGACCCTCACGTGGGGCCTACGCCTCGCCTCTCCCAGCAGCCATCCCAAGTGGCCCTCCTCCCCCTTTACGGGCAGGAGCAGCAGAAGCAGCTTGAGGTTGGGGATCACGTTGGCGAGCGCGTCGGAGGCCCAAAGGAGGACGTCGAAGCCCTTCTGCCAGCTCGCTCTCCCAGTCGCGAGCACGAGAGGGCCGTCGGAGGGGAAGGGCTCCGCGCCAGAAGCAGCCCAAGCGAGAGAGGGATCGCGCACCTCCGGCCGAGCGGCGCTTAAAGCTTCGAGCAGCAGGTACCTCCTCAGCTCCCTCCGCCTTGGTCTCCTCGCGCCAAAGAGCTCGAGCAGCCTCGAGCCGTGAAGCCGCTCGACGGCCGCCCAGAGGCCCTCCAAGCTCCAGCCCGTCCCGTTGTGCACGTACGCCAACCGGTCGCCGGCGGCCCAGCCGATGACCGGCTTCAGCGCCTCCTCCATGTAGGCTCTGCTCACGGTCACCACCGCACCCGCCACCTGAGCCGCTAGAGCTTCGAGAACCCCGCCGGCCCTCCCGTATGCTTCCCCTAAGCTCAACCCGCGCAGCCTGCAGCCCGGGTCGAGGCCGCAGTCCCGGAAAAGGAAGTCCCAGCCCACCCACCTCCCCATGTACAGGTGGATGTGGAAGACGAGCGCGGCACCGGCGCACGCGACCGCGAGAGCAGGCGGCACCGCGTGCCAGTCGTTCGCGTGGACAACGTCTGGAGCCCCCTCTATCTGCAGGAGGGCTCTCGCGGCCCAGCTGAGCGCCGCGCTCTTCGCCTCGATGAGCCCGTCCGCGTACACTGTCGGCTCGTCGAGGACAGGGTTGGAGGCGAGCACGACCTCAACCCCCCCATCGCGCCTCGAGTAAAAGGAGAAACCCCTCGCCTCACCTATCGGTTCGCCGCGCGCGCCATGGCTAGGCATCAAAACCTTCACGTCGCACCCGCTCGATGCCAAGCTTTCGGCGAAACCTCGAACTGCTTCACCCAAGCCTCCGGCCTTTACCACGCCGCTGTACTCGAAGCTTACCATCAAGACCCTCATCGAGGGTTCCCACCAAGCACGCGGCTAAAACGCTAGCGCGGTGCACTGCAGTTTACATCCTGATGTCCAGCCCCCGACCCCTCAACTCCTCCAGTTCTGCTGCAGAGTAGCTGATCGCTCCAAGAACCCCTTTTGAGAGCGAAAGTTTCAAGAAGCTAGCGCCCTCGCAGAGCTCCGATACCAGGAAGGCCGCGTCGAGGCTGTGAGTCGATACTACCACTTGAGCGCCTCTCTCTGCGAGCTCCGAAAACCAGAGAGCAAGCGCTTGCAGAGCCTTGGGATGCATGAACGTCTCCACGCCGTCCCACAGCAGGAGCTGCGGCTTTGCGACCTCCACCGCCAGCATGGCTGCAACCATGTCGGCGACCCCGTCGCCCAGGTCCCCGAGCCTCACCCTGTAGCCGTCCTCGCGGTAAGCGAACAGCGCGGGCGCTCCGCCCACGAAGGGCTCTGCCAGCAAGTCGATGTACACCTCCTCGCAGGTCTTTGAGACCCTCTGGGCGACTCTCCTCGTGGCACCTGACTCCGCCACGTCTGCCCACGCGCCGTAGAGCTCCTTCACGACACGCTCCCTCATCCCGTGCTTGAAGAAGAAAGCCTTGAGGAACTGCACCCCCCTGTCGCCCGCCTGCTGCGCTAAGGGGGGAGCATACTCCTCCCTCGCTCCCACGGCAAATGCACTCGGCTCGACCTCCAGCAGCTCCTTCATGGTGGAGGGGGGTTTCGCTAGGTAGAAGACCTCCAAGGAGCCGCCAGCGCGCCTCAGTAGGATCGCCCTGCGGCTGCCGTCTTGCATCTCGTATAACACGGCTGCTTTGCCCGAGTACTTATGCAGCAGGTGGAGGAGCCCGGCCGCGTCTAATGTGCGGTGAGTTTCTGAGAGAATTTCCCACGCGGCTAACCCGCCGACGACCGGCTGGGACAGCCCATGCGCTAAGAAAAGGGCTTCCAGGACCGTTGTCTTCCCGGAGTTGTTTGGCCCGACGAGAACCGTAACTCCCGAGAGAGGGAGCTCCCCCCTTTGAACCCCCTTGAAGTTCCAGAGCTGCAAACTCGATATCATCTTGCAGGGAAGAGAACGACGTTACTTCTTATTATCTTTAGCGCCTCACCTCAGGTGGATTACGTCACCTGCGTAGAATTCCCTGATCTTACCGTCCTCGAGCCGGACGAGCAGGGCTCCATCCTCGCTCACGTTGACCGCCACGCCCGTGAACGCTCCCTCGGGGGTTTCGACACGCACAAACCTGCCGAGTGTCGAGGACCTGCTTTTCCACTCGCTGAGAACCTCGCCCCACCGCCCTTCCCTGACCCGGGCGTAAATGTCATCCAGCTCCTCGAGGAGCTTGAGAAGGAGAGGGAGGCGGGGCACCGACTTACCCAGCAGCTCCCTCAGGGTAGTAGCTGTGCCGGCGAGCTCCTCTGGGAGCGCGTTGTTGACGTTCAAGCCGATGCCGACGAGCGCGTAAGCGGCTTCTCCGGGCTCCGCTGCCGCCTCCACGAGAATCCCGCAGACCTTCCTCCCGGCCACCTGCACGTCGTTGGGCCACTTGACCCTTGCGTCGAGCCCGAGCAGCTCCGTTACCCGGGCGACAGCAACGCTCGCAGCAAGGCTGAGCACGCGCAAAGCCCAAGGCGGGGGCTTGAGCACGACCGTCGCATATAAGCCACCAGCGGCCGAGTACCATCTCCTCCTCAGCCTCCCCCTCCCAGCCTCCTGCTCCTCGGCGACCACCACCGCGCCCTCCGCAACCCCCCTCTCGGCCAGCTCCCTCGCGACGTCCATCGTGGAGCCGCACCGCCCCAAGTAGTGCACCGAGAACCGCAGGGATGTGCCCAACCGGGCTGCGCGGGAACCTGCCGCGCCGAGGTCGTCGGCCGGGTGCAGCTTCAGCAACCCTTGCTCCACCTCGAGGGGGTAACCCCGCGCCGCTAACGACCTCGCGGCTCCCGCGAGAGCGGCCTCGGGAGCTCCCAGCTCCCCGGATAGGCGCGAAAGCGAAGCGCAGCCCTCGCTCAGGAGCAGGGCCGCTAGGAGCCTATCCTCGAGCTTCACGCGAGCTCGCCCCTTCGCCCTCGCGCGCCCCGCTCTTCCGGCTTAGGACCGCGCCAGCAAGAGCGGCGTAGACATCGGGCGCGGCGGCCGCAGCCGAGAGGAGCCAAAGCGCTGCCACGTCGCGCGCCTCGAGCTCCGCGAAGCTCTTGCCGGCTGCCCTCGTGTGCAGCTCGCGGAAGAGGTTCATCAAGAAGGCGGCGAGGGGGAAGCTGGCCAAGTAGCCGCCCGTGGGGCCTACGAGCACGCCGAACCCTCCCCTGAAGCCAGCGGCTAAGGGGAGGCCTGCGACTACCATCGCCAGGTAGAGGAGCTGAGAGGCGAAAGCCCACCTGGGCGGCAGCAGGAGGCCCGAAAGGATAAAGCCGGCTCTGCATCGTGTAAGGCACCGGCCCTAGGCGAAAGCTCAGCTGCGCTAGCAGACCCGTGAACGCCGCCAAAAGGCTAGCTGCAGCAGCTCTCGCTGCGCCGGACTCCATCAGCTTCACCCTCCCTTCCGCCTCTTAAGGGATTGCACGCGCCGACTACCCAGCTCCGCCGACCCTCTCGACCGAAACCACTCTGCCGTCCTCGAACCTCACCAGCGTATCCGCTTCCAACCCCTCCGGCAGGTAGTGGGTCGCGACGAGTACCGTGCGCCCGCTGCTCCTGAGCTCCTTGAGCAGCTGCACCAGCTTGTCGATCGTGGCTCTATCCACGAGCGTGAAGGGTTCGTCGAGCACGTAGAGCTCCGCCTCGAAGCCCAGTGCCGTGAGGAGGAGCACGCGCTTAGCCATCCCGCTCGAGTACGTGAGGATCAACCTATCCCAGTAGCCGGACACGCCGAGCTCCCTAGCCAGCTTCTCGACGCCGGTGAAGGGGGAGCCTTTCATCGAGCACAGCTCCGCGAGTAGCGCGCGACCGCTCATCCACCACGGCAGCGGGGCGCCCTCCATCGCGAAAGCCACGCGCTCGGAGAGCTTCGGCCACTCGCGCCAGGGGTCGAGACCCAGAACGCGCACGAGCCCGCTCGTGGGCTTCAGCATCCCGAGCGCCAGCTTGAGGAACGTCGTCTTGCCGGAGCCGTTGGGGCCGAGGAGCAGGTGCAGACCCTCGCCCAGCTTCAAGCTCACGTCCCTGAGGGCCCACGTGAAGCCGAAGCGCTTCGAAAGGTTCTCGGCTACCACTACTTCCATTTCACCTCACCCCTCAGCTCGAGGTAGGCGGCAGCCGCTAAGTGCGCGAGCGAGGCGGCGAGCCGGAGCCCCAGATCTTGGAGAAGCCAGCGGAGCGCGGTGTAGAACGGCAGCCTGAGAAACATGATGTGGCTCCCGTACACCAGTAGGGGGCCGCTCCAGAAGCTCTCCAGGAGGTAGAGCTCGAGGAAGGCGCCCATAACGAAGTACGTGGCCCGCTTCGCGGCGAGAGCCCAGAAGGCGTAGAAGGGGAAGAGGTAGGAGGCCTGGAGCGCCGCCCCCGCGAAGAGCTTGGCTAGCGCCGGCGCGAAGCTGGGGTGCGCCAGCATCCTGTAGTCCCACGAGGCGGCCAGCAGAGCCTTCGCGGCGACGAGCGGCGGCGCCACCAGCAGCAGGTAGGCCAGCCACTTCGCCGCGAAAACTTGGAGGCGGCCCGCTCCGGTCAGGTGCCTCGCGTACGAGTAGCCCTCGCCTTCCTCGAAAGAGAAGAGAACAGCCGCCACGAGAGCTGAGTGCGCGGCCAGCAGCACCGGCTCTTGCAGGCTCGCGGCGCTGCTCAAGAGAGAGTCCCAGGATGGGTTAACGTTCAGAATCGCGAAGCGGTCGTACGTGAAGACGTAGGCGAAGAAGAGGGCTAAGGAAAAAGCCCACACGTGGAAGAAGCCCAGGTACCACTTAACCAGCTTAAGCAGCTTCACGCTTCCTCACCGCGATGTAAGCAGCAACAGCTGAAGTCGAGACCAGCCCGGCCGCAGCTTCGAGCGCGTAGACCCGCATGTACCCGCCCTTACCCCCTCGAGCCGCGGTAACCCTAAAATCGTAGTCGCACACGCCCTCGCCCTCGAGCTTCACGCGGAGCTGGAGCACGTGAACCCCGCCGAGCTCCGCCGTGAAGACTGGCAGCAAGGTCACAGCGCTCACCTCGCCCCTCGCCGTGTAGACCCTGCCGCTCGAGTAGTGGACGACCCGGTACTCGTAAACCCCCCTCCTCGAATCGCAACCGGAAAACCGAAGCTCGAAGCTAACGGTGTCGTTAACGTGGAGGAGCAAGCCGGCGTTGTAAAGCTCGCGCCACTCCCCGAGCCAAAGGGGGTGGAGAGAACCTCCGCCACTGTAGCTGTACACTAGGGCGTAGGGGTTCGGGTTCATCACGTCGTCGATGAAGGAGAGGGGGATGAGGAGCAGTGCTAGCGACACGGCTAGTGCGAGCCCCGCTCTCACTTCCTCCTCACCC